>BNJS01003669.1_pt1 | contig 38985 bp, 69 predicted proteins | sample 8540461 | NCBI WGS metagenome assembly BNJS01 (sample SAMD00202454, study PRJDB9452) | human saliva metagenome | isolation source: human saliva | place: Japan
ATACAATCGACCGGTCAGGGTAGGGCGCAACAGCATACGGCCCCACAAACGGGCACTGATAGGGCCCGAATGCCTCAACACCACCCCTGCGAAATAACCGTGCACTCGGGCATTCGTCCCTTGATCGATGGACGCGGCGGTGGGCGTATGCACATACGCTACCCATTCGCCGATAAAACAATCGACCGTCAGTAAGGGCGCATTGCATACGCCCCACAAACGGCAGGGCAGGGCGCCCGGACGCAATAAATCACTAGCCAATCCGCACTCTGCACTCGTCCCTTTCCGGGATGTTTCGATAAGCGTCAAGGTCGGACGATCGCAAAATGACTCGCATGGGCTATCGACCGTCAGCAGGGCGCAACAGCATACGCCCCACAAACTGCGTCACGATAGGGCCCGGGTGGTTTCCACATATAGGTATAGGCATGTGGGGGCCGCAGTGGGGTTAGCCCCCACCCCATGGCGGACGAAGCGCAAGACCCGGACCACTTCATAGCTACATAGGTATAGAGAAGGGCAGGCGATGGCGGTCAGCCCTCCCGCCTCGCATTTTTTTACCATCAATGAGAGTTGCAAATTCAAAAATACACCCTATATTTGCGGTGTCGAGAGACCCACTTTTCACATATATAAATCACATACGAGAATGAAAGACGTTAAATCCATCTCCGAATCAATCATCACTACCCGTTGGCTATGCACATTGACATGCAGGTGCAGCTGTACGACATACTACAGCCCGTCGCCCCTGCCAAAATCCTCTTAGACGCCGCTGATCTCCCCGCCTGGAAGTCCGACATCGACAAAGAGAAAGAGTCCGTCCGTGAGCCGTCAGCTACGCGGAGACTAAGTATCTGAAAGAGAAAGACAAGAAGCGTGACGAGATCGTCACCTCCCTCTTCCAGGAGATCCGCATGGCAGCTCGCTCGATGGTCGAGGATCGACAGAAGGCGGGCCACCGCCTCTGCCTGATCGTAGACGCCTATAAAGGTCTGCAAAGCGAGAACATCGCCAACAAGACCGGTCACGTCACGGGCCTGCTGCTCGACCTCGGCAAACCGGAAGCCACAGCCGACCCTGACGACCCTCGGGCTCGCCACCACCGTGCCTATGCTCAAGAACATCAACGACGAGTTTCGTCACCCTGCGCACCCAACGCCTCAAAGCCGAGGCCGAGGGACACTCCAGACCGCAGGCACCGACCTAAGAGCTAAGAACGACGCGACGGCCACGAAGATCTTCCGTCACATCGAGGCTGCCTCACATCGCAGCTGCCCTCAGACGAGGATCGGAAGTTAGTCGGCGATCTGATCGATCGCATCAACACGGTCCTCAGCTACACCAAGACGCATTACAGCCAGAGCCTCTGCCCTCAAGCGACTGGCGCCGAGCGGAAGAAACATCCCAAAGACCCCCAAGAAACCCAAGAAGCCCAGGAAGGGCACTGACCCCGAGATCCGCCTACCCGGAGGACGACGACCCAAGACACCCTAAAGACCGAAGAAGCCAGAGGGAGGCGGCGGTGGCACGCCTGGTACAGATGCGGATCCGGCGGCGAGGCACCGGTGGCGGCGGTAAGCATCCCTGAGGGCGGCAGCGGAGGCACCGGCGGAGGCGGTAAGCCCTCCGAAGGCGGCGGAGGAGGCACTGGCGGCAGCGGTGGCGGCCCGAGATCCACCTCCCAGAAGAATAAGGAACGCACTTTCTTTAGTTTTTCTTCATATCTAGTCTCCCGGGAACGGCCTCGCCTGTCGAGGTACGCCCGGGGTTTGTTTTTCGCCCCTCCGTCCGATAAGGACAATCCATCAACCATCATACCCACACAGTCCCCATTTTTCGTCCGAATGGGTAGGGCTGAAAACGTACGGGTTCAAAAATGAACGTGTTTTTTTCGGCCGTCAGGGTAGGGGCGTATTGCATACGTCCTCCAATCGGGCACGATAGGGCCCGGATGGTTGTCGAACAGCCGTCGATATAACCGGGTATCTGCATTCGTCCCCTTGGCGGGGACGTCAGGAGGGCGTATTCAATACGCCCCTACCCCTGACGGATGAAAAATGAGAACCACTGGGGTGCTGTAGTTCACTAAACATTCCATTCATTTTCATGGCCTGCATGATGCAGCACTTTCCCTCCCCTTCATCTTAACCACATAGACGTCTCACTTCTCAAACACACACAGATATGAAAACTATTGCACGTTTAGGGCTCCTCGCCCTGTTGCTATCCATCGTCTGGGCAGCCTGTACACACGATCCGGACGTCCCGCCAAGGCCAGCGCCAAAGCCCGACACCACGGCCATCGACTCCTGCCTTGTTAGGCAAATGGTATCTCGAAGGCCTCGGCCGTGTCGGCGACACCACCGTCACGCCCATCGACTCGGTCAGCTATGCCTTGGAGATCTGGCGCGAAGGCTTCGTCTATGGCCATTACGTTAATGGCAGCTATACCTGGGCGGGGACACCATCCACATCAAGCTCAACGCCGAGGACGAAAAGCGCATGCCAGAACAGATTCGGCGTTATCGCGAGGCACTGCTGGGCATCGCGAGTTACCGTGTCGATAATGAACACCAAATGCGGCTCTTCTACGACCGGGGGCAGCGCTATCTGCTCTTCAGGACCAGCCTACGACACTCCCCAAACCAGCTATTGTTCCGCAAGACCTACTCACCACGTGGATCTTCCGCGGCTATGTGCAGACCAAGGACGGAAAGAAGACCCTTCTCCTGAATATCGAGACAGGCCGACTCCCGCTTTCAACGCTCGATACCGCTGGGTGATCCAACTCTCAAGTGGACAGCTCACGGGCTCCTTCCGCACCGATGGTCAGTCGATGCACTTCACCCTCACACCTCCATCGCTGAAAAATGGACCCGAACGAAGCCTACTACCTCCGTCAGGAACTGGAACGGGTGACGAGCTACAAGATCCACGGCAGTGAGCTGCGGCTCTATGAGGGTGGAGAGAGACGTGCCTCACTTTCCAAAAAGCAAAAGATCGGGACAGGTCGCATCAACGAGCACCCTCTGCCGACCGTGGAAAACTCATCGGGTTCGGGCACACCGTAGGTGGCTCGCTGCAGATTCCGAAAGAAGGCTATAACCTCCGCGAACAGTCTTTCATGCTCGAATTCCGAGTTGACGGCTCGCTATACACCCATTCCTCGACCAATATGTTCAACAGGCGATTACTCCATGGATGACCAGTCGCTCCGTATAGAGGTAGGCGGAGGCACCAAGGTGAACGAAACCCAAGATGGCGAGACATATATCCAGGCGTTGCATGCGGCGGAACGTTTTGAACTGCAGAAGGACGGACTGCTGAAGATCTTCTATAACCAAGGTCGCGACTATCTACTCTTCCGCGATGGTCTCTCGCTCGTCTCCTCCATGCCATCCACCGAGTTGCTGGGGAAGTGGACACTGGCCCAGATTATCACCTTCTCGCACAGCCTCCAGTCGTCTTTGAGCCTGGCGAACGGACGATAACGTTCCACAAGAGTGGGTATGTTGATATTGAAGGATATAAGCTCTTTGGCAGCATACCTGAAGATAAGCTACACTACGGCTATCATCCGTGGGGCCAGAAGAACACCCTCTTTATCGGTTGGGCGTACTTCACCTACAATCTGGAAGGCGAAACACTAACGATGACCGATAAAGCATCCGTAGACGGTCCGAGGTATGTCTTCAAACGGCTAAGGAAGTGATCGCCCCTCCTGACAATCCCATTTTTGAAGTCCTATGTTTTTAGGGTTAGCCCTAATGCGATCTTTTTGAACCCATATTTTGGGGCCGTTATCCCAACAACCCCTATTTTGAACCGCGGCGCCCCCTGCGGTTCATTTCATCCGTCAGGGATAACGCTGAAAATGTACAGGTTCCCTCGTCCGAATGGGTAGGGGCGTATCGCATACGCTCTCCCCTGACGTCCCCGCTAAGGGGACGAACGCAAGACATGTATTCGCCACCGCTGGTGATGGCGTCTGGAGGGCGTATGCGATACGCCCCACAACCGGGTCACATCCATGGAACTAAAAACGCTATTCTGCCCTCTATGATATGTATTCTTTTGCGCCCCTACCCCTGACGGTCGAAAAAGACATGATTGTTTTTGTCCCTTACGTTTCCGGGGTTCCCTTCGACGACTTCTGAGAGCAAAGAAGGTCCTGCTGGTTCGAAAACCAACAGGACTCTTTTGATGGTGCACCCCGGAAGCTCGGGATCCGTAGTTGTCAGGGCGAACTTAACGCTCACCGGCCTCGCGTTTCGCGTCGCTGACCATCTTCCGTTGGCGCTGATCAGGATCTCAACACGGCGGTTTTGGGCACGTCCCTCCACCGTGTTGTTGCTTGCCACGGGCTGATGGATACCCTTGCCCTCATAGACCATGCGTCGACTGCTTACGCCTTGGTCAAGCAGATAGTCGTAAACACTCCTGGCACGACGTTCGGAGAGACTCTGGTTGTAGTCCACTCGACCCGTATTGTCCGTATGACCGACTATGCGGAGGTCGGTATCTGGGTTTTTTCTCTAAGTTTCGAGCTAGGTCACGCAGGGCGGACTTGGACGCAGCACTCACGGTACTGGAGTTTGTGGCGAAGAGAATTCCTGAGTCGAACGTGACACGCAAAGCCGGGGCACGCCCCTCTTCCTCTACCACTTCCACCTTGGTATCATCCGGAAGCACCTTCCAGTTCCTTCTTCTGTTTGTCCATCTTCTTACCGATGATGGCTCCTGTGGCGCCACCGACGGCGGCACCAATGACGGCTCCGAGCGCCGTGTTACCGGCTATCTTACCGATGCCCGCGCCGACGGCAGCTCCTCCACCGACACCGATAGCCGTACCCTTGGCCGTGTTGCTTTGCCCCGCACCCTGTCAGCAGGAGCGACGCGCAGGCGAGCGCCATTGCCATTACCTTAAAGTTTTTGATCATACCGTTCATTGTTTTTTGGGTTAATAATATGAGATGTATAACTTGCTATGAAAGACGGCGCAAAGGTACGACGTTTTTACCGACGACCCCGGCCCGTCAGGCCCCCATGAGACGAGGGCAATAGGGCTAATGGTTTAGTCGAGGGCGGTCGGTAGACGTACATGATTTCGAAGACCGCCTTGGGGGATACTGACCGAGCGACTGCTGTTCGTAGAGGTGGTCTCGGATCTGACTTTTGACGTCCCTCTTCGGTTGGGCCGGTCACTTCAATGTCCGGTTTTGCCGAACAGGCAAGCCCACCAATAGTTCTTGTACTGCTGGATAGCGACTCTGATCTCGACGATGTTTCTGTTGCGCATGGGGGCTTTTCCTCTACCGATAAAATTCCTGATGGTGAATGCGGACGATCTCGCCAAACGTGGCCAGTCGGCGCCGGTCTATGCGGTGCGCGTTTCCGACTATGACGTAGACAGGCTTACGTCCGCAGATGTGGGGCTTGATAAAACCGGGTGATGTCGTCCATTGTCATCCGTCGGATGTCGTCTAAGAGCGCCCGATGGGGTCGTCCGTATAGCCGTCACGTCGGAATTCGGCAATGCGCGTCGAGATGTCGCGAAAGGCCGGATAGGCATTATTGACCCTGATTGATCTCTGTGCGGATCAGGGAGTCGATGCGCTCGGGATGTTCGGGCATGTGGTTGATGAGGGCATCAAGCACTTCGAGGGCGTCGATCGTCTTATCGCTCTGCGTGGATAGGTAGGCCACGAACCGCGTGGGGAGATCCGACAGGCGGTAGGGCGGCAGACGGTACGCTCCCGAGGTGTAGTAAGCCAGCGAACGAAAACTCGCGGATCTCTTGAAACATGAGCGACGACATGCCCTCTCCGAAATACAACGAGAAAAGGTCGGCCGTGTGCCGCTCGTGGAGGGTGGGCAGGGGCGACAAGGCATGTAGACGTAGATGATGTTTTGGGAAGACGTCAGGCATGGTAGAGGTAAACGCGCGGGCGGTCGTAGCTGACGAGCCGTCGATAGGGGGCCACGGCGGCGATCCGTCCGTCGGGGCCCGGAGAGAAGCAACGGAGGGTGCGATCGACTACGCGTTCGGCGGGCAGCGTGCCACAGTAATGGGCCGTGCACTCGCGTCGGACGGCATGTCGGAACAAGTTGACCAGCTCGCGCCCCTTTGGTGCGCTTCCACGTCACGCAGAGAGGGCCGCGTCAGGAATTGCGGATTCGGGGCCGTACTGCACAAACTCGAAGAGCGCCTCGGCCACCCTCATTGTTCGATTTGAAGAAGCCTTATCGGCCACCCTTGCGTCGTCGACTAAGGTTTTGAGCTTGGCGTCGTCCGCCTTCACGCCCGACACGAACCCGGAGACCAACTCCAGCGTCTCGTCGAATGCCGTGTCAAAGCCGGTGATCTTGAGGGTGAGGCTGTACTCATCGGCTGTCAGGTCGAGCGTGCTACCGAGCGTCTGTAGGCGGGTGTGTAGCGCGTCGAAGGTGAGGGAGGCCGTGCCGAGGAGGGATGTATCCGGTAAGGAGTTTTCAGACGCGGCTCCTCGGTGAGTCCGATCGCATAGGACAGTTTGAGGGTAGAGATGTTGTTGACCCTGTTGGGCGTGATGTAGAGCGTGAGACCGTCGGCGGGTCGGAGTGTCTGCACATCGTGCGTAAAGTCGACAAAGCGCGGCCGCACCTCCTCGACAGGCATACGGTCGAGCCAGTCGCTGTAGGCCGAGGTTGCGTCGGCATGCTTAGGCACGATGGTGCGAAGCTCGGCTTCTTCAGCCGCTCCTTGGGGTAACGGCCGGTCTTTTTCTTCACGAATAGATAATTGGCCCCTGAAATACTTATTAGCCACGCGCACCACGTCCTCTTTCGTGAGCGCCTCGGCACGTGCCAACTCCTCGCGGTAGTCGGCCCAGGTCTTGCCTTGGGAGAAGAGAGACGCACCATGATCTGGCTGCGCGAATCGATATCCTCGAGTTCCGTCAGGTGGCGGCGGAGCAGTTCACGCTTGAGGCTGCTGAAGATCTCATCCGTGAAGTCCCCTTGCTTAACCCGCTCGAGTTCTCTCCAGATCATGCGCTCGGCTGAACGGCATGTATGAGACAACCGCGGCACGGCCATGATCCCGATGAAGCCCGCTTCATTGAAAGACTCGCGCCGATCATGGCCCCCTCATCAGGCGCCGCTCGACCATTAGGCGGTCCAGGTAGCCCGTGCCATTGAGTTGTTGAGGATACCCGCGGCCACGTCCAGTGCCGGCTGATCGGGGTGATTAGCGGGTACGCCGCGAAAGCCCAAGGCGACGGCTTTGAGTAGCGGCAAGGGGATCTTGATCGTAGTCCGCTCGCGGCCTCGGAAAGGGCGGATACGGACCGTCGGCGCCGCGTCTCGCACACCCGCGGAATACGTGAAAAGGTGCGCTCGATGATGGGCAGGGGCCCGTCGGGTGTCAAAAGTCGCCGCTCAGGATCAGCCCCATGTTCGAGGAGACGTAATAGGGTCTTGAAGAAGCGTTTCATCTCCGAAAGGCGTGGATTCTTGAGGTTTTCCGCGCTTCCAATGATCGGGTAGGCATAGGGATGTGGGTGAAAGTACTTCTCCATCAATCGCTCAGATGGAACGGTTGAGGATCATGTCGTCACGTCGGTTTTTCTCCTCGTACACGGTCTCGAGCTCGCTTTGGAACAGTGCGAAAGACGGGCCGTATGAGTCGCTCGCTGTTGAGCCTCGGCCCACTGCTCCAAGTATTGCGGTGAGAAGAGGTTGTGATAGACGGTGTAATCGTACGACGTGCCGGCGTTCAACTTCGATCCGCCGTACTTGGTAATGAGCCGATCGAACTCGTTGGGGATGACGAAATCTGCGGCCCGGATGCTGAGCTCGTTGATCTCCATTTGAATGGCCTCCCTCCGCTTGCTGTTCTTGGTTGCAGCCAGCTCCTCGTACTTGTCTTCGATGGCGTCGAGGAGGACCTTCTCGGCGGCATAGTCGGTCGTTCCGATCTGTTCAGTGCCCTTAAACATCATATGCTCAAAGTAATGCGCTATGCCCGTGTTGGGGGAATCTTTCGATCCAGCCATCACGACAACAGCACCAAAGACCTTCGGCTGGCTGTGGTCTTCGTTGAGCCATACCGTCAGGCCATTGTCCAGAATGTATTCGTTGATCTCCGTCGATACGAGCGCCGGCGCAGTTTGCTTCATGATTGATGCGGAATGGATGTTAGGGGTTGATCTCATTTCAATTCATTCAACAGATGACCGTGCAAAAAGAATGGTTCATTTCAGGCCATCATCATGGATGCCGGAGTCGTGTCAAGGTCAGCATCCGCGGTCGAGAGCGATCGCTCCGGGAAGTATGGTGAGCATCCATCTGACGATGCCCTCCCACTCGCCGCTTGTAGGGGAGAGTCGCCGTCAATACGCTCAGCCCGACATAAACGGATGCGCTGTCAATGGACAATGGGCGTTGGAATACATATAGACCTCCATCGACTGTAAACAATAGATACCCATATATGTTTCACTCACTTTTGTCTACAGACAAAATTGGCTTTCATATATTGCATAGCTTATCTCACCATAGACAAAAACACACGTATAGACATAAAAAGGAGATATTGTCCATAGACAAATCATATGTATAGATATAAACTAGCTTGTTGTCTGTAGACAAAAAGCACTTGAAATACATATTGCGCCATATTGTCTACGGACAAAAATATCTATTCATAGTTCACAGGCTATATCTGCCGCAGACAAAACATGTATATAGACATAAATAAGCCCGTTGTCCGTAGACAGAGAGATTCGAAATACGTATTTCATCTCTTTGTCTATAGACAACAGGGCTGCGAAATGTATGGATGAACCTTTTGTCGGGCGTAGTGGCTACTTATTTCGGCAAGCTGTCGACGAACTCCCGTGAACGTGCCGAAGCCTGGAGCCGCGGCGACTGGAGGTCGTCGATCAGCTGATCGAGGCGCTCCACGGCTGCGGTGCCACTGTTACGCGTGACGAGCCGCGGCAACCCCTGATATGCCTTGCAGAGGCATGAACTCCCAAAGGGTGGAAGTAGAGGAGTAGGTAGCCGTCGTGGCGCAGGGTGAGGCGGGCCAGGCGGCGGTAGAGCGCGGGCGGCAGGTGGTGGAAGGAGAGCCAGAGGGGAAACGCACGCGCGGCGTGGTGGAGGCGGGCAGCTGTAGGAGGCCCTCGCGGCGGAACCAGGTGCGCGGCTGGTTGAGGTGGTTGTAACGACCGGGGATGAGGGTCGGGTTGAGCGACGAGTTGTAGCGGTAGCCGGCCCGCAGGAGCGCCTCGTCGGCCACGTGCATCATGCGCGGCATGCGAAAGCCCGTGACCGGCTGGCCCTGACATCCGCCGGAGGATCTCTCGCGACCGCGCCAGGGTCGGCCTCCCTCGAAGGCGCTATGCGCATAGCCGCGTGAGGCCACCTCGTGACCGCCGTCGCAGATGGCGCGCAGCACATCCGGCGCCGCTCTCCGCAAAAACGCGCGGTGCAAAAGAAGGTGGCCCGCACACCCGTGGCGCGCCAGTCACATTTAATATAGGCCGCTCCCTCGCACGAAACGCGAGCTGCCCTCCCATGAGATCGCCAGCCCGTACCCGTCGGCAGGGTCGAACTCCTCGATATCAAAACTGAGTAAGATCATGTCAAACTAAAAACTAAAAAGTGGCTTCCATACGGTTCACTCCTCATAATCACGCGTCATCATCTCCCCACATGAGCTCAGCCATACCATCACGCAGGGCAATGCCTTCAGGGCGTAGGGTATGATATAATGATGATAGATGCGCCGCGGAAACAGATCCGAGGGCGAAAAAGCTGGTCAGCAGCAAGGCAAAGATGAGCAGCGCTAGGTCCCATCGGCTGCGGCGCCTGGGCACCCCTGACGTACCAGATGGCCACGCCGGTCAGCGCAATGATATATCCGCTGGACTCCGCTGCCCGTGCTGAACAACACCACGAACAGCATGACCGATGCTCAAGACACATGAGTCGGAACGCGCGGTGGCGATACTGGTCGAGCCTGAGGTAGGGCAGCGCAAAAGAGGATCAGCCCGGGCACGATGAGCCACAAGTCGAGTAGTCCGCCCGGCTCGAGATCTTCCGCACCATGCCCAGCAGCGAGATGTTCTGGCGCAACGCAAAGAGATTCGCATCATTCTTCACCGTGAGCGCCTCGGCCCATGCGCCATACTGCCCCACGATGTATTCCGGCGACGACAGCAGCATAGGCAGAAGGAATAGCACCACACTCCACCCCGCCAGCGCCCTGAGGAATCCGCCCTTACGTCGCACAAAGAAGAAGAACGCCAGCCCCACGATGCCGTAGCAGCCTGACGAAGGTCCCCACGGCAATCATTAATGCGGCCCAGCCCTCGTGCCCCTCTTCAATCAGCACGAAGGCGAGGATCAGCAGTGCCGCAATGGCCACGTTGAACTGCGCCATACTCAGCGCCGTGAATAGCTCATTGGCGCAGAACCAGGCAACGAAGATCCGCCCCCGACGCTCTATGGGCAGCTTTCGCACGGCTACGAACAGCAGCCCGCCATCGCCAACAGCCACAGCACAAGCCCCATCAGCGGCGGACAGACCGCAAACGGCGCCACGACGCAGCTGAACACTGGGCCGTAGAGATTGACGTCGTGATACACCTCCGGATAAGGCACATACAGCGGTAGCCCCTCCCAAAACGTGCCAAAACACATGTCGGAAGATGGTGAAGTTGTTGTTCGGGAATTTCAGTAGAGCAGCCGCAATGGCCGCCATAGCCCACTACCACCCTGATCGGTGCATAGCGATTAAAAGAGCGGTCGCTCAGCAAGGGCTGCAAGCGTCTCATTCCAGTTCATCATAGGTCGGTTTTTGTTACCTGTTTCATTCAGTCATTATGGGAGAAAGACACCCCGGAAAGATGACGTTTCGCCCCGTTTCGCTTCATCCGTCATAGAAAAATCAGAAGTCGCTGGGGAGCAACGCCGCTTTGTCCCCTTTATTGCACTTTTTCGTACTCCAAACGCGGGGTTACGGAAATATAACCTACTTTTTGCGTCAAGTAATCCCCCAGAACAGTGCCCCTACTTATACATCATATCCGGCTGCAACGGCGCCGGTAAAAAGCGACCGCCTCCTACACCATCCTGCCCGAAATGTTAGGATGCAAGGAGTTCGTCAATTCCCGACGAAATCGCGAAGGGATTGTCGCCTTTAACGCTCGATAATATCGCCGTAGCGGTAGAGGCCAGCCGGATCATGTACAGGCGCATCCGGGAATTAGTGGCCGCCAACAAGACGTTTGCATTAGAGACGACCTTGGCCAGCCGTTCTGATAGCCAAACTGCTACAGAATGCGCAGGGAAAAAGGGCTACTACGCTGACCCTGCTCTACTTCTGGCTGAGCACGCCGGACTTTGGCGCTGTAGAGCGCGTACGTAACTCGAGTAGCATCGGGCGGCCAGCAATGTCACCGAAAGCACCGTTAGGCGGCGCTACACGGCGGGTATTCAGAACCTGTTCCAGCTCTACATCCCCATCTGCGACTATTGGATGATCACGGACAATTCCCTCTCGCCGATGGAGGTGATCGCTAAGGGCTTCAAGAACGGAAAGAGAGATCTATAACCCTGTTGTTTATAATAAATTGGAAACTTATGAATGAACGAGAGTTGAGCAAGTTTGAAAGAGAACGTGGTGAAAAGGTGCGAGTTTGGCCTTCCAACGTTTGGTGAAGAAGAGAAAGGAAGAGAACGGCGAGCTGGTCTTCGCTCGAAACGGACGGATCTTTACAGGTGAAAGCCGTTGATCTATAATCTCTTTCCTAACAGAGAGATCTCGTTCTTTCAGCCCCTTTTAAGGCAAAAGCGTTTCTCCTCCAGGGGTGTCGGCGTAAGTGTTTATCACGCTTACGCCTTTTTAGCATCCGCACGGAGGCGAGATGGGCCGATTATCCCGCATGTATGGGGGCGCATGAAGTGCTCCGACGGGCGTCGAAGGGAAAACCCTCAGGGTTCATGGCCCGACGGGCGTCGAAGGAGAAAACCCTCAGGGTTCACGGCTCCGACAGAGCGTCGAAGGGGAAAACCCTCAGGGTTCGACAGCTCGACGAGCGTCGAAGGAGAAAACCCTCGGGTTCACGGCTCCGACAGGCGTCGAAGGAGGAAACCCTCGAGGGTTCACGGCTCCGACGAGGCGTCGAAGGAAAAACCCTCAGGATTCACGGCTCCGACGAGGCGTCGAAGCGAGGAGGACGCTACCGGTCGCCTGAAAATGCCGCCGATTCTGTAGAGGGGCATCGAGACGATGACGCCCGAGGCGATGATGGTGAAGACGGTCATGAAGTCCACCGTCGGGCTGTACCGGAGGAGCATGTAGACCAAAAAGGAACCACAGAAAAAGGATGCACACGGCTTGGTGTTGCTGATCTGCGACGGGGCATAGCGTTGTATTTGATGAAGATGTGAGGAGTGCCGCCCTTCACTTCACCTCCGGGATGAGGCGGTGGGTGATGGCGTAGAAGGTGAGGGCCGGGGCGTGGTTTTGATGCCAGCTTGGCGGTGATGTTCTTGCGGTGCGCGTCAGGACGGTGTTGACCGCTGACGTAGAGGCGGGCGGCGATCTCTTTGTCTCGTCAGACCTTCGACAATGAGGCGGAGGACGTCCTCGCGCCTGCAGAGGCTGTTGCCTCGTCGTCAATCATGGGCAGGAGGATGCGGTGGCGGATACGGTTATGCTGGCGGATGTCTCCGGCCGAGGTGTCGATGGCGAAGAGGACGGCGTGCAGAGGTTCTCGTCAGTAGGCTCCGGAGAGGTGCTTGAGCATAATATGGCGCATATCGTCGAGGGTGGCTTGGATGGCCTCGTCGTCGTCAGAGGTGGGCTTGGGACGTGGGCGGCGGCGACTCTTCGTATCGGTGGGTGAGTAGCAGGGGAACCACTCTCGCTCGTCGGCCCTCGATGCGTCGGCGGAGGCCCTCCTGAAGCTGGCGATGACATGTCGCCCAGAAGGCGCAGGGAAGTGTTGTCCGAGGCGTGGAGGAAGAAGTGAGGTGGCGCTCGACGTTGGGCAACTGGTTCTGGAGATAGTAGAGGTTGGTCTTCTTCAGATGAGTCGATGATCTGCGAGAGGTGGAAGTTCTGGAGCTCTTCTCCGGGAAATAGTCTTCGTTGATGAAGGTGTTGACGATGGTGAGGAAGAGTCCGGGTCTACGTTGTGCGCATCGCAGACGGCCTTGACCGTGTCGTCGCCCACGCCGAGGGCGAATGCCGAAACGGCGATTGACGACGGGCACGAGTGCGAGGTGACTCTCATCGCCTCGCTCATCTTCATGCTGGCGTAGACCAGGGTCAGTGGTCAATTACTCATTTCAAATTAGCAGGGGAGCATGCTACATAATAGATAGAAGAGCTACGGGGCTCTGACTCTCGTAGCTCTTCTCTCTCTAATGGGCAGCGCGAATCACTCGAGGGGCGTTAGCATGAGACTCTTCCACCTTCTCGACCATCTTCCGACTGCCGCAGAAGAAGGGGTGCGCTGATGCAACTCCGTGGGCTCGATGTCGAGGATGCGGCGGAAGCCATCCGAAGCCTTACCGCCAGCCCTGCTCCGTGAGGAAGGCCATCGGGTTGCACTCGTAGAGCAAACGCAGCTTGCCACGTGGCGACTGCGAGGTGGAGGGTAGATGTAGATGCTGCTTGATCAGTGTTACGATGGAAGTCGGCCACCAGCGAGCCGATGTAGCGCGAGTGTGAGGTCGATTCTCCTCCTCCCGTTGGCAGTACTTGATGCAGTCCTTCACGCCCTGGGGAACTCGATGAGCTGCCCTCGTTGATGGAGTAGATCTTGCCGTCTTCAGGGAAGCGCATGTTGGGGTTGGAGAGGTAGTAGCTGCCCAGCGAGGGTCGAGGTGAAGCCGTTGACGCCGTTGCCGGTGGTGTAGACCAGCATGGTGGACGAGCCGTAGATGATGGTATCCAGCAGCCACTTGGTCTCGTCCCCTTTTGCAGGAAGTCCTCCAGCGCTGCACCGGGGTGCCGGCGGGAGATGATACGGCGATAGATGGAAGATCGTCCCCACGGACACGTTCACGTCGATGTTTGACGATCCGTCGAGCGGATCCATCAGACGACATGCTTGCTCAGTTCGGCGTTAGCGCCGCTCCGAATCTCAATAAAGTCGTCATTCTCCTCGAGGGCCACACCGCAGACCACCTCGCGCTGCGAGGGCATTGATAAAGATCTCGTTGGCGATGACGTCCAACTTCTGCTGTTCCTCGCCCCTGCACGTTGCGGTTCCCCGCCTCGCCCAGCACGTTGAGTGATACCCGCCCTGTTAATGAAGCGGTTCTACCATCTTGAGGCGATCTGGATACAGCTGATCAAGCGGGAGAATTCGCCAGATGAATATTTGAAATCCATCTTGCTTCTCGATAATGAACTCACCCCAAAGGTCAGTGAAAACCTTTGCTCTTTCATTTCGGTATTTTGATTGCCGGGCAAAAAGCGCCTTTTTCTCCATTGACAACTGTTAGCGGGATAAAAGCTCTGCGTCTTGGCTCGTGACATTCGTCGGAGGCTACACGTCGACATTTTCGACACTCTGTCTGTGAGACAAATCAGTATTTATATGCGTTTCTCAGACTATTGTCCGTAGACGAAGGCTGAAAAATGCCTTTCAGCACGCCAGCTGCCAATCGTCAATGAGTCACTAGAAGCATTTCTGATCACATCGCCTCCGGAATACTGACACATTGTCCGACCTTCAACTGCGTAAACGACTGCAATGCGACACGTGCACTCGCCGCAGACATCCGCGACTCAGGCACGGAAAGTTTGGCGTGGTATTCGCAAGAAAAGGGCCGTGTCGCTCCTAAGCGAGGGCGAGCGACAAGAGAGATGAACATCATAATCAGTAACAATAAATACAGGAACAATCATGAATGTAAAGCCATTAGCAGACAGAGTGCTGGTTAAGCCAGCAGAAGCTGAAGAGAAGACGGCGAGCGGTATCATCATCCTCCGACTCGGCCCAAGGAGAGACCTCAAGGGCGGAGATCATCGCCGCAGGTAAGGCACAAAAGGATGAGGAGATGGTGCTCAAACCGGGCGACCATGTGCTCTACAGCAAGTATGCCGGCACGGAGATCGAACTCGAGGTACAGTACCTCATCATGCGCCAATCAGACGTTTTGGCCATCATCTAAATAACAGAATCACAAACAAAAAGAGTAAGACATAACAATCATGGCAAAAGAGATAAATTCGACATCGACGCCCGCGATTCACTGAAAAAGGGCGTGAACGAACTGGCAAATGCAGTCAAAGTAACGCTCGGCCCCAAGAGAGATCGCAACGTGATCATCGAGAAGAAATTTGGCGCACCGCGAGATCACCGAGGACAGCGTGACGGTGGCCAAAATCGAGGCTGGCCTGCCCGTACGAAAACATGGGTGCGCAGCTGGTTAAGGAGGTAGCCTCCAAGACGAACGACAAGGCTGGCGACGGTACGACTACCAGCAACCGTTCTGGCACAGGCCATCATCGGCGTAGGTCTGAAGAACGTCACCGCCGGTGACGCAACCCGATGGACCTGAAGCGCGAGTATCGACAAGGCTGTATCCAGGTCGTAGAGAGCATCGCCCGCACAGGCCGAAGAGGTGGGCTCGAACATGGAGCGCATCGAGCACGTGGCTAAGATTTCGCCAGCAGCGACGAGGAGCATCGGCAAGCTGATCGCCGAGGCCATGCAGAAGGTGAAGAAAGAAGGCGTCATCACCGTAGAAGAGGCTAAAGGCACGGACACGACCGTCGAAGTGGTCGAGGGTATGCAGTTCGACCGCGGCTACATCTCCGCCTACTTCGTGACCGACACGGGAGAAGATGGAGACGCAGTATGAGAACCCCCTACATCCCTCATCTACGACAAGAAGATCTCCGTCCTGAAGGACCTCCTGCCCATCCTCGAGCAAGTCAGGCTACAGTCGGGCCGCGCCCTGCTGATCATCGCTGAGGATATCGACAGCGAAGCGCTGGCTACCCCTCGTTGTGAGACCGTCTGCGTGGCGGCGCGCCTCCAGGTGTGCGCCGTGAAGGCTCCGGGCTTCGGCGACCGTCGCAAGGCTATGCTGGAAGACATCGCCGTACTGACCGGCGGCACCGTCATCACCGAAGAGAAGGGCATGAAGCTCGAAGACGCCAAGATGGATATGCTGGGTACGGCTGAGAAGGTGACTGTCGACAAGGACAACACCACCATCGTGAAGGGTCATGGCAGCAAGAAGGCCATCGAAGCACTGCGTCAACCAGATCAAGGCGCAGATCGAAACGACCACGTCGGACTACGACAAGGAGAAGCTGCAGGAGCGTCTGGCTAAAGTTGGCTGGTGGCGTAGCTGTGCTCTACGTCGGTGCCGCTTCGGAGGTTGAGATGAAGGGAGAAGAAGGATCGCGTGGACGATGCCCTGCATGCCACGGCAGCCGTTGAAGAAGGTACTGTGCCCGGTGGTGGTGAGCTCACATCCGCGCCATCTCCGCACTGGAAGGTCTCAAGGGCGAGCGAACGAACACGAGACGACGGGTATCGAGATCATCAAGCGCGCCATTGAAGAGCCGCTCCGTCAGATCGTCAACAACGCTGGTAAAGAGGGTGCCGTAGTTGTGCAGCGCGTGAGAGGAGGGCAAAGCTGCCGCTTCGGTTACAACGCCCGCACGGACGTCTGCGAAGACCTCAATCAGGCAGGTGTCGTAGATCCCGCCAAGGTGACCCGCATCGCGCTGGAGAATGCCGCCTCAATCGCTGGCATGTTCCTGACCACCGAGTGTGTCGTAGCGAGAAGAAAGAAGACCTTCCCCGATGCCCCTGATGAATCCGGGTATGGGTGGCGGCATGGGCGGCATGATGTAATCCATAGCCCTCAAGCCATTGAGGAGAGACTTTTCATATTGAAATAAGTTGGTTCAGTAAGAGCTGCCTGCCGTGCTGTAAAGCGCTGCGGGCAGCTCTGTTTTAGACACACTATTTCTTCTTCAGTAGTGCCTCCAAGGCCCGACGCAGCTCAATCGCCATTGTCTGTCTTGAGGACGATTGTCCCCTACGATCGATCAGGAAGCAGCAGGGGCAGTGCGTTGACGTTGTACGCCTCTAAGACACGGATGGACTGTCCGGCGGAGTCGGTGAAGACGTTCCAGTGTGTCGTGTCGGTACGCATTTGGCTACGCACGTCGCTTGGGGCTTCATCAAAGGCTAACAAGAGCCACAGCAACGTCTTGGCGCGAGAAGTCGGCTTGGATCTTATCTAAGAGCAGCTCTCCGTCTTGCAGAGGTCGCACCAAGCGGCGGTGAAGGCCAGCACTAAGTTGCGACCCGCGAAGGAGTCACGGGTGAGCGTCGCACCGTAGACATTGCGCAGAGTGAAGTCCGGCGCCTTAGCCCCGACCATGGTGTGCATAGCCCGCTCACAGTAAGCACGGAGGTTGCGCAGGGTACGCGTGTTCTCCAGCTTGGGACTGAGGGTACCGATCATCTTTTTCGGCACGCGTAGGGTCTTCGGGATCGAGGATATAGTCGCGGATAAGGATGGCTGAGGCCTCGTCTTTGGGGTGTTTATGGATGAAGTTTTTCGGCCATCTGGGCCAGCTCATGGTCGATGTTAGCCAGCCGTGGAAGGTGTTCCGCCCGACTCGCCTCGGCGGCTCGTCCGCGTCGGCCTCGGGGAGGGGCGGCACCCGGAGAGCTCCGTCTTCTCCTTGAGCAGCGTGGTAGCCTGCTTACGAAAGTCAGAGAGCAAGTCGTTGGTACGCGTGCCCTCACCTGTAGGGTAAGCGGATAGCGAGCGTCGCCGGTGACTGTGATCTTTCGCCCCTGGCTCCAAATAGATGGTAATGCCCTCTTTATGATTCTCGAAATAGACCGTAAGCTGGTCGAACTGCCCCTCGTCGCGTGTGATCTGCACAGGCTTTTCCAGGACGGTGAAACGACCGTGTCGACCCTGCTTGTGGTCATCACGACTCAAACACGGCGTAAAGGTTCTGTGTCTCCAGTTGGACAGATCCAACTCCACCCGGTAGGTCGCTTTTTCGCCACATGCACACAGCAACCAGGCCACCACAACCGATGATATACAACTTCTTTAACGGCATCTTACGTGAAAATTTGCACACAAAGATAGTGCGCTTTTTGGTGGAGTCGAAAAAGATATTAAAGGGAATATAGCGATATGATCGTATCGTAATGGCGGACCAAAGTGGCAGATTCGTACACGCAGGCCGGGCACCCTTCGGATACCCGGCCAGATTCGCCGGCGTCCGCAGACGCCCCTGTTGAATTGTTGGTTTTGTTGGGGCCTTGCGGCCCGTTGGTTTGTTGGTGCAGGTACCCGTGCGCCCCTGTAGAGCGCCGGATCCTAGCTCAGGGCGAAACCCTGGGTGGGCCGGGTACGTGCATTCGCCCCGATGGGGCGTTGAGGTGTTGGGCCTGCGGCCCGTTGGTTTGTTGAGGCGGGTCCCTTCGGGTACCCGGCCAGATTCGCCGGCGTCCGCAGACGCCCCGGTCCAACGTCTAAACGCCTAAACATCTCAACGGGGCGCAGCCCCAACAACTAAACAACTAAACACCTACCTAACCACCACCTTCTCCGTCAGCTGTCCGACCTTGATGATGTACGTGCCGAGGGGAGGGTGACAGACGTGTCGCCTGCGGGGGCTTGCCAGGGTGCGGTAGAGCGTGCCGGCGAGGGTGTAGACCTGTACCGTCTCGGGCGTCGGGAGGGAGAGGTAGAGCGTCGGGCCGACGGTATAGACCTTCGCCTGCGGGGCGTAGGGGCACGGTGTTGGCGACGGTCGAGAGGACGTTCACCTCGCAGCGGGCGACGATGCCACTGCCGTCGGAGGCGGTGGCGGCGATCACAGCCTTACCCTTGCCGACGATGGTCACGAGCGCGTAGTCGTCGGCGCCGGGGGCGAAGCGCAGCTGGGGCAGTGCGGCCGACAGCTTCGGGGTGAAGACTTGCACGAGTGGCCACGGAGGCGTTGGAGCTCATCCACAAGAGGCCCTTGTTGCGCGCGTTGTCCGGCGAGACGATGGCCGAGATGAGCGCCGTGGAGAGGTCGCCGTTGACGGTGAGCGTGGCCGGGTCGAGCGTGACGTTAGAGACTTTCACCTCGGCCGGTGGCACGACGCTGCCGTCGTTGCCTTGCTGGTGGATAGCGACCTTCAGCTCGTCCATGCCTTGCTCGGTGCAGACGGTGATTGTGCCGTGGCGCATCTCCTTGGACGGGTTGGCGGCGAGGCTGAACGTGAACGAGCCATTGCCGCGGCCGACGGCGCTCTCGAGGCGGATCAGTCCTCGGTCGTGGAGCCGGCCCAGAGGCGGCCCGTCGCGACGCTGATCGTGCTACCGGCGCCGTCCGACGGGCCGACGGTGATCTCTTCGGGGTTCAGCGCCAGGTCGTAGTCGTACGTGCCGTCGTCAGAGGGTCGCGTGGGCTTGCGTTGGCCGGCGCGTTGGGTGAGGGTGAAGGTGCGTTCGGCTTTGCCGTCGTCGCTCTTGACGGTGAGCTTGCCCGTGCGTTCGGCGCCCGACTCATTGCGGTCGAAGCGGACGATGACGAGCGCGTGCCCGAGCCACGTGTGGCGTCGGGGTGCATCCATTCAGGGGCTGCCGCTGATCGTCCATCCCTTGCCGGCATAGACGTTGAAGCCGACCGTTCCGCCGCTGCCGCCCATGGTCATGGCTGCGGGGTTGAGGGGAGATTCCGGTGGCGGCCACGGGTGGCTCCACGGCCTTCGCGGCTTCCTGCGTGACGAGGATGTGGCGGGTGATGGGGTTGCGGCTGCCTATCCGTCTCCTGGACGAGACCACCTCAATCGTTGCGCCGCGCTTCTTGGTGCCTGGTGTTGGGGTGACTTCACGACGATCGTGCCCGTCTTGACGTCGGTCGTGAGCTTCATCCAGCTTGCCGACTCGGCGCTGGCCTTGGTGTCCCAACCGTAGTCGCTTTTGACGTTGACCGTTTGCTTGCCGCCGCTGGTGGGGAAGGTGAGCATATTGGGGCTGAGCGTCAGCGTCGGCTCGAGGCTTCTCCGGCTCCGGCTTGGTGCCCGTGCCCTCCTGCGTCACCTTCATCGTCACGTCGCCTTCTGTGGTGTTGAAGACGATTTCCCCTTTGCGTTCGGGGCCCAGATTAGACTTACAGTCAAATTTACAGGTATAGACATTGGCTTCGGGATCCCAATGGGTAGAAAGTGCGATACCCACTCCGGCTGTTTTATACCAGAGACAACAAACTTCTGGTTACAGCTGAGCTTCACCAACACGCTACTTCCGTAGGAGTCCACCTTTAGCTCCTTCGGCTCGAGGGTAAACTTGACTTCGGGCTCGGGCTTGTGCTGTGCCTGCGCCGCCTGCGTCACCTTTGAGCGTGACCTCGCCCTTGTCGGTTTTGAAGACGACGTCGGCCGTCCGTTCGGGCGCCGGGGTTGGGCTGAACTCGAGCGAATATTTGAGGCTTTTTGTCATCCTCTGTAAATCCATGAACTCGGAATACTGATCCAATCCGGCAGATCAACCGGTGATCGACACTAAACGCTTGTTGCATCTGATCGTGACCTCCTTCTTGCCTCTGTCGGCATCCACCTTCAGCTCCTTACGGCTCGAGGGTAAACGGCTTCGGGCTCCGGCTCGGGCTTCGTGCTGGCTCCCCAGCTGCGTCACCTTGAGCGTGACGCTCGCCCCAGCTGGTATGGAAGACGATTTCATCCCTCCGCCGGTTCGTCGCCGGTGTTGGGCTGGGCTGAAATCGATATCGGCTAGCTTCTTACCTATGCCATGGCCGTAATAGGGTGCATAAATATCCATATCGGACATATCGTAGTGTTGAACATAGAAAAACTCCTTGTTGCAGGTGAGTGTCACTGTGATTTGATTCCGGCCGCATTTCAGGATTACCTCCGAGGGGAGAAGGTGAACGTGGTGGGTGTGCTGGGGCCGAGTGCTTTCATGACATTGGTTGCCCTGTGCTGATGCAGACTTCCGATGCAGATCTCGCCGGATGATGAGGTGACAGCGTAATACGGAGTGCCTTTGATCCTTTCGGAGGCGGCGTCTGCCGGATGCACGATCTTACATCCCGACAGCGATATATCTCCCGCTTTCAATCCACCACCTTGGACATACACGTTGCTGCTACGGATGGTCAGTCCCCGGCAATTTCAATCCCTTTCCGTTTACCGTCAAGGTGCACGAGGTGATATTCAGGCCATCTGACGAGGGAAGAGATCCCCATGCGTTCAGCTGAATGGATTGTCAAGTTTCCCGAGCCTGTGATGTTCGACGAGATGATATCTATCGTCATTCCATCTATCACGATTCCGTGCGCGGGAATGTTGTTAGTGTATTGCTGCCTTGCAGCACGAGGGTGGTTTGTCTTCGGATATAAATTCCTACTTCGCCCGTATTGATCGTGGCATTATTTAGCGTCAGCGTATAGGTAGCGGGGTCAAACGTCACCGTGCCGCTCTGGACGGCCGGGAAGCCGCCCGAGGCCGAGATGTCGGTGTAATTCTCTGAGGTGACCTCCACGCCGCCGATCCTGAAGCCATAGTACTCCTTCGCCGCCGCCTGTCTGCGGCGCGATGGCTCCTGCCAGCCCCGCGAGGATGAGCAGCAGGGCGAGGAGCATGTTCTTGTAATGTGTTCTTGAGTCCATAATTCTGATTGTGTTGGGGGCCTTGCGGCCCGGTTGATGTTGTTGGGGCCTTGCGGCCCGTTGAGGTGTTGAGATGTTGGGGCCTTGCGGCCCGTTGGTTTGTTGAGGTGGGTACCCGTGTAGGGCGTATCGCACACGCCCCACCAGGCGCCACCATCGGTGGCGAATGTGCCACCGCGGTACGTGCATTCGTTACGGTCATTCAGGGCCCGGAGGCCCGTTTGAGAGGGCGTATGCCGTTGCGCTCCCGGGTTTTCGCCGCCCAGGGTTTCGCCCTGGGCTATGGTCCTGCAGCCTGCAGCCCGGCCGGGTACGATCCCATTCAGGGCCCACAGGGCACGTTTGGGGAGCGTATGCAATACGCCCCTACCGTGAGTACGTGCATTCGGGTCCTTCGGGTACCCGGCCAAATTCGCCGGCCCCGCATGCCCCCCTTCACAGGTACATGCATTCGGGTCCCTTCGGGTGCCGGCCCAGCTTCCCTGCCCCGGCAGAAGCAGGCTTTTACGTTCTGATAGGAATAAGTGTACGTCTTCATCTTGCTTTTTGCCTCCGGATTCTTGTCCGTTTGCGAGGGCAAAGGTCTATACGTAAGACGTGCGTGTCAATACGTAATATTACGTATTTCATCTCGCCCGTGCACATGGCCGGAATGTTCATTTTGCAGGCGCCCTATTTACTGCCTATCAGCGCCGTATGCTTCCCGCGGTGTTCCCGAAATCCACGAGCCGTAAACAATCCTTCACGTCGCAATTAGCACTCCGGAGGTCAGGTTTTTCTGGGGCAGGGGAAAACGCAAAGCCGGGTACACGCTGAGGAGATCCTCAACATGTACCCGGCTTTTCGCTAGGAGTTCAGTGTTTAACTTCTTAGTTCTTCGTTTCCCCCGGTCGAGGCGGCGGGCCAGGAGCTGGTTGGACTGGCTGTTGCTGTAGCCTCGGCGGAAGGGCAGCGGACGGACAGCGCCACGACGATAGGCGGCGTATGAGATCCGGCTCGAAGTGGTTGCCGAAGAGCGCAATGGGATGATCGTACATGCCGTAGGGCGGATGTCCCAGCGGCTGGGATCGAAGAAGGAGAACTTGATGCGGAGTCGTCCCTGCAGGATGACGGAGGCCTTGGAGCTACAGTGTTGCGGATGGTGCTGAAGTAGGGCCTTGTGTCCATGAGGTGGGTGGCGGACTTGACGTAGGTCACGCAGCCGGGTCGATGGTGGTGAGGAAGTCACGCGTGGGCTTGTTGACGGAGAGGCCGCCGTCGGCGATGTTGGCCGAGAGGTGGGTCAGGGTGCGGAGCGTACGGTGGTCACGGTCGGTGAACTCGATCTCGACGCCCTTGCCGTATTTCTCGTCGCCGCGATAGCGTGGCGCGCTGTCGAGTGGTGCTTACGGCCGCCGTCGGTGAACGCGAAGGGGCGTACGCGTACGATCTCCTATCGGCCCGCGCCAGGAAGAGGAGGCAGGAGGGCGTGACGCCGTACATCTTTGCGTCTCGTAGCGGGTGGCCATGAGCTTGGTTTTGGAAGAAGCTGAGGCGGAGGATGCCGGAGACCTCCTGGCCGTAGGCGGCGAGGTGTGCGAGAGTCCGACCTGTCGTGCGTCAGTGCAGGGTTCGGGCACACGCCCCGGGGCCTCCATGCCGAAGAGGATATAGTTGCGGGCGTTGGGGAAGTAGAGGCTGACGTTGAAGTAGTCCGGGCCGCTGAAGGGGTAGAAGACGGGTGGCGATGGTGTCCGTGCCTTGGGGTAGCTCGTTGCGCGCCCACTGGCGGATGCTGTCGGCTTGTTCGCGTCGGTGGCGTGTCGAAAGCCGAGGTCAGCGTGTGCGGCGTAGCGTTTCAGGTGTCGGTGTGAGCGAGTGAGTCGGGGCGGCCGCCCTCTGATGGAGCCATACCGGCGATGGATCGGGCCACGTCGGTAAGGTCACGATCGGGTTGCACCTCGGGCTGCGAGGCGGGCTCTTCGGGCCGCTGTCGGCCTTCGATCCGAAGACGGATTCGACGCCGCGGAGTCCAGCCTCGGCGAGCCTCATAAGGCCGGATTTCGGTCGGCAGGCCCCGCAGCGTGATCAGCAAGATAAGTCCCAGAGTAGTAGTTTTTCCTGTGTTCATTTTTATTGTTACAGAGTTCGATTATTGATCCATATGAGGAGGAAAGACAGGGGAGGCCCCAGGGGTGGGTCATCATTGATAACCCTCAATTCATGTGTGGCCCGGTGAATCCATCGTCACCCATTCGGCTGCCTTGAGAGCGCGTAAAGGGGTGAGTCGGCCCCATTCAGCGATGTCACCGCGGCGAAAGGGATGCTGCTTATCCGTCGTTCGTGTTGGTTTTTGGGCGCGGCAAAATTCGACGAGGTGCCGTAGGAGGTCCACCAGCGTGCCACTGGGGGAATAGAAAAAGTCTTCCGCCGCCTGCTGCACCGTCGGGTTGGGGTGCTCCAGTCACGGAGCAGTGCCTTTCGGTGTCGCACAGAGGCGACAGTCGTCACTGGGCTCGACATTTTCGCCCGCCGCAGGGAAGTGGATCATTCGCGCGAAAAGCGTACGGCCCTCGAGGAAGAGTCCGGGCTTGAAATAATCCTCCTTGAGGCCAAACTGCGCCAACTTGTTGATGATCGGTATCTGCGCCTCTTCCGTAGTCGACGGCTCGCCGCTGTCGTCCGTATCGCTACAGTCGCCACGATCGGCCTCTGGGTCATACGGCTCGACCGTACACCAGCTCTTGCATGTAACTGCGGTAGCTGCGGAAATCTCCTCCTCCCGGTCGTTCGGCTTGCGATTCGGAGACTCTTCAACGTCTTCCGGGCCGTCATACGTGATCACCTATAGACTTGCTTTCTTCCTGTTTTTGATATTGCGTGCTGCGGGCGGTCTCCCTGTCTCCACCGGTTCGGTGGGGTGTGATGCCCGCAGACTGTTTTGCCTTTTTTCGGGTTACGCGTCATTCGGGTATGTCGCCCGTCGAGTCACTTGTGTCCGCCGCTACCCTCTCAGCCACCTGCTCCCGATGTTCTTTATATCGCTTCATCATCTCCCATCCTCGGCACCGGCATAGGGCCTCCAGGTCGATGCCCAGCAGCTAAAGATGCCCACACGGATTCGGACGTTTTCTCAATCAACAGAAAGACCATCGTCCATCCCGTCAGTAACAAAGAAGAGAATCAGGTCACGGGTAGCCCCACGTCCGATGAGGTCGCCCAGCCTCGGGATAACGTCGCCTATGGACGAATACGCCCAACACCGGGAGGAACGTGAACAGTGACAGGATAAAACCGGAGAAAGTCACCACCTGCTCAAAGCGATCCGGAGAGGATGAACAGCAGACTGATGGCGGACTGTACGGCCACGGCCACGGCCAGCGTGCCCCGTCGGCTACGGTGCGACAAGAAGCGGAACAGCGTGTAATCCTCACCGCATCACCTGCGAAACGCGCGGCCCGATGAAAATCATCGAGCTGATCGACGAAACGAGTAACGGTCCGATCACACCGCCATCAGGCTCGCGCCAGTGGGTCCGAAGAGGTGTTGCGCGGCGATAAATCCCACCTGCAACTTGCCCTGCATTTCCTCGTGCGGCACGAGGCTGAGGAACGTAGCGTTCAGCCCGACGTGAGGCTACGGCCACGATGGTCACGCCCAGAGCAGCGATCGCGGCAGCGTACGTTGCGGATCGCGCGCTCACGGCCACATACGCCGACGCGTTCCAGCCCGAATAGGCGTAGGAGACGTAGATCAGACAGACGGCAAACGCTGGGCTGAGCAGCTCCCGCCACCCGCGCCGTCAGGCTGGGACAGGAACGGTTGCTTGTCGCCACCGGCTGCGACGCCACACACAATGAAAGCGACAATCAGCGCCAGCAGGCGAGCGGCGTAAAAACGTTCTGGAACCGACTGCCCCCGCACACTCCACATATGGACGGCGGTGATGATAAGGAGTGCACTGACAGCGATCATCTGCGCCGTGACGCCCAGGAGCGATTCAGTGTAGTGCCCCAGCGCCTGTGCAGGCCAGCGCCACCGGCGCGGCAAAACCAATCGTCAGCGAGACAAAGCCGGAGAGGAATCCTACGGCGGGATGATGAATGACCGACAAGTAGTGGTATTCGCCCCCGAACGCGGCATGGCGGCGCCGAGGCTCGCCATGGCGAGCGAACCGCAAGGACGATCAATCCGCCCACGATCCAGAGCGCAAGCAGTGCGAAGGCGTGTGCGGGTCGAGCAGCTGGAAGCCGAGCGTAGTAAAGACGCCGGTGCCGATCATGTTGGCCACCGTGAAGGAGGTCCGCCCGTGAAGCCCAGTCAGATCGTCCTGGGCGCTTCGGCGGTAGAGGCGGCGGCATGCGATTGGTGCTTGTTCATCGCTTTCTTTTGATGGAATGAGGTGTTTGGGTGCCGAGAATCGAAAATCATTCGTCGCCTAGGAATCACCTCACCGTCGTCATCGGGCGTATCCTCGGGCGAGTCGCCGAAGATCCCTCGAAACGCTTCATCAGGTTCTCCGCCTGCCAAAGCAACATACCGGCGGCGTCCGTGGCCTCATCGCCGGTCAGGGACTTCGTTGTCCTCACCCATCACCTGCGAAACGCGCGGCCCGATGAAAATCATCGAGCTGATCGACGAGAACGGTAACGAGTCCGATCACACCCGCCATCGAGGCTCCGCGCCGGTGGGTCCGAAGAGGTGTTGCGCGGCGATAAATCCCACCTGCAACTTGCCCTGCATTTCCTCGTGCGGCGCGGGCTGAGGAACATGGCGTTCAGCCCGACGTGAGCTACCGGCCACGATGGTCACGCCCCAGAGCAGCGATCGCGGCAGCGTACGTTGCGGATCGCGCACTTCACCGGCCACATGCGCCGACGCGTTCCAGCCCGAATAGGCGCAGGAGACGCCAGATCAGACAGACGGCAGCGAACGCTGGGCTGACGGCTCCCGCCACCCCGCGCCGTCAGGCTGCAGGCAGAGAACAGTTGCTTGTCGCCACCGGCTGCGACGCGCACACACAATGAAAGCGACAATCAGCGCCAGCTGAGCAGCGTAAAAACGTTCTGGAACCGACTGCCCCCACGCACACTCCACATATGGACGGCGGTGATGATAAGGAGTGCGCTGGCAGCGATCATCTGCGCCGTGACGCCCCGGGAAAAGCGATTCAGTGTAGTGCCCCAGCGCCGCTGCGAGCCAGCGCCACCGGCGCAGCAAAGCCAATCGTCAGCGAGACAAAGCCGGAGAGGAATCCTCACGGCGGGATGATGAATGACCGACAAGTAGGTGGTATTCGCCCCCGAACGCGGCATGGCGGCGCCGAGCTCGCCGTAGACGAGCGAACCGCAAAGGGCGATCAATCCGCCCACGATCAGAGCGCAAGCGGTGCGAAAGGCGTGTGCAGGTCGAGCGGCTGGAAGCCGAGCGTAGTAAAGACGCCGGTGCCGATCATGTTGGCCACCATGAAGGTCACGCCCGTGAAGCCCAGTCGGGTGTCCTTGGGCGCTTCGGCGGTAGAGGCGGCGGCATGCGATTGGTGCTTGTTCATCGCTTTCTTTTTGATGGAATGAGGGTGTTTGGGTGCCGAAATCGAAAATCATTCGTCGCCTAAAGGGAATCACCTCACCGTCGTCATCGGGCGTATCCTCGGGCGAGTCGCCGAAAGATCCCTCGAAACGCTTCATCAGGTTCTCCGCCTGCCAGCAACATACCGGCGGCGTCCGTGGCCTCATCGCCGGTCAGGACTTTGTTGTTTTCGGCGTACTGTATCAGTTCGCCTTCGTCCAAGAAGAGTGTGCGTTCGACATTATCCTGGTCGCTGTCCTTCTCGTAGATATAAACGGGCTGTCCGTCGGTGTGAGCGCCTCTCGACGGATACGTTGCTCGTCGGCCTCCACCTCTTCGGTGGCGCTAACGCAGGATGGGGATGACCGTCTCCTCTCCAGCTCGTAATAAAAATGAAGCCGCGCGCGGAAATGATCTGGAGCCGACATAACGTCGTCCGTAAGCGTTATCGTCCAGCGTCAGGACGTACCATTTGCCTTTGGCGCCTGCGCGTTGCGAGGTCAACCACATCGGCCTTGATGGCGGCGTATTCCTTGCGGATGCCGTCAATTTTTCGCGTTTTGCGCCAGCGCGGCGGCGGTCAGGCAGAGCGCTGCCAAAGCCCGTGGTATGCTTCTTCTCATATCTATAATTAATGTAGCCAGAGGCGGGAAAATCACTCATCGCCGCCTCCCATAACACTCAAAATTGCTTCACCAGCCGGTTGGCCTTCATCCATACATCGCGCTGACTTTGCGCGCGAAGACCTTCCGCCGCGCCGATCTTATTCAGGGTAAAATCAACGCGCTGTCGCCCTCCATGTAGAGACGTTGCTCCACCACAGGCTGGCCGTCCACCGTCCGCTGACTGACGAAAAACAAGGCTCTCCCTCGCTCGTCATACATCGCCTCGGTATGCGTGCGCTGCGTGCCACCTCATACGACTCAACGGCCAACCTCCAGCACGGGCGGCTCATCACCAGCGACGTCGTAATAAAAGTGCGTCTTGGGCGAAAATGACCGACCCCTGGATAAGTAGCGCCCTACGGATTGTCGTCGATAATCAGGCAGTACATGATACCCGTCTCTTTCATCTGTGGCAGTCAGGGCGACCTCTGTTTTCAACGCGTTGTAATCCGCACGAGGTTTGCTCGATGGTTTTTGCTTTGCGCAAAGGCTGCAAGAATGGCGAGCGACAGCAGTGCGACAAGTGTACTTTTTCTCATAACCGGTTCATATGCAAAAAGAGGACGTCGGGAGAAATGTTCAGCGGTCGTATCCCTTAATAGCCTTGAACTGCTGAGGCAAAACCTCGGCGTAGTCTATCAAGTTCGTGCGTCTGTCGTCATCGCTCGGATCAAGGTTTGACGGCGTTATTCTCTGAGTATTGAATGATCTGATCGCCTTCTAAGTAGAGTCTGCGATCATCATCCCCATCGTAATTGTTCTTCAGAAGAGACGAATGCGGGCCGATTTTCCCGGTACAGCACCTCGGTGCTACATCTTTTTGGTTGGCTGCTGCGTGATGCTCGATAGCCATTCGGGCTGAGAGCGCTCGTCCCTCGTAGGGCTCGTAATAGAACTGCGTTGTGGTGTGATAAGAGCCAACAGCCGGATAGCTTGCGCCGTAAGGATTATTGTCGAGGGGTGACGCAAAGCAGCCCCACTGCCGACCTACCGAGGTCAACCTGGGCGATGGAGGCCTTCAGTTCATTGTAATCCTTGCGGATCTGCTGAATTTTCTTGTCTTGCGCATGGATAACGGCGAAAACAAGTGTCGCCAATCCACGACGATGATGCTTTTTCTCATTCGATGCTCTCTGTGTAACCGGCTGCGAAATACGCTATTTTTGCCGAATTGCAGCTGAGGATGCGGCTTACATACCGCCCGCAAACACCTTAAAGTCGGTATCCAAGCGGCTTCAAACCCCTTCTGAGTGAGGGCGTAACAAATACGTTCCCCGAAAATACGTGATCTCCCCAAAGCCTCAGACTACGCGGCGCCGACGACGTCCAACGACCTTCAGCCAACCGATACGTTCCCCGAAATACGTGATCTCCCCAAAGCCGCAAGCTACGTGGCGCCGACGACGATCAACGACCTTCAGCCAACCGATACGTTTCCCCGAAATACGTGATCTCTCAAAGCCTCAGGCTACGTGGCGCCGACGACGTCAACGACCCTCAGCCAGCCGATACGTCCTCCAGAAATACGTGATCTCCCCAAAGCCTCAGGCTGCGTGGCGCCGACGACGCCAAACGACCCTCAACCAACCGATACGTTTCCCCCGAAATACGTGATCTCGAAGCCTCAGGCTACGCGGCGCCGACGACGTCCGACGACCTTCTGCGCTTCGGGCGGGCGACGCGCCGAGATAATTCAAATCCCGGCCTACTTTTTGCGTCTCAAAAGAAACAGAACCGAACGATGGATATATCGGTTGTCGATGCACTATATAATGAAGCGGAATCCCTGCCTGGGTTACGCATGGATTGAGCAGGTGATGGACGAAAAACCATTTCAGTTACGAGATCATCTATGTGAACGACGGCGGCACCGACGGCTCATGGGGGCGTCATCGAGACGCCTGGCGAGACAGTCGACGCATGTGAAGATCAAATTTCGACGCAACTACGGCAAGTCGCCGGCGCTCCATTGCGGCTTCTACCGCGCGGAGGGCGACGTGGTGATCACCATGGACGCGGATCTGCAGGACAGCCCCGACGAGATTCCCGAACTCTATCGCATGATCCGCGAAGACGGCTACGACATCGTCTCGGGCTGGAAAAAGAAGCGATATGACAATCGCCTGACGAAAAACCTCCCGTCGAAGCTCTTTAACGCCACGGCACGCAAATTCTCCGGCATCAATCTGCACGATTTCAACTGCGGACTCAAGGCTTACCGCCGCGGTGGTAAAAGAACATCGAAGTCTATAACGACATGCACCGATACATCCCCTACTTAGCGAAAATCGCTGGTTTCAATAAGATTGGCGAAAAAGTAGTCCACCATCAGGCGCGGAAATATGGCGTTACGAAATTCCGGACTCGATCGCTCGTGAACGGTTATCTCGACCTCGTTCACGCTTTGGTTTACGTCAAAATTCGGAAGAAACCGATGCACTCTTCGGGCTTTGGGCGCGGCATGTTTCTCATCAGGCTCGCTGCGCTCGTCATCGTCTTGGTGATGAAATTGGCCTCGATGATGGAGGGCGATTTGCGCTGGTCACGACGTCTGCCTTTCTTCTACATTTCGCTCACGGCCATGATCATCGGCTCGCAGCTCTTCCTTTCGGGCTATCGGGAGTTGATCTCGCGTAACTCGCCGAATCGGAACAACTTCAAGATCGAACAGGAAATCTGATTCGGCTTTCACATCGCAGCGCATCCGTGGCCTTGCCTGCGCGCCCCGCTGTTTTAGCCATGCACTCAACCATGTTTCCCCCTCTCGGTCTTGGACGCCTTGCCGCTACACTACGCTCTCAAGCCTCCTCCGCGTGGTTTCCTCGTAAAAGTCACCCTGCTCGGCTGGCTGCTGGCTATCCCCTGCCCTCGTCGCGGCGCAGGAGCCTGCGGCCGTGGACACAACCTGGCTGCGGCGGGCACGCAGCGGCGGCTGGAGCTAAAGCGAGGAAACGCTGCGGGCCATCCGCTCCGGTTCGCTTCTCTCGCCCGCGTCGGCGGCTCCGGCGCTGCGGCATGGTCCGGCCGACCTCCCTTGGTCATTTCCTTCGACAGCATTCGCCCCACTGGCGGTCCGACAGCCCGCCCGACCAGCTGCCGCCCGCGGTCTATCGGCTGTACGAGCCAGCCGCCCTCCCCCAGCCTACCCCACCGATGGGCAGCTATATGCTTTCGGCTGCGACGGTTAGCGACCTCCGTGCGCTGCGACGCATCGGGCTGCGACGCGCTGGGCATGTAGGGCTCAGGAATGCTGCCGATGGGCCTCAGTAGTCCGGTCAATTTCGAGAATATGCTCCGCTTTGTTTTCTGGCCGGGTTACCGGGCGAAAAAGCACAACGCGCGTCACGCTCCGGGCCTCAAATCGTACAATCTGCTCCCGCCGCCGGCCGACGATTCAAAACAATGAGATCGAGACGCCGCCGCCTCAACGGGCGATCAATGAAAAAGCGGAGCGAGGCTAAAAGCGAAAGACTAACAACGAAAAACGCTCGCGCGTACGCGTCAGGCGGCAAAAAGCTGAAAATGAACAACGCGCAGCGGCAGAGCAAAAAGCCGACGACGAAAAAGCGCCATGCGTACGCGTCAGGCGGCAAAAAGGCTGAAAATGAACGCGTGCCCCGCAGCCGGAAGCAAAAGACTAACGAGCGAAAAATGCCGTGCGTAGGCGTCAGGCGGCAAAAAGGCTGAAAATGAACGACGCGCAGCAGCTGGAAAGCAAAAAGCCAACGACGAAAAGCGACGTGCATACGCGTCAGGCGGCAAAAGCTGAAAAATGAACGACGCACCGCAGCCGGAGGCGAAAGACTGACAACGAAAAACACCGTGCATAAGCGTCAGTCGGCAAAAAAGCTGAAAATGAACGACGCGACAGTGCCGGGAAGCGAAAAAGCCGACGACAAAAACGCCGTGCGTACGCGTCAGGCGGCAAAAAGCTGAAAAATGAACGACGCGCAGCTGCCGGGCGAAAGAGGTCAACGACAAAAACGCCATGCGTACGCGTCAGGCGGCAAAAAGCTGAAAATGAACGACGCGTGGCGGCCGGAAGCGAAAGACTAACGACGAAAACGCCGTGCGTACGCGTCAGGCGGCAAATGGCTGAAAATGAACAACGCACGGTAGCGGAAGCGAAAGACTAACGACGAAAAACGCCGTGCGTAGGCGTCAGGCGGCAAAAGGCTGAAATGAACGACGCGCGGTTGCCGGGAAGCGAAAGACTAACGACGAAAAACGCCGTATGTGAGGCGTCAGGCGGCAAAAGCTGAAAATGAGCGACGCGCAATTGCCGGAGGGCTAAAGACTAACAACGAAAAATGCCGTGCGTAGGGCGTCAGGCGGCAAAAAGCTCGAAAATGAGCGACGCACGGAAGCCGGAAGCGAGAAGTCGACGACAAAACTCCGTGTGTACGCGTCAGGCGGTAAAAAGCTGAAAATGAGCGACGCACGGCAGCGAAGCGAAGAAGTCGACGACAAAAACTCCGTGCGTACGCGTCAGGCGGTAAAAAGCTAAAAATGAACGACGATCCAGCCGAGGCGGACAAAAAGGAAAATGCCGGGTATGGGCGATAGCCTCGCTCCCTGTACCCGGCGACCTTCGTCGTTCGTTGTTCGCTTTCGGCTCTCCTCGCGGGGACCGTTTCTTGTCGTCCGCTTTCAAGCTGCGCCTCACTTCTTCGGTAGGTGGATCTCCGGACCGCCGCCGCCCGTTCCACCTGTTCCTCCCGTGCCAGCGCCACCGCGGGGAGCGTCTCAGGCTTCTCACCCTCGCCAGCGCCGCCCGGTTTTGGCGTTTCGGGCTGTTTGCCGCCACCGCCTCCCTCTGGCTTCTTAGGCTGATTGCCGTCTTCCGGCAGCCGAATGTCGGGACCGTCGTCCGGCTTCTTCTTCGGTTTTTCTTCTCTCGGGCTTCTTTTGTTGTCTTTCCGATGAGAGGCTGTGAGGGCGCTGCATCGTTTTGAAGTCTCGCGAAGTCTGGTTCATTCGGTCCACGAGCTGATCGATGAGCGCGCGATCGTCGTCCGAAGCGGCGCTGAGATAGGCAGCTTGGATATACTGGCAGACGGCGTCGAACGCCGCGTCCGTTTGCGGACGGATCTCGACCGCCTGGGGCAGCTTCCGTCGGCGTCACCCGTCCGACGGCGGACGTGCAGCGCCTCAAACTCGGTGTTGATCTTCTTCAGATTCTCGAAGGCATCGGTGAGGCCCAAGGCTGTGATCTCGTCCGTCATCGTTTTGATATCGTCCTCCATGCTCGCAGGCGGCCGCTCTCCATTTCGTAGGGCGGTTTGTAGATCTTCTCGTACGGATGGAGCGTGGCGGCGAGTCGGAGGGCAGCGTCTCGGACATCTTCCTTATGTGACCGTTCCTGGGCGCGTATCGTGAGGAAAATGTGGATCAACTGGTCTTTTTCGCTCCGCATCCTTCTTCTTGAGCTGGCCGTGTCGGCTGAGAGCGCAGAGTGCTGGTCGATCTTCGTTTCATCACGTGATTCCCGTATTCCACTTCTCCGGCAGGTCGGCAGGCAGCTTCAGCTTCGTTTTGTCGACGGCCACGACCAGATGCATACTCGTTTGCGGTGATACCGCACGTGCAGCGAATTGTTCAACTTTGTGTTGTTAGCCTTGACGAAGGTAATCGTGCGAGGCACATTGATTTGAATCTTTCCATCGGGATTTATTATGTGGTTATTGTAATTTTTATGCGGTATCATGCCGCAAACATACGCCTTTTTCTTTACTGCCAAACGTTCGGCGCTATTTTTCAATCTTTCCACCGCGCACCGCTCGCGGCCGACGTAACGCGACGATCTGAACGGCTCGAAAGCCCTGCGGCTATACGTTATATATAAGTGGACGATCCCACAGCCTAAAGCGTTAATATGTCGACGGAAAAACTATCCTCAGCCCTTCGCCTTTAGGGCAGCTAAAAAGCCCTCGCGAGGGCTTGACTCTTTGCCTTCTTTTTCTTGTGTCAAGACAAAGAAAAGAAGGTGGGGACAGAGGGGCAACGCCCCTCATAACTAAAGGCGGAAGGATGTAGGGTCGTATTCATATACATACAGGTATAGCGGCAGGTCGGGATGCGCCTTTCTGTCGAGTAGGCGTAGGGAGCGTATGGCACACGCCCTCTCCTCGATCAGTTCAAGGAAGCCGAAAAGATAGCCGAACCCAAAACAGACGCGAAAACACAAGGCCGCTTTTACTCTTTTTGCTATCTATCTCTTGTTTTACCTAAACGCCTGAAGCTATGCATCTAATCTACACGTAAGCATCCGAAAGCCTTAGGCAAATGAGCGTTTTCACCGTCGAGACACAAAGCCTTAGGCAAATTGTTGTTCTCGCTGGAAATGTCGTTTTTGCCTGGAGGCAATTTGATGCTCCAACTGGAAAATTCCGTTTTGCCTGAGGCAATTTGATGTTTCCAACCGAAAAACGTCATTTTTGCCTGAGGCATTTTCGTCTCGCCGAAGTGATTTGATCTTTTGCCCGAGGTTTTCGGGCTGTCGACGATGAAAACGCTCATTTGCCTGAGGCTTTGCCGTCGACAATGAGAAAAGATCAACAGCCTCAGGCTTTCAGTCAATCCAAACTCGTAAACACCCTTAGCCCTCCGCCTTTAGGCTAGCTAAAGCGCTTCGCGAGGGCTTGACTCTTTGGCTTTTCCCCAAGTCAAGACAAGAAAAGAAGGTGGGGGACAGGAGCAACGCCCCTCACAGCTGGCGGCGGAGGGATAAGGAGAAGATGGGGAACGTTTTGCGGCGGCCGGAGGCTATCGGCTGTATTTCCAGCGGCGGTGGGTCCAGAGCCAACCGGCGGGATTGCGCAGGATGGTGCGCTCCATACGCCGGGTGTATTCTTCGGTGATCCAGTTCTCGGGCTTTGAGAGCGTGGGGCGTCGGTGAGGAGTTGAAAATCAACGGTATAATGCCCGCGGCTTTCGCAGCGCACGTCGGCGTAGATGACGGGAAGATTCATCTTGACGGCCAACCGCTCGAGGGCCGCTGAGCACGGCGGTGTCGCGGCTGAGAAACTGGGTCCAGTAGTGCAGATTCGCGCGGCTGGGGGTCTGATCGGCAATAAAAAACGAAGAGCGCGGGGGCGACGTGGGGCGGGCGGTGCGGATGAGTTCACGGACGACGTCTTTTTGGGCACGCAGCGGGCGCCGAAACGCGTCCGAAGGTGGCGGAAGAGTCGGTCGAAAGGCGGGGCTATCCAGCGGGCGGTAGATCTGGCACACCTCCAAGAGCCCCCAAAACGCGAAGGAAATCCGGTGAACCATTCCCAATTGCCGTAGTGGCCTGCGTGACGAGGATGAGCGACTTGTGGCCGGCTTTCGAGCAGCGGGCGGACCATCTCCGGATTGCGCAGGTGAGCCCGCCGCAGCAGCTCCTCGTGCGAGATTCCCGACCAGTTTGATGGTCTCGACGATGTAGTCCGGAGAAATGGTGATAGAAACGGCGCTCCAGCCGCAGGCGTTCGTCCGGCGAGAGGTGCGGAAGGCGCCCCTGTTGCTGTGGACTACACGCCGACGATAGCCTCACTAACCCATAGATGAGGACATGAAAACACGTCCGACAGCACGTAGAGCGCGGCCATCGGGAGCAGCGCATGGAGGCGCACCACGGCGTAAAGCAGTGCATAGATCAGCGTGTTCCGCGAAGGCTTTCGGCGGGCGGCTGAGGAGTGTGGCCGTGAGCGCCGTGCCGTCCGCGTTCCACCCGTCGAGGCGGACGGGGTGAGGCGGTTGGCGAGCGCGCTGTCGTACGCCGTTTCGACCTTAATATAGTTCGCCGTGAACCCGTGCATGCGGCCGCCTTTTGCGGGCATGCTCGAAGAGGACGGTGGCCTCGCGACCGATGTGGGCGTCGTAAAACGCATGGAGTTTGCGGTCCGACAGATCGAGCAGCGTGCGGCTGCGGGCGTGCTTGACGTCGGCCGGGACGACGGCGTAATCCGCAGCGCCATCGTCCCCGGCCGCTCGGAATAGCTAAAAACGTGAAGCTGCGAGAAGGGTAAATTTTCAAGAAATTCGCGCACTCGGCAAAACACGCTTCCGTCTCGCCGCGGGTACCCACGATCACGTCCACGCCGATAAACGCGTCCGGCATCAGGCTGCGGATCCGCTCCACGCGGCGGCGAAAAGAGCGACGTGTCGTAGCGTCGGCGCATCAGCTCGAGGACGGTGTCGCTGCCGCTTTGCAGCGGATATGGAAGTGCGGCATGAAGCGGCTGCTGGCGGCTACGAGCTCGATGACCCTCATCGGTGACGAGGTTCGGCTCGATGGAGGAAATGCGGTAGCGCGCAATGCCCTCGACCCGATCCAGCGCGCGGAGGAGGTCCAGAAAAGTTCGCCCGTGGAGCGCCCGAAGTCGCCAATATTGACGCCGGTGAGGACGATCTCCGCCCGCCTTCGCGCGCCACCCCCTCGGCCTGCGCTACGAGGTCGGCAATGCGGCCATTCCGACTGCGTCCGCGCGCAAACAGGATGATACAGAAAGAACAGAAATAGTCAGCAGCCGTCCTGCACCTTCAAAAAGTGGCGCGTGCGATCGTCCGCCGAGCAGGACGGGGTGAAAGCGAATGCGTTTCGTGTCGATCGTCACCGCCAGGCCGGCCGTCCGCTCGCGCAGGTGACGCATCATCATCGCCCTTCTGCTCAGCGCCTAAGACCAGATCGACGCGATCGATGGCGAGCACCTCGTCCGGCTTCAGTTGCGCGTAACATCCGTGACGATAACGAACGCCTTCGGGTGTTGGCGGCGAATGCGTCGGATTAATTGGCGACATCTTTTTGTCGGCAAGCTCCGTCACGGAGCAAGTGTTCACCACGCGAGACGTCGGCTGTTCCCCGACGCGCGCACGTCGGATACCATGATCGGCCAGTTCGCGGCCGATGGCGGACGTTTCGGCGAAATTGAGCTGCAACCCAGCGTGTAGTGAGGCCGCCTTTTTATCTTCGAAAATAAGCACTATCAATCATCTTTGAGTCCCTTTTAGGCGCAAAGTGAGAGGCTGCGTACACATTCAGCTCCGTTTCGGTCCAGCAGGCCATAAGATTTGAGGTAGATACGCACTTCGAGGAGGACTATCTTGAGGCCGCTCGAGTCGCCGAAGCGCTTCTTCACATAGCCGAGGCCATCTGTAGAATAGCTTTATTTTTCTTCAGCGCGTTTTTGGGCTTGAGGCAGATACACACTTTCGAGGAGTAGTATCTTGAGGCCCTTTCAAGTCGCCAAAGCGCTTCTTTACATAGCCGAAGGCTGTCTGTAGAACAGCTTATTTTTCCTCAGCGCGTTTTGGATGCGAGGTCGATACGCATCTCGAGAAAGTATCTTGAAGCCATTTCGAGTCGCCGAAGCGCTTTTTCACATAGCCGCAGCCGTCTGTAGAACAGCTTATTTTTCTTTAGCGCGTTTTGGGCTTGAGTAGATACGTATTTTCTGGAAGGGGTATCTGACAGCCGTTTCGAGTCGCCAAGCGCTTTTTCACATAGCCCGAAGGCCGTCTGTAGAATAGCTATTTTTCCTCAGCGCGCTTTTGGGCAGAGGCCGATACGTATTTTTCTGGAAGGGGTATCTTTAGGCTGTTTGAGTCGCCGAAGCGCTTCTTCCGCATAATAGAGGGGCTGTTTGCTGAGAACGGTTCATTTTTCTTCAATGCGTCGGGCTATAAGACGCATCTTCTGGAAGTACCCCTATTCGCAGCCCTCACGCCCTATTTCTTTTATCTTTGTTACAGCCTAAAGCCGAGCAGCCCGAGGCGAATGGCCGGGGCACATCTCCGGGCGCTGGAGGCTTTTTGCAGGGGATTGACCAAAAGCCGAAAGCTGGAGGGCCTTTCGCGGAGTATCGACCAAAAGCCGAAGGCAGTCTGGTATAAACGTTTTTTCAGGACACATCTCCGAGGCTGGAGGGAGACTTTTTGCGGGTTATTGGCCAAAAGCCGAGAAGCTGTCTGGAGCTGTCTCTTTTCGAGCTATCGCAGCGGGTCGCAGTGGTTTTCCGCAGAGGATTGACCAAAAGCCGAAAGCGGACGGGCGTAAGCGTTTTCGGGGTACATCTCCGAAGGCTGGCAGGGCTTTTCGCGGGTATCGACCAAAAGTCGAAAAAGTCTATCTGGAGCAGCTCTTTTTCGGGTCATCGCAGCGGGTCTCTGGAAGATTTTTCGAAAAAGGATTGACTCAAAAGCTGGAAGCTGCCTAGAGCTGCACTCGGGTTATCGCAGCGGGCCGCTGGAGTTTTCGCAGGATTGATCAAAAAGCCGAAGGCAGTCTGAAAGCTGTACTTTTTCGGGTTATCGCAGCGGGTCGCTTAGGGTGCCTCGATCGGTGAAAAAGGCGGCCGGAGGTTGTCTGGGCGGAACGTCTCCGGGTACATTTCAGAAAGGCTGGATGAGACTTTTTCGCGGGTATCGACCCAAAGCCGAAGGCTGTCTGGAGCATGACTTTTTCGGGTCATCGCAGGGGTCGTGGGGAGCCTCGCGGTCGGTGGGAAAGCAGCCGGAAGCAGACAGGCGCTAAAACTTTCAGGTCTACTTGCCGATGATTTTGTTATTTCGTGCTACTTATTCCCAGCTTCACGCTCTTTTCTATTCATTTTTATTCAAACACTTACCGAATCGCGAGACTGAAACGACTTTTTCGAGGTTCTGCTGTGGAGCTCTTGCCACCGGTATGGTGGGGCTTTCGCAGCGCGGCGCGAGACGGATGCGCCAGCACGTGGGGCGTACGCCACCGTCAGCGGAACGGTGCGCGACACCCGCACGAACCATGTGCTGCCGGCGGTACATGTCGCCGTGCCAGGTACGGGCGTCGGCACCGTGACCAATGCCGACGGTTATTTTTCGCTCCATGTGGTTGACTCCTCCGGGCCGATCGGATCGAGTTTTCGCACATCGGCTGCGCTCGCCCACCTATCAATTCGACCGGGGTACGCAGGTCGAGGCGGCTCCATCCGACTGACACCGAACGCTAACCTCCTGGAGGAGGTGACCGTCATGGGCGGTGATGGCGCGACCTCGTGCGTGAGCTGTGGATCGCATCACGGACAACTATCCGCAGCGGGCCAATCGCCTGAAGCAATACGTAACTGA
>BNJS01002202.1_pt1 | contig 38890 bp, 47 predicted proteins | sample 8540461 | NCBI WGS metagenome assembly BNJS01 (sample SAMD00202454, study PRJDB9452) | human saliva metagenome | isolation source: human saliva | place: Japan
ATCCACGCACCGGGATCTGGGATACGTCTGGGGCGTGTCCTGCATTAGGAAGACTTTCATTGTGCTGCCTCCTTAAAACAACGTACCGTCAGGAAGATGCCCGTAAACACGCTTCCATCTATGGAAAACGTATATTTCACATTGCACACGTCCTCATCACCCTTTCTTCCGCCCTTTTTGAATGTCGTTTTATCGTGGCATCCTTCATGCCAAGCTCCTGCTGTGGGGATCATACACCTCGGAGCAGGAGCTTTTGCCCATCACGGATGATATACACGTTCTCCGTATTTCCACGATTATGCCACAAAACGACGCACAATCGCTGAAGCGTAAACAGGATCGAGTTCCATCAGATATGCCACGCGATCCATTTGTTCCGCACTGCCATCGGTGTCGAGCCGCTGCGACCGAACAAATCCAAGACGATGCTGTTGACCAGCGAGGTTTTTCATGGGGTATGCGATGAGCGGCAGCGGTTTTCGTTGTCAGGTGCAGTTTCGACTTGCTCGGTCGGTCAAATTCCCAAACGGTGGTCTGCTTTCTGTCCCCGTAGAATTTGTGCTTCACGGTGTCCTGAATGCGTAAATGACAGGCTCATGGCGCATTTGATAATCGAAACGCCCCAGAACAAGAGATTGCTTTTAGCCCAGATACGGGTCGTTGAGTAGTGAAAATCCCGGCAGCAATAACGGCATTGTAGAAGTTGACCTTTTCCGCATCCGAGTGAAAAATGTAAATGGCAGCTCCGTCCGCGAGATTCTCATAGGCGTTTTTGAATGCCGAGCAGGAACTGATAGAATTCCTCGCCCCTTTAGGTTTGTCGTTCATGATTTTCAGTGCCTGTGCCGCCTGTGTAGTTACGCATACGGCGGGTCGGTAATACACACATTCGCTTTTTGCCATCCAGCGAGAGTTTTACATCCTCGGGTTTTGTAGAGTCGGCACAAAGGAGACGATGCTTGCACCCTACAAGTCACCGGTTTTTACGAAAAGGCTCTGCCTGCAGGGGCGGCACATCTTCGTCGAAATCGTCTTCCTGCGCCTCACCATCATCCAGTGAGCAGGGTCTGCGATTTCGAACTCGTCGAATCCTGTGAGTGCGATGTCGAGAGTCCATCCCCCCGCAACGCTTCCATCTCAACGCGCAGCATATCTTCATCCCAACCTGCCGTCAAGTGCGAAGCGGTTGTCCCGCGAGAATGTGGGCTTTCTTCTGAGTCTCGGTCAGATGATCGACGAATACGCATGGAACTTGCTCGATATTCTCCCTCGCTTCGCGGCGAGAATTCTGCCACGTCCCGCTATGACGTTGAACTCCCGGTCGACGATAACCGGATTCGCAAAAGCCGAACTCCCGCAAAGACGAGCGCAGCTTTGGTGATCTGCTCCTTCAGTGGGTGCGGGCGTTGTTTTACATCAGGGACGAAACTTTCCGACGGGGACAAGCTGCATTTTCAGATAGCAGTTTTTCCCAAGATATACACCTCCTGCAATAGCGACTTGCGGTCGCCGGCTGTCATGTCTTGCCGTGCCACGGCTAACCGCTCATCCTCCTAGAACGGAAAGCCGCTCCATCAAGTCATCCTGCGGGCTACACCTTGTATTCCGTTGAGCAGTTATCACGGACGATAGCGAATATCTCGTTCCACAGCCGATTGGTCTGCTCGCGTAGTTCTGACTCATGGCGACATGAGGCGACTGTATGGGCTGAGAACTAATCGGATGCTTGCCCAGATAGCCGTATTTGCTGACCGCCTCCTCACAGTGAATCCAACGTGCCCGCGCTCACGGCATATCGCTCCAGGAAGCAGGAGATACCAGTTCACATCCGCGCCGCTCGAGCCATCTCCCAGCTTCTTTGTGAAAGTTCACTCGCGGAGGCGTGGAACCGTCACGCTGCGTAGCCGATAAAAACTCGCTGGGAGGCGGCATATCCACGCCCTCCGGCTCTGTTGCGATCTGCTCAAAAGTCCAGACCTTCAGTTTGCGTTTTGCCGGTTACCTCGGTCACTCTGCCAAAGTTTTCTCGGTCTCCCTCCGTGCCGGGCTGCGATGCTCCTAAGCCTTACGTTTCCCCCATAAAACTTTTTCAAAACTTTTTGAGCATAAGTTTCAGCATTTGGATTCGTTTTTATCGAGCGGTTCAAATGCCCGTCGTTCCCTGCTGCATGGCTTCCCACCGACTCACGCTGGCAAAACTTATCTCTCTAACTGGCCTAAAAGTTAGTGCAATTTTTCTGTACGCCCTCCCCGTCCAGTAACGGCGCGGTTTTTGGGATTTGACCACCCAGGGGGTCTGGTGGTCGCCTCTGCCGCGCTGATGAATCCGCTTCATGACAGGATACGCAGAGCGCACATCAAGTACTTTCTCGTCATGCATGCCACCGTCCGGGTGGACGAACGTGATGCACAAACGTCACGAGGACATATCTTCCCTGCTCTTTGCATTGCTCAAAGCGGATGCCCGCCAAGTGACGGTTACGAATGCGTCTCCATGCGCTGCTAGTATCTCTCGTGCTGATCAGCCGCGCATGAAGTGGTCGTAATGCCGCTGCATGACTTTCTCGTGCTCCTCGCGGTAGCAGCTCTTCCTGTCCGTTAGGTTCGGGCAGCCCGTCATGCGGCAGGGTCGCTTCCGGTTTACTGGGCATTGCTTCACCTCCATTGCGGCGTGACCTCCGCAGGATTGTCCCATTGGAGGTCGAGCCTTTAAAGCATACTTTTCATAACACCATTTTACCATGTCAACACTGGAACTCAAGAGAGTATAGTGAAAGTCTTTTTGCAGGGTGGCTTATCTCTCCACAGAATCTTATCGACGACTGCGAGAGCTTTGGAATGGAGAATATGCACCCAGCGGGAAGTGTAGTGCATCTCTGTGCCAATCTCATCCCACGACATGAAAGCTGAGATACCGAAGTTCCAACAGCATGAGGGCGTTCGCGTCCTGTACCTTGCGATGGTCGCCATAACCTCACGCTTCAAATCACGCAAAATGATCGACCTGTCATCGTTGATCTCATTCTCCAAGTCGACAATCTTGTCGATGGTATCCGCTAAAGCGATGGACATTCCTCGTGCCGCTGACAGGCTCCGTTCCCATTGTGGAGGTGGCTCTGGTGGCAAGATCACGCAAGGAGTCACCGACGGAAGCTTGCTGTTGACCCGTTGATCAATACGGGCGTGCTTGGCTCAATATTCTTTCGCCGTCATGCAAATTCCCCTCTAACTTTTCAAGCAGCCACTCTCCGGTTTCTCGTCAACTGTCCGAACCATGCAGAACGAAAAGAACCTCTCCGTTTCGCCACGCATCGCTGCCGCCGCAACATTCTCCGGGTCTTTGCCGAAAAGGCCGTCCGCGCCACCGATGACGTCTTTCGCCGCCTGTTCGACGATGGCGTTTGCAAGAATCTCATAGTTCATGATGTTACCTCGCCTGGACGGCTTTTAATCAGTGCGCCTGTGTCTTGTCCTTCCGTTTCACAAGGCACGGAGAAATTCTCTCTCGTCAATCGTGCCCTCGGCGATGATGCTGCACCACCACGGTGTTTTGAGTTACTGTCCCTGCCGATAGGAGCCGTGCCACGGTTCTGCTGATAGAGTTCAAGCTCCATGTGATACCGAACCACACCGAGGTCGAACCGCCGCTCTGAAGGTTCAGTCCGTGACCACATGCTGCAGGATGGATCAGGGCGACGATTTCTCCGCGATTCCAACAGGCGATTGACTCATCCGTATCAGTCGGACATGGCAGACGCTTTTCGATGCGCTCCGCATCATGTCGGCAATACGCCACGAGAGCGGTTTGCCGTTCATGCTCTCTACGATAGTCTTCAAGGCATCAAGTTTGCGATCGTATATGCGGTGCAGCTCCATCATCGGCGTAGACTGCACCGTTTGCCATTCTGCGCGAGTTTTCGGACGGCACTCGGCATTTGCCGCCGTCACCTCATCGCCCTTCATCTGCAAAACCAACTGCTCACATCGCGGCATATATCTTCTTCTCAGCCTCATCCATGCGAACGCTGTATTCGCTCTCGATCAGCTCGGGCATTCTCAGATGGTCCGGCGGCTTTCATCGAGATGGTGATGTCGAGCAATCTTCTCGTAAATCCGCTCCTCAGCTCCGGGCAAGGTACATAGGAGAACACCACCTGTCCGTTGCGCTTATCCGGTACGAGTAATCTTGCCGATATCTTCGTAATGAAACGCGCCAAGTCGCTCTCCATATCGAGGCACCTTGAACTCTGCGAACAAGTCCATCAAGCCGTTGCCGGACGGCGTTCCCGTGAGCCTATGACTCTTTTCGCCAAAGGGCGAACCTTCATGAGAGCCTTGAAGCGTTTACTGCTCCAATTCTTGAACGAGGAGGTTCGTCAATCACAATGGCATCGTAGTTGAAGTTGGTTTTCTCCACGAGCCACGGTACATTCTCACGGTTGATGATGTAGAGGGCGTTCGCTGCCGAAGTGCATGACAGGCGTTCTTTCTCGTTCCGACTGCAACGGAATGGCGGAGATGCTTCAAATGCTCCCCTTTCCGATCTCCTGCGGCCATGTGTTCCGTGCCACACGGAGCGGTGCAATAACGAGAACGCGAGAAATCTCAAAATGGTCAAAAGAGCAAGTCATTGAGGGCTGTGAGAGTAATCACCGTTTTTCCAAGTCCCATATCAAGGAGTACGGCGGCAGTCGGATGACTCTCGATAAAATCGATGGCGTACTGTTGTTAATCATGCGGTATGTAACTTCACGAAGTATCACCCTCCGATCTGTAAAAATCAACTTTTCCATTACCGAAACACTTCTGCAGTACATCCACATGATAGGTGTTCACCAAGCCATATGGCATCGTACTCCTCGCCGATGTGGTAACCTGCTTTTCTGGACATCGCCGGACGCTCTCGTCCAAGCCTTGCTGCAGCATCGCGACTCACGCCACGAACTCCCCTGAGATTGGCATAGCCGATGATGGTGTAGTGATGCTCATCGATGGTCATCTGCTTGGACTCGACCTCAAGAGCCTCTCGTCCGCCTTTGTCGATGCGGGCATTTGCCGCCTGATCGCCTCGCCTGTTCCACCATTCGCTGTGCGCTGTACAGCAGGAATTCCTCGGGTAATAATGTTCCCCAGGGTTGAAGTAGCTTCTTCCAGCTCATCAAAAACATCCCACGCCCGCTCAGGTTCGAGCATTTTGCTGTGACGCGCCGCCCTGTTTCGTCCAAAGAATCAGAGACGGTGCGCGACTCCCGACAACTGACTCGATATTTTCGAGTGAGTCATGAAAGCCTTGAGATCAGCACCTTCAAGTTTGAAAGTAATGCTTCCCCTCAACGAATCGCGCCCTGTTGTTCTTAAAATTCTGCTGGATATGAATTGCCTGCATCCATACGCCTCGGCAAGCTGCTCCGTGGTCGTGACTACGGATGCTGTTGTGTTCCAATACCGTAAGTTCATTCATGGTCGATTTCCTCCAATACGCTGTCAATTTGATTTATCTCGTCAATCACATACACCTTGAATCCAAGCCGCCGAAGCAGTCTGTGCCGTACCAGTTGAAGTGGTCTCGGCTTTCTGCCCGGTGCTTTCAGTTCCACAAAACCCATTCTGCCGCCGGCAAAAGCACCAGTCGATCGGGCATTCCATCGAATCCGGCGAGGGTGGAACTTTGGTGCGATGCCGCCCATCGCTCTGGTTCTTGCTGCAAGTTCCTGCTCAATGTCTTTTTTCCCGCATCCTGTTCTCCTGTTCCACACTCCGTTCCATGTGCTTGTTCCATCCTTCCATCCAGTCATATCAAGGCTTCCGATGGTTTTTGGAACAACGATGCACAGGAAATTTTGCTTTACACGCGTATGTGTATACCCGCGCGCTCACTATTTATTTTTATATATTTTTATTTATATAAATATTGTTCCCTTATGTACCGAAGCCTTATACAGCAAGGCTTCGGACGTGGGACAACTCTGGCACAAGTCACAAGCGGCTGTAAAGTTTCTCTGCTTGCCATAGATCGGGATGCGTCTCGCTCCGGGCAGTTTCTGCCATTCGGGGGATCTTTGCCATAATGGCGGCGATGGCATAACTGTCGATGGGACATGAATCTCTTTCCGTCTGCAAAACATTCACCAGATCTCCATATTGCTGACGGTCTGCCGCTTTTCTGTCCCTCGTTTGTGGAAAGATCGTCGCCGCTCAGGAAGTCCGCCGTTGCATAAAGCCCCATCTGATTCCAGTTGGCGGGCGAAAGTTCATCAGATAGAGAGCCGCACCAATCCTTCACGCTCATCTGCTCCGTAACGGCATCCTGCTCGGCTCGCCACGGACTCAACTCCGCGTCAAGGTAGAGGGATTCCCCGGCATCATAACGCGCGACAGCCTCTGCCCAGATCTGCTTGATCTCCTCCAAGGAGAGATCCCACGGCTTCCTCCCGCCCGGTGTCTTGACCGTCCAAAAACGTCGGTTGCCCGTGCCGTCACGGAATATGCGCCTCGCAGTTGGTCGTGCCAAAGAAGATGCACTGTCTCGGATGCGGGGTGAACACGCCCGAAACGGCTCTGTATTTATCCTGCCGCGAAATGAACGCACTGACCTTGTCGATGTCGGCTTTCCCGCATGCCCGCAAGTTCTCCGATTTCCATGATCCAGTAGCCTTGGGAGTTTTTCGGCTGCGGTCTTGTCGTTCATGTCGGTCAGAGACAGGCTGTCGGAATACCACTCGCCGCCCAGAAGTGCCACAATCGTGGACTTTCCGATACCCTGCGGTCCGTTCAGAACGAGATGTTGTCCAAACTTGATGCCGGGTTTCCGCACTCTTTTGCAACAGCGCAGAGTGTCTTTTCTCGTGACTGCAGTGCTTACGGCATTTATCCGGTGCTCCAAGATAATCAATAGCGCAGTGTCCAGACGCGGGACTGTACCCACGGCGGCGACTGTCTAAAACTCTCGGATGGGATGATAGGATCGAGTACGTCGGCGACCCTGGTCACACCAATCTCATAGTTTTCGTGCCGAGAACGTTCCATAGTGATCGTCTACATAGCAGATGAGCTGCGCGTCATCTGCATCCCGCCAGAACCTCCCCGGATGCTTCCACGGGACTTCTCCCCGAATTTCCATATTGTCCGCCAGTTGGTTGAATACGATCCCCTTCAAGACTGAATCATGCTCCATGATGAGTCTCATTGCCAGGGTTGACCAGTACGTCATTCTTGTCACGAACGAGTGCCGTCTCCAATCACTGCCCCTCAAAAATCCTGTGCCGCCGTCCTCCGCTCGGCGAGGAGCAAGGAGAAACGAGTTCATCGCGACTGCAGGTTCTGCCATCGCCGCAAAGGACTTCTTGGAGTCGTCGTCGCCGAACTTATGGATTCGAACGAGGTCAAATGCGTTCAGGAGTTTTTCGGAGGCAGGATCGGTTGCATGATGCGAGTATGCGAATTTGCCGTCATAGACGACCACACCCGCCGTTCCTTCGCCGGGGATGTAGTCATAACGCCCATCTACCGCCGATGGTGTATGAGACATCAGAGATGTTTCTCAATGACTTCCTCGTGCTGTAGGCACGGCAGAAGGCTCCGACGATGCCACTCTCACGCGGATCTGCCTGTGTGCTGACACTGGCGCTTTACGGCTTCGGACTGGCGGGAAGATACCGCCATTGTGTCCATCCCGCCAGTCATCGTATTTTGCGAGATAGGCATCCACATCCAGCGGATCACCGTCCTGCTCCTCAAATATGAACTCGCCGTTGGACGGGCAGGAAGCCCAGTACATCATGCGGTTTGCCTGATAGGTGGAGTCATCGAAATACTCCATGCTGATCTGTTTTGCGACCATACGCATGAATGGTGCATCATTGTTCTCACTGACTTCGCGGGAGAACGGCGTCACAGACGATACCGCTGATGCTGCAACGGGCTATGGCTGTGTGTGGAGTAGATGAAGAAAGCGTACGCCCGCGAGGACTTCTTTTGCTTTACCGGAAAATCCTCCCCGTCGGGAATGGTCGGCATCAGGCGCACCGCACTCCCTGCGATGACGGGACCTTTCTTCCGAATGCCGCCTCTCAGCCAGCCGCCGAGCAAAAGCCACCCTGATGTCTTGGCAATATCCCGCTATGTGCCTTCGGCAGTTTTCGGATACTCTTCCACGGTTTCCGAGTAGCGGATGGGATGACGGTTGCGCTCTTTGATGTCCTCCCAGCTCATTTCTTTGTTTTTGTACCGCTTCTCAGGTATTACGATTACAGACCGCGATTTTTCAGTGGAGCAAGCACCTCTCGCATTTTGTTGTAGAATAGCGGATGTTCTTCCGCAGTCTCTCGGCATGAGCAATCTCCCGCTGCCATGCCCTCGGTGATTCGGTCGCCGAACACGCCAGACCTCGCACGCAGCCTCAGAGCTCGAAATTCGTATCCATCGCTTTCTCCCGCTCATCTACCTCCGACAGAAACTGAGGAAAGTACAGATGCGGCGCGAGTGGTATCCGCCCCCTGCCCACAGCAAACTTGCAGTACTGCCGCGCCCGCATGACGTTGACGCGCGGATTGTCCCGATAGGGAGAGCAGATATAGGTAAACTGATTTTTGTCGGAATACCTTGGTAAGAGCGACATACGCCGTTGGGTCGGCGTAGCCCTCGTGGTTTCTTCTCTCAATCATTTCTCGCACCTCATCTTCCTGCTGCATTCCGTGCAGCAGATCGACGTGCCGAATAGGTCAAACTCCGCATCGCCGAAAAACTCATTGAGATCAACAGGCACTTCCGCTCCGCAGCGCGGACGGTGACAGAAGACATTCTCGTCATTGATTTCCACCGTGACCTCCAGAGCGTCATTGATGTTTTTCTTAACATAGAACATAAGATTTCCTCCCTTTGAGCATCTGGTTTAATCCTGCAGGGCAGATCGCCCCCATCCGCTATCAGAGCAGATGGGGATTGCGCTCTAAGTGGTAGCCACGGAAAGAGTCAAAGGACGTTTTCAAAATTTCCCTGAGTTTTTCTCAGCCCGCTGCAGACGGTGATTCTGATAGTTTGGCTTCTGCCCGATGGATGCGGCATATTCGATGCAGCTCATGCCATCAAGATGGATGGCAATAATCATCTCGGCATAGTCGGGTTTGAGTACAGCACGGATTTTCGCCCGAACCTCCTCGTCTTCCCATTTCTGCTCACGCATAATCTCATCCTTGCGGAAGACACGATCATCGATCACTTCGCTCATGAGCGGCTCAGATGCATCCCGTTCGTCCACGCCAGTCCTCCGACTTGGCTTTGGATTCGCCACGATGACGATTCCCAGCTGATGCCAGTTGTTGTAATCCGGCCTGTTGAACGTTCATCAAAGGCTGACTCACGGTTGTTTCCGCTTCTCCTCATCGGTAAGACCGGCACTGCTGCCAAGCGACAGGCTGACCCATAACTGGTCGGCAGCCGCCGTATCAAGCTCCAAAATACTGAAAACGATTTTTCATAAATTACTCTAATTTTCATTGTTTTCGCATTCCTTTCGTTCTTGACGAACGGCGGGATGCAAAAACTACGCACGGGCTTTGGTGTCCGAAGACGCACAGCGCGGTAAAAAGTGCGCATCTACAGGGATTCTGGCAGCCCTTATGTTCTGCCAGAATCCCTGTTTGCATCCGCACATCTTATGGCATCTCAGACAATAGGTTGATACATTCAAAGAAACTGGATTTGATTCTTCTTACCACCACCTTTAAAATCTTTCCCTACATGAAACGGACAGCTCGACCGGTTTTGGTCACCACTTATGAAGAAACTGTTCCGGGTATTTTCAGCAGAGGAAGATCTTCCTCTTAATATCCCACTGGACACATTTGGGCGTGGCGGCCGAACTTTTTAGAAATATTTCCATGAACACAAAAGACCGGATGACGATAAAAGCTCTCGCTTTACCCTCATCCGGCCATTCGGTAACTCATAGCGGCTCCATTGCTCGGTATGTTGGTGTTATGTTCAGACTGCCCGTCGCCTCGGTAACGGACGGTGTCCCGAATAGTTGAGTTTCACGATATTACGACAGTTGGGGCACTTAAGTTCCAAATTTACATTGCCACTTGCATCAATATCTGCTGCTCTTTTCCCGCAAATGGGACACTTGAGCCGCGCCATACAGCATTACGATTCATGATGAAATCTCCTCTCACTAAGCCATGCGGAAGAACTCAGATAGTCCCTCAACACCGCTTCTTCTTCGATTTTCCCTCGCATATCTCCGGTTGCTCTCCAAGAACTCGTGTACGCGCTGATACCAAATGTTGTATTCCGAAGCAATCGATTCATGCTCGAAAGCATCATCCGCTTTTTGTGCATCATATATATTCTTGGCGTGGACATACCAGAGAATAGCATCATGCGCCCGTTTTTTTGCATGATCATCAAATTTCTTCAACATTTGAGCCAGTACATCGAAGTAATCTTCCTGCGATACAACATCCTCCAACACCTCATCGATGGTTTTTCCCTCAATGTCGATCTCGCGCTCCCTTTCATGAAGCCCATACGAGCGATGTCCATCTTCATGCCTGACAACTACGTCACCTATGCCGATGTTCATGTCGAGCGCCAATGAGTTGTTGCGAAACATCTCTAAATTGCGGCTAATTCAGAGACTTGAACTGCGGTAGGATATTTACAGCCGCCGCTACGGCTGCGAGCCACTCATCCATTGTAACCTCATCGGTTTCGCCGCTGATATAGGGCTGCATAATTAAAGGCTTCAGGCAATTAAAAAGCAAAATCGACATCAGGGACTTGTCGGTATCCACATTGCCGTTGAACCAATTGGCAATGATGTTATCCTCATCGCCACTGACAGCTGCGATGAGAATGTTACGTATAATGGGAGCGTCCGTAGATGGGACGACATTGTTTCCTTGGTGTTTGAACTCCGACTTGTCACAAAGAACGAGTTCCTGCTGAAGCTTCATGTACTTGTTACGGAGTAGCCGCATTTTTGCCTCGCTGTAGTTCTCCCAACCGTAATGTTTGATGACATCCCTATAAATGTCCGATACCTTAACCATGAAAATCGCCTTCCTTTCGTTTGATGGTGCTAGTTTAACATTCCCTACCCTCTGCGTCGAGGAAATCAAATCGCTGCTTTTAATTCCGCAGGTGTATGTGACAGATCGACTGCATACGCCACGCTCCTTTCATTTTACGAAAAAGACCGAGATAGAATGATGAGATGCGTACCTCGATATTAGGTACTCACTATGATCTACCCCGGCCTGTTACGCCTCGAACTGCACGGCAGGTAAATGATATGTTCTCCACTAGCCGATCACATACGCCTTTGATGGGAACCAGCTTAAAAATTCACAACGTATGACGGCAACTTCTTCATAGAAGTCATTTGGAGCATTTCGTCAAGATAAGTGTACCCAACCACGGTTTTATTTTCACCGCTCCCCTTCACATACGTAAGGGCAATTTTTTGGTTCACGATTGCCAGTTCACCTTGCGGTTTCTTCAGTCCATGCGTTGTGTATAACATTCCCTCGAGCAGTCGTCGATCGCCTCCCTAACCCAAAGTCATCAATATCAAAACAAACCGTCTTCATTATCCAAGGTCCCATCCTCTACCGAAACAGTAAAGAACTTGTCCATAATCTTCCCCTCTTGACGTGGGAAGATAAACTCATCTGTCACTTTTGAGCTTGTTGACATCAACAAGCAACAACGATACATCGTTCCGAAACTTCTGTTCACCGTATTCGGTTACGATATCCTCGAAAAATCCCTGTCAGTACAATGAATGAAAATCGTTGGGGCACTTCCTCCGGATGAAAATATCCGATACTCGCATAACGGGCAAGACGATCAAAAAATCTGCGACGATTCATCATATTGTTGCGGCGTTTGGTAAGCTGTTCATCCGCATTTTCTCCATCTCTACGAGATATGAAATGTGATGCCGGAACAATATCCAACGCCCACAGACCATTTTCACCAAACGACTCGCTTTCGCACAGGACATCAGGCATATATCCCATCGTCTTTGAAAGGCGAAGTTTCTTATGGTGATATACCGCATCATTTACCCTGAGTGTCATTTCGGATGTAATAAGGTTGGTCACAGCAAGTTCCTGAAAACGCTGTTCGTTGATGCGAACGCGCCACACCGGCACCATGCCATTCGCGTCCATAAGGGCATCTAACGAAAGTCCGCTGCTCTGGTCCGCATGCTGAAATATCGCCAACATTAAGGCCTCAGAACTTCCCCAAAGCATTTTTATTGGCAATCCTCGAAAGGTAGACGGATTTACATTACACTCTTCGGCGAACTGCTTCATCGTTCTGCCCGGGCCTTTTGCTGCCTCAAGATACTGTGCAAGTCGATCCTTGTCTACCGCCTTTCCGCGCGTATATCCGGTTCCCATATAACCACACCCTTTCGTGCGAATAGATTTATTATAATTGATATTATACGCAACCACATATCAATCGTCAAGAACTTTTACGCAAAATATGATAAAAATATAGATTTTTGACTCAGAACCGTTAGCCTTACTCTCCAGGAATAATCTCCTTATGAAATCAACCGCCCCAGGACTCCTTTCTGAAAAGACACAATCATACAAATTTGGCGAGAATTACTTCTTTCGTCTTATTGGAACAATGTCCTTGTAAGAATCTATTGATTCATGTCATCATCAATTTGCTTTGATCATTTTCATGTAGGGATATTGTTTCAAGGAGGACGACGTAGATGAAGAAAGACCTTGCCCGAAAGATCACGAGTTGGATCACCCTCAGTGTTTTTTCGATGCAGCCCATACTCACCTTTGCCGCAGAAATCCTCCCGGACACCTCCGCTCCGATCTCTCAGCAGCCGCTGGTGATGGAGACGGCGAGCGGTCATCCTCTCGTATAGATCGCACCCCCGTCTGCGGGCGGCGTGTCAATGAATCTCTATACGTTTTTAACGTACCCGAACGCGGTGCGATCCTCAACAACAGCTACAATCTCTCCAATACGGAACTTGCGGGCTACGTGCAGGGAAATCGAGCCCTCGCGGGCGGTGCTGCACGTATCATCGTCAATGAGGTCACGAGTGCAAATCCATCCGAACTGCGCGGCTTTTTAGAGTCGCAGGTAGACAGAGCCGAAATGTCGTTGTTGCCAATCCGAACGGGATTTTGGCAGATGGTGCCGGCTTTTTGAATACGGCAAGGGTAACACTTGCCACAGGACGTACTGCGATGGATGCCGCAGGAAACCTCGCCACGCTGCGCATCGACGACGGCAAAGTCGTCATTACAGGAAAGGGCCTGAGTGCAAAGGGTGTAGATTCTGCCGAACTCTATGCACGCGCCATCGAAATCAACGCCGGACTTTGGGCAGAGCACGCAAGGCTTGTCACAGGCGCAAATACGATCCGCTACGAGAGTGGCGACATCTCCCCACCCTTGATGCCGAGCAACGCGCCCGCCTGCCCTCGATCTTTTCGGCAATCGGCGGTATGTATCCGCAAATCGGATTGCTCGGTTGGAACGGAAAAAGGGCTCGGTGTCAATCTCGAAGGTCAGATCACGAGCACGCAGGCGACCTCCCTCGATGTGAACGGGAATCTCAAGACCTCCGGTAATCTCTATTCGGACGGAACAACTTCCATCCACGCAAAAGAAGCAGCAAACAACGGAACGATATATAGTAGTTGCGAGATACCGCTGTATCCGCGACAGCACTTCAAAAATGACGGAAGATCATCAGCGGTGCAAATACTGCGCTCCAAGCAGATACGATCATCAACCGTGGAACGCTTGGGAGCAGCATCGCCCCCTCCGGTGCGGCAAATGCAAACGGTGTGTTGACAATCGACGCAAAAATCTTGTCAACTCTGACGCAAATATCCTCAGTGGAAACGACATCTCCATTACGGCAGACAATATTCCTACCCAAAAATGGTACGATTGCGGGAAATGGAGATATTTCAGTTGCGACAGCGCAGCATCTGGATATTGAAAAGGCAACCTTGCAGAGCGGCAGGAACTTCTCTATACGGGCGAGATTCGATGCCGCTTACGGGGAATATTTCCAGCGGCAAGATTTATCCGTTACACTGAATAGCGATCTGAGCAAATACCACCGCTGCGGATTCCTTTGGAAATCTCCATACCGGCGGCAATCTCACGGCGGGGTCAATGGGGCTGTATTCAATAGGAAGAACCTCGAAAGCAGACAGCACCTCACACTCACAGCAACGAAATCTCACACAGACAAACGAGGGCAAAATCTACGGCGATACGGTTTCCATCCAAGCAGAGCATGTCATAAACAGAGAAGAACGCGCCCTTGAATCCCGCCTCGCCGATGAGATGGCTGTCTTAAAGCAAAAAACAGACCAACTGGAAGCGGCACACCGCGTCGATGTGACAAGATTTACCTCATGGGGCGAGGTGGATGCTTACAAGGCGAATATTCGTCATGCGAAAATGCCTACGATACGCAACAGACCATCGTAAACGGAATCAAGGCAGAGCTGGAGCAGCTTCCTTCGGGTGTCATCGCTGCAGAAATGGTCTGTCTGTCACTGCAGATACCATTCGCAATTCCGGAAACGCACTCCTATACGCCGGCAGGGATATGGATCTTTCTGCCACGGAGGGACTGACGAATCGTGGCGCACGCATTGAGGCACAGGGCAGTATTCGTATTACTGCACCTGTGACGAAGAATGAGAATGCAGCATTTTCTGCAAAACGTGTCATACGCAGACACGAACCAATCCGATGAAGATCCGTATTGATGACGACGGACATCCGGAATACGGCATGGTATTCCCTGCCGATGAGTTCTCCAATCTCTGGAACAAGCATGGTGCATATCACAGCCGCGCCGGACAGAAAGAAATTCTGGATTTGGCGGTTTATCAAAAAATCGAGCAGATCAGCGCAGAAGAAATTGCTGCGGGGGAGCCTCTTATTCCCGAAAATCTGATTGGAACGTATGCCTCGAACTACAGTTATGACGATCCGATCTTTCAACGATTTAACATCACCCCGATGCAGACGGATCGTCCAAAACAAGACGCTGCTGCACTAGCTGCATGGGATGCGCAGTATCTGCAGCTCATTGAAGAACTCAATGTAAAGCTCCGTGCGTACAACGCCGAGAACGAGGCGTACAACAGTCAGTTTGCTTCTGCTGCCGGACACAAGATCAAACGTCACACTTTTATCAACACAACATCGCAGATTTCAAGGAATCTGTCACCTCATCGCTCCCCGGCGCAATTCATGCGGGCGGCAATATCCTCTTAAACAGTGCTCTGGAAAATGAAGACAGCAATATCGTTGCGGGTGGGACACTCCATGCAACAGGAGCAATAAAAGCGGACGCATTAAAACAGCAGGAACTTTCCGTTACATTTGGTACGACACAGTTTACTTGGACGGAAAAACGCCGCTGGTATCAAAGACCACGCTACCGTCGAAAATATGGTGATGTCGTCTTTATGACGCCCGAAATCACAAAGAGCAACACCTCCCCCATTGGGATTCAGACCTATGAGGGCGGAAGCGCCGTCCCCGTCGATCGGACAGATATTACAAACGCACAGAGAGCGCGTGCAAAATGCCCTCCGTCTTACCTAATTTTTGATACAATCTAACGATGCACCCCCTATACCCGTTTAACGATGCCTTGCCCCCCTGCCTATCGTTAAGCGAGTATCAGCCGCAAAAGCCGCACGGAACAAGGCTTCTCGGCATAGCAAAAGGGTGCAAATACTGCCATGGTCGAGTTTTGCACCCCTGCCCCAAAAACTGGACATGAAATCTAAAAACGATTCCATGATCCCCTGGAAGATGAAGTACAGGAGCATCTCCTTATCCTTCTGAAAAGACACAATCATACAAATTCGGCGAGTACTTCTTTCACCCTTGTTGAAATAATATCCTTGTAGGAATCCATTGATTCGTGTTATCATTGCTTCGTTATATTGTGTAGGGACATGGTTTCAGGGAGGGATACCGAAGATGAGGAAGAAAGAGCTCGTGCGAAAGATTACCCTGCTGGATGACGCTTGGCATTTTTCACTGCAGCCGGCTCTTACTTTGCCGCCGACATCGTCGCCGACGCCTCCGCTCCCCGAGGCGCAGCGTCCCTATGTGACGGAGACGGCAAACAGGATTCCTCTCGTACAGATCGCACGCCCCTGACGGTAATGATGTCTCCGTGAACCACTACGAGGCATTCACGTCCCGGAGCGTGGTGCCATCCTCAACAACGCCTTTCTCTTTTCGAATACGCAGCTTGCGGGTATATCGAGGGAATCGAATCTCAACGGAGGGGCGCGCATCATCGTGAACGAGGTCGCGAGCGACTGTCCCTCAGAGCTGCACTGGCTTCCTCAGTGGCGGGCACAAAAGCCGACGTCATCATTGCAAATCCAAATGGGATTTACGCCGATGGTGCCGGCTTTTTGAATACCTCTCGTGCCATTCTTGCCGCAGGCCGCACGGAACGCGATGCCGCAGGTGGCTATATAGGGCTTCGTATCGAGGACGGTCGGGCACACATCACGGGCAAGGGCGATGCTCGCGGTGCGGACAGTGCCGAAATCTATGCCCGTGCTGTTGCGGTAAACGCAGGACTCTGGGCGAATCATGCAAAGATCGTCGTAGGACAAAACAGCATCGCAAAGGACGGCAGCATCTCCCCCATCACCTCAGAAACAACATCCACTGCCCCGCAGTACGCCAGTGATCTCGCGGACATTGGCGGGATGTGCGCAAAACCATGTCACGATGGTCGGCACGGAAAGGGCTTGGTGTCAATCTCACGGGCGGCTTTCCGCCACGCAGGCCGTCTCCCTTGATGTGAACGGCAACCTCAAAACCACGAGCTCACTCTACAGTGACAGGGGATCTCTCCGTACATGCTGACAGGATTGAAAATACGAATCTTATCTATGGAGGACAGAATACCTCCATCCGTGCAAAAGAACTGACCAACAAAAGCGGCGGCAGAGATCTACGGCGATACCGTCACCATCAACGCAGAACATGTCGTGAACGAGACCGATGCGACTCTGGAAGCACGTCTTGACGCGAGGCACAGATCCTTTCACGGTACGCTCCCCGGATCGAAGCCGCATCGAAATCTCACACCACCCTCCTCAGGAGGGCTCTTCGGGAACGACGCAGACCTGTCCAAGCAGCTAATTCTTATCAGGAGAGGATTAGGGAGGCAGAAGCAGCCTACGATGCACAGCAGGCATCGTAAACTCCATAAAGATGAACTCTCCACCCATCCCGCAGGTGTCATTGCCGCACACAGTCAGCTCAATGTCGGTGCCAACACGATCCAAAAATACCGGGAACGCCCTGCTCTACTCCGGCGGAGATATTGCTCTTACCGCAGGAGGACGCTCAAAAACAGCGGCGCACGCATCGAGGCACAAGGCAGCATCGCCATCCGGCACCCCATATAGAGAATGAGAATGCAGCCTTTGCCGCAAAGCGAACCATCACTAGCGCAGCCGTCAATCCCACCAGATCCGCATCGACGAGCCTGGACATATTGAGCAGGGAAAGGCATTCCCGGAATGGGAGTTTCGGAACATCGACAGTGGCTATGGGGCATACCACAGTCAAGTCTCTCCAAAGCCCATCTACGAGCATGCCGCCTATGAGAAGATCAAACAGCCCACTCCTGCTGAAATCGCCGCGAGAAGCACCCGTTCCCGCAGAACTTGTCGGCACACCTCTCCGAACTATGACTATGACGATCCCATCTTCAAAGAACTCGGTGTTGCGTCCATGAGTACACCGCGCCCTGCGCACGGCGATCCCGCGCAAGCGGCATGGGACGCCAAGTACCGCATCATCCTTGATACACTGAACACAAAGATCGACGCATATAACCGTGAGGCAGAGGGAATACAACCGCACGACCGCACAGGCGGCAGGACAGAAAATCGACCTGTTGACGTTCATTGGGACGGCAGACGTGCGATTCAAAGAGACGGTCACCTCGCTCCCTGCCCGCCGCAATTCGTGCAGGAAACAGCATCACGATGCACGGCGACACAGCGAACACGGACAGCACCATCAGTGCGGGCGGGACTCGCATCGACGGTGCGCTCACCGAGCATGCACATCAGCAGCAGGAACAGACCGTCACCCTCGGGACGACGCGGAAGCTATGCAAGTCCCCCGATTTCATAAGGGACGTTCGCGTTATTCTAACAGCCGTGTCTACGCGACCCCGAAGTCGTGCGTGCGATCCCACATCCATCGGTGTCAGCCGCGTGGAGAAAACGCCGCCACTGAGACCAGTGAGCGCGAACGGCGACAGCACATCGCAAAACACCCTCTCCCCTTTCGGACTTGCTTCCGCTGCGCAAACGGCAGATACCTCCGCAGGAGAATCACCATCTCCCGAACACATTTCCTCAGCGCCCTCTACCGCGTTCATCCCGAGAGCACAGCAAAGTATCTTGTCGAAACAGATCCCGCCTTTACCGACCGGAAGAAATTTCTCTCCTCCGACTACATGTACAACAGGCTCAAATGGGATCCCGACAAAATCCCCAAACGTATCGGCGACGGCTTCTACGAACAGCAGCTTCTCGCCGACCAAATCCTAAAACAAACAGGAAAACGCCATCTTGACGGCTATACCGACGATGAAACCGCATTCCGGGCACTTATGGATGCGGGTATGTACGTATGCAAAGGAGATGAATCTCTCTCCCGGCATCAAGCTCTCCAAAGAACAGATCGCAGCCCTCACCTCGGATATGATCTGGCTTGAAGAGCGTGAGGTCTATGTGAACGGCAAGAAGGAACGTGCCGTCTATCCCGTCCTCTACACAAAGAACACACAGGGGACTTCGTCTCACGAAAAGGCGGCAGTCTCATCTCAGCTCGAAAACATCATCGTCGAGACGAAAGATGCACTGCAGAACGCCGGCACGCTCTATGGAGAGAAACATCCTCGTAAATGCGGGAGATCGAAAACACGGGACTCATCCGTGCAAAAACATCGGGCTGACATCCACGAATGACATTAACGTACGTGGTTCTGTTATCGGCGACAAGAAGGTTATCCTTGATGCAAAGAATAACATCTCGGCAGAGAGCACGACAGAAAAGCTTACCCATCAGGATGTACTGAATACGACCGCCGGGATCGCCGTCAAAGGTGATGAGGGCGTTCTTGTTATGAGCGCAGGAAAGAACATTGCTCTTGCAGGAGCGACACTTGCGGCACTCGGCAAAAACGGCAGCGTCCTTCTCTCGCGGGTGAAAATATCTCTTGACACGAAGAAACTCCAAAGCGAGAAGGATATGACGGCAAGTGCGGAGAATTATCTTCGTACAAAGCGCGGTACGGAACTCGCTGCAGAGATTCGTGCAGATGGGAACATTTCGATTACCGCAGGAAATGACCTTACTGCCAGAGCTGCGACCATCGAAAGCAAAAGCGGCACAGCTTCCCTTTCCGCCGGAAATGATATCTCCCTCACAGAAGGACAGGAGATATCCGAGGATCACTATGGCATTCGGTACAAGGAGGCGGACTTCTCTCACCAAGACCACAACCATCCGTACGGATGCGGAATCTGATACTGCGATCACAGAAAGCAAAGTCACGGGTGCAGAAACGTCAGCATCACGGCAAAACGCGACGCCTCCCTTTACGGCGGCAGATATTGCGGCGGACAGCGATGTAACGATACGGCGGGACGGAATGTCTCTGCCGCCTCAGCGATAACTATGCCCATACGGAGATTTCAAATCGGTCAGAAGTCCGGGATATTCGGCTCTGGCGGCGGTCTCGGCTTTACCATCGGCACGCAGCAGATCAAGACCACAGGACGAGTGACGGCCTCACTCGGCAGGGGACGAATATCGCGGCTCTTGGTGGAAATGTCTCCATCTCTGCCGGAAGAACGCACATATCTCATCGAGCAATATCCTTGCAGACAAAGATGCAACGATCTCAGCAAAGAGACACGTCATCGACGGCAAGAGCAATATCTACCGCGAGAGCATCACACAGGAAAGCAAGACGACAGGGCTTACCGTCAGCTTCAGTCACGGACTCCTCGATCTCGGACTAGTCAGCTCTCTGCACCCGCTCAGCCCGCATCGGCGAGGTACAGGACGACCGCCTCAAAGCCGCTATACGCATGCAGACAGGGCGGATGATTCACGATGCGTTCAAGGAAAGAATCCTCTACGGGTAGAGACCTTCTCCCTTGACATCAGCTTCGGGACGAGCAAATCCTACAGCCGCATGGAGAGCACAACAACCGAATAGCGGGAAGCCGTATCGCCTCGGGTGGAAATACCAATGTCTCCGCAGGAGAGCGTGACCTTGACGGTCAGAGGCTCGACCGTTATAGGAAATGACGTATCCCTTTACGGCAAAGGGCAACGTGCGCTTGAAGCGGGGAAAATACAAAGCATCACCACAACCGAGAACAAATTCAACTCGGCAAGCATCGGTGCATCCCTTTTGCCCCGTCAGGGACTGTCGAATATTAGCATCAGTGCAAACAAAGCCAATGGCAACAGTACAGAATCCGTGACCGCCTACTCCCCTGCTCTCGTTTCTGCTCAAAACGACCTTACCCTCACCTCCGGCAAGGATATGGACATCATCGGGAGTAAGGCACAGGGCGAGAAGATCACGGCAAAGGTCGGCGGGAATCTGAGATCGAGACCTTGCAGGAGAAAGAGACCTCATGAGGAAGACAACCACTCCACCGGCTTTGGTGTCTCGTGGAACGTCAACCAAACAAAAAAGGAAACGACGGACGCCAACGGGGATACGAAGATAGAAACGCTTCGTTCCTTCTCCAAGCCCACATTCAGCGGATCTTGGAACAAAGGAAATATCGACTCCCACTACCGCGGTGCACGCGATCAGGCAGGGATTCTTTCTGCTGGAAGCAAGGGCTTTGATATCTACGTCGAGAAAAATACCGACCTCATGGGCGGCGTGATCGCGAGCGAGGCGTCCGCTGACAAGAATCGTCTCTCAACGGGTACTCTCTCTTTTAGCGATCTCAAAAACGAAGCCGATTACAGTCAGAGCATCGATTGCCTCCCTACCACCAAATACGGCAACTATAACGACATGGAGAGGAAGATCGGGATGCGATCTACAATACCAAAAGGACTTAGCGCCGAGTCTCTCCATGCCCGTCGAAGGATGCTAGACAGCACAACAAAAGCTGCCATCGCACGGGAACCGTTGACATCCGTGAGAATCCGACGCAGGACATCTCTGCCTCAGCACGTGACACGGCAAACTCGCTAAGCGAACTCGGACGTATCTTCGACAAGGCAAAAATCGAGGAACAGCGAGGAGCTTGCCGCTGTATTCGGCGAGGAGGCATTCCGTCCTCGCCCACAACGGAAGGACGATGGCGCGGACGTAAGATCGCTATTCATTTCGCTATTGGCGGCATCATGGAGTGCGATCACAGGCGGCTTCGCCTCCGGGTGCCATCGTTGCGGGACTCAACAGGCACTCATTAATCAACCTAGGGGATTAGATCCCGGCGCGGCACAGATCGTCAGCGGCATCATCGGCGTGGCTGCGGCGAGGGTTGTGGGTGGGAATGCCTCGCAGGAGCAAGTGCTGCAGCTAAAGCGGGACAAAGTGGAACTGGTTGGGAAAGGAACAATATAATTTTGCGTATGAATTAAGTTCGTTAAATGCGAAGACGAGGGACGAACTTATTGATATTCTTGCAAGATATGCTCACTGTAAAAGTAATTTCAAAGCACAACACGGTCTAACGGGTGAGGAGATGATGAGCGAATTACAGCCTCACTATATCCAATATTGAGAGATTTGATTCCTGAAAGGTATAGAGATGAATGGTTAGATAAAGGTTAACTACACACTAAATGCAATCGTTTGCATGGATGAACGAACGTATATGAAAGGCGAATGAACATCGCTCTTTAATAGAGCGTGGCAAACTCCTTTTGGAGAATACTCTTCTTCTCAAAGAGCTCAATATGTATTAGATGGCGTATATGCAAACAAAAGCAGACACCGTATATACCCCTAGATCTTCAAAATGATATAAACGAAATAAATGTCCAGACGGGATATTAGGTAAAGACTTTATGACGTTGCCTCTGATTTACCGATAGCGAGAAAATACCCTCTTGCACGTGAACTATGCAGGCATGCATATGAAGGAAAGGAGAAACGCTATATTATAAAGTTGATTCTGAAATGAGGTTCCTTTGATAACGAGATGGAAACTCCTTTCACGATACAAGTAAAAGGAAATAGGAAATAAAATTCCATTGGGAGAAACACGAGATCGTGCCATAAGCAGTAGGATAAAGGAGGGCGATACGATGATTTTCATATGGTGCGTAAGGTTCTCTAAATCTAAGAATAACCAGGGTGGTGAAAAGTCAGTACATGTGAAGGATATTTCAAGACTATTGCAATTTTTGATTGTTGGGGTGAGCTAACCCCTAAAGTACCTGTAATAAATGATGGTGCTCATAGATTGCAAAAAGGCTGGGATACTGACCCCATATGAATGGTATTCTGACATCGACATTGATATAACATCTAAAGAGAGAGTGAATAAGATGACAGAAATCAAATATTTAATTTTCTTATGTTCTCTCTGTTTTAGCCTTCTTATGGATTATTCATATCTTTTTATTCTCCTTATTTACGATCTGTTCATCATAGATCAATTTTCCTAAGGATTTCCAAATAACAGATGGAAAAGAAGGTTGCGTTAATGGATTTTTAGAATAAAAACCGTCTATTCAAATGAAAACATGATAGAAGAAAGCTGGTTTACACGACAATGGGAAATTGTAAGTGTGATGGGTAAACATGGCTTTTGGATAATTAATTATGTTGATGGTGATATCATTTTTATTTTAACGAAGATTTAACAAAAAGGGAGGTGGATGGTATCAACAGCTATGTTGACATATACAGCCATTATCGAGATAAATACCGTCCTCTATGGCTCGATATAAAAATAATATGTTATGACACATAGTAACAAAAACAAAAATATATAAAAGCCAGATGAAAATTTTTCCCTGAATATTCCGATCTAACTAATGAAGAACAGGAAATATATCAAAGGTTAAGGTCTCCAACTTATAAAAACACGTCCCCTAAGCGATATGGTTTTTATTTCAACCATTTGACTATTTATTTAGATAATCATTAACGTGTATTTACGAATATAACCGCATATACCAAGGAAGATAGATATGTGATGCTTAGTGTAAAACTCTATTTTTACGGATAAGCACGTTCTATAGAAAACAATAAATGTCCTAAAAGATGGTGACTCCACTTGAAAACACTCAACCGCCCCTCTTTACTACTCCTCATCCCCTCCTCTCCTTCTCTGCCGTCCCAGTTATCTCCGCCCCTGCCCAGCAGGAGAGCTCTGACCAGTCTCGGGCGCAGGAGGCGGAGCGTCAGGAGCGTCTCGGTGAGGAGCGTGCGGAGGTCGTTATGCCGCCCCCTCCCTCCTCTGATCTTCCGTAGATGAAAGCGTTCGATTCCACATCTCATTACTATAGAAATAACGTGCCTGGATGGGGTGGTTCAATAACTGCAATCGGCGGAATAGGTGGGGCTATTGGATTAGCTACATCAGGAATAATTAGTTCGGAAATACTAGCTAGCGTAAGCGTTGGGTTGAGTTTAACAATTGGGCTTACTTATTATGTTGGAACTATAGGGGGTAACAATATGCGTACCCTGATTATAGCAACAATACAAGCCAACAAGTCGGTAAAATCATCTCCCTATACTATTCTTGTTTTATTTTTCTGCTGGCTAATTGCAGGTATAGGATATCAACTTTTGGGGCAAAAAGATATTCAAGAACGTAAAAGCCGGTATGCTCAACGTATTAAACGGAATTGATATATTGGATCAACTTACATTAGAAAACATCCACCTTGTACAACCTGCGAAAGCCTTAATTTCATATAAACTCACGGCTTATTTTCACTACAGACAAGTCTACTTTCATCAAGCAGATAAGAGATTATCTGTTAAATAATGGTTGGGAAATCGTATTGTGAGAATACCCCCAGAGTTTCTTTTTAGAGGCAAAAAGATACTTATATCTGTACTATAGAGACATCTAGTCAAGAATCAATTCATGTATGGAATGTTACAATTATGTGTGATGATTTTTAGTCGTTATAATTTATAATCGGATCAATAGCATTTCAAATGCGTCAAGATAAGATAACTGAGTTTTTGAAAGTATATGGTGACCAAATTCTGGAAATTCCAGCTTCCAACAAAAAGCTTTGAAAGAATTAAAGAATACGAGGCAATAGCCAAAGACTATAAAATTGAGATTCGTTTTTGAGGAGGAATAACTCATGGACAAACAGATGGTGAAAGTATTAAACAGTATTTGCTTTCCAGAGAGATATCAAGCTCTCCGCATACAGTATTCTTTTTGATTCAAAAGAACGCTTTTAAAAACTATGATAACCAGTATGTCTTGGAGATGCTTCAAGAGATGGGTTATACATCTGTGAAATATTGGAGAGAAAAGAGGAGTCAAGCAAAAAGAAGAGCAATGTATATGAATTTAGATACCATTTATGTATAGTATGAGTATCGCTGAATTGATGTGGTACGCTATGAAGGATAATAAATATTATGAAGGGGGACTTTTCCCAATTTAGAATATGAATTGCTGAATTTGGAAAATGGAAATCGTTTGCCAAATTTCCGCAATTACGACGATCTCCATGAATTCTCAACAGCATTCCAGATGTTCGAAGATATGACAACTGAGTTTTTTTGAAAGTATATGGTGATTCTACTTGATGCAACTCAACCGCCCCTCAACCTTCCTCCTTATCCCCCTCCTCTCCCTCTCTGCCGTCCCAGCTATCGCCGCTCCTGCCCAGCAGGAGCAGCTCGACCAGTCACGAGCGCAGGAAGCGGAGCGGCAGGAGCGACTCGGTGAGGAGCGTGTGGAGACGATTGTCGCCCCTCCCCCGTCTGTTGATCTTCCCGCAGATGAGAGCGTCCGATTCCACATCTCTCAGATCACGATTGAAAATCAAGTGGAGCGATTCCGCTTCCTCGAACGTATCGCTCGCCCCTATGTGGATAAGGAGCTGTCTCTCAGCGACATCAACAAGCTCATCCATGCGATGAATCAGTCCCTCATGGCTCGTGGCTTCTCCACGAGCCGTATTGTCGTACCGGAACAAAATCTCTCCTCCGGGGAGCTCCGTCTCGTTCTGCAGATCGGCTATATTGGCACCGTTCGTTTCGCAGAGGGCAGCGATACGCTTTACTGGAAGAATCTCTTTCCCTTCCACGAGGGAGATATCCTCAACGTACGGGACATCGAGCAGGGCATCGAACAGGCAAAACGTCTTCCCTCTCAGGATATCTCTGTTCAGCTTCTCCCGTCCAATCAGCAGCAGAGGACGGATGTCGTGCTCACGGTAAAACGTGGGAAGAATTTCTACGGTACGATCTCCTTGGATGACTCGGGGCTTGAGGACACGGGAAAGCTCCAATGGTATACGTCTATCGGTATCGACCAGCCATTTCACAAGAATGATATGCTCCCGCATCGGGATGAATCTCGACGGGGCGCACGACGGGTATGAGAAAGGAACGCGCGGGCATAATATCAGCTATACCTATCCCTACGGACGGCATACATTCTCGTTTTCCTATCAACGCTCCAAATATCATCAGACGGTAGAAGTATTCCCTATAACTTTATCAGTGCAGGAGATTCAATATTTCTACACTGTCATGGGACTATGTACTTCATCGCTCGACTGCGATGAAGACGAGCATGGATATCCGTCTGCGGAAGCGGAACTCACACAACTTCTTGAATGATGTCGAGCTGCCCATTCAGGCAATGCACCAGACCTCGATGGAGGTCGGCTATGCGGAGCGACTCTATATTGATCGAGATACGCTCTATTTCCGTCTGGCGCACCGTTTCGGTCTCGGATGGCTTGGCGCACAGAAAGAGAAGCCCTATGATGACGCTCCAAAGACACTCTATCGGATGTGGCTGCTCGATGTAGATTTTGTTCATCCGTTTGAGTTCAGTCATCGCCCCGCAACATTTACGACATCCTTTCACGGGCAGTATACGATGGATGGGATGCGGCTCTATGGCGTGGATATGATCAGCATGGGCAATCGCTATACGGTGCGCGGCTTCGACGGCGAGGTTACGCTGATGGGAACAAACGGCTGGTATCTCCGAAATGAGCTTTCGACACGATTCCCGAAACAAAAGGCAGAACTCTATCTTGGGCTTGATGTCGGTGCAGTTTACGGATACGGCACGGAGGTCTACAACGGTCACGTAATTGCGGGCACCGTGCTCGGGCTGCGCGGCGCAATGGATGCACTCTCCTATGACGTATTCGCTGCCAAACCCATACAAAAACCCGAGGGATTCCGTACACCGGATGTGACGTATGGATTCTCCCTCGGGATGAAGTTCTAAATAGGTCTGATAGAGGGGCATCGCCCCTCTCTTTTTATGCCATCAATATAAATTCGATACTTTTCTCCCATTAGAGTGTCAAAATCCGAACTCGTAAAAATGCCGCGAAAACCAGTTCGTATAGCTTCCTAAACTCTCACATCTTTTGAGAGTGTCTCAAGGGTGTCAAAAGGTTTGACACCCCTGCCAGTAGGTCGAGCTTCCATCAAATGAAAAATCGCTGAACATCGCAAAAAAAACGAATAACTTCCAGAGCAGAAAACCTCTGAAAGCCCTTGTAAACTGGGGATTCACGTCGCATAGCAGTGATTACCTTTGTATCATTTTCACGCACAAGACATCGCCGCGTGTGTCGAACGTCCATATGTTCTCCCTTCTCGGTAAATCTCACGCCGTTTTCCTTCAGTTTGCGGACGTTTTGGAGAGAGTCCACGGTGTTTCTCGCAAAACGGCTGACCGACTTTGTGATGATAAGGTCAATCTTTCCTGCAAGGGCATCTTCGATCATCTGGTTGAATCCATCCCGCTTCTTTGTGTTGGTGCCGCTGATCCCTTCGTCCGAATACATGCCGACGAAATCCCAGTCTGCACGGCTCTCGATGTAGTTCTTGTAATGCGCCATCTGCATCTCGTAACTGGAAGCCCTGTTCTTCATGGTCGGTCGAAACTCTGGCATATCCTGCCGTCCTGCGCCGTCTTGGTTCTGCCGTAACCTCAGAGCGAAAGATTTTAGGGCTTGCAGGGATGACCCTCACTGTCTTTGCCATCGGTATGCGCCTCCTTCTTTGAGTTGAAATATGACTTCATCATCGGATATGACAATCCGCTTTACGTTCTGCACAATCTTTTCCTCGTAGCCATCGCCGAACAAGATTCTGCCGCTTCCTTTAGTTCGGATTCAGGCAGCCGTTTCAGTCGGCACTTTGTGCGCGGCTGACTGCAAGCCCACACCTTAGTTCCCTTCGTCCAAGTGTCACGCTCCACTTGCTGCCGCAGGAGGCGCAGTACACTTTGTTGGTGAAGGGATTGCTGCCGCGCTGCCCGTTATAGATTCGGGCAGTCTTTTTATGCGACCATTGACGAGATGGAAGTCGATTCGATCACCGTGAATGACGATCTTTGACACCTTATGCCCTAAGTTCTGCAACATCGAAATCATCCTTCTCCCGTGACGGTTCTGACCGCAACCAAAAGCTCCTGCTCGCTTGATCGGACGACTGTCACAGGATTCCCTACCTTTCCGCTCTCTTGTGTTGCAGCCCCATCGTCTGTACTTCCCTGCAGTTCTTCTGCTGAAGCCGCCTCCGCAACATCCGCATTTCACCATTCCGGAAAATGGAAGAAGAACAGGATTCCGATTCACAGCCCGTTTGGCTCGTAACCTCCGCATCTCCTGTGCCTTGTCGAAGTCTGTCTTTGACACCAGAGGCTCGAACATTCCCTCCACCAGATACATGGGAAGTTCACCTTTATTCCGCTTACGGATATGTCCCTCGCTGATGTAGTTCTTCTGCAGCGCCATTGTGCCCGTGTAGGAGATGTTGGAGAGAATATCCTTTACTGTGGTCTGCTCGATTGGTCTCCCCTGCCGCCCCGTGATTCCACGTCCCGCGAGTATCTTTGAGATGGCGTATGCGGATTCTCCTGCAAGGTATCTGCGGTAAATCTCCTTGACGATCTCGCCCTCTGCTTGGATAATGCGGAACATCTCACCGTCCCATTGGTAGCCGTAAGGCGCTTTATGCCCGTTCGGAATCCCCTCGGCGAATCGTCGTCGCACACCCCACCGAATGTTGTCGCCGATGCTCCGGCTCTCCTCTTGGGCAAAGGATGCGAGCAGCGTCAAGAGGAGTTCTCCGTCCTCGGATGTGGAATCAATGTTCTCGCGCTCGAAGCGGACGGCAATCCCCTTTTCCTTCAGTTTTCGTACTGTGTGCAAACAATCCACGGTGTCGCGGGCAAAAGCGGCTGATACTTTTTGACAAGCGCAAATCAATCTTCCCGGCGTTGCAGTCCGCGATCAGCCGCTTGAACTCCGTCCGATGAGTGGTACTTGTGCCTGTGATACCTTCATCTGCGTACACGCCGGCGTATTCCCATGCAGGATTCTTCTGGATGAGATTACTGTAGTAACTGACCTGCGCTGCAAGGGAGTGGTGAAGCGTGTCCACAGAAACGCGGGCATACGCAGCCACACGTAGCTTTTTCTGCAATATAGGGCTTGGTTGGACTCTTCGTATCTTCATGGTGATTCCTCCTTTCCAGTCCCATATTCCCGTACTATCCGCACGATAGCAAGTCAATATCTGAAAATAGTACGCCTATGACGGGGCGATATTTCTCGCGCATTTTCGCTTCAAACGCAAGATACTCGTCCTCTGACAAAAGCCCGCTCTGCAGCATTTTCCATGAAGCACGCATCACCATCTGATACGTCATTTCCCGAAGTCCTTCTTCCTTGCTCATCTCAACATCTCCCTTCATGAAGCAGCAGACAAAAACGGCACTTTTGGTCACCCTGCTACGGGCAAAATAACCCGACGATCATTCGCCGGGCGTTGAGATTGAACTGATTATTGATTTTTAAGGCTGTGCATCATATCCTGCAACTTCTGAGGAACAGGAAGCCCCATTCGCGCTGCGTTCTCGATGATGGAGATTCCTTCATTCGAGATGTAGAAGAAGATCACGGCAGAGCGCAGGACGCAGCCGCTCCCGATGATGTGAACATCTAACACATTCGCCACGCCGACAAGGGTGAAAATGCAGACCTTCTTGCAGATTCCCTTAAAGCCGATCGCACTCGACAGTTTCTTTTCCACAACAGCTCTCAGCACTCCTGTGACATAGTCCGTTACCACAAATGCGACGAGCGCATAGAGCAGATCGTCGAAACTGCCAAGAAACTCCCCGACCATGATGCCAATGCCCGCCGCATACAGACGTATGGTAAGAATATGATCCATGCTAAACACCTCCTGCCTTTTTCCATTTTCCGAGATGATTCATCCTGCGCAGACGGCGGTTCAGACAGCCACGCATCAGATGCGTCAGTTTTCCATCTTCCCATAAGTACAGTTCAGATGTCTCATTGCCCAAGATGGAACTGGGCACCATGCTGACCAGATATTTTCCTTGATCCAAAGGGCAGATATTCACACGACCGCCCGCATGTGTATCAATCTTCATGATCAACTCATCCTGCGCGTTATAGATGGGGGTGCTGCATTTGCCGGAGTCCCCCATAAAATTCCTATCGCTTGGCAAAAGCATATACATCCCGTCATAGATGGGAAAGCGGACACTGTAATCCGGTGCAATCCATTTCGTGTGAGATCGTTGTGTTTCGCCGGTGACAGGATCTTCCCACAATGTTTCGGATTCCTCGCTCCACGGTTCGATGTTCGTGCCGTCAAAGACCACATGGCGCTCGGAGCTGATCCAAGTCCCATCCCACAGCTTCCGCGATACTTGATGCCATATGAGCAATTTGAATCTGCCTTGCTGATCCACCCGTCCTTCGAGTGGTTGGCAAGTGTAGTGGTCATACGGATCGTCTACGGGGAGTGCCAAATGCCTTCTCAAGATCGTATGTAGCGATGATCTTTCCGTTGCACCTGACATGGGAGATGCCATTATGATGCTCTATTCCGGTAATAGAATCCACAAGGACGTTTGCATACCCGAGCGTGTAGACATTTCCCTGCTCATCCATCTCGGCATCAAGATAAGCGTCATCAAAAAATGCAAAATGACTGCCGCGATTAACCATCCACTCTTCGTCTTTGCCAAAGCCAAGATTGCGAAGTTTACCTTTCGCATAATATGCATAGCGGGTCAATGCTTTGTTGTCCTTCCACTCGCGCCGCAGAATCGGTATACCGGAAAGGACATTCGTCGGAACGTAGCTGCTGCCGCTCTCGGATTCATGACCGTAAACGCAGCGACCGTCCGTCCAGATCCATTCGCCCGGATAAACAGCATGGTTTCCAATACAGGTAAGCCACGATCCGTCAGCAAGCACTTTATTTCCGCTCACAGCTTTCACTCTAGCCCTGTGCATCGTCTCACGCTCCCACAATGACGGCAGTGCCGCCCTTTGAAATCTGTACCCACACAAGACTGCCGTCACTGGTGTTGCAGTCCACTGCCGCGCGAAAGGGATAGGATCGCTCGCCGATATGAACACGCCCATTCTGAATCCTGCCGCGCTGTGCGCGAGATTCCTGAGCACTTCCTTTTCGCAGTCCTACCCGTATCGCCGCTGCAAGCCCCGGAACGCCATTCATCCAAACCACCTCACCATCTTGATCGTCTGCCGCAGAAGGCGCGGCGTAAGTTCCACCGTATTGGACTGCAAGAAGTATTCGTGCCTCGAATCGGATGCGCTCGGTGAAATCGACGATGTGGTCAACGTCTGGGGCACCGTTTTGAATCCGTGCGCGAATCTCCACCGTGATTGTCTCCTGTGTTTTGCGATTGAGCCATTCGATTCCCCTGCGTCAAGGCCTCCCAGATAATCTGCGCCCACAACGGGAAACTCCGTGTCGATGAGGGAAGAATACGGAAGTTCATCATCGCTCGCGTAACTTGCACCAAGGCTGAGATTCGACTGCTCGACGGTGAACTGACTCGCCTTGCCGCCGGGCTTGCCCTGCGACAAACTGCTCCCCTCCAATACGCCATCGACATAGACGGTGGTCGCATACCATCCGTAGCCAAGCGGCGCGTGGTAGGTAATGCGCTCCGTTCCCTTCTCGTTGCTCCAATCCTCCCAGTCATATTCCGTATGCTTTTTCCCGTCATTGACGGGTTCTGTTGTACGCTCCCATTCGCTTGAAGAGATACACGTCGCGCCCCGTTGCGGCGTATGCATAATCCGTGCGGCTGGTCGAGCCGTCCACATTGTGTGTGCGTTTTTCGGCAAGATACTCCCCCGTCATAGGAATAGGTGCTGTAGCCGTTCTCATTTGTCTCGCGGACGAGAAAGCCGTTGGAGTAAGTGCGGCTAATCTCTTTGAATGAAATCGTACCCGTGAAAGGAACAGGAGATGTTTCCTCCTCGTTGTGCGCCCCGCTCTCATGATTGTTATTCGCGCTGTGCCAGACGGAGCGCAGGAGTTTTTTTGCTCTACGGTCGGCTGTGCGTGCGGCCAGTTCGTAATATCGACCACGGATTCCTCCATGCCGCGCTGAATGATATGGAGCGTATCTCCGCGAATAAAGACATTGATCTGATGCTGCGGGAGTTTTGCTGTCCATCCGAAGAGTGCGGAGATGAAATCGTGGTAGGTCATGCCGCTGCCCTCGAAGTTCTGCGACGGTGTAAAGTCGTCCGTCAGACGATGAAGCCGAAGCCCGAGCGCCGCCGCAATCTCCGCCGCATAGCGCGACACCTTTGCCCGCTCCACATAGATATGGATGGGTGTGTAGAGCAACACATCCCTGCTATACGTTCCCTTGACGGACTGCACGATGCCACGCTGACTGGTTTCCTCGACGAGGAAGCGGAAGGCATAATCCAACACGCGCCCTTCTACACACGCGCCAATAGAAAGAGGTTTCACGGTTTCAAGCTGGATGTTGTCGGAGAGACTGAGTTCCCCAAGCGTCACGGAGAACGAGCGAATTCCCCGCTCCCTGAACTCTGCGTAGGTAAGCGTGTGTGGAATCTCAATTCTCGTATCTGCAAGAATCCGCGACTGCTTCATGAGCACCCGCTTCGTATCTGCCAACGCTGCTTCGCAATGACCGATGCGCCGCTGTGTGTCGCCCATTATCGTGATTTTCTTGACAATCCGAATATCGCGTAGGGTATCTGCACGCATGGCGATGGACGTGTTGAGACTGCGCGACGTATCTCCGCGCACCTGCACAGGCTGACGAAACACGGGAATCACCGTGGCGTATATGAGCGATTTTTAGATGAATGCGCCCCATCGGCAGCCACGCAATGCAGACGGCAGGTTTCAGCTTGATGCTCATGTTCCCGCTCTCCATCCGAACTGCCGCCCCGTGAGTTCTGCAATCGTCATGGAGACGGATCGTGCATCCGCAACAACGGATGTCGGATTCTGCTCTACAACGTGTCTTCCGTATTCCGTGATATTCCCACCGCTCTTTTCAATCGCCGTCAAAGCACACAGCCCCTCTGCCGTGCGATAGGCAGGATTACCAATGAGCGAAATCCCCGTCACACGCGAGTCTGCACCATACTGCGCGGATAGTGCGGCAACATCCACCGTTTGCAGAATCTCCTGATTCGCAGCCGTCGCCTCATAACTTCCATCACCGCAGTCGGTCATATTTGTTTGCGTTGCCTTGACAGGAAGCGTAATAACCTGTTCCTGCGGGCTGAGCTCCTCATCCGAGAGGATGAGATTAGATAACAGGGCATCGCTACTTTTGCTGCAGAGGGTTACTGTCTTTGCTTCGGAATCCCCAGCATACCAGAGTTCTTCGTTCTGTGCATGGTAGATTTCATGCCCGTTGACCATGACGTGCATGATTCCATCGGCATGATTACCCTGCTTGATATGAAACCACAACGTGTTGACAGCATCCATGCGAATCACCTCTGCTGTGTCGGTGAGACTATATATATTATGGCCGTCTTTACGAATCTCGATGTCCCATACAGCGCGATTCGGGCTGATCTTGATGCCGTTATAGTATCCGATACATACCCACACGAGCGCATCTTCTGCATTCGTTGGATTTTTTAGGAACACATCGAACCGCCCGTATAGCTCCGTCGGGATCTCCGAGAGCAAAAGCCCCCTGTTCATCTGCGTTTGCCAAAAAGATATGCCCGTTTTACTGTATTGCTCCCCCGTTACTGTGGTGCCGCCGCTGACCGAAAGCAGCTCCGCATAGCCCGGATTGATATATTTGAACGCCATACAGACCTCCTCAGCCCGACACCAGAAGCCCTTCTGCCTGAATGTCAACGCTCACATCCTGCTGCGGTTTCTCGTCCGCTGTGCTGATTGCCTTGACCCAGAAAAATCGTATTCTTATCACCGACATCGGATAGCTCGATGCTGTCTTTCCAGTCCGCAGATTCCAACGCCGTATCGACGGTGTATCCGTTATTGATTGCCACTTTCCATTTATCCGTATGATCACCGACAAACTTGATCGTCAAGGCTCCATCGATGTGGAAGCCGCTCTCGCACCGCACGGCACATTTGACGGCTTTCTGCCCCCTCACCCGCATCGAGCAAAACGGAGATGGGCGCAAGTTCCGTCCCGGAGCTGACCTCCGTTCCGTCCTTGCTGCCCTCGGTTGGATTGTTCATATAGATATGCAGCAGTTCTGCCATTTTCACACCCTCCAAAATTCAAGTGAAATCTTATAGACCTTCGGGAAATGTGCCATATACTCGTAGGACTTCACCACGACACGCATAGAGGGCAGGATATTCCCGCCCTCGTCTGTTACGGACACCATCGTGCGACTGTCCCAATAGCCCTTGATTTTCTCCCAATCACGCGCCGTCACAACAACAGTGCAGGAAATACGGTCTCCCTCTGTCACATGACCGAAATCTTGAACCACCGCGCCGCCGACAATTTCGAGGAGTTGCTGACGGTCGTCTGGAACAATCTGCCAGTTATCAACACCCAGCGTCCTGACCTCACCAATGTGAATATGAATTGGAATCACCTCCAAGGGCATTTTCAACGGCGGGGCGAATGCGGTCGGCGACATGATCGGCAAGCATACGCATTCCCTCGTTGTCTTCCGTAACAGCATTCTCGATTTGCACCTGTATGTGGATCTGTCGATTGTCCGTCATGGACGGCGTGGACTGAGCACCATTGGAGGAAGAAGTGACATTTTGTCCCCCTCCCTGCACAATCTGCGCCTGTTGTCCAAGCCCTGCCATCATCTGAGAGTAGAAAACTCCTGCCCGTTGACACGGATGTGGGAACTGTCCTCACGCTTCTCGGGAGCGAAATTCGGCAGGAGATTCTCCATCGCCCATTTGCGCCCGGACTGAAACTGTTGGAGAAGCTCCGGTGTCAGGCCCCAGATCCTCTGCCGTGAACTTGTTCTTCTTGCGCAGGTACTCCATCAATCCGACCTGTCCGGACTGCTTGAATACCTTCAGCTCCTCTTTCTGGGAGCAGCAGAACTTCCAAGGCGGCGTTGCGCTTGACATCGAGCTTCTCCTTCTCCGCCCAGCGCGTCGCTTCGACCTCGTCCAGCCCCTTCTGTACCCACGCATCCTTCTCACGATCAATCTCAGCAAGACGGTTCTCGAGTTCTGTTTTCCAGATGGAGTCAATATTGGTGGCAACATCCCGCTCCCACTGCTCCATGACACGCGCCTTGCTCTCACTGAGCCAGTTCTGCGTCTGTACCTCATCCAAAACCCCTTCTGACGAAAGGCATCGGCTTCGCGGGCGATGGAATCCAGCTTGTTTTGGAGATCCGTCTTGTAGAGAGCATTCGCCTTGTCCACAACGTCCCGCTGAAAGTCGGCGTAGATTTTTCGCTTCCTTTGCCAGACGGTATTCGTCGATGAGGTGAGGATCTGCCCCCTTCTGAAAGAAGTCAAAGGCCTCACGATCCAACGCATGAAGGCTGTTCTGGATGTCCGTGTGCGTCAGTGCATACAGGTTGTCCGTCAATTGTGCGGTCGCTTTTGCAGATTCGCTGACCTTCTTTGCAGCATCCTTTTCCGCTGCTGCACGGATCACCGCAGCTTTGGCATTCTGCTCCTGCGCCTTGGCATTCTTCTCCGCCTCGGCACGCGCTTCTCCTCTGCCGCCGCTTTCTCTTTGGCAATCTTCTGCTGTTCTTGGTACTGCTTGTATTCATCACCATAGAGAGCGTCGAGAACCGTACCGCCGAGGAACGGGATCGCAATCAGCGGAGATGCCACAGGATGATTTTTGAGGAGCCACGCATTTGCCTCGGCGTGCTCGCCGACTTTATGAATCTGCTCACCGACAAAGCCCGCCAATTCTGCGACGGTCTTGAGTGCCTCGCCCCATCCGAGCACGGCATCCTTGATCTCGTCCTTGTCGTCTCGAATCTTTTCAACAAGAGACTCGAAGCCGGCATTGATTTCGGGCATCAACTCTTCGGCGGCGGGAAGGAGAGCCGCACCAAGGAGCAAGTTTTCAGCTGCCCCGCTTCCATCTCCATCGCACGCCATTTTGAGGTACGTCTCGTGTGCCTGCTCCGGGTCAAGCAGCCCCGTGGTCTTGACACGCGCCGAAATGGTCATCAGGTCATCGTACTGTTCGAGAATCGGGATGAGAGCCGCCCCGCGTGCTCCGAGGACTTCTGCAGTATATGCCTCCTCCATCCCCGCTTCGCTTGCGGTCTTGTATCCTCGGCAAGCTGCGCCAGCTGCTCATTGAGCGGCAGGAGATTCCCTTGCTGGTCTTTGAGTGCAATGCTGAAACGAGAGAGGGCGCGAGAGGTGTCGTTCCGCTCTCCCCCGCAGCAGATACCTGCTTGTCCAGACGTGCAATCAGAGGAATAACGCTCTTGATGTCCGTATCTGCAAGTTGGAACACCCGATTGAGCGTCGCCGCCTCACCTGCGGACACATGAAGCCGCTGCGTCAGCTTGTAGACGTTCTCGCCCGCAAGCATCGCGTCCTTTGTGATGTTGAACAGCCCCTGCTCCTGTCGCCGCAACAGCCATAACGGCAGCCATCTTTGCAGACAGCACGTTGAATCCACTCGTTAGGGTTTTTGACACCTGCCTGTGCCGCCGTCATTCCCGCTGAGATACGCCCACCGAGGCGTACCGGAGAGAACGGCACTCTCCTTGAGACGATGATTCAGCTTTCGTACCTCGGCTTCAGTCTGTGCGACCATTCTCTGCTGACGCAGGAGATTGCTCTCGCTCTGCGGTAAGATGCGCTGTCCACGCCGTCATTCTTCTTGACAGACTGCAGAAACAGCCGCAAGAATCTGTTCCTTTTGCCGCTGAATGTCCAATTCTCGGTTGATCGCCTGATGGCGCACCTTGATCTTGTCAAGTTCCGTACCCACACCGTCGAGTTTGGCAAGATCGGCATCCAGTTTCAGATGGATGTTGTTTGCCTTGCTGTTCAGTCGTGCGATGGAATCCGAGACGGTCTTGCCCGCCGTGTCAAAGTCCAGCTGCAGCTGTGCAATATTGAGACCGATGTCGAGATAGAGTTCATCAATCTTCTGTCCGCGCTTTTGCCACTCCATCTCCCTCCCTACATCACGTCATCAATAAATCGCTCGGATTGCTGCTGCTCACAAAGCGCGGTCACTACAAGCTGATCGAGCAAAAAACGTAATCTCATGTGAATCAATCTCGTACATCGTCCACCCATAGGCGGACTGCAGCCGCTCGTAGTAACGCAGTAAGTTCTGGTACGGAGAAAGAACTACGCCTCTTTCCCCGTCTCGCCGTTTGGGAGGTTCACCAGTTTGGAAAACGTCAGCGACTGAATCCAACGAAAGAGTGCACGTGTCGGTGGTACAATGTCCGCTACATCGACATACTCCTCCACGGATTCCTTCGTAACTTCCTCCCGACCGAATCCGAGGGACGATCAGACGGACGTGCTCGTCCAGAAAATCTTCAAGGCTCAATTCTTCCTTGTCGACATCAAAAAGGCAAGGAACTCGCGCCATACCTTCATCTTCGGAGGATGCGGCGTGATCTCCCTGCCCGCAATATGCAGGATTGGTGTTTCCATAACCCTCCCTCCTCATACCTGCTCGTACCACTTCGAGCCTGTCTCTGCAGCAAAGCCCGCCGCCTCCTCATCCGCCTTGGCGTAGGACAGCCCATCCGAGACGGTAGATTGCCTTTGCCGTCAGTGTCGGTGTATCGAACTGAATACTCTCTTGCTTCGAGTTGCCGCTCTCAGAGGTTCCGTAAAGTGGACTTTGTAGAATTTGGTATATCTCTTCTTCCCGTTCCTCTTATCCGACTGGAAGAGAACAGCAAAGTACGGCGCAACGTCATCCTTGCCCCGCCTTCATCACGCCGTTTTTCAATACTGTGTCCTAAAAGATAGGCTGTGTATTCCAAAGGAAGCGCGGCAGTATCGAAGGTCAAATCGTAGGATGCGGTATTGGATGCCGTATCCACGGACTGTCCGTCGGCAAACAGCTCTGCCTGATTCGTCTGCGGTTTGATGTCCACCTTCCGCAGAAGTTTTTCCGAGCGGAATCGGCTTCTCGTAGGTCGCTGTGCCGCCCGACTCGTCGGTGAGCATCTTGGCGATATGAAGTTTCTGGATGTTGATAAACTGCCCGCTCGTAAGATTCCCTGCGGGCTTTCCTGTTGAGTGTTGGACTTGGCATTTTATTCTCCCTCCATTGCTGTTCTGTAATCTGTGATTTCCACGAATATATCTTTCTCGACAATCTCCTGTGTCTGTGCACGGACAAAGCCAAGCAGCAAAAACGCATTCTGCACGGCGCGATGAATCTCTCGAAACCGTCCGTCCTTCGTCAGAATGTGGATACGCACCGTGATTCGCCGTTCCAGTTCCGTGCCGTCTGCCGATAGTGCGGGAACATCCGAAATGACGGAGTAGACGAGAATCGGATACGTCCCCGCATCGGGACTGCGCCCGTGGTAGATACTCTTCTTCCCATATGCAGAAGCTGTGCAGCTCCCTCGAACGCACAAGTGCCTGATACACCATCTTGGCAGCACTCATTTCCCCTCCTCCGAATCGCCGTGCGCACGGCATCCACGATGGCAGAACGGATCCCGTCCTTCTTGGCGTCGAGCGCGGGATAGAGAAACGGACGGTTGATGCGTGGGCTGAACTCGACAAGCACACCGTAGGGAACGCCATCCTGCGATTCTGCATCTGCTGCGATCCTCCAAACGGAGCCGTCTTTTGCGTCGCAGTCGCTTATGGATGGAGTCCCGCAACGCACCTTTGACCACGCGCTTATCTGTTCCCGTATAGACGGGACAGCGGGTCTTTGCCTCGCGACCACATAGTCCGCACCGCGTCTCGAGTGCTGCCTTTGCCGCAGACCGTCGCCTCTGCACCAAGCTCCGAGAGGATCTTCTCGGCAGAGACGAAACCTCGGTATCTCAGCCATCTTCCACCAACTCTCTGCATTCCAGAACAAGCCATCGTTTCTTCCCGCCGAGCGGATACGACGGCGCAATGGGCGTGAGCGTTTTTGTCGCCCCAACGGATACGATCCGTCACGCGCACATCCGCACGGTAACGAACAACGATGCGGTAATCCACCTCCTGCACCTTCTCCGCATAACCGTCGGAGATTTTTCGCGGCAAAGGGCAGAACGAGTGCCCATGCTTTTCCGACTTCCTGCGTTGTTTGTGCAAGAATATTTTCCCTCATCGTCCGTATCCGATACAGGACGAAGAA
>BNJS01003370.1_pt1 | contig 38876 bp, 62 predicted proteins | sample 8540461 | NCBI WGS metagenome assembly BNJS01 (sample SAMD00202454, study PRJDB9452) | human saliva metagenome | isolation source: human saliva | place: Japan
CCATCCACACGAGGAGAGAAGGCGATGTGCGCGACACGCAAGTTTCCCCATCTCCCGAGACCGTACGCGACATCCCGAATGTAGCGAGGAAGCGTCATGATCTCGACGAGGACGGCATTATCTCCATCGGCGCGGACGTGCGTCGGTGACATCCTCGTCGGTAAGGTCACGCCCAAGGGCGAGACAGGAGCGACGGCAGAGGAGCGCCTCGCTGCGCGCGATTCGGCGAGAAGGCGCGCGAGGTGCGCGATACCCGCCGCGTGCCGTACGGCGAGGCGGGCAAGATCATCGACGGAAAGATCTTTTACCCGCGAGAACAACGACGAACTGCCGCCCGGCGTCAACCGCCTTGTGCGCGTCTGTATCGCGACAGAAGCGCAAGATCTCGGTCGGCGACAAGATGTCCGGCCGTCACGGGAACAAGGGTGTCGTCTCCGCATCATGCGCCGGAGGACATGCCGTTCTTGCCGGACGGCACGCCGGTCGATATCGTGCTGAACCCGCTCGGCGTTCCGTCGCGTATGAATATCGGTCAGGTCTTTGGGATGCATCTCGGTATGGCGTGCCGTGTCTCGGTCAGCGCATCAAGGACGGCGATCCGACGGTTGAGGATGACCTCCGTACGGCGGGCTATGATTTCTGATAAAACGGGATGCCCGTGCCGACGTGGCCGGCATCCATATCGCGACCCCGGTCTTGACGGCGCGGGCGACGACGACGTATTCGGCACGATCCGCGCGGCGGGACTTTCCTCCGACGGCAAGACCGTGCTCTACGACGGCCGCACGGGCGAGCGTCTCGAGAACCGTGTCACGGTTGGCTGCGTTCACATGCTGAAGCTGCATCATCTGGCTGACGACAAGATTCATGGCGCGCTCCACGGGTGCCGTACTCGCTCGTCACGCAGCAGCCGCTCGGCGGCAAGGCGCAGTTCGGCGGACAGCGTTTTGGCGAGATGGAGGTCTGGGCACTCGAGGCATACGGCGCGGCGTACACCTGCAGGAGATCCTGACGGTGAAGTCCGACGACGTGGTCGGCCGTGTCAAGGCATACGAATCCATCGTCAAGGGGACAATATCCTCGAGCCGGGCGTACCCGAGTCGTTCAAGGTGCTCATCAAGGAGCTGCAGGCGATCGGCCTCGACATCAAGGTGCTCAACGAGGACGCGAAGCGAAATCGCGATCCGCGACGAGGAGGACGAGGACATCAACGAAAAGGCGCGTTCCCTCGACCTCGATGTGGAGGGCGTGGACGAGAATGAGGTGCCGCGCCGCCGCCTCCTGCGGATGATCTACGAGGAGAACGCGGAGGCTGAGGAGTCTGCGGATGAGGATCCTCATCGCGACCTCGGCACCGACGAGGGATCTCGCGGCGGCACGACATGGATGCGATTCTCCATGGCGGGCTGGACGACATCGGACGATCCTCGCGAGGACGAATCTATAAGGAAAGGGAGTGGCAGCTCTTGCTGGATGTAAACAATTTTGACTCGATGCGGATCGGACCTCGCTTCTCCCGATAAAAATTCGTGCATGGTCGCACGGCGAGGTAAAAAGCCGGAGACCATCAACTATCGTACCTGAAGCCCGAGCGTGACGGCCTCTTCTGCGAGCGCATCTTTTGACCGACGCGCGACTGGGAGTGCCACTGCGGAGTACAAGCGCATCCGCTACAAGGGCGTCGTCTCGCGACCGCCGCGGGCGTCGAGGTGACGCGCGCAAAGGTGCGCCGCGAGCGCATGGAGACACATCGAGCTCGCCGCGCCCGTCTCGCATATCTGGTACCAGGGCATTCCGAGCCGCATGGGACTCATCCTCGATGTCTCCCCGCGCTCGCTTGAGAAGGTGCTCTACTTCGCCTACTACATCGTCCTCGATGCGGGCGAAACCGATCTGAAGAAAAAGGAACTGCTCTCCGAGCGCGAGTATCACGATGCGCTCGAAAAGTACGGCAATACCTTCCGCGTCGGCATGGGCGCGGAGGCGATCAAGGAGCTCCTTGAGGAGCTGGATCTTGAGCAGATGAGCGCACAGCTGAAAAACGACGTGCGGACGACCTCCGGTCAGAAGAAGGTGCGCGCCATCCGCCGCCTTGAGGTGGTTGAGGCATTCCGCAAGTCCGGCAATCAGCCTCGTGGATGATCATGGACGTCGTGCCTGTCTATTCCGCCTCGACCTGCGCCCCATGGTGCAGCTCGACGGCGGACGCTTTGCGACCTCTGATCTCAACGACCTCTATCGCCGCGTCATCAACCGCAACAATCGCCTGCGCCGCCTGCTCGACCTCGGTGCGCCCGACATCATCGTGCGCAACGAGAAGCGCATGCTGCAGGAGGCGGTGGACGCGCTCATCGACAACGGCCGCCGCGGCCGCCCCGTCACGGGACCCGGCAACCGCGCGCTGAAGTCGCTCTCAGATATGCTCAAGGGCAGCAGGGACGTTTCCGTCAGAACCTCCTCGGCAAGCGTGATCGACTACTCGGGACGCTCCGTTATCAGTCGCTCGGCCCGGAGCTGGGAAGCTCCACCAGTAGCGGCCTGCCGAAGAAATGGCACTCGAGCTCTTTAAGCCCTTTGTCATGAAAAAACTGCAGGCAGACGGCGCTGCCCACAACATCAAGTCGGCAAAGCGCATGGTCGAGCGCGCACGCCCCGAGGTCTGGGACGTGCTCGAGGATGTCATCAAGGAGCATCCCGTGCTCCTCAACCGTGCACCGACACTGCACCGTCTGGGCATCCAGGCCTTTGAGCCGGTGCTCACCGAGGGGCGTGCGCTGAAGTCTGCATCCGCTCGCGTGTACGGCATACAACGCGGACTTTGACGGCGACCAGATGGCGATCCATCTGCCGCTCTCGGCGGAGGCACGATCGGAGCGCGCGTTCTCATGCTCGCCGCAAACCACATCCTCGCGCCGAAGGACGGCAAGCCCATCATCGTCCTTCGCAGGACATGGTGCTCGGTTCGTACTACCTCACGAAGCTGGAAGCCCGGCGCAAAGGGCGAGGGTAAGGCGTTCACGGGCATCGCCGAGGCACCCTCGCGTATCAGGAAAGGTGCTCGACCTGCAGGCGGAGATCCGCGTGCAGATCGCGGGCTACGGCTCGTCCGCAGCTCGCCTCGGCCGCCTCATCTTCAACGAGATCCCTGCCCGAGGAGCTGCGCGCCACTACGCGCAGGATGCGGAGACCGGCGAGTGGCGTCTCGGCGTCCTCATGAACAAGAAGGAGCTCGGCAAACTCGTCGCGAACTGCTACGATCATTTTGGTGCGACCAAGACCGCTGAGGTCATCGACAACGTGAAGAACCTCGGCTACCACTACGCCTGCATTGCAGGCATGACGGTCGCCGTCTCCTGACGTCATCGTGCCGCCGAAGAAAAAGCGACATCATCGCGGACACGCAGGCGAAGGTCAACAAGGTCGAGCGTCGTCTCGCGTGGTCTCATCACCGAGGACGAGCGCTATAAGAAGGTCGTCCAGCTCTGGACACAGGCGACGGACGACGTCGCGGACGCCATGATGGACAACATGGATCCCTTTAACCCTCATCTTTCATGATGGCAGACTCGGGCGCCCTGAGGCAACAAGCAGCAGATGCGTCAGCTCGCGGGCATGCGCGGCCTCATGGCTGATCCGTCGGGTAAGATCATCGACCTGCCGATCACGGCGAACTTCCGTGAGGGACTTCGTCCGTTTCGACTACTATCTCCTCGCACGGTGCGCGCAAGGGCCTTGCCGATACGGCACTCCGTACGGCGGACTCGGGCTACCTCACGCCGTCTCGTCCGACGTGGCACAGGATGTCATCGTCCGCGAGGAGGACTGCGACGTCTCTGCGATCAACCTCCTGCAGGTGCGTGCACGCATGGCAGAGTCTGCGTTTGACGCACTCGAACTCCTCGTCGACAGCCTCATGGGACGCCTCCTCGCGGCGGCGATCTATGACCCGAGACGAAGGGAGATCCTTCACCCGCAGGACACGACGCTCGACGACGAGGTCCTCGAGACCATCGGCGAACGCGACATCCGCGAGGATCATGGTGCGCGGCTCCTCCGTCAACGCGGAGGGGCGGTCAGCAACGCCATGAGTCACGGAGAGCATCACGCTCGGCGAGCCGGATGCGAGAAAGCGCAAGAAGGCACACGCCGCCATCGTGCGCGAGCTCAGCGGCAAGGAAGTCGTGCGCGAGGCCGCCCTCGACGACGGCACTGTCCTCGCAGAGGAGGGCACGATCCTCACCGATAAAATGGTGGAGACGATCCTCTCCTCCGAGCTCCACGAGCTCAATATCCGCAACAACAACGTGCGCGGCATCGAAGTCGAGGCCATCATGGAGGGGGCGGGCGTTATCGAGTCGCTCGCCGACCGCATCGTCGGCCGCGTGCTCGCCGAGGACATCGTGGATGAGGCAACGGGCGAAACCATTGCCCACATCAACGACTCCGTCGACGAGGCATCGCCAGCGCATCGAGGGCGTCCGAAAGCGCGTTTCCATCCGCAGCGTCCTCACATGCAAGTCACAGTTCGGCGTCTGCATGAAGTGCTACGGTCGCGACCTTGCCAATCAGGCGGAGGTCGAGATCGGCGAGGCAGTCGGCATCATTGCCGCACAGTCCATCGGCGAGCCGGGCACACAGCTCACCATGCGTACCTTCCACTCGGGCGGTGTCGCAGGTGACGACATCGCTAGGGTCTCCCGCGCGTCGAGGAGCTCTTCGAGGCGCGCGCCAAAGCACAACGCCATCATCGCAGAGAACGAGGGCGTCGTCGCCATCGACGACGACGGGCAAAGGGATGCGCACGGTCACGATCACGCCCGAGGGCGGCGTGCCGCGTGAGTACTCTGTGCCGTTTCGGCGCGCGTACGGCCGCGCGTGACGGCATGGTCATGAAGCCCGGTGACAAGATCACTGAGGGCTCCGTGAACCCGCATGACATCCTGCGCGTCTGCGGCCTGCAGGCGACCCAGCGCTACCTCGTCTACGAGGCAGAAGGTCTACAAATCGCAGGGCGTTGAGATCAACGACAAGCAATATCGAGGTCATGGTGCGGCAGATGCTGCACAAGGTCAAGATCGAGGAGGCCGGGACGACCGACTTCCTCCCGGGCGAGTACATCGAGATCAACGCATTCGAGGCGGCGAAATACCAAGGCGATCGAGGAGGACGGCGAGCCCTGCTGTGGCAAAGCCCATCCCTGCTCGGCATCACGAAGGCATCGCTTGCCACGGATTCCTCCTCTCGGCGGCGTCCTTCCAGAGAGACCACGCGCGTCCTCACCGACGCCGCGATCAAGGGGAAGATCGACCCGCTCGTCGGCCTCAAGGAAAACGTCATCATCGGCAAACTCATCCCGGCCGGTACGGGTATGACCCGTTACCGCCATCTCGAGATCGTCGACCACGCACCGCAGCCGGTGCCTGAGCCGCCCGAACCCGAGGCGCCCGCCGAGGAGCCCGTCGAAGAAGTCGACCTCTCACGGCTGGAGAAGCTGAGCAGCTGAATGATAGATACATGAACGTACCGCACAGAGACTGTACTCTGTGCGGTATTTTTATCCCTTTCGGAATGATAAATATATATCATTTATTGAAATAGAATATGACAATATAATTGCTTTTTTCGTTTTTCCTGTGATAGAATGTCGATAAAAGATGGTTGGATAGGATCTTCTTTTTCCAGAAAGGCAGGGGCAGTATGGGGGAGACCATCAAGGAACAGCATATTTGGATCGGCGTGGATGTCGGGACGACAGGCGTGCGCGCGATCGCATACGAGGCATCTGGCGTAAGCCGCGCATCGGCAGAGGCGTTTTATCCGCTGCGTACACCACATCCGGACTGGGCGGAGGAACGCCCCGCCGAGATCCGTGCTGCGACGGAGCAGGTTGTCCGTGAGACAGTGGATGCCCTGCGTTATCAGGGGCTCAGAGTATCCGGGATCGCATTGAGCACAGTCATGCACAGCCTGATCCCGATGGATGCGGAGAAAGAGCCCCTCACGGATATGCAGACGTGGGCGGACAGCCGCAGCGCAGGTATTGTACGCGAACTTAAGGAAAGCGATCCTGCCCTCTGCCGTGCCTTCTATGAGCGTACGGGTTGTCCCATGCATGCCTGCTATCCGCTGGCAAAGATCCTCTGGCTCAGCCGCAGCCGCCCCGAGCTCCTCGCACGGACGAAGTACATTGGTTCGATCAAGGATTATCTTTTTCACACGTTTACGGGTGAGTTTCTCATTGACCGTTCCACGGCGAGTACGACCCCTTTACAATGCACGGGAGCTTGCGTGGGATCAGGAGATCCTGACGTTCATCGGCATTACGGAGGATATGCTGCCGCCTGTCATCTCGACGACGGAGTCACGGCCACTTACGGCAGAGGCAGCAGAGCGGATGCATCTGCATGCTGGGCTCCCCGTGGTGATCGGTGCGACGGATGGGGTGCTCGTCAACGTCGGTATTGGTGCGGTCTCGGCGGGGCAGCTGAGTGCAACCATCGGGACGAGCGGTGCCGTACGCATGCTTGTCGGCGAGCCGCGTGTCGATGAAAAGATGCGCACATGGTGCTATAACCTCGTGGATGATCTCTGGGTCGCGGGTGGTGCGATCAACAACGGCGGCATGATCCTGCGCTGGATGCGCGACAAGATTTGTCATTTCAGTGAAGCGCGCATGGAAGGGCTGGACGTCGATGCCTACGATCTCATGACGATGAAAGCGTCTAAGATTCCTGCGGGCTCGGATGGACTGATTCTCCTGCCGTTCTTCACGGGGGAGCGCGCTCCCTACTGGAACTCTGATCTACGCGGACTCTTCTTTGGACTCTCCCTGAACCACAGCCGCTCCCACATGATCCGTGCGGTGATGGAGGGGATCTGCTACGGCATGCGCAACGTATTTGAGGCATTGCAGGAGTTCGGCACGGTGCGCGACATCCGCGCGAGCGGGAGCTTTACGAAGTCACCGCTCTGGATGCAGATCCTTACGGATGTGCTCGGAGAGCCCTTGTTCTGCCTGACAACAGCGAGGGCGCGGCGTATGGTGCAGCCGTATTGGGCTTTATCTCAGCAGGAGAGATGAAGAGTATTGCAGATACGGCGGATCTCGTACACGCGAAGAAGATCTACACGCCCGACCCCGCAAATACAAAGACCTATGCGAAGCTCGCGGATATCAGTGATCGTCTCTATCACAATCTGCAGCGAGAGTTTGCAGAGATCGCAGAGTATCAGGCTGGAATTTGAAATTGACAGGATAATGGAGGAAAATCATGGCAGAGAAAATAACTGGACAGATGGATATCGGCGTCTATGGCATGGCGGTCATGGGCAGCAATCTTGCGCTGAACATGGCGGATCATGGTTTTAAGGTCGCCGCCTACAACCGCACGGGAGATCTGACCGAAAAGGTCGTGAAAGATCATCCTCACGAGAACATGACACCATTTTACGCATTGGAGGACTTCATCCATGCGCTCAAGAAGCCGCGTCGCGTTGTTCTGATGGTACAGGCGGGAAAACCGGTGGACATGGTGATTGACTCCCTGCTGAAGGTGATGGAGCCGGGGGATGTCATCATCGACGGCGGCAACTCCTTCTTTAAGGATACGATCCGTCGTACGAAGCTCGTCGAGGAGCATCAGCTCCACTACTTTGGCATGGGCGTTTGGGCGGTAGAGAAGGGCGCACGGTTCGGCTCGCGCTGATGCCGGGCGGCAGTGCAGCACTTACGAATCCATCCGCCCCATTCTCGAATCGATCGCGGCACATGTGGATGGCGAGCCATGCTGCACCTATATCGGTACGGACGGCGCAGGACACTACGTGAAGATGGTGCACAACGGCATCGAGTACGCCGATATGCAGCTCATCGCGGAGTCCTACCTCCTGCTGAAGTATCTGGGCGGCAAGACGAATGAAGAGTTGTCGAAGATCTACCATGAGTGGGATGGCGGCGAGCTAAAGAGCTACCTCATCGGCATCACCGCCGATATCTTTGCCGAACAGGATTCGCCGGTGGCATGGTCGTGGATTACATTGTCGACAGCGCCGGGCAGAAAGGAACGAGCCGCTGGACAAGCATCCAAGCGCTCGAACAGGGCGTGAATACGGCGATGATCACCTCTGCCTGCAACGCACGTGTCATGAGTAACCTCTTGGCGGAGCGCGAGAAGTTTGCTGGGCTCATTCCGTCGCCGAAACAGTCAACATCGGTGGGGGACATCGTAGAGGATGTTCGCCGCAGCCTCTATACGGCGAAGATCGTGGCGTATGCCCGTGGCTTTGCCCTCTATCGCGTGGCGGGACGTGATTTCGGCTGTAATTCGATCTCGGACGTACTGCTGCCATCTTCCGCGGCGGTCTGCATCATCCGTGCAGAGTTCCTTGGCAAGATCACTGAGGCATACCGTTCACAGCCGAATCTTTGAGAATCTGATGGAGGCGGAGTTCTTCCCTGACGAAGATCAACGCAAACCTCGAGAGCCTGCGCCGCATCGTGGCGGCTGCTGCAGGCGCGGGCATTCCTGTGCTCGCTATGATGAATGCGCTCGCTCCACATCGATGCGAGCCGTGCCACGCACCTTGGCGCGAACCTCATCCAGTGCGCAGCGCAGACTACTCTAGGACACACACCTTCCTCCGCACGGACAAGGAGGGCTCATTCCATCACGAGTGGAAGGAGCACCATACCCCACAAGCAAGACGTCCTTGAAAAGAACAGGATTTGTTCCTAGAATGATCTGTACCGACCTAAAAACGGGTGAATTGTCAAGTCAAGTGCAATTTATTCTCTGCAATCCGCTATCGGAGGACTGATCAATACGTTGCTACGCAAAAATTCTAGGTTATCAAACGCCTTAGACGCGCCTCGATGCCGCATTGGAATCACAAAGTTTTGATTTTGTTACATCCTGCTGTCCGATTTGATATTGCGAAATTTAGGGGTTGCTAGATGAATCTGAATTAAATACAAGATTGACATATAACATAAAAATTAGTATAATGAATAAAATCTATCGTGCGTGGATGTTTCGTTAATTGGGCAGAAATAGCGCACCATGTATGGATTAGTGAATGTAAGTTAGATGGAGGTGCTGTGATGAAGAAGATTGTAGGGATTCTGACCGGTCTTGTGATGCTGCTCGTGTCAGTGATGCTGACAGGGCGCGGCGGCGACAGCGGAGGCAGAAGGCGACAGGGAATGTTACGCTGAAAGCCGGTCTTTGGTCGAGTATTGACAACAGCTCGGGCGACAAGGTCTGAAGAAGTTAAGGAGCTTGTCGAGAAGCGAGAGCGGCGGACGCATTACCGTTGAGCTCGTTCGGCGATGGACAGTTAGGAAAACGATAAAATCTAAGGATGGATACCTGCAGATGGGGACTTGACATCAGCTGCACCATCTCCATGATGTTTCTGGAGTTCAGCAAATCCTTCCTTGCTTTTTGATCTTCCGTTCCTTTTACAGAGCCTGAGCAGGCAGACAAGGTGCTCGATCGGTGCTAACGGCAGGAGATTTTGAAATCGCTCGAATCGGTTAACATTGTAGGTTTGTGCTATTTTGAAAATGGGTTCCGAAACATAACGAACAGCAAGCATCCGGTAAAGAAAGTAGAGGATCTTTGCAGCTTTGAAGCTCCGTACAATGCAGAATCCGATCTCATCTCGAAACGTTCAAAATCTGGGGAGCGGAACCGACAGCCGATGGCGTTCAACGAAGTGTTCACAGCGCTGAACAAAAACGTTAGATGGTCAGGAGAATCCGGCTACGATCATCTATGATGCGGGTTTCTATGAGACGCAGAAGCAGTATGACGATCTCGCATCACTTTTACACAACCCTTGGTGCTTATGGATCAGCAAGAAGACATGGGACAAGCTCTCCGGAGGACTAGCTCATCCAGCAAGTGCAAATGAGGCTAAAATCTTATCAGCGCGAGACCAACCGCCGCCTTGATACGGAGTATCTGGGGAAAATCAAAGAGCATCGGCGTGACGGTTGATACCTTCCGGAAGAAATTGCGAAGATGAAGGAAGAGGCGAAGCCCATCTACGATAAGTTCTCCGGCGATATTGGAAAAGATCGTCTGGATTCCATTATGAAAGAGGCACAGTAATCGAGAGCCTGATGAGGGCCGCCAGCGGGTGAAACCTTGGCGACGCCCTTTTCTAATGATCGATGTAAAAATGATGGGCGCGCTGCATGACAGATTTTCTGGAAACTCTGAACGGTTCGTAGCGCTTCGTGCATCCCGCTGCTGCGAGCGGTACCGTTCTGGTGCATTCATCAATGTGGTTCTGCGTTATTGTTTTAACACGGGCTGACGTGGAGGATGAGGCAGCCGTCAACTTTGTCTGTCCATCTTCGGTGGATTCTTGCCGATTGACGGCCGCACCTAAAGGTTGATGTTTTCACTGCTCGTCTGCCGATCGCATGGCAGCATCGATGCAAACCGCTTGCACACTGCTTTGTGCCGCTGGCGATGGGCATTCTTCTGATCGGCGGCATTGCTAGGTGATCGACGAACAATAAACGTCAGCTCCGCAACGGGGACTTTTTCCACATCACAGTGTCGATGGTCGCATGGCCGTGAGCATTATACTTCTGACACTGCACGAGATGAAAAGGAAAAGTGCAGGATAATAGGGAGGATGCAGAATGAACGGGATAGATATCATCGCTGTATTTCTCTCAGCACTTTTTTTTCTGCTGATGGTCGGCGTTCCGATTGCTTTCGGATTGCTTCTCGTATCTGCCGTCATGTTGCTTTACATCGGCAGTTTCAGCCCGCAGATGCTCGCTCAGGCGGTTGTTTTTGGGGCGAACAGTTTTACGCCGCTTGCGATCCCGTTTTTATCTTGAGCCGACGAAATTATGAGCGCGCAGCATCTCTAAGCCGAATCGTGACCTTTGTCGCGAGCCTTGTCGGGCATGTACGTGGCGGGCTCGGCTATGTTGTCATTATTGCCAGCACTATCTTTGCGGGGTTGTCCGGATCGGCTGTTGCAGATGCGGCGGCGCTCGGTGCCATCTTGATCCCCATGATGATTCAGATGGGATATGATCTGCGCCACTTCGGTTGCATTGGTCTGTGCTTCGGCAGTGATTGCGCCGATCATCCTCCGAGCGTACCCTGATTTTATTCGGTGTCGGTGGACAGACTCCATCGGGCGCCTGTTTGTGGCGGGATTGTTCCCGGTCTAATCATTGCAGTTGCGCTGATGATCCTCTGGTATATCATGGCGAAGCGGCAACAACTATCGGTTGGAGAGCGCAAAAGCCTCGAGTGTATGCTGCAGGCGTTTAAAGGAATCCATCTTTGCCCTCTTCACGTCGCAGTTTATCATCGTCGGCGGCTATTACGGTTTGGTATTTTGCATACGCCGACCGAGCAGTGCATCGCAGTGGTATATGCGCTCTTCATTTCCATTGTCATCTATCGTGAAATGGACGTGAAAAAGATCGTCAACGTGTTCATCCAGACATCCAAGACAACGGGACAGGTTTTGCTGGTCGCCGCAGCAGCGATGAGTACGGCGTGGGTCGTCACAACCGCAGGGGCTCCCGCAACAGAGGTTGTTGTGAGCATGCACGACTTTACATCTACACCGACACTGCTGTTGGTCATCATCGCGGTGTTCCTCATCCTGCTCGGCATGGTGATGGACAGTACGCCGGCGATTCTTATTTTTGCCCCCATCTTTATGCCGCTGATTAAGGCAGCAGGCATTGATCCGGTATACTTTGGCATTGTCATGGTACTTGACCTTATGATCGGGCTCCTGACCTCCGGTCGGCACGGTGCTTTTTGTCGGCCACGGCGTCGACAATGTGAGACTCGGTGAACTCGTGTACAGAAACTATAGCTGTCATCTTGGAGATGGAGGCGGTTTCCTGTCCTCTTCTTTTCTTCCAGATCTGGTTCTTGTTTCAATGGAAATGGTTTGCAACAGAAAAGGAGCGGTGAGGAGATATTATGACAGTACAAAAATCTATGTAACGGACTGACCACGATTCCCTTGCGCAGGAAGAGTGAAGATTATCTCTGCCGGTCTTGTCCTTGTGCCCGCGTCAGTGTAAAACGGAGGATGATCTCATTCGCGAATGTGCCGATGCCGCTGGGCTGCTCAATCAGTATACCCATTACGGCGCGTCATGGAAACCTTTGCCGAATTTGAAGGTCGTCACGCTATGGGTCTGGGGGTCAATACGGTCGATCTGGAGGCGGCGACGGAACTCGAGTGTCTGCGTTTTGAATAGCCGACTACTGCGCCGTGATGAGGTGTGAGACCACGCATCACCTGGCATGCCACCGCAAGCTCGTTCTCTTGGAGAATCAATTCGTACGGGCGGCTGGGATTATAAGATTACCATCCTATCCGGCGTACTGCGACAGGCAACCCAACCTCCTCGGCTTTGGACGTATCCGCGCAGCGCGAAAGAGCGGCGGCGTTTGGACCTCGAAGCTGGCGGTCTGCATGATCCTTTGTACGTTCGGGAGGATGTCGCGGCGCGGCAGACATTGAGTGTCGTTGGAGGACGTTCTGCGCACCTCGGACATCATCTCGGTTCACGTACCGCCCAGGGCGAAGGATACTAATCATCTCCTCAGCCATAAAGAATTTTCTCTGATGAAGCCGGAGGCAATTGTCGTCAACACCTCGCGCGGACCTCTGATCGATGAGGAAGCTCTCTGTGACGCCCTCATGCATGGAAAAATTGCCGCCGCAGGACTTGATGTGACGGAGGCGGAGCCGTCACTGCCGATCATCCAGCGCAAACTTCAACGTCATTGTTACGCCGCACATTGCGTTTTATTCAGAGGAGTCGAGCTGAGCTCAAGACGAAACGGCGCGCAGGCAGCGGAAATTGTGCCTGGCTACGATATGCCGAACATTGTACAATCGTGAGGTTCGTGCGAAACTATCGCTGAAGCCGCACAGAGAAGTGAATCGCTCATGCTGATTGCGACTATTGATGCCGGGACGAGCAACACGAGGGTGTTTCTGTGGGAGGATCACAGCATACTGTCCGAAGCACAAAGACCTGTCGTGCGATTCGCAATACGGCATCGACGGACATAATCAGGACTGAGGCCGTTTCAGGACGCACTGCACGAGCGGGCAGGGCATGCCTCGGTGCAGGTGGGATGAGATCACGTGTTCTGGGAGCAGGCATGATCACCTCCAATGTCGGCCTCTACGGAAATTCCCTCACGTGACAGCACCCATCTCGTTGGATGAACTTTCTCACGCACTTGTTCCGTGTCATTTGCGGAGATCTGCGCACAGCCCATTTATTTTGTTCCGGCATAAAGAACATCGGGGATGATGCGCTTACTGCAGAGAACTTCGTCGATATGGACATCATGCGCGGCGAGAAACGGAAGCCGCTCGGCATATTGTGAGAAGTGCTGGTGCGTGAAAAATGTTGTGCCCGTCGCCCGGGATCGCACAACAAGTACATCTCTGTGACGGCAGGATATGTTGTGCGCGGCTGTCTTACGACACTGCGGGAGAGCTGCGCATGACTGCACCGACTGCTGATCCTTGCGGACAGTACGGATCGCGCCTTTGCAGAGGTGTTCGATGAAGATGCGTTTCAGCGTAGCGTTTCCTATGATGGAAATTCGGACTCCGCATGCTGCTTTTATGGGCGCGCGTGTTTCGCTTATTCGGCAATGCTTCGTCCACGGAGGCCCAGAATTTATCTGCTTGGGCTGCTGCTCGCAGACGACTTGGCGGCATTGAGCAAAGTCCTCTGTTTCGGCGGCTGGACGAGACAACCTTTCGGATCGCTGCCGCCCCGTGATGCAGAGCGTATCGCTCGCTGCTGGAGAACGGAAGCGGCGCATCATCCCATTGGATCAAAAGATGCGTCACGGCCTCGGACGCGGAGCGATGTGCTGCGCGAAAGAGCGCACTATTTGGTTTTAGGAGTTGTTTCCATGTCGCCATTATTGAATCAATTGCGTGCGGATAAAACTGATTGCGATTGTACGCAATGTCCCGCGCCAGACATCTTCGTCCAGCTGCGGAAGCGCTCTGCAGAGGGCGGAATTCAGTTTATCGAGGTGACCTGCGTCTGGGGGACGACGATGCATCGCGCGAAATGATGGTTGGTATCGAGGAGCTGAAAAATACTTCGGCGCGATCCATTCACGTTGGTCAGGTACCGTTCTGACCTGTACAGGGCGTGGATGCTGCTGCCGCCGTCGCGCGGGAATATATTCTTGCGCCCAATATGCGCAGCCTGCCGTGAGTTCACCGTGCAAAGGAAAAGGGCTGCTTGCCTTACCGGTGCTTACACGCCGACGGAGATTGGAGGCATGGTGGCGAAGGCGCGGATATTGTGAAGGTGTTCCCCGCGGATTCGCTTCGGCATATCGTATTTCAGGCCGCGCCCGCATATTCCGCCCGCTGGCGGCACATTATCTCGTATGACAATCTAGTCAATTAATAGAACCAATGATGGCAAGGGAACGATATGATGGCAACGACGTACCGACATTGTGTCAAGACCAGATCTAAAGATCAGCATCGGTGTCGATGCAGAGAAAACGATCCGACGGCACCGCAAGCGCGATTAGGCGACCGGACGCCCGAACTGACGCACCGCGAATATGGCGCCCCTAATTTTGATCCAACCAGCATCGCAGAAGAAATGACCTGCGTGATCACGAGGCGATTTATCTGCACCGTCAAGCTTTAACAGATGGATTTTACGAAAAATGTAGTACGTTTCACATGTTGATATTATTGTTCAAAGGTATTCTGAAGGACTTACCCGGAGAGGCTGCCCGGCGGCGTAGCGATAGTATCACATCACAGTATAAATGAAGGATTCCTGACCAAGATCGTTTGTGGATTTGGCGGAGAAACCATAGTGAGAGTATTTGCTTCAAATATCTCCTGCCCACACTAATATAAGTGGACATTATGTTCAAGGGAACAATTCAACGTCATCACGATCAGCGAAGATGACGCAAAATCAATTATATATGGACAAGTACATCAATCATCTCGTTGAACTGCATGAACGGACCGCTCTTTCTAGTCTGGGGAGTTTATACCGAAGATACTGAAATGCCGATCGATTTTCGCGGTTGCGGGCGACGGCAGTGATCGTCGATTATTTATAAAGAGATAATCTCCGCCTGCTGACTATACAGAGCCGGTATCCACCTTATTACCGAAGGTCGAGATATTTCGAACGGATGGCAAAGGCGCTTCCCTTTATCATCATAATTTTCCCGCACGGACGGGATAATCTGCTGTTGTCCGTAGATTGCGCATGTCCGACGGTTGGGGACTTGCGACATGTGGATATTATCAGCCACATGCCGCATCTGCTGTGTGGTAAAGTTTCAGCCTGATTTCAGTGCTCGGGGTTTATAAGACGAGGCGGTACCATCGTGTGACGTCTCTGCGGGTTGACGAACGTTACCCGGGAACTTCGCCCAGAAGAGGTGTATGAGTATCAGATTGTACCAGCACATCATCAAAAGCCGAAACGGATCGCGCCTGATGCGATCTACTGAGGACGCCTTCACTGATGGTGATGAAGGCGGGCGGCGCGCCGCGATTACAATCGACCGAACGTGCCGGGAGTGTGCGCCGATCGAGGACGAAGATCAGAACGACACCATTCGCGGAAATGCGAAGATAGAGGATCACGGAGAATACCACCACGAATCATCGCTGGTATGGCACCACAGCTGGGGCGAAGAGAGGTCAAGAACGTCGATCTGCAAACAGGATGAAAAGTGAGATCAGGATTGGGATCGAAGAGGATGGAGCAGACCATTCAGAGCTGCCGGTGTCGGCAGTCTGGAGATTGCCATCGCGCTGTAAGAAACCCTGGATCTGTACGGTGAGCTAAGATGCCGCGCTTGCTTCGGCAGACAGATACGGCCTTATCGATACCGCTGGCAATGATGGACGGAGCGATTGTACAGAAGATTTTTCGCAACATTGCTGAGGCTGCAAGATGCCGCTAAATTTCTTTGATGCGGTGCAATTAGACCGTACGATCAGATCGTTGATCACTGCCTGCGGGTTTCGGCAACCTGCCACGGTCTGCCGAAGGAAGGCGTTTCTCACGATTCGGATGGTCAAACCAGGGCATACAGGACGCACACCAACAGGTAACGTCGGCGCTCACACCACAGACGTGGTGGATCGCCACTGGCTGATGACGTGATCGACGTCGAACTTCGACGCGTACGGCGCGGCGGCATACGCACACAGCAACACCGACAAACTTCCGTACGGATGGGGCGGGAAGACACAGGCCTGAGGCAACAATCACATGGCGATCGTAGATGCGTTTACAATTATCATCGCCATGCGCAAATCTACAGGAATATCGATCAAAGAGTACAGGACGCGAAGAAGCGGTCGAGGTTCTGCCGGGTAAGAGGAAGATGGCAGTATTTGAGCTGCAGCGGTTCAGCAGGGCCAGGCATGGCTTGCCCCTCCGGGTTGCAGGCAGATGGCACCGACGCGCCGACACGAAGCGGACGAGGCGCCCGTCGACTTAGCGTTTGAAGGAACCGCGCGATCTGCGCGGCGATGCGCGTTCCGATGCCTCGACGCGCCTTTACCCGCGGCTGATATCGTCTTCAGCAGCTTATCAGGATACCGCCAGCCCGTGAGAACGTTCGCGGCAAATGTGATGGAATAATCAGTCGCCCATGAATGTATCCGCACATCGGACCATTGTCCGTTCTGCGCTCATGGTGACGATAGTTTGAAAGGTCTATGAGAATAAAGGAGTGGCTGTGGGGCTGACCGCGAGAATAGAGCCGCTCTTGGGCTATGATCCGTATTCGGCGAGCAGAGCTGTGCGAGATCGCCGCCATAGCTATCGGCGGGCTTTTCGCGGATGGCGGGGTGCGGCTTTTCGACGCGCGCGCGCGCGGGCAACGTGATCGGGGGCGCGACTTTCGCCCGACGCATCATCCCCGACCTGCCTCCGTGCGCTGTGCAGACGGAGGTGATCGACATCAAAATCCGCATTCGACGCGCCCCTATCAGCATGTCTTAGAGCCGCTCTCTGTGTATCTGATGCTCGCGGCACGGCGAGGCGGAGGATGCCGCGCTGGTCGGGGCATGGAATGTCAGCCGACGATGCGGACTGCGTGACGACAGGAGAGCTCGCCGATCTCTTCTGCCGGACGTGGGGCACGGGCGCACGGTGAGGCACATGGATGGCTGTCACGGGAGGCAATGTTTCTGAAACCAGACTGCTCGAAATAAAAGTGAACTCGGGTGGAAACCGCGCTGGCATATCGCCGAGGCCGTGGGAAAACGGTGGAATGGGCAAGGCATGGGAAGCGGGCGCGGATATGCCGCGGTGAGTGAGGAACAAATACGGACGTTTCTTAAGTAAAATGACAGGAGATTGCGATGATATGGCAGTGTGTGCGAGGCACAAACGGCGCTTGTTTCCAGCAGGTTGATTGGGTTCGGACGGAGGATCAGGTGTTGTCGGAACGGGCATCCACTGTGGATACGGTGACAGTGGATGTTTATGAGGTGTGCTGTTTGCGGTCATATACAGACAGAGAACCTTCTGCCAGCAGATTTTTATGACACGAACGACTCAAGCGTGCAAGGTTATGGGCAACATATCCACGCACTTGATACGTTTGAGGAAAAAGCGCAAAAACTGCGACGGCATACTGGGGCGATGCCCTATCGAGATTGGTTCAGGATTCAGGGCTTTTCTATGCTAACGGCTGGGAACATCTGCGCATTGCACGGGCGTTGAACCTTCAAACACATATAAAAGCGAAGTATTCAAAGAGGAAGGTAATATCCAAGTCGTTCATGGCTACTTTGACAAGAATATTCGCTTGGAACGGGATTATGATGCTTTTGCATCGTTTCAGGTGTTCGAACATCTTGAAGATCCTTTGACGGCACTTCCAGCTTTTTATTCTGTGTGCAGGGAAAACGCCTGTGGCATCATCAACGTTCCGAACGGACTGCGGGTTTTGAGCAGGGCACTCTATCATCAGGTGATTCTGCAGCACGTCAACTACTACACTCCGATGAGTCTTTTGCACCGGTGCAGCGTGCAGAGCTTTATCGTTGAGGAACTCGAGTCAGATGTCGCGGCGATCGAGATAAATCTCTATTGCGGAAGCCGGGCGTGTCTGTTTCAAATAGAATGAGCGGCGTGCACAGGATGCGCAGCATCCTAAAAGTATCCTTCGGAGGTGGTCATTTAGAGGGCGAGAGGCAATACTTATTCTGCTTTTGCTGGTGAGAGGTGAAACATTACATATATTGTTGACGGTGACCCAAAGTATGGCGAGCTATGTATTGCGAAATATCAAGTGCCGATTGAATTGCCTTCTAATACTTCCTTTGCAGATGCCGACATCGTTCTCGTATTTTGCAACATCCTATCTGGATGAGATTATAAACAGGCTGAAGGTGGAGTTTCTCACGAAGAGGATCGTCTCACTGGTGAGCGTGGAGTAGTTTTGGCATAAAAATTTGACAAAGTGATTTTATGAGAACCGTATAAGATTCGATAACTCTATATATATAGGATGTTCTAACAGAAAATGTGTAGTGCTGGGAAAATCAATGAAACTATCCGAATATGTTTCAGAAAACTAAAAGAAAATGATGTGCGTGATGTCTTTCTCGACAGGCGGTGGCATTATGCATCTCTTAGACCCGTAGCACGGGAAGACTCGATCAACAAATACACATACGCCGCACGAGCAGGGTGCAGGCTTTTACGGCAGATGGCTACGCGCAGTGCTCGAATCGTCTCAGTGTCGTTTTTGCGACGACGGGTACGGGCGCGACGAATGTGGTGACTGCCTCGGCTCGGCGTTCATCGACTCGACGCCGATGCTCGTCCTCTGGGGACAGGTCAAGACTGCCGATATGACGACGATAGGGGGGGTGCGCCAGACGGGCGCGCAGGAAATCGGCATCATCCCCATCGTGGAGAGTATTACGAAATACGCTGTAACGGTGAAAAACCCCGCACGTATCCGATATGAACTGGAAAAAGGCGATTTATCTTGCCACACATGGACGGCCGCCCACATGGCTCGACCTCCCGCTCGATATTCAGTCAGAAGAGATTGACCCCACTGTGCTCGAGGGCTATGCACCGCCTGCAGCACACGCGAGTTCGGCGCGTGATGAGCAATATGACGTGATTGCGCGTATTGCTCAGGGGCTTGCGCACGCCGAACGCCCCGCAATTCTCATCGGTAGCGGCGTCTTTCTCGCGGATGCTCTGGATGACTTCCGTGCGCTCACGGCAGAGCTTCGGATGCCCGTGCTCACCTCGCAGCGCGTGAAACGTGCCTTTCATCGCGGCGATGACCGTTACTATTTCGGCAATGTTGGGCGCATCGCCCCGCGCTATGGGAACTATACACTGCAGAACTGCGACTTCCTCCTCTCCATCGGCTGCGGTCTGCGTTACTATCTCACGGTATTCAACGAGGAGCGCTTTGCCCCGCACGCGAAAAAGGCGGTCGTCAACATCGCACAGCCCGAAATCGATAAGCTGCGTATGCCGTGGACTACGCTGTGACGATGGATGCAAAGGATTTTATTGCACGTTTTCGCACCGTGTGGAACGAAAAGGGATATAGGAGCAGCATGACCGATGCATGGCTCTCCTACTGCGATGCGATGCGTGACAAAAATATCCCGTGAGGAATGATGTCATCCCGACACGACGATGGGCTCTCGGATGGCTATCGACGACGTATGCAATCGAGAAATACGCACGGCATGATGATGTGTTTCTTTGCCTCACCGTCTGCCTTTGCTATACCTACAACGATAGCCGCTCAAGGGGCAGCGGGACTATGTCTCGCCCGATGGGGCTCGGCAGCATGGGTAGCGGCACTGCCTGCTGCGATCGGTGCCTGCGCGGCGGCGGGGGGCGGCGCGTGATCGTCGGCGAGGGCGACGGCAGTCTGCAGCACAACATACAGGAGCTTGCTCTCCCTGCACCCGCCACCATCTGCCGATCAAACTCTTTGTCGATACGAATCTGGCTATCGACAGATCTACACGATGCAGAACGCCCATTTCGGCGGAAAACTTGCGGGCTGCACGGTGGAGAGCGGCATCGAGTTCCCCGAGCTGCGGGAGCTTGCGCGCGCCTATCGTCTGGACTATTACTGCATCGAGAATGCGGAGATGACCGATGCGGTTGTTGCTCGTGCACTTGACGGACGATGAACCCGCGATTATCGAGGTCAAGAGCAACTCAAAAACCGAATTTGTTCCGAATATCAAGAGCCGCATGGGGGCGGATGGTAAAATGCAGACCTCTGCACTTGAGGATATGTCCGTTTCTCCCTGAGGAGGAACACCGCGCGAACATGGCAATCTCGGAGGGGTGAGGCATGCGTATTTTTGGCAGTCATTCCTGCACGCGCCGGTTCCAAAGGGGATTCCGCGGAAGAACATCCGACTTCTTGCAGGAAAGCCCCTGATCTACTATAGCATCCGCACAGCACGGCACTGCTCCGCGATGCATGGATATTGTCTTGACAACGGATAGTGTGAGATTGCTGATCTCGCGCAGCAGTACAGGGCAGATATTGTGTTTCGCTCTCCCGAACTCGCGACGGATGAGGCAACCCTCGATCCTGTTGTATATCATGCGGTGCGTGAAATGGAGAGAGAAAGGCACGGCATACGATGTCGTTATTACCCTTCAGCCGACAACGCCGCTTCTGTGCAGAGACTCTGCAGAGGACTCGAATATTTCTGCACGGGAGTATGGGATACCGTGCTCAGTGTCGTAAACAAGCCTCGTCTTTTCTGGGAAAAACAAGGCGATGAAATGGTGCCGTCTACAGACAGCGACGCAATCGTCAGAATCTACGTCCGCAGTACCTTGAGACAGGGGCGTTTCTCATCACGCGGCGTGCGTTCGTCACGGAGGGTAGCCGCATCGGCAGACGTGTCTCCGTCTTTGAGACGAGCGAGGATGAAAGCATTGAGCTGCGCACACCGAATGACTGGATTCTCGCGGAGCATAGGATTGGGCGCAAACGGATTGTCTTCCGTGCGGATGGACATACGAAGCTCGGTATGGGTCATATCTACAACTGTCTGACCATGGCATACAGCCTCGCTGATGGAGCATGATGTCCTGCTCGTCCTGCACGAGCGTTCCACGAGGGGCTGAAAAAGGTGCAGGAATCCTTTCTTCCATACATTGTCATTCGTGATGATGCAGAGATTGACCGTGATGATTGAGGACTATCAGCCCGATATATGGGTCAATGACTGCCTCAATACAGACGAGGCCTATATCCTACATTTGAAAGAAAAAGTGGGGCGTGTCGTCACGATGAGGATCTGGGGACGGGCAGCGAGGTCGCGGATGCTGCCATCAACGCACTCTACATTGAGGAGGGACGTGCCGCACATATCTACAGCGGCTATGAGTACGTCTGTCTGCGCGAGGAGTTCCAGACCGAGGAACCGCGCGCATTCTCCGAGGAGGTGCGCTCCGTCATCATCATGTTCGGTGGGACTGATCCTGCGACGACCTCAGCAGAAGATCTATCGCAGCCTGTTGCAGTATGCGCCGCGCCACCCCGCAATCCGTTCTCCTTCATCACGGGGTCGGTTACGACCATGAGGCGCACGGCGTTGTGACACGCGAGGACTGCAACATCTTCGTCCATCCGAACGTGCCGCGCGTGTCGAAATACATGAAGGAAGCTGACCTCGCGATTACCAGTCAAGGGCGTGCGATTTTTGAGCTTGCGGCGATGGGCGTACCAGCGATCGTACTCTCGCAGAATCGGCGCGAAAGTAGACATCGCTTTGCACAGATGGCGAACGGTTTCATCAATCTCGGCATGGGCGAGAGGTCGAGGCAGTCAATGATCGAAAATAGCGCTCGACTGGCTGATTCATACTCCGTCCGTACGGCGCAATATGCGAACTCCTTTTGCAGTACCGCGCGCGAGGGCGTGGAGCGCGTGCGGGGACATCATACTCGGGAGAGGAGGACGTAGCTATGGCGTATGATCTGATTGAGCGTCTGCATGCGGGGCGGTTTACCCTGATGGCAGAGATCGGTGTCAACTACTATGACGTAGCCGCAAAACTCCATATCTCGCCTATGGAAGCAGCTGAAGTACGCGATCCTCGCGGCGGCGAATGCGGGCATTCACGCGGTGAAGTTCCAGACCTACAAGGCGGGACGCTTGCCTCAAAAATACTCGCCCTCCCTACTGGGATACGAGCGAGGACCGACCACCTCGCAGTATGAGCTGTTCAAGAAATTCGAGCTCCTTCGGTGCGGAGGGTACCGTGAACTCAGTCGTTTTGCGGCGCAGACGGGTGTCGAGTTTTGCTCCACACCGTTCGATTTCGATTCGGCAGACTATCTTGCGGAAAACTGATGCGGGTCTATAAGATCTCCTCGTCCGACCCTCACAAAATCTGCCGTTTGTTGAACACACATGGCGAAGAAGGGAAGCCAATCCTGCTCTCGGTTGGAGCGGCAAATCTCGAGTGAGATCGAACGCGCTGTCGCCGTCATCCGCGCTCACAATGACCGCGAACTCGTCCTGCTCCACTGCGTACGCTGAGTATCCGACCCGCAGGAACACGCAAATCTGGCGAAGATCCGCAGCCTGCGGAACGCTTCCCCGATGCCTATATCGGGTATTCTGACCATACGAAGCCCGATATGGATGTCATTAAGACCGCGTATCTCTTGGGAGCGACCCTTGTTGAAAAAGCATTTTACCGTGGATAAGACGCTCGTCGGGAGAACGACCACTATCACGCGATGAATCCTCATGATGCGGGAGGAGATTCTACGTGGCATCGCCCATGTGGATACGGTCCTCGGCAGCGGGGAACTCGCGGCTCTCCCCACGGAGGCAGCGGCACGACAGAACGCGCGCCGCTCCATCGTAGCGCGTGTAAGGATCCCTGCGGGGACAGTCATTTGCGCTGAGATGCTGACGTTCAAGCGTCCGGGGACGGGCATCTCACCCGCATGTGTGGAGAGCCTTGTTGGCAGGGTGAGCGTCGTTGACATCGCAGAGGATACTGTCCTACGGGAAGAGATGTTTCGAGATGGAGAGCATTCATGATCCATATAGCAGCATCCATTGACTTTACAAAGGTGAGCACGGAGTACGATGCATATTGCTGGCAACGCTCTGCGCCTCCATTCTTGAGAATACAGAGGCGAACGTAACCATTCATGTCTTTTTATCGGCGCGCGCGGACGGATGACTACTGCGGACGCCTCGCGGCAATGGTGGATCGCTATCGCGCTGTCCTTCGCTGGCATGAGGGTGCACGATTGACGCGGCGTTCGCGGAACTCTCCCACATTCACACATGGACGCCCGTCATTCTGAACAAATTTTTACTTTCCGCGAGATCCTTTCGGATGTGGGAGAAGGTGATCTTCTTCGACCTCGATGTCGTCGTGAAGCGGGATGTGCGCGAACTCTGGGACATCCCGATGGAGGATATGCGATTGCAGGCGTACAGTACGCGAACTCCCTTTGCGCTGAACCGCGAGTTCAACTCCTACGAGGGAGACGCACGCCATCGACATGCGTGTCAACGGCGGCATGGTCATTGTGAGACCTTGCCGAGATCCGGCGCACGTGCGATTTGCTTGCACAGGCAAAGGCATTTGTACGGAGTATCCCGATGTCAAAGGGCGTGGACGAGTGCTCTTTCACCATCTCTTTTACGCAAAGACAAAGCTCCTGCCCGCACATTGCCAGCACTTCCTCGGGATGGATGGACTGCTCTTCGACGAGGGAAAGCCCTGCGGTGCAGGATGCCGTCATTGCCATGCACTGTGCCTATGAGTCGAAAGCCGTTCCACTATGTAAACGGCACGCCTGACCGCTACTTCTGGCAGTATTTCGAGCGCACGCCGTTCTACGAGGAGCATGCCGTAGCGGAGTGGTATGCGCGTGTGGGGCTGATGCGCGCGGCACTTGTGAACGGACGGCGGCATATTCGTGCATTCTGAGCGACTGCAGGGAGAATCCTGAGATCGTTGTCTTTGGGATGGGGTCTTTGCACGCAAGCTCGTGCACTATCTCGGGACGCGTGGGATTCCCGTCCATGCATTTTCGGACAACATGGAGGAACATTGGGGGCGGCAGGTGGACGGCCTCGCGGTGCTTTCGCCTGTGGACGGCTTGCAGTGCGGAGCAAAGCGGATCGTGCTACTCAGCATCATCAATGAGCGCAACAACCGTGCCGTACGCAGGGAGCAGTTCCGCGCAGCAGGGGGCTGCGCGATGGCGTGATTTTTGACGCGAAGATTATCTTTGAGGATATTCGCAGGGACTAGGGGGATACTGTGATTGTTAGTATATGATGCGTTGGCGAAGGAACGCCGCGCTGCCGTGATCTTCGGTGCGGGATTTGTCAGAATATATGGGAAAACGGTGCGCCGCGCGGGCATTTCCGTTGCCGCATACTGCGACAATGTCTTGGGGCGCGACGGAGGAGAGGCGTTTGGGCTCCCTGTTCGAACGCTCTCGGCACTGATCGAGGAATACGGTGAGGACATCGTATTCCTCATTGCTGTGCGTGACATTGATACCGTTGTTCAGCAGCTTGCGGCAGCGGGTACATTCTCGTGGCATCCCGTTCCCGCGCTCTATGACCTCGCCGATATTCCCGCAGAGATGCCCTTTATGGAGCGCCAGCGCCTTGAGGCGGCATGGTATGTCCACAGCCACTACTGCGATGCGGGCGGCTGACGCTGAACACGCTCGACTTCGTGATTACCGAGCGGTGTTCCCTGCGCTGCCGCGAGTGCTCAAACCTCATGCAGTACTATGAAAAACCCCAGAACTTCGGGCTTCCTGCGCTTCAAGAACAGATCGCCCGCCTCCTCACTGTCTATGACGAGGTGTACGAGCTACGCCTCCTCGGCGAGTGAGCCGTTCGTGCATCCAGAGATGAAGGAGATCATCACATTCCTGAACGGACAGGATGCGGTCAAGCGTCTCTGCATCTATACGAACGCGACCATTTCCTGCCCGGGAGACGATGTGTTTGAGGAAATGGCGAAAGGGCGGCAAGACACTGGTTCTCCGTCAGCGACTATCGTGAACTCTCGCGCAGTCTCACGCCGATGATCGCAAAACTTGAGACATTCGGCATCGGCTATGAGCGGAAACCCGTCGACTACTGGACGCGCTGCGCCTCATTCGAGAAACATAACCGTACGCCTGCAGAGAATCGGCGCATCTTTTACGAGTGCTGCGCCAAGGATCTCCTCACACTGCTCGGCGGGCGGCTCTACCCCTGCCCCTTTATCGCGAATGCGATGAACCTCAGGGCGATTCCTGCGGCGCAGTGCGACTATGTGGATCTGATGGCGGACAAAAGTGTGGAGGAACTGCGGCGGGAGCTGCGTGCAAAGCTGAAGAACCGTCCGTACTATGTTTCCCTGCGACTACTGCCTCGGTCGCCCCGCCGTTGCGTTTGTGCGGGAAGAGGACAAGATCCCGCCGAACGAGCAGACGGCGGCGGCACTGCCGTATCGGCGACTGGAGTGATGGCGAGATGGCTGAAACAGTCACTCAAGCGGGATATTGTTCGGACGTATCGCTGCTTTTTGTGTTGCGTTCCTGCTTTCGTGTGGGAGACTCGGGAGGTGTCGGATATGACGATAGAGGATAACATCATTCAAAGAACGTGCCCCGTATGCGGCCATGTCGCGGCACGGGTTATCTTTCGAACGTGATTTTGGCGGGATGGGGAGTATTGTACCCTTTTCCCGTTATGATGTGGTGGAGTGCGAGCACCTGTGGTGCATACTATGCCGACCATCTCGCAGAGAGTGTACCGCTCACGCAGTATTACGAGCAACTGTCCAAGTACGAGACGAAGGAGTTCGCGCTCTCCAAGGAATCTCGTGAAGATCATGAGGTCGCCGTCAGTTTTCTGGAGGAGCATATTACGCCGGATGCGTCGGTGATCGACATCGGCTGTGGGAACGGTACGTTGCTGTATATGCTCAAGAGCGTGGCATCACCATGTCACAGGACTCGAGCCGTCGGAGAAAAACTGCCGCGCGATTGAGGAGCGATGGGGCATCCGTGCCGTTTTCGGGTGTACTCGGGGGAGCATATTCCGGCACTTGCAAATGAGAAATTTGACCTTGTGTGATGAAGGGGGTACTTGAGCATCTGCTCGATGTGAAGAGAGCGTCGCACAGGCACTAGATTATGTTGCAAAAAGGCGGACAGCTCTGCATTATTGTTCCTGATGTCTCTGCATTTCCGCATTGTGTCGATCTCTATCAGCAGTTTAGCGTCGAGCACGTGAACTTTTTCAGCCTGACATCGCTCGGCAACCCTCATGCGCGGTTTTGGCGATGATCTGCACGGCACATCGAACCCATGGGGAGGCTCTTTATTCCCTCTGGCAGAAGAGCGATGAATGTACAGCAAACATTCGATTTGATGCGGCAGGTGCGGCGTCCATGCACGAATACCTTGCACGCGCAAAGACTCTTGGTACACAGATTGCGCATCGAGATTGCACCATTGAAGGGCGCAAAGGTTGCTGTTTGGGCAGCAGGGCACTACATACGGCAATGCTCTATCAGCTGGGACTCTTGGATGATGTTCGGGTTGAAGTCATCATCGACTCTAATGCAAATTATCAGGGAAAACGGATTTTTGGCATCCCCGTTGGGTCTCCCGAGGAACTTCGTGCGCATCCGCAGCTGCCCGTCATTGTATCCTCGCAGAACGCGCAGGAGCCGATCAGGCGGCAGATCACGGAGCAGATGCACCTGCCGAATCCGTTGTGACATTGTATTGATATGGAGTGAGTGTTCTTTTGACACAGGGGAAATACACATCGCGTGCTGAAAAAAATGAGAGGTCTGTTTTGGCAGATGTCATTCCGATTGATACGCCATACGTCTTTGGTTTCTTCCTCGGCGATATCTGCAATTTTCGCTGTAAATACTGTGTGCAGTCGGTCTTGCAGGGGCGGAGGGTGCGGCACATGAGCATAAGGGGTAGAGGATCTCGTCCGCCGCTTTTATGTCGTGGGGAGACGTTTTTGCGCATCGCCGAGCAACTGAGAGGGTTTTCACGGAAAATCAGAAAATCTATTTTCCAGCATTGGCGAGCCGCTCCTCCATCCTCGTCTGCCGCAGATGATTGCATGGCTGAAGGAACGTGATGTCGCCGATGACTACGAGGTCGTGACGAATGCCTCTCTGCTGACGCCGGATTTATCAAAGGCTCTGATTGATGCAGGGCTCACACGTTTATGTGTATCGGTGCAGGAATGACAGCGGAAAAGTACAAGAGCGTTTGTGATTATAAAGGTGGATATGTCGGTATTCATCTCGAACTTGAAATCCTTTTATGATTACAGTCGCGGGAAATGCAGACTGCATATCAAGACGGTGGATATTGCATTGGACAAAGGGGAAGATGAGAGCGTTTTCTGTCTACGTTTGGGGATATTTGCGACAGCATTCATATTGACAATGTGATTCCTCTCTATCGGGATGTCGATTACTGACTTCCTTTCGGGAGAGGAGAGGGCTCTACAAGGAACAGTCGAAAACCAATTGCTGTATGCTCGCCGCTCTTTTACACACCGTATGTGAATGCGGACGGCGATGTCATTCCTTGCTGCATCGTTCCCTATGCACTTTCCTATGGAAATGTGCATCAGACGGACATCGTCTCTATGTGGAACGGAGCAAAGCGCAGGGCGTTTTTGGAACTTCACCTGAAAAAGAAGCGGCGCGCCCATCCGATCTGCAGGGGACTGCGTTCATCCAAATACCGCGATCCTCCCCTCCGACGTACTCGATGATGCGGCGGAGGAGATCTTGGCGCGTGTGCGAGCGAGATAGGTTGTGCTTTGCAGAGCAGGAGGAATGAGCATGAATATTCTAGTCCTTGGGAACGGCTTCGATCTGGCACTCGGACTGCCGACGAAGTATACAGACTTTTTGGCGTTTGGAGGGATGTCCGAGGCATTTTTCTTCTAATCTGATAATGAGAAGCCCCGGTGAGAGGGGCATAACGAATTTTGGAAAACTTCTTCACAGCGACTTTCATCGAAAAACGCGTGAAAGTATTTGCTAAATACCCAGCGATTAGAAATGTGTGGCGGGCGTTTCATACGACGGATTTGGACGTGCTTCCGTCCTTGATGATTTTAGATTTTTGCGTCGACAGGAATCTGTGGATTGAGTATTTCCTTCAGCAATATGACAACAAGCAAATGATGGGAGAGAACTGGATCGATCTGGAAACATGAAGTGAAAGAGGTCATACGTCGGCTTCCCTTGATCGATGCTATTTCGCGTGCCGTTGACGGAGAAACACTGAGGACAACAACGATTTCTAAGATTCTGGCAATGGCACAAGAACCATCAAAGATTGGGTTGGCAAAGTATAGAGCAATCAAGAAGCTGCTTCGAGGAACTGCACGCTTTGTTATGGCGTTGGAAATCTATCTGGATTTTTGTTAGAAAAGTCAAAGAAGGAGATAACGGTCAAAAAGGAAAGAAGCAGTCATTTTTCGATTTCCGTCGATATTGCAAGCGCATCAAATTCAATGCTGCTCTCAGTTTTAACTACACCGATTTTTTCACAGCGATTCCCCCGTTCGATAATCCTCCGGTAGAAACACATTTTGTTCATGGAAAATTGATTTATTGCGACGGGAAAAGAGCTGGGCGTGCTCTGGATGAGATGATGAAAGAAAGCAATATCGTTCTCGGTTTTTGATTAAGTATTTGGACGATGGTAAGAAAAACACGCAGCTTGATTTTGTCTATTACAGGAAATATTTTCAGCGCATTGCAAAAAGGTACGGGGAAGTGAATACTTGGGGTGGCAGCGAAGAATATCAATATCAAAAAATAACAAAAGAACGATTTTCAGATGATATCGTTAATGGTTTGGCAAAGCAGAATGCCCAACCATGTTTTATATCTTCGGACATTCAATGGATCCACTGATAAAGTTTTCAAGGACATACTCCTGCGAGAGAGCCGAAGTGATACGAAGGTCACGATTTACTATCATGACGAAGATGCAGCAGGAGCGTATTATCACGAATCTGATCGCCATCATCCGGACAGGATCGTCTGATTGACAGTATGCACGAACAAACGCGGGGCGGAGATTGAGATTGTTCCGCAGTAGATGACGGCGCATCCAGCAGAAGGCTTTGCGTTAAGCCGCGTAGAATGGAGGGATATTCCTTTGAAAAACTACATCGTTACAGACGCGGCGGGATTTTTTGGCTGCAATCTCACAGAGCGGCTGATGGCAGAAGGGATGCACACATCTATGCCGTCGTGCGTCCGAACTCACCGCGCATAATGCGCGACTTGCACCGCTCGAGCAGCTGACCATCGTACCCGCCGACCTATCGGAATATGCACGTCTGGATGAGATGATTGAGGAAGCGTGCGATGTATCTTCCACCTTGCGTGGCAGGGGCGCTATGACTTTGCGGCGCAGTACGGGAACATCGCAGATACGCTTGGCGCACTGGAGGCGGCGGGACGCCTTGGCTGCCGGCGCTTTATCTGCACGGGTTCACAGGCGGAGTACGGGCGGCAGACGGCACTCATCACGGAGGAGACGTGTCCGCACTCCCACAGATGCCTACGCGCGGCAAAGCTCGCGCGTGCGCACTCTCGCGTCAGCGTGCCGCTGATCTTGGGAGCAGAGTGGATCTGGGGGCGTGTGTCCGTCTCTATGGGCGGTATGAGCGGGAGGGCGGATGCTGCCTCGCACTTGGGAACTCCTGCGTTTGGAACAGCCCTTTGCGCTTTCTCCTCAGGGGCGCAGAACTGGGACTATCTCTATGCGGCGGATGGGGCGGCTGCGGTTCTTGCGCTTGCCAAACGGGGGCGTGCGGGTGAAATTTACAACATTGCAAATGGCGGCTATCGTCCTCTGTGGGACTATATCGAAGAGGCACGGGCAGTGATCGCTCCGCAGTGCGATGTCACCTATGGAGCGGCGGATGTGTTTTCGCTGCAGCCGTCTGTGGAGAAGATTCGCCGTGATACGGGATGGATGCCAACGGCAAATTTTGTGAAGGGAATTCACAGGGGATATGGGGACTGTTTTCAGTAAATCGTCTCGGAAGAGAGGTGAATAAAAATGATAAAGCGTTTTAGTTGCAGGAATTTCCGTAATGTCAATGTGGAAGATCTTACGTTTGAAAGAATTAACATCTTGATTTTATCTGAATCATGCGGGAAGAGTAATTTTATCAAGGCACTGTACATTTTTATTCGGATCTTTTGATCAATCGCTTCTAGAGGGAAATGTTAAAACGGCGTTTTTGAATGCGGTCGCACGCAATGGATGGGATCACGCACACTAATAAATATACATCGGACAAGGAGCCGATTGATTTTTCATGGGAGATTGACTTAGAGGGAAGGCCGGTGTGTTATCTTTCCTATACCGTTGGAACAAGCTCTGCAAGGGGTATACACATTAGTCTTGAGGAACTCAATGCTCTCCCAATAACAGGCTACAGGCATCCGTTTAACTCATTTTCGCTGTCAGCAATGAGCGATTGGGCGAGGGGTATTTTTCGACGGCGGTTCAAAAAGGAAAAATGAACAAAAAGGATACCGTTCCAACTGAGCAGTCAGGAAATCCTGCCCGTGCAGTTCGATCAGATCTTGTTAAGGGATAAAGAGCTCTACGGTGATAGAACCGTTCGTGACGATGTATCGAATTTGCTGAGCCGATTAGGAGAATTTTTCCGAGGTGCCGTCACGAAGTCGGAAATGTCCTCAAGACGAAAAAGATGAGAAAAACCAAGCGATATGGAAGCTCTGGATGATCGTCTGAGTCCGAATGGGGAGAACTTCGCTAATGTCTTTTTCACGTTATGCGATAAAATGATTTCAGCGTGGAGAGAACTCTTTATCCGGCAAGATGCGTGAGCTGAGTTCCTCAGTTGAAGATGGCTGAGGTCGGGATTAAATATGATCAACTGCTCTTTTCTATGCGTATTCCGAAGAGGAGCGATGTGATCTTTCTGATGTCTCTGAGGGAACGCTGAAGGCATTGATTCTCAATATGCTTATCAATATGCAGACGGAGCAAAAACATCGGTACTAGCTCATCGACGAGCCGGAGAGCAAACTGTATCCGGTATGGCAGAAGGTGATCGGGCATTGGATTCAAACAACAGAAACGGTGGATCAATTTTTCTTTTACAGGCACATTCCCCCAGACTTCTGGATACGTTTACGGAGGGCTTTGTACGTGGGCAGGTTGGAGTCTTTGTCTTTGACCCGGACGGCAGGGAAGTTGTAAAAATTGAATACAAAGATATTGCTGACGAATTGGGGGATTGGGAACTTGGGGATTTGTACCTGTACCAACGATCCTGCGCTTGGGGGATGGCTATGGTAAAACGGGCTACGGGTCGTGCTTTTTGACCTGCGGCTATATCTGAGGCAGGTGCACGCAGGCATTTCTGGGCAAAACTAAACTCCGCGCTTGAATTCAAGCAGTATCTGCCCAATCGTACGCGAAAAACGAGGGATGCCGAAAAGGATTTTGCGCTGACATCAACGGATTGACGGGAGATGCGTTACTGGAAACATCTGAGCTGATACGAAAAATATCGTTTGAAATTGCAGAATGTGCTGCTGTTCTGATTGAGGACGATCTGGATAATCGGTTTCATGGATGGAGTCAGTAATCGGATCGATGCTTTTACCCAAAGATTGCGTAGCTCTGTGTGCGAGGCCGCAGAATTTGATCTTCCGGTCTTTATTCTCGCAGCACCGAGGTTGAGGCTGAGTTGCTGCAGACTGGAATAGTGGGTTCAGGGTATCTTTGTGGTCGTTCCAACGTGGACTTTCATTTGGCGAAAGAGGCGAAGGGCAGTATGTATATCATCTGAAAAATTATATTATGACGGAGGTCTTGCAACAGTTTCAGGATGATATAGAAAACTTTGGTATGTTTGATGGTGCGTATGTGAGCTGAGTGGATCAGCTGATTGAGTGCGGTTGATCAAGGTGTGAAGTCGTATATGGAGCAAACGGTGAATGCAAACAATGAATTTATCCATCAAATCCGTTGCTCCAGGGAGTTGTTTTACTCCAAGGATGTACATGGAGATTTGATGCTGAGAGAAATGCACCACTGCGCATCGTAGATCAAATTTATATGCGTCATTTTCGACGGGCATATCACGAGATTTCTTCATTTACCATAGGCTGACTGAATAAATATGTAATTGACTTACGATCAGGGAGAGCAAAATGACTGAGCAGGAGATGCGCGGAGAGATTCTCGCACTGGTACGGGAATACGCTGAGAAATATCATGCGCCGAAGGAAGGCTTTGCGCCGGGGGATCGTCTGCCGTATGCGGCGCGCGTCTACGATCATGAGGAGATGGAGAATCTCGTCGCGAGTGCGCTTGAGTTCTGGCTGACGGCGGGGCACTATACGGAGGAGTTCGAGAGTGGGCTGGCGGCGTATCTCGGGGCAAAGCACTGCTCGCTCGTGAACTCGGGTTCGTCGGCGAATCTGCTCGCCTTTATGGCGCTCACGTCGCCGCTCCTCGGGGCGCATGCCGTCGGGCGCGGTGATGAGGTCATCGACGGTGGCGGCGGGCTTTCCGACGACGGTCGCGCCGATCATCCAGTTCGGTGCGGTACCCGTCTTTGTCGATGGAGTCTGCCGACATACAATGTGGATGTGTCGCTCCTCGAGGGCGCGCTCTCCGCGCGGACTGAAGGTCCGCGATCGCGCATACGCTCGGCAATCCGTTTGATCTGGCGGCGGTCAAGGTGTTCTGCCAAAAGCACAACCTCTGGCTCGTTGAGGACAACAGTGACGCGCTCGGCTCGCAGTATACGATCGACGGAGAGATGCGCTATACGGGCACGATCGGCGATATCGGTACGTCGAGCTTCTATCCGCCGCATCACATGACGATGGGCGAGGGCGGCGCGGTCTATACGAATGATCCGCTCCTCCACCGCATTGTACGATCCCTGCGCGACTGGGGACGCGACTGCGTCTGTGCGTCGGGGCAGGACAACCACTGCGGGCATCGCTTTGACGGGCAGTACGGTGCGCTGCCGCGCGGCTACGATCTCAAATACGTCTACTCACATTTCGGCTACAATCTCAAGGTGACGGATATGCAGGCGGCCGTCGGTGTCGCCCAGCTGAAAAAAACTGCCGTCCTTTGTCGCGCGTCGCCGGCATAACTTTGCGCGGCTCCGCGCGGCACTCGCCGATCTGGGTGATGCTTTGATCCCTGCCGGAGGCGACACCACTGCAGAGCCCAGTTGGTTTGGCTTTTTGCTGACCTGCCGTGACGGCGTGGATCGCGCCAAGATCGTGCCGTACATCGAGGGACGGGGCATCCAGACGCGTATGCTCTTCGCGGGGAATCTGACGAAGCACCCCTGTTTTGATGCCACAGCGCGCCTCGGGCGAGGGGCTATCGTGTGGCAGGGACGCTCGCGGCGACCGACCGCATTATGAACGACACGTTCTGGCTGGGTGTCTACCCCGGGCTGACGGATGCGAAGATCGACTATATGGCACAGGTCGTACGGGATGCTGTGCACGCGGCGCGGTAGCGCCCAATTTATCAGAGCTTCCCTAAAAGGATCCTGACGCAGACCAGAAAGAGGTGAGTCCATCGTGCGGAGATACATTGTCACGGGAGCAGCTGGCTTTTTGGCGGCAATCTCACCGAGCGGCTCGTGCGGGAAGAGGATGCACATGTCTATGCTGTTGTACGTCCGAACTCATCGCATAATGTACGCCGCACACCATCGGAGCGGTTGACTGTGGTACCTGTTGATCTCTCGGCTTATGCACGGCTCAATGCGATCGTTCCTGCGCCCTGTGATGTGTTCTTTCATCTCGCACTGGCAGGGGGCGCAGTGATTTCGCTGCCCAGTACGACAATATCCGCACCACGATTGATGCGCTAGAGGCGGCGGTGCGCCTTGGGTGCACCCGCTTCATCTGTACTGGCTCGCAGGCGGAGTATGGGCGGCAGGCGCAGCTCATCACGGAGGAGACATGTCCGCATCCCACGGATGCCCTATGGTGCAGCAAAACTTGCTGCCTGTGCTCTTTCGCGCACGCGTGCGGCGGATCTCGGCATAGAATGGATCTGGGGGCGCGTGTTCAGCCTTTACGGGACATACGAGCAGGACGGGCGCATGCTGCTGGAACTTGTGCGGGAGCGCGCGCAGGACAAAACTTTTACACTTTCTTCATCAGGGAGGGCAGAACTGGGACTACCTCTATGCGAGCGGATGCGGCGGATGCACTCTCGCACTTGCAGAGCGGGGGCGCACAGGGAGATTTACAATATTGCCCATGGCGGCTATCGGCCTCTGCGCGATTTTGTCACGGAGGTGCAGCGCGCAGTTGCTGCGCAGGCGGAAGTCTCCCTACGGTGCAAGGGAGGGAGCGGTTTCCCTGCAGCCGTCGGTGGAGAAGCTGTGCCATGATACGGGGTGGAAGCCGACAACGTGTTTTTGCTGATGGGCTGCGCATGGGCTATGGAATCGAATAGCTCATTTATTCGCAACAACATCGACATGGGGAGTGCCGTGTGGGATGCCGTCGTAGAGCAGAAAGGTGAGGATGATGGATCATACGCAGATGTCGGAGCTGCTGGACAGTGTCGTGGAGGCAGCGGAGTATCTCTGTGGCGCGATGGAGCGGCAGGAGACAGCGCCTGCCGCCTCTGAGGTGTTGTCTCTCCTGCATCAGGCTGCTCGCTGTCATTGCGCGGGAGACGGAGGACACCGATCATCGTGCTCGGGCATGTCCATCTGTATGGAAGAATATTCAGGCCTCGATTGATGATCTGCAGAATAGACCGATGCATCGCAGACGGATCGCACACTACGAGATTCGTCCCTTTGCCCTCGAAATGCGCCGACTGTGGCACTATGCGACGGAGATTCTTCCCTATCCGGGTCGGCGTGCCGCACATCTAAAAGAGCAAATGGCGGCATCGGAAGCCCTGCATAAGGCGGCAGAGCGGGGCGCCGAGTGCGATGTGAGCATCATTTTTGTTTGGCTATAACAAGCTGGAATATACCCAAAAAGCGGTCGAGAGCATCTTTGCCCACACGAATCTTTCCGATGGGAAGGTCGAACTGATCCTTATCAATAATGGCTCGGATGACGGAACCCGCGAATATTTTTGAGCACCTTCCACACGCGAAATGCATCAATCTGAAGTATAATATTTTCGGCGTAAATGTGGCACAGCACATCATCGGGGGGCGGTACTGTGTAGGCTTTTCCAATGATGTCGTGGCGACGCCACATTGGCTGGAGCATCTGCTCGCATGTGTGCAGTCGGATGCTCGCATCGCCATGGCTGTACCGACCTGCAATGAGGAGAGTATTGCCTGTTTTCAGGGGTGCCTGTCTCCTATCCGAATACATTTGATGGGCTGGAGGAGATGCAGGCGTTCGCCGCTGCGTACAATGAGTTGGATCCAAGGCGCTGGGAGGAGCGCAGTCAGCTGATGCCGTTCTTGGCCATCCTGCGGACAGATCTTTATCGCATGGGGCTCCTCGACCCAATATATACGCGCGGAGAGTTTATCGATGATGATATATCAACACTGCTTCGCCGAACGGGGTGGCGACAAATTCTCATGAAAGATACCTTTATGCACCATTTTGGCGGCGTGACACTCGGAGCGGGGCGTAATAAGGATGCAGGGAATGCGCTTGATGCGATGCGCCGTGTCTACTATGAAAAATGGGGCGTCGATGCGTGGGAGTCGCGCGGTGGCTTTGCCAATATGGACGTGCTGTGGACACAGCAGCATTTTCGCGACGATGATCGCGTACTCATTCTTGAGCCTTGTTTCGGCGATTTGGCGTGCAGCGTGGTCAACGCCTATCGTCAGCACGGCTGTGTTCCCGCACATGACGACAGCCGTTTTTGATCGTCGTTATCTGAAGGATACGTCGTATATTTTTGATGAGACCCGCATGATGTCATGTGTTGACGATGTAAAAGAGGACGGGCAGGTGTACGAGATCATCAGCACGGGACGCTATCTGGATGAGCTCCCTTCGGATGAGGTGATCTCTGCCCTAGAATGTCTCTATGATTGCCTCAGCGATGGCGGGCGATTGATTCTTCCGGTGCGCAATCCGAGCTGTGTCGACGAGGTTATATCCCTTCTGTATGAGGGCGGACGGAGTCTCTACACCGGTATTGATGAGGTGCGAAGAACGCCTATCGTTTCCTATCGTCACCTGATCAAGGCACTTGAGCGTCATGAAATACTGCGCCAATATCGCATGATGGCAGTCGCATTCCAGGAAGATGAGGCTGCTGCCGCACTGCTACGGGAGTTCTTTTCTGCCCGAGCCCGCCTGCCGGAGGATGTGGATCGAAATCTTTCGGTGCGGATGGTGTATCTTATCTTTGAGAAACGTGGGGAACCTGCGAAAAGGATGGGGCAGTCATGACAGAGCAGGAGTACTTGAGGGAAGTACGTCAGATTCAAGCGTGGATTGCGTCGGGTGATGATGTACTGCGGAAAAAGGCAGAAGCTGCCATTGAACCATTTCGTCATATTTATCCGCAGCTGGCTGCCCTATCTGTGTGCCGAGATTGCATTGATGATGGCACATGGAGAATCGGCAGAGCGATGTCGGAATGCCGTTGATGATCTTGCACAGGAGTTTTACCCCCGTGAGGGACTTTTCCGATCTGTTTATGCTCAAGAGCCGTACCTATCGGGAGGGATCGCCCGAATGGCAGCGAGCTGCAGTTTATCGCGGCGTTTTACAGCAGCGGGAAACTGCCACAGCAGCCCATGGTGAAACTCGCTGAGATGAAAGCTGCGTTTCTGCGTGGGGCGCTGTCGGATAAGGAGCTGCACGATCTTGCAGAGCAGTATTATGTGACCCGTAATACACTGCTTTCTGCGGTTCTGATGCTGGCATGGTGCAGACGGACAGCCTGTTTGGAGCTGTACGAGGAGCATATCCTTCAAGATGCCGGCCAGCCGTTTTCGCACCCCTTTTTCTGTGGGAATTTTGGGTATCTGGCGCGCATGCTCACGGACGGTAGCAGCTATACCTTCCTCCTTGTCGATGATGCCTCGGACGCGCACGGCGATATGGAGGTGTTGGCGGAGGCACTTCGCATCCTTGGACAGCATACGATTGTCCTGCGCGTCTGTTCCGATGGGCAGCCCGCACAGGATGAGCAGAGCTATGCGCTGAAATGCATTCAGGCGGCTCGGGCAGATGGTAGCCGTATTGCGATTTCCGTCGGGATGTGCCAGCTTCCGTCCGGTGCGTCAGTCGATGCTCTTCCGGCGGTGCTTCGGCTGCTGGCACGCAGCATTACGCAGAATGCTCCGCTGATTGTTTTTCGCCCGTGACGGCCGTATGGATCAGCTCCATGGAGATGAGGTTCTAGGGGGGGCGATTCAGCGCCTTTCGCACTGCCTGCCGCCGGGGTTCGCGGACGGCTTGAGTTTTGCTTGGATGGGCGATTATCTGAAGTATATCAGCTATCTCTATGGTGAATCTGCCGAAGATTTGCTTACGGCAGCTCCGCGCTGCGATATTTCCATCGTCATCCCTGCCAGAAACTCGGTGCATACGCTCCGCCATACGCTGTGCACCCTGCTTGGCAGTGGAGTTCACGGGCAGCTATGAGATCGTTGTCAGTGATAATTCGGATGTCGGCTATGATGAAATACGTGAGCTCTGCGAGGAGCTCAATGACGCGCGGATTCGTTACTACCGCACACCAGTAGTGCTTGCCCTGGATAAATCCTTTGAATATGCGCTTCTCCATGCGCGTGGAACATTCATTTTTTCGCTTGGCTCAGACGATGGCGTTTATCCTTGGGCACTGACGTATCTGCAGCAGGCACTGACCGCCCATCCGCAAATGATACTCTTTTTCGTGGGAGCGAGGGCTCTATACATGGCCGGGGCTTTTTACCTCATGGACGCAGTATTATTAAATTCCTCTATGACGCCGGTGAAGAGACGCCCTATCAGTATTTTGAGTTATCCGCCGATCGACAAAGAATTGTAGATAATATTGATGAAGTATTTTATCGGTTGCCGCTGTGTTATATCAACTCGGGATTTCGGCAAGAGTATTTTCTGCAGCTTTATCGCAGTACGGGCAGGATTCTTGATGGGGTCGGACAAGACTCGTATATGGGAACGGCCAGCCTCTTTTTGAACAAGCAGGTTGTGCATCTGAACTGCCCGCTGACAACCGCAGGAATGGCAGGAAGCTCCGTCGGGGCGGGAACGGTTTTATACGATGTGGATATTACAGCATCTGCGTTTAGCGATGTACGCAGAACAAAGGTTACCGATCAGGTCAGCGAGTATGTTATGCGCCGCGGTGAGTATCGGGTTCCCTACGTCAATACTGCCGATAAGCTGGGATTCTTCATTACGATGGCACGGCTGCAGGATCTTGATGTCACGGAGGACGCGTTGCCAATCGACGAAATGTTTGACTATTTTGAGGTAAAAGCTATCCGTGACGGATCTGCATTTTTGAACGATATGCCGGCTTGCTTCTCTATGCCGCATCGCTGTGCGGCATGAGAAGCACCGTCAGGTACAGGCCTTTTATGCGGCGATCTGCAAAGAGCCAAGAGCACTGGAGGTGCAGAAGGCAGAACTGTTCAGTGACTATCAATACGGGTACAGCAAGAAGAATCAGGAAATGACGCTGGACGCAAGGCGGTTTGACTGTGAGAATGTGGCGGATGCCGTACATGTCACGGCGGGGATACTAGACCTATAGGGAAATTGCCGACACATGG
>BNJS01001714.1_pt1 | contig 38749 bp, 39 predicted proteins | sample 8540461 | NCBI WGS metagenome assembly BNJS01 (sample SAMD00202454, study PRJDB9452) | human saliva metagenome | isolation source: human saliva | place: Japan
AAAAGGAGATGGACGAATCGAGAGGTTAAAGTGCCGTCATCGATGTCATTATGTTAGCAGGAACCATTCTCCTTAAAAGTGGTTCAGAGATTCATCGTGTAGAAGATACCATGATTCGTATTGCGCATTCGCAGGGAATTTTGGATTGCAATGTTCTTGCCATGCCTGCCGCTATCTTTTTCTCAATTGAAAATACCAATATTTCGCGTATGAAGCGCGTGACTTCCTCTTCTTATAACATTGAAAAAGTCTGCGATGTGAACCAGATTTCTCGTCAACTGGTTGGGAGGCGAATTGATTTAGAGACAGCCTTCAAGCAATTGACGGCCTTGCAAGCCCAACCCCTTCCCTATACTAAGTTGCAGGTGACTCTGGCTGCGACCTTTAGTGCCCCATTCTTTTCAGTTATGTTTAGTGGAAACATCTACGACGCACTTGGGGCAGGAGTAGCTACCTTATTTGGTTTTGCCTTTTCCCTCTATGTGGAAAAATTTATCCGAATTCCTTTTGTGACAGCCTTTGCTGGAGCCTTTGTCTTTGGGCTGATAGCCCAGTTTTGGGCTCGTTACACAGGCTTTCCTTCAACGGCAGACTTGATTATAGCAGGAGCAGTCATGCCTTTTGTACCAGGAATTGCTCTGACAAATGCCGTACGGGATATCATGACAAATCATATCAATTCTGGTATGAGCAAGATGTTTGAATCTTTGCTCATTACCCTCGCCTTAGGGGCTGGTACTTCTGTAGCCCTAGTATTAATGACCTAATATGACACTAACAACTATCTTACTACAAGCCATTGCGAGCTTACTCGCTATTATTACTTTTTTAATTGTTTTGAATGTACAGCGCTCTATGTTGTTACCTGCTGGTATTCTTGGGATGGGCGTCTGGATTCTGTATATTTTACTCAAGGATCCTACAAATGTCATTGTGGCTACTTTTATAGCTGCGGTAATAGGATCTTGTATTAGTCAAATTTTAAGTATTCTCTATAAGACACCGGTGGTTGTTTTTGTATTGGCAATTTTAGCTCCCTTAGTCCCAGGCTATTTATCTTATCGGACGACTGCCTTTTTTGTGACTGGAGATTATAATCATGCAATTGCAAGTGCAACCTTGGTTGTCATGTTGGCTTTAGTAATTTCTATTGGTATGGCAAGCGGGACGGTTATTTTAAAGCTTTATTATTATATTCAAAATCATAGAAGAGCTTCCTTTTGATGTTTTCTTAAACAGACTTGATTTGGTGAATCAAGTCTTTTTTCTCTCTTTTACTGCTATTTGTGATAAAATAGTATAGAACGATTTTTTACAATGAATGAAAAAACAGAGGTAAATATGACAATCGGTATTGATAAGATTGGTTTTGCAACCAGTCAATATGTCTTGAAATTACAAGATTTAGCAGTAGCGAGGGGGAGTTGACCCCGAAAAATTTAGCAAGGGACTCTTGTTAAATGAAATTAGTATTGCGCCCATGACTGAGGACATTGTAACCTTGGCGGCGAGTGCAAGTAACTCGATTTTGACTGATAAAGAAAAAGAAGAAATTGACATGGTCATCGTTGCGACTGAGTCAGGAATTGACCAGAGTAAGGCTGCTGCGGTCTTTGTGCATGGATTGTTGGGTATCCAGCCCTTTGCTCGTAGTTTCGAGATTAAAGAAGCCTGCTATGGAGCAACAGCTGCCCTCCATTATGCAAAACTGCATGTGGAAAATTCTCCAGAGTCCAAGGTCTTGGTCATTGCCAGTGATATTGCCAAATACGGTATTGAAACTCCAGGAGAACCCACTCAGGGCGCTGGAAGTGTTGCGATGTTGATTACTCAGAATCCCCGCATCATGACCTTTAATAATGACAATGTGGCTCAGACCCGTGATATCATGGATTTCTGGCGTCCTAATTATTCAAGTACTCCTTTTGTAAACGGTTTGTATTCGACTCAGCAATATCTTGATAGTCTTACGACAACTTGGGATGAGTACAAGAAACGCTATGATTGGACTATGAATGATTTTGCAGCTATCTGTTTCCACTTGCCTTATCCTAAGTTGGCCCTAAAAGGCTTGCGCAAGATAATGGACAAGAATCTACCGCAGGAAAAAAAGAATAATCTGCAAGAAAACTTTGACAAATCAATTCTCTACAGTCAGATGATTGGGAATATCTATACAGGTTCCCTCTTCCTCGGTTTCCTATCTCTTTTGGAAAATGCGGAGACTTTGAAGGCTGGAGATAAAATCGCCCTCTACAGTTATGGAAGTGGAGCTGTGGCTGAGTTTTTCAGTGGTGAATTGGTTGAGGGTTATGAAGCTTATCTGGATAAAGACCGATTGAACAAGCTCAACCAAAGAACTACCCTATCTGTTGCAGACTATGAAAAAGTCTTCTTTGAGGAAGTAGACTTAGATGAAACAAATTCTGCCCAGTTTGCTGGCTATGAAATCAAGATTTTGCCTTGGTTGAAATTCTCAATCACCAACGCCGTTATAGCAAGGTTGAAAAATAATGAAGATAAGTTGGAATGGATTTTCTAAAAAATCATACCATGAGCGCCTTGAGTTGTTGCGAGCTCAGGCGCTCCTTAGTCCTGAAAAGCAAAGGAGTCTGGAGCAGGATGAACAAGTCAGCTTGGCTGTTGCAGACCAGCTTAGTGAGAATGTGGTGGGGACTTTTTCTCTGCCTTATTCCATTATTCCAGAGCTTTTGGTGAATGGTCAGGATTACACAGTTCCCTATGTGACAGAAGAGCCTTCTGTGGTTGCTGCGGCCAGCTATGCCAGCAAAATCATCAAGCGAGCAGGCGGTTTTACTGCTCAAGTCCATGAGCGCCAGATGATTGGGCAGGTAGCTCTTTATCAAGTTGCTAATCCTGAACAAGCGCAAGAGAAAATTGCCAGCAAGAAAGCCGAACTCTTGGAACTTGCCAATCAAGCCTATCCTTCTATCGTCAAACGTGGAGGTGGGGCGCGTGATCTGCATGTAGAGCAGATCAAAGGTGAAACAGACTTTCTCGTTGTTTATCTCCATGTCGATACCCAGGAAGCTATGGGTGCTAATATGCTCAACACCATGCTGGAAGCCTTGAAACCAGTCTTAGAAGAACTCAGTCAGGGACAGAGTCTTATGGGGATCCTGTCTAACTACGCGACCGATTCTCTGGTGACGGCAAGCTGTCGTATCGCCTTTCGCTACTTGAGTCGCCAAAGGAGCAAGGACGGGAGATTGCGGAGAAAATAGCTTTGGCTAGTCAGTTTGCCCAGGCTGATCCTTACCGAGCTGCTACTCATAATAAAGGGATTTTTAATGGTATTGATGCCATTTTGATTGCTACTGGTAATGACTGGCGTGCCATTGAGGCAGGGGCCCATGCTTTTGCCAGTCGAGATGGACGCTACCAAGGTCTTAGTCGCTGGACACTGGACCTTGAAAGAGAAGAATTGGTAGGTGAGATGACTCTGCCCATGCCTGTAGCGACCAAGGGTGGCTCTATCGGACTCAACTCACGTGTATCCCTCAGTCATGAACTACTGGGAAATCCTTCTGCCAAAGAATTAGCCCAGATTATCGTGTCTATCGGGCTTGCCCAAAACTTTGCGGCCCTCAAAGCCTTGGTGAGTACAGGCATCCAGCAAGGCCACATGAAATTGCAGGCCAAATCCTTGGCACTTCTCGCAGGTGCTAGTGAATCTGAGGTAGCTCCCCTAGTAGAGCGCCTCATCGCAGATAAAACCTTTAACCTAGAGACAGCCCAGCGTTATTTAGAAAATTTAAGATCATAAAAAAACTCAGACCGATCGGTCTGAGTTTTCTTGTATTTAAATACTTTTTCCTGGTAAAAGAGTAACTGGCAAAAAGTAACCAGTTGTCGCGACTTCCTTGCCTTCGATCTTCTGCAAGAGGAGGTCAACAGTGAGGCAGGCAATCTCTTCCAAAGGTTGCTTGATAGTAGCTAGTTGAGGATAGTAATTTTCGATAAAGTAGGTACCATCGTATCCGATGACCTTGAGCTCTTCTGGGACAGAAATGCCTAGTTCCTGAGCAATTTTAATGACTAGAATAGCGGTCAAATCATCCGAAGCAAAGATGGCATCTGGATTTTGTCGAGTTAAGATATTCTTGATTTCCATTTCTTTTCTGACAGGAGAAAAGTCACTGGAAACATTGATAATAGGAGCTTTGGGGAGTACAGAAGCAAAACCAGCGTGGCGTAGTCCAGTTGGCGAATTGGAATTGTCATTCCCTGTAATCATGATGATAGACTGGGCGCCTGTCTTGACCAAGGTCTGGGCAGCAAGAACCCCACCAGCATAGTTGTCAGAGGAGACGACAGGAATGTCTGGTGACAGATTGCGGTCAAAGGAAATAATCGGCGCTGTCACACGATTGTAGTCTTCTATTCCCAAGTTGTGACTACCAGAAATGATGCCGTCCACCTGATTAGCTTCCAACATTTCGATGTACTCGCGTTCCTTCTCAGAATCGTGCTCACTGTTGCAGATGATGGTCTTGTAGCCATTTTTGAAGAGTTGGTGTTCCAGCTTATCAATCAATTCTGCATAGAAAACATTGGAAATATTTGGGAAAATCAAACCGATTAACTTAGCTGATTTTCCTTGCAGACTACGAGCTAGGTTGTTGGGTTTATAGCCCAATTCTCGCATGGCTTCATTGACTTTTTGAATGGTTTTTCAGAGAGATAACCTTTTTTGTTGATAACCCGAGAAACGGTAGTAGGGCTGACGCCTGCAAGTTTGGCGACATCAGTTAGTTTTGCGACCATAATCTAATTCATAGTAAGTTCCAGTTGGGTTTCCAGATTTAATCAGGATACCATTTTGGTCCGCATGTGGGAAGACACGACCGGAAAATACTTTTTCTCCTTTATTGATGAAAATTTCAAAGACAGAGTTATCGATGAAAATTGTAGCAGTAGTAGCTTGATTGTCGATAGGGCAAGAACGAGTAGTTCCAAATTCTTGGGCATACTGTTCACCAGCCTGGCTACGATCCACTGTCACTTGACCATTTACAAGGTCGAAGTTGATGGAAAGTCCCTTGCCTTCTTGATCAGCAAGTAAGACAATCTCGCTCTGGCTATTAGCTTCCAAGCTGAGTTCAAGTTCGTAAGTGTTCTTAGTTTGGGCACGATTTGAGAAGGCTTCTTCAGAGGCACGAAGGTCCTTGACAGCTGCGACTGGGAATTGGTAGAGTTTACCGTCTTTGATAGTGAGTTCTTTGACCAAAGAGAAGGTTCCTTGGTGGTCAAAACGGTCAGATGGATATGAAACATCAGGTAATCCAAGCCAGCTAACTGCTAGAGCACGTCCATCAGGAGCGTTGAAGGCTTGAGTTGCATAGGCTTCGAAACCATAGTCCATGTTTTGAAGTTGAGACACATCTACCATTTTAGCATTTTCAGGGTCAAAGGAAGCCCCAATCTTATACATATTTGGAAAGATATTATCGTAATCTAGAACTTTTTTATCCAATCCTTGTGGGCAGTAGAGAAGGACAGGTTGCTCTCCTACAAAGACCAGATTAGGACATTCCATCATGTAGGCAGTACGGTCGTTAGCAAAGTCAAGGTTACCAACTGCTTGCCAGATTGTGTAGTCGTTGTCAATAGCTTTGTAGAGACGGACGAAGCCTTTCTTCTCCAAGTCCTGTCCACCGACGATGGCATAATATTGACCTTTAAAGTTAAAAATTTGCGGATCGCGGAAGTGGTCTGTAGAGTCTGCTGGCTGGTCAATCAAGATCTTGTCAATCTTCGTAATCTTGCCATCCTTGTCCATCAAAGCCCCAATCTGGTAAGGGTGACGGATCCAGTTTTCATCGCGAACATTTCCTGTATAAAATAAGAACAAGTTATCGCCAAACTGCATGGCAGAACCAGAGTAGGCACCGTGGCTATCTAATGGAGTATCAGGAAAAACTTTGACTCCAGTTTCTCTAAAGTGAACTAAGTCCTCGCTTTCCAATTGAACCCAAGATTTCAAACCGTGGGCTGCACCAAAAGGAAAGTTTTGATAAAAAACAACCCACTTCCCATCAAAGTAGGAAAAGCCATTTGGATCGTTGAGAAGTCCTGTTTTTGGCTCAACATGGTAATGAGTATGCCATGGAGATTGAGCCATATTTTCCTTTATATGTTGAATTTCTTCTTGCGTCCAATCTTGATAAAGTCTGTAACGACGCTCAGTTGTCCATTCCATTCATTCATTCCTCCAAAAATCTTATCACTTTTTAATAGTAACCGTTTTTCGATAAAAAAATGCAAGCCTTTTTATGTTAAAAAAAGAGAAAAAAACTGTCAAACGTTTATCACAAATAAAAAAATAAGAAAAATCAATCAACTTTTTCAAGAAAATATGAAAGATAATGAAATAAAATCCTTTTTAACCAAGATTTTTAAACTTATTTTTTTCAAGAAATTCCTGATAAAACAGTCAAAAAAACAATTAATCTAAAAGCGTGTCCACTAAGTGGATAGAATATTTTTCTGCAAAACGCTTGACATATTTTTAAAACATGATAAAATAATAGTCGTAAGGGCGGATAAAATCGCTTTCAAACAAGAACAAAATTTTATATGAGGAGATTTTTGCAAATGAACAATCAGGAAATTGCAAAAAAAGTCATCGATGCCTTGGGCGGACGTGAAAATGTCAACAGTGTTGCCCACTGTGCGACTCGTCTTCGTGTCATGGTCAAAGATGAAGGAAAAATCAATAAAGAAGTGATTGAGAACTTGGAAAAAGTTCAAGGTGCTTTCTTTAACTCAGGTCAATACCAAATCATCTTTGGTACTGGTACAGTTAACAAAATGTACGATGAAGTTGTTGCGCTTGGCTTGCCAACATCATCTAAAGATGACATGAAAGCAGAAGCTGCTAAACAAGGGAATTGGTTCCAACGTGCTATCCGTACTTTCGGTGACGTTTTCGTTCCAATCATCCCAGTTATTGTAGCAACTGGTCTCTTCATGGGTGTGCGTGGTCTTTTCAACGCTCTTGAAATGCCACTTCCAGGTGACTTTGCAACTTACACACAAATCTTGACAGATACAGCCTTCATCATCTTGCCAGGTTTGGTTGTGTGGTCAACATTCCGTGTATTCGGTGGAAATCCTGCCGTTGGTATCGTTCTTGGTATGATGCTTGTTTCTGGTTCGCTTCCAAACGCTTGGGCAGTTGCTCAAGGTGGTGAAGTAACAGCGATGAACTTCTTTGGTTTCATTCCTGTAGTTGGTTTGCAAGGTTCAGTTCTTCCAGCCTTCATCATCGGGGTTGTCGGAGCTAAATTTGAAAAAGCTGTCCGCAAGGTTGTTCCAGATGTGATTGACCTCTTGGTAACGCCATTCGTGACACTTTTGGTCATGTCTATCCTTGGACTCTTTGTCATCGGACCAGTCTTCCACGTTGTTGAAAACTACATCCTTATTGCTACAAAAGCGATCCTTAGCTTGCCATTTGGACTTGGTGGGTTCTTGATTGGTGGGGTTCACCAATTGATCGTCGTGTCAGGTGTGCACCACATCTTCAACTTACTTGAAGTTCAATTGCTTGCTACTGATCATGCTAACCCATTCAACGCGATCATCACAGCTGCTATGACAGCTCAAGGTGCTGCGACTGTTGCGGTTGGTGTTAAAACTAAAAATCCGAAACTGAAAACACTTGCTTTCCCAGCTGCTCTTTCTGCCTTCCTAGGTATTACAGAGCCTGCTATCTTCGGGGTGAACTTGCGCTTCCGTAAGCCATTCTTCCTTTCATTGATTGCTGGTGCAGTCGGTGGTGGATTGGCTTCTATCCTTGGACTTGCAGGTACTGGTAATGGTATCACCATCATCCCTGGTACAATGCTTTACATCGGTAACGGACAACTTGCCCAATACCTTCTTATGGTAGCTGTATCATTTGCACTTGGTTTTGCCCTCACTTACATGTTTGGTTATGAGGATGAAAAAGAAGTTGCTACTGAAGTAGCGACAGAACGTTTGGTCCAAGAAGAAACAACTGGTAACATTCCAGCAACTCTTCAAAATGAAACACTTGTAACTCCTATCGTCGGTGATGTTGTCGCTCTTGCTGATGTTAATGACCCTGTTTTTTCAAGTGGAGCTATGGGACAAGGTATCGCTGTAAAACCAAGTCAAGGTGTGGTATATGCACCAGCTGATGCTGAAGTTTCAATTGCCTTTCCAACAGGACACGCTTTTGGCTTGAAAACAACTGATGGTGCTGAAGTTTTGATCCACGTTGGTATCGACACTGTAACAATGAACGGTGAAGGTTTTGAAGCAAAAGTTGCTCAAGGTGACAAGGTTAAAGCTGGCGATGTTCTTGGAACATTTGATTCAAACAAAATCGCTGCAGCTGGTCTTGATGATACAATAATGGTTATCGTTACAAACACAGCTGACTACGCTTCAGTAGCTCCAGTCGCAACAGGTTCAGTTGCGAAGGGGGATGCTGTGATCGAAGTGAAAATCTAATTAATCCTCTCACAATGAAAACGAACAAATGACATGTTTGTTCGTTTTTGCTTGAATGGTAAGATTTACAGAGGAAAATCTAAAAAATAGAGAAATTTAGACTTTCGAAATATGCTATAATAAAGAAAATAAAAACAAGAGGTTTATCATGACAAAATTATATGGAAGCTTGGAAGCGGGCGGTACAAAGTTTGTCTGTGCTGTCGGTGATGAAAACTTTAACGTTGTAGAAAAAACACAATTTCCAACAACAACTCCAATCGAAACAATCGATAAAACCATCGAGTTCTTCTCAAAATTCGATAACCTTGCTGGTCTTGCAGTTGGTTCATTTGGTCCGATTGATATTGATAAAAACTCAAAAAAACTTATGGCTTTATCACAACGACTCCAAAACCAAACTGGGCAAATGTGGACTTGCTTGGTGCCCTTCGTCGTGCCCTCAACGTGCCAATGTACTTCACTACAGACGTAAACAGCTCTGCTTATGGTGAAGTGGTTGCCCGTAACAATGCTGGTGGTCGTATCGAAAACTTGGTTTATTACACAATCGGTACAGGTATCGGTGCAGGTGTTATCCAACGTGGTGAGTTTATCGGTGGTGTGGGTCACCCTGAGATGGGTCATTACTATGTGGCTAGACACCCAATGGACATTGAAAAAGAATTCAACGGTGTTTGTCCTTTCCATAAGGGATGTTTGGAAGGCTATGCAGCTGGTCCAAGTTTGGAAGCTCGTACAGGTGTTCGTGGGGAAAACATTGAACTCAACAACCCTGTTTGGGATGTTCAAGCCTACTATATCGCTCAAGCTGCGGTCAATGCGACAGTGACTTTCCGCCCAGACGTGATTGTCTTTGGTGGAGGGGTCATGGCTCAACAACACATGCTGGACCGTGTCCGTGAGAAATTTACATCTCTTCTCAACGGTTACCTACCAGTTCCAGATGTGCGTGATTACATCGTAACACCAGCAGTTGCAGAAAATGGTTCTGCCACACTTGGGAATTTCGTCCTTGCAAAAGAAGTTTCAAAATAAAGCACAAAATCCGCTTGGGAAACCAAACGGATTTTGTGGTTGAACAATAATTTTGAGCCTTTCCTTAAGTGATTACGGACGGTAGCGACTTTCTTCGAAATTCCATACCTAAACTTTGAGCCTAATGTCTCAAAGTTTCCGAACACCTGAAACCATTAGATTTCAGGTGTTTCTATCACGGCGGAAAGGCTAGGTAAGTCCTCACCTCACTATCGAAAAATAGGCATGATTTCCATACCAAAGTATATTTAGTATCAAGCTATAGTCAATCTACACTCTAAAAATCCGCTTGGGAAACCAAACGGATTTTTTATGTGTCAAAGCATTTGCCAGAAAAAGTCAATAATATAGGTCAGACCGTAGGTATAAACCACGAGGGTAAAGGGCTTGGTCAGAATGATGATGGTCATATAGCGCTTGAAGCTCATCTTGGTCAGGGCAGCCAGCATACAGAGAAAGTCAGCTGGACTAATGGGCCAAATCATCATAAAGATAAAGAAACGGTCAAAACGATTGCCTTTATCCAACCAACCGATATACTTGTCATAGGTGCGCTTGCTGACGACAGACTGGACAAAGGCAGCCCCATAGAGGCGCACTAGATAAAAGATAATAGCACAGCCAATCACGATGCCGATATAGTTGTAGATAGTCCCGATGATGTGCCCGTAGATAAAGACTCCAGCCACCGAGGTCAAAGCCCCAGGAATGATAGGGACGACCGTTTGTAAAATCTGTAAAAAGATAAAGAGAGGTGGCCCCCAGATACCTGCCTGCTGGATAAAGGCAGAGAGGGTTTCCTTAGACTGTAAAATCCCAGCCTGATAAGCCCAAATACAGAAAATCAAACTCCCAACCCCACCGACAATCGATGAGATATTGATAACTTGCTGTAGAAGGGGAGAAACAGCTTTCATTTGTTTATCTGTGACATGTAAACTCCTCATAGATAGTATAATTCTACTATACCATATTTTGGAGGAGAAAGGGGGAATGGATTGCTTTTGCAAGGGGAAGAGTGATGGATTTTGAAGATAAACATGCTATAATAAAGGGAGCAGACATGTAGTAAAGGAGAGAGTATGATACAGGTAAAACCAGAACTGGAGATAGAAAAGCAACTGATCAACCAACTGGTGACTGGGGAAAGTCAATGGACTTACAGAGATGACCTCAAAACAGAAGAGCAATTATGGGAAAACTTCTTTGAAAAGCTAGCCCAGAACAATGTGGCTCTATTGGCAGATCATCCCCTGACAGAACAGGAAAAACGCCAGATAAAGAATCAACTGAACTTTGTTAGCTACTATGATGCGGCCAAGTGGTTGGTCGGCGAAAATGGCATTGCCAAGGTTGAGGTTCAGAGAGAAGATGCTAGTTTGGGGACTATCCGTTTATCTGTCATTTGGCGAGATAATATCGCAGCTGGCAAGTCTAGTTATGAGGTTGTCAACCAAGTCGAGAGAGATAAGATAAATCCTCAGGATCAAGACCGCAGGCTAGATGTGACTCTCTTGATCAATGGCCTTCCCATGATTCAAATCGAACTTAAAAGTCCCAGAGTTGCTTTTTTAGATGCCTTTCATCAAATTAAAAAGTATGACCGCGAAGGCAAGTTCCGTGGCATCTACTCTAGCTTACAGATGTTTGTTGTGACCAATAAAGTAGACACACGCTATATCGCTGCGGCTAGGGAAAATAAACTCAACAAGCAATTTCTAACCAAGTGGGTGGATAAGGATAATCAACCCATAACGAGCTTGACCAGCTTTGCTCACGAAGTCCTTTCCATCCCTCGTGCCCACCAGATGGTTATGCAGTATTCTGTCCTTGATGATAGCAAGAAGGCTCTTATCCTCCTGCGTCCCTACCAGATTCATGCTATTGAGGCTGTTCAGGAAGCTTCTCGTCGTCAGGAGTTTGGCTATGTCTGGCACACGACAGGTTCAGGGAAGACCCTGACTTCTTATAAGGTGGCGAGAAATCTCCTTCAAATCCCATCCATCCAAAGACGATTTTTGTCGTTGACCGCAGGGACTTGGACCAACAGACCACTTTATCCTTTCTCTCCTATGCGATCAATGATGTCATTGATATTGATGAGACGGACAATACTCATGATTTGGTCAAGCGACTAGGAGGCAATGATAAGCGTGTGGTGGTGACCACTATCCAGAAAATTACCACCATGATGCGTAAGTTTGACCAAGGACTTTACCAACGAGATGCGGACAAAATCAAGGGACTCCGAGTGGCCTTTGTGGTGGATGAATGCCACCGTGCCGTGACGCCACAAACACAAAAAGACATTAAGGGCTTTTTCCCACAGTCTCTCTGGTATGGTTTTACAGGCACACCTATCTTTAAGGAAAATAAACGCCAGCAAGTCGGCGATCTAGCTCAAACCACCCAGCAACAGTACGGAGACCGTCTCCATGAGTATACAGTTAAGGAAGCCATTCATGATGGAGCTGTTTTAGGCTTTAAGGTAGATTATCGCAATACCCTCATCACGGATAAATCTGAAAATGATCTACCAGATACTGTCTACGAGGATGAGGAGCATATGCTGGAAGTCTTGGATGCCATTATCAATAAATCCCGTCAACAGCTAGGCTTCCAAAAGGGAGTGGGTAAGACCTATAATGCTATCTTGACCGTCAAGTCTATCCCTCAAGCCCAAGCCTACTATGACCTACTCAAACGAGTCAAGGCTGGGGAGATGAGGGTTAAGGTATCGGAAAGGGTCAAGCAGGTCCTTCCTGACTTTCCAAAGGCGACCATCACCTACTCGGTCACAGAAAATGAAGAAGACTCTAGAGCCAACCAAGACCACATGAAGAAAGTCATAGAGGACTATAACCAAGAGTTTGATACCCACTTTACCATGTCGGATCTTCGTGGCTTTAATACGGATGTCAATAACCGCCTAGCTCGAAAGCAGGACAAATACCTCTATCGCAATGAACAGTTGGACTTAGTCATCGTAGTCAATCGTCTCCTAACGGGATTTGATGCCCCTTGTCTATCGACTCTCTTTATCGACAGAAAGCCCATGCAACCGCAGGACTTGATCCAGGCTTTTAGTCGAACCAACCGTATTTTTGATTCTAGTAAGACCTACGGTCATATCATCACCTTCCAAAAGCCCCTAGCCTTTAAGGAATCAGTGGATAATGCCCTCAAGCTCTACTCAAATGGTGGTGAAAACGAGGTCCTAGCTCCGAGCTGGGAAAAGGAAAAGAGAAACTTTTTACGGAGTTGCAGTGATTTCAAAAATCTTACTACTGATGACTATGTGAACGGTCTAGATTTCGAGCAAGTCTCTACGCCTGAGTTGAGGAAACTAGCTAAAACCTATCAAGCCTTTGATAAATACCTAGCCTCTATTCGAGTGTATAAAGAGTATGATGAGGAAGAACTTTACAGTCAGACAGGACTTGATGGAGAAAAGTTGGAAAGGTATCTGGGCCTTTATCGAAATGTCCTTGCAGAATTAAAAAGCCGAGTAGAGGATGATGACGATGGAGAGCCACTTGATATCCACTATGAACTGGAGTCTATCCAAGTAGACGAAATCAACTATGCCTATATCTTAACCTTGATCCAAAGCCTGATTGAACAAGGTCAAAGTCAAGAAAAGAACTTAAGCGTTCAAGATAGGGAAGCCGTGGATAACTATATTCAGAGTCTTGAGAAGACCAATCCCAATCTTGCTCAGATCATCACTGAACTGTGGAGAGAAGTTCAAGAACATCCGGAAAGCTATCGTGGTCAGTCTATCGCAAATATTTTGGATCAGATGATAGAGGCTGTCATCCAGCAACACATCCAAGTCTTTAGCAAACGTTGGTATGTCGGAGAGGATGAACTCCGTTACTATGTCGAACATTACCGTAAGGGAGCTAAAAAACAACTAGGAGAAAGCCAGCTGACCAAGAGCCAGCGCTATCAAGACTATAAGCTAGAGGTGGCGGATGCCCTCAATCCTCTCCTCTATAAAAAACAAATCAAGGAAGCCTATACCCAGCTAGTAGAGGAAGTCATTGAGCCGTTGAGGGTTGGGAGATAAGTTTGTAAAATTTATTAATGGTTAATATATACTTTACTAGATCAAATTTATATGCTACAATTATAGATGTCCATAGGATTAGCCGTATGGGATAGTGGATTTAGTTTGTTCTTTGAATCATTTGTTGATAACGATCGAAATTCGTGATATAATAGAAGTAGGTTACGCCGCCTTCATAGCGATCTACATCGCTACGTATTTTGCTCATAGACTATCAAAGTACTTCGCTTCGCACTTTGGATCTGAACTACGCTTCTCAAACAAAGCGTTGCTTCGTTCAGCTCTTATCCAATACTTAAGGTTTGGATGTGTTTCTTACAAAAGGAAGGATATGCATTTTATGTTAGACATCACACTTTTGAAGATAACAAACAATTTAAGATTCGGTAGTTAATAATAGAAAATAAGCGTGCAATGTTAGCTTTTATTTAGGATTACCGACCTATTGCTAACATTGCTCCTTTTGATGTATGAAAAAAATTAATTTTAACTCATATAAATGTAAAAGCTATTTGCATATTGATAAACAAATCTCCATAAGTAAAGTTAAGAATTACATTGTAAACGAAAAGAAGATTGCTCACCATAGCTTTCTTCCTTTTTTGTCTTACAATAAAGTATCAGAAAAATTTGTTGGCTACGAGCATGTTAGTACGGGAAATAGGCCTGTAAAACAAAAAATACGTACCCTAATGTATGCGGGTCACTTAGATAGTTTTATTTATAAATATTATTCTGAATTATTAAATATATATTATAACGAGTGGATAGCAAATGTTAAACTTGATAGATACTCTGTTGCTTATCGTACGAATAGAAAGCATCAAAGTAACATTAATTTTGCAGCGGAGGCGATTTCTTTCATAGAAAAACAACCTACTGCATATGTTATAGTTGGTGATTTTGAAAAATTTTTTGATACTCTTGATCATGAGTTATTAAAAGAAAGATTGGCTAATATTTTTAAGTGTTAAACAATTACCACCAGACTGGTATAATATTTATAAATCATTAACAAAATTTGCATTTATTGATAAGGAAACTTTAGATAATTCTGATAATACTTTTGGTTCAACATAATTATATTAGTTATTTTAAAAATATTAAAGATTTTTAGAAAGTTTAAAAAAAGATAATAAGTGTAAACTGAATAAGAATTCTTATGGAATACCACAAGGTAATTCTTTAAGTGGAATCTTAGCTAATATTTATGCTATTGATTTTTGATAAATGTATGTCTGATATTTCCAAAGATTTCGATGGCTTTTTATCAAAGATATTCAGATGACTTTATTCTAGTTTTTGAACATCAAAAAAACTAATTGATAGGTACGGAGAAGATTATGTTGAAAAAGTAAATGAGAATATTGAAGACCTTTCGAAAAAAAACAGAATATATTTACAATTGGAGAAGATAAAAAAACTTATTTTATCAAAGATAAAAATCGTTTTAAATAATAATGACAAAGTATGCCAAATTGATTATTTAGGTTTTTTTCGTTTGATGGAAAAAAATGTAAAATTAAGAGAAAAGAGTATCTATAAATTCTATAGAAATGCTCGAAAGTTAATATATGACTCAAAAAGTAATACAAAAAGAGAAAAAGGGTTGGCAAAATTGCCTAATCGACATAAAATTTATTCTTTATATACAGATTTTTGGAAGATCCAATCATTATCCGAGTAATTTTATAAGCTATGCAAAGCGTGCGCAATATTTTTTTGATAAAATTAGTCCAAATACTAATAATTTAATGTTATCACAATTAAAAAAACAGAAAGAAAAAAATTGAGAGTGCACTAGGGTATCGAATTCATTCTCGTATAGAAAAGAGTAGTAAATGAAAAATGAATCACCTAAATATAGATTTGATAAATTCAATGAGAATTGGATTATTGTAAAGCTTAGTGATATAGCTTGCCATTACAAAACTGGAGGCACTCCTAGTACAAAAGATCCAACTTTTTGGGGTGGTGCTATACCATGGATTCAGTCCTCTGATATTCAAAAGGATAGACTATTTGGTGTTATACCGCAAAAATTTATTTCAGAGGAGGGATTACAAAATTCAACAGCGAAATTAATTCCTAAAAATTCTATTGCTATTGTTACCAGAGTTGGTGTTGGTAAATTAGCTATCATAGATCAAGATTATACAACAAGCCAAGATTTTTTGTCTCTCTCAGATTTTAATGGTGATACTCAATTCATAGCTTATAGTATCTATAGAATGCTCCAGAAAGAAAGTACACAACTACAAGGAACTTCAATTAAAGGAATTACCAAAGAAGACTTGCTATTGAAAAAAATAAGTCTTCCGGAAATAGAAGAACAATCCGCAATTGGCTCCCTTTTCCGAACTCTTGATAACCTTTTGTCTAGCTACAAGGACAATCTTGCCAACTACCAATCTCTCAAGGCGACCATGCTCTCCAAGATGTTTCCCAAAGCTGGACAGAACGTTCCTGAAATTCGTTTAGATGGATTTGAAGGGGAGTGGGAAATCAAACGTGCAGATGAAATTTTTAAGTCAGTATCTGAAAAAAATAAAGCTTTCTTACCTGTGTTATCAGCATCTCAAATTGATGGTATGGTTTTGAGAGATGAAATAGGTATTAATATTAAGTATGATGAGGCTACTCTCAATAATTATAAGGTTGTCAAACCAGGTCAGTTCGTAATTCATTTACGTTCTTTTCAGGGAGGTTTTGCTTTGTCTAAATTAGAAGGAATAACTTCACCTGCGTATACAATTATAGATTTTATAGATAAAGAAAATAACTTGTCAGATTTTTGGAATTCAATACTGACTTCAAGAGATTTTATAAAACGATTAGAGACGGTCACTTATGGAATTAGAGATGGAAAAAGTATCAGTTTTAAAGACTTTTCTAGTTTGAAATTTGTATTTCCAGAGTTCAAAGAACAACAAGCCATCGGTGCCTACTTTTCAAACCTTGATAACCTCATCAACTCTTACCAAGAAAAAATTTCTCAGCTTGTGATTCTGAAAAAGAAACTCTTGCAGGATATGTTTATTTAAGGAGGAATCATGTATAGTTCTATTAAAGAATTAATTGAAAAATTTAGAATCCGAAAAGAAAAGACTTCAAGATATCTTTTAGTCAATTATCTGATTATGAAAAAGAATCATATAAGACTAGCTACCAGAAAGTAGATGATTGGTTTTCTACCCTTATTGATTTGGTTAATAACGAACTAAATGATGAGTTTTTATTTGGTGATGTAACCGAAAAGTATAAAAAACTACGTGATAATTGGTTAGGAAATATATTTAGTTTTTATGGCAATGATGTTTATACGTATGAAACAAACCTACCTCAAATTTTAGAGGATTTTAAAGCAATTAAACTTTTCTCTTTCATTTCGAAAGTGGATTCTACAACAGTTATTATAGGAGCTAACGGAGCGGGGAAATCAAGTCTTATTAATGAGTTAAGAAAGAATAGTATAGATGAGATGTATGTTTTACCTGCCCAGAAACTACTGTATTTTTATGTTAAATATTCAAGAACGTAATAATGTTACTAAAGAAAAAAATATATATGAGTCTAAACAAGTAGATATTAAAAATTGACACAATTGATTTATATCCATTCCAAATTGAAAAATAGTATTTCAAACACCTTTACTAAATTAATAACATTGTTGGTAAAAAGACTACACAAACATAGTTACTCGTAGATCAAGAAAAGAAAAAGATTTACCTCTAACTTTATGGGATAGAGTAGAGCAAATATGGAATCAAATTTTCCCAGAAATAATATTTGAGCTTGAACCTGATGATAGAGTTGTTAAAGTTGAAAAAAATGGTTCTAAATATAGTATAAATGGTCTTAGTGATGGAGAACGTTGTATATTGTTTTATATTGGAAATGTTCTTTTAGCTCCAGAAAATAGCTATATTATCGTTGATGAACCTGAAACATTTCTAAACGCAGCTGTCTATAATGAATTATGGGATTTGCTAATATCAGAGCGACATGATTGTCAATTTATTTTTGCTTCGCATAATATGGATTTTGTCCAATCAAGAACAACTGCTACTTATATATGGTGTAAGAAATTTGAAGCACCTTACAACTTGGAATACCAGAAATTAGATGATTCTCTAAATTTACCTTTGAACTTATTAACCGAAGTATCAGGTACAAAGAAACCAATACTATTTTGCGAAGGAACTAAAACTAGCATTGACTATCAGATTTATTCTAAACTATTCAGTGAATTTTGTTTTGTAAAACCAGTTCAAGGACATAAACAAGTTATTCAATACACAAAAGCTTATAATGAATTAAAGAAATCACATGGTAATGAAGCTTATGGCATTATTGATTATGACTGGATGGATGAGGTAAGAATTCAAAATTATAAAAAGAAAAAAATATTTTTTTGTGCTCCCTTTTAATGAGATAGAGATGTTTTTTTGATAGATGAAGAAATAGTGAATTATGTTTTTATCTGATGATGAGGAGGATAAAAAAACAAAAAAATTAAAAAAACTTCGAGACACTGTTATTGGTTTGTGTATAACAAATAAAGATAAAAATAATACGAATTGCCTTGAAAAAAAGAAACTTGATGAATTTATGGAAGGGAATTTGATAGAAACAAGAGAACCAACCGAGGATGAAGCACGGATATTTTTTTAGAAAATTTATCAGAAAAAAATTTGATATAACTGTAACATTAGAAAAATATAACTAAAATGGTGGAAGATAGCATAGCTTCTTCAGATTTTTTTCGACAATTTTTAAAGATTTGTAACTTGAAAAAAATGAAATAATTGGTTCTAAAGAAATTAAAGAAATAGTTTCTAACTTAAAAGAAAAAAATCTTTAAGTAGTATTGCATTGGATAATGATTTACAGAAAAAAATTACGACAAAAAAATATTTTTGAAGAATTAGAAATGAAACTATTGAAACTATTGAAACAATAGATAGATTTTTGAATTTATAAAAAAGAAAGAAACATTATGGAAACAACACAAACTTCCCAGTCGCTCTATCAAGCTCTGTGGAACTCAGCGGATGTTCTCCGCTCTAAGATGGATGCCAATGATTACAAGTCTTATCTTTTGGGTATGGTCTTTTATAAGTACCTGTCAGATAAGATGCTCTTTTTCGTGGCGGAGACTATGGAGGAGGGGAGTGAAAGTCTAGAGGCTGCCCTTGAGGGCTATCGCTCCTACTACGAAGATGCGGACACTCACGAGGATCTCCTCACGGTCATGAAGGACGAACTCAACTATAGTATCAAGCCTGAGTTGACCTTTACGGCTCTAGTAGCACGTGTCAATGAGGGGACTTTCCAGCTGGAAGATTTGGTTCAGGGTTTTCGAGATATTGAGCAGAGTGATGAACTCTATGAAAATCTCTTTGAAGATATTGACCTCTATTCCAAAAAGTTAGGGGCAACTCCGCAAAAGCAAAACCAAACGGTGGCAGCAGTCATGAAAGAGTTGGCTGTGCTAGATGTGGCTGGTCATGCTGGTGATATGCTGGGGGATGCCTATGAGTATCTGATTGGTCAGTTTGCGACTGACTCGGGTAAGAAGGCTGGTGAGTTCTATACACCTCAGCCTGTTGCCAAACTCATGACTCAGATTGCCTTTTTGGGTCGTGAGGACCAGCTAGGCTTTACCATCTATGATGCGACTATGGGATCTGGCTCTCTCTTGCTCAATGCCAAGAAATACTCTCACAAACCGCAGACAGTGGTCTACTTTGGTCAGGAACTCAATACCTCAACCTATAACTTGGCTCGGATGAACATGATTCTACACGGTGTTCCTGTTGAGAATCAATTTCTCCACAATGCCGATACACTAGATGAAGACTGGCCGACTCAAGAACCGACTAACTTTGACGGTGTTCTGATGAACCCTCCTTACTCTGCTAAGTGGTCAGCAAACTCTGGCTTTATGGCGGATCCTCGTTTCTCTCCTTTTGGGAAACTGGCACCCCAGTCCAAGGCTGATTTTGCCTTTCTTTTGCATGGTTACTACCATCTCAAGCAAGATAATGGCGTTATGGCTATCGTTCTTCCCCACGGTGTTCTTTTCCGCGGCAATGCTGAGGGAATCATTCGCAAGGCCTTGTTAGAAGAAGGGGCTATTGACACTGTTATTGGTTTGCCTGCCAATATCTTCTTTAATACCAGCATTCCAACTACGGTTATCATTCTCAAAAAGAACCGTACCAATCGTGATGTCTACTTTATCGATGCTTCTAAGGAGTTTGATAAGGGTAAAAATCAGAATATCATGACGGATACTCATATCGAGAAGATTTTGGAGGCTTACAAGTCTCGTGAGGAGATTGACAAGTTTGCCCATCTGGCAAGCTATGAAGAAATCGTAGAAAATGACTATAACCTTAATATCCCTCGCTATGTAGATACTTTTGAGGAAGAAGAAGTCGAGCCCCTGACAGACATCGTTAGCAAGATCAACACGACCAATCAAGCAATCCAAAACCAAACCGCTTCCCTACTCGAAATGCTCGGTCAGCTCCACGGAACCACACCAGAATCTGATGCTGAACTCAAAAAGTTTTTGAAAGAGTTTAAAGGGTGATGGGGAAATAGTTAGATACATCTATCAGATTTGAAATCCCAGCCAAATTAACTTTTGGCTGGTTTTTGTTTTCTAAAGATGATATAATTAAATTACCTAAAAGGTAATTTAATTATATAGAAAGGGACATATGAAGCTTATCTATACAAACAAAACTGTTAAAAAGCAGTGCACAGAGCTGAGGCAGGCGAAAAAGGATTTTTCGGAAAAGGTTGCGGTAAAGTTGCATCAGTTGATCAACTTTTTGGAAGCGGCGGATTCTTTGGCTAGTGTGACGGCTTTTCCTAAGTATCACTTTCACCAACTTAAGGGAAAGAGACAAGGACAGTTTGCTTTGGATATAGATGGTCGAAGGAGTTCCTATCGGTTGATTGTAGAATTTCGTGAGGAGGATTTAGAAAAGGTGTTTCCAAGTCCCGTTGAAATCGAAATCCTAAAAATAGAGGAGGTCAGCAATCACTATGAGTAATAAAATTGTTGAATACAAGAACCTGATTGCTTTTCATCCAGGTCAGTATGTTGAAGAATTAATTGAAGATTATAACGTAACGCAGAAGGAATTTGCGGAGCGTTTGGGAGTTTCAGCAAAGACTGTCAGCAAGCTCGTCAATGCTGAGGAGTCCATCAGTAAAGAAACGGCTCATAAGTTAGCCAAGCTAAGCGGAGTTTCCATGCAAACCTGGCTCAATCTTCAAAATGCTTACGATGTAAAAGTGGCAGAGATTGTAGAACAAAGAGAGCTAGAAGAAGGTGGCGAAAAAGACATCTGTGAGATGATTGATTTCAAGTATTTTAAGGAAGAAGGCTACGTTCCAGACAAACGCTATACTTTGAAGGAAAAGATTATCGAGCTTCGCAAGATTCTAGGTGTGGCAAGTTTAGAAAACCTTACATCTTTTAACCATCTAGTCAGCTATCGGAATACGCGTGAGTTTACAACTAAAAGTATAGTAAACTCTAATATCATGCTGGAGTTGGCATCTAAAAAAGCGCGTGATAAAACGACAACTAAGTTAAATCGCAGAAAGCTAGAGAGAAGTCTGCCTGCGTTGAGAAAGTTGACCAGACAAGATCCAGAAGTTTCCTCAACGATTGTATGATATCTTGCTAGATTGTGGTGTGGTCCTAGTAGGTTTACCTGCTTTGCCAAATGCCAATCTAAATGGAGCGACTAAAAAATTTAGCAATGGTAGTGCCTTGCTTTTACTTACGGATCGAAACAAAGCGTCAGATATTTTTTGGTTCTCACTCTTCCATGAGATTGGGCACATTTTGGAAAATGATTTTTCATCTGATGAAGGAAACAGTGAGTCCTATCTTCGTTCTGAGGAACAGGCAGACCAGTTTGCAAAAGATTTCTTGATTAGACCAGAAGATTATCAAGCTTTTGTAGAAAAAGGAAACTTTGATAAGACAGATATCCTTCGATTTTCTGAGGAGATAGATATTCATCCTAGTGTCGTTTTGGGCAGATTACAAAATGAGGGTATTCTAGGTTTTGACCGTTTCCGAGAACTAAAAGAGAATTATTACTTTGTTTCCTAAGTTTCAGGAAATTTTTAGAAGAAGAAAAAAGATTCATACATTCAGTCATGTGAAGTCATTGATTCGCTCATTTTTTAGATACAACTTTGTTTCCATGTTTCCTGGAAACTGATAGAAAACAAGGAGAAATATGGAACAAACTAACCAAAAATTCCAGTGCCAACAACTCTGGGCTAGAAACAAATACCTCGTCTTGAGCCATTCCAGCAATATTTACAAGGATATTCGCCAGTATCTCAAGCAAGAAGTGGTGGAGGTGAGTCAGGTTCAAGAGATGATTGACTGTGCCTGTCAAATCCCAGAACACAGGGGTCAGGTTTGCAATGCCTTTCAGCATATTTGGGGCTATTTTAAAAAGAAAGCGACAGAAGCTGAGAGAAAAGACTACATGCTCTTGCTGGATCGGTATCGCTTTGGTCAGGCTTCTCAGGAAGACTTGATTGCTAAGACTAGAGAGTTGCTTGATCGCTATCCCAATATCTACTTGCAACATTCGACATTACTGAAAGGAGACGCCTATGAGACTTTGGCATGAGGCTTTGATTTCACAACTTCCCCGTCCTCAACTCTTGGGGCAACATCGAGAGTGTTGCGCTCTGCGTGGCAATGGCTGGGGCAGAAAGCATGCGACGGTGGACTATGTCTTTACTCACTCGCCCTATCGTCTCTATGCCTATCATCGCTTGATCATGGAGGAAATGGCTGGCCGTGGCTACAATGTCAGTCCAGAGTGGTTGGATAAAAACTATCGTGGTAAGACCTGCCCTTCTTATGAAGATTTACCTGAGGAGACTTTGACGAGCCCTATTTACAAGGAGCACGATGCTGCCTACTATAAGGAGTGTTTGGCAAATCTCCGAGAGAAGGGGATTGAGCTGGAGTAAACGTAAGGATTGCCTTCAATTTATAACTCTTCTCGTAATTTTTTCGAATAATAAATATGAGACTTTTAGAATGATTCTAAGGTCTTCTTTTTATGAGTGTTCAGATTTACTTTTAATAACTTTTGGGTTATAATTTAATTAGAAAGAGGTTGCTTGGTGCATATGATTTACTTCTATAAGGACAAAAATGGAAACGAGCCAGTTTTGGATTATATGAGAGAATTGGCTAGTCAGAAAAGTAAGGATAGTCGCATCAAACTCAATAAACTAAATGACTATATCGAGTTGCTTAGTCAGCATGGGACGAGAGCTGGGGAACCCTATATCAAACATTTGGAAGATGAGATTTGGGAACTAAGACCTCTGAGGGATAGGATTTTATTTGTAGCATGGCTTGATGGAAGTTTTGTCCTTTTACATCATTTTGTTAAAAAGACTCAGAAAACTCCTAGGAGAGAAATTGAAAAAGCCAAGCGTGAACTGAAGGACATAAAAGAAAGAGGATTAAGTGATGAAGAATAGTGCTATCGGGAGTAACTGGAAGGATGTCCGCTCTGAACTCTTTAGCAAGGAGGAAATCCTTGAAAGTGATATGCGAGTGGCTATTATGAGTGAGTTGATTGAGGCTAGGCATGAACAAGGAATCAGTCAGAAAAAGCTAGAAGAACTTAGTGGAGTAAGCCAGCCTGTCATAGCTAGAATGGAAACAGGTAAGACAAGCCCTCAGTTGGACACAGTCTTAAAAGTCCTAGCCAGTTTAGGAAAGACACTAGCAGTCGTCCCACTCGAACAGAGAAAGAGTTGATGGCGATGAAATTACTTGGTTGACTAAAATCATCCACTGGATAATTTTACCTCCCGTCCGCACTTTTCAGGGAAATATCAGAATTACAAAAGAAATCAACCTATAGTCTTTTCTAATAACAAGTCATAGTCACTTATAAGAATTACTAATAACGCGTTTGACCAATCTAACTGAAATATAGTTAAAAAATAAGCTACACAAAGGATTTGAGGCATGTGTCTCAAGTCTTTTTCTTTTGTCTAAAACAGAGATATAGTTTCAAACTATATCAAAGCCTAATTTTTTACAATTATACAGACGCTTTCTTTTCTGTTAAGATAGTTTCAACAACAAATTTTGGAGGACACATCATGTCAACTACAATCATCGGTTTCCCTCGTTTGGGAGAATTCCGCGAATTAAAATTTACAACTGAAAAATACTTTAGAAAAGAAATCTCAGAAGAAGAACTCTTGGCAGCAGCAAAAGACTTGCGTGCTAAACACTGGAACATTGTCAAAGAAAAAGGTATCACTGAAATTCCATCAAATGACTTTTCTCACTATGACAACTTCCTAGACGCAGCATTCCTCTTCAACGTGGTACCTGCTTCAGTTCAAAACTTGGACTTGTCTGACCTTGAGCGCTACTTCGCTTTGGGTCGTGGTTACCAAGGAGAAAAAGGGGACGTTCGCGCCCTTCCGATGAAGAAATGGTTTAACACTAACTACCACTACATCGTTCCTAAATTTGAAAAAGAGACTCAAGTTAAACTTGCAGGTCACAAAATCTTTGATGAGTTCCAAGAAGCTAAAGAACTTGGTCTCAACACTCGTCCAGTTCTTGTAGGTCCATTCACTTTCCTTCAATTGTCAGACTTTGAAGAAGGCGTGAAAGCAGAAGACTTTGTAGACAGCTTAGTTGCTGCTTACCAAGAAGTTTTTGCTAAATTGGCAGAACTTGGTGCAACTCGCATCCAATTGGATGAAGCTGCTCTTGTAAAAGATTTGACAGCCGAAGAAAAAGATCTCTTCTTGAACCTCTACAACAAACTTTTGGCTGACAAAAAAGGTCTTGAAGTCTTGCTTCAAACTTATTTCGGAGATGTTCGTGACGTTTATGCTGACCTTGTAAACTTGCCAGTAGATGCTATCGGTCTTGATTTCGTTGAAGGTAAGAAAACTCTTGAATTGGTTAAAGGTGGCTTCCCAGCTGACAAGACTCTTTATGCAGGTATTGTCAATGGTAAAAACATCTGGCGTAACAACTATGAAAAGAGCTTGGCTGTTCTTGAACAAATCCCAGCTGAAAACATTGTCTTGACAAGCTCATGCTCACTTCTTCATGTACCATTTACAACAGCTAATGAAGAATTTGAACCAGCAATCTTGAATCACTTTGCCTTTGCAGTTGAAAAATTGGATGAGATTCGTGATTTGGATGCTATCCGCAATGGTCAAGGTGAAGAAGCGCTTGCAGCTAACAAAGAACTCTTTGCAACTGAGCGTGTGGGTGAAAATGCGGAACTTCGTGCTCGTATCGCTGATTTGACAGACGCAGACTACACTCGTTTGCCAGCCTTTGCAGAACGTGAAGCTATTCAAGAAGAAGCTTTCAAACTTCCAGCTCTTCCAACAACAACTATCGGTTCATTCCCTCAAACTAAAGAAGTTCGTGCGAAACGTTTGGCTTACCGTAAAGGTGAATTGTCTCAAGAAGAGTACGATGCTTTCCTTGCTGAAACAATCGATGAATGGATCAAATGGCAAGAAGATATCGACTTTGATGTCCTTGTTCACGGTGAGTTCGAGCGTAATGACATGGTTGAGTACTTCGGTCAAAACTTGTCAGGTTACCTCTTCTCTAAAAATGGTTGGGTACAATCATACGGTATGCGTGGAGTTAAACCACCAATCATCTGGGGTGACGTCACTCGTCTTAACCCTATCACTGTTAAATGGTCTAGCTATGCACAAAGTCGTACAAACAAACCTGTTAAAGGGATGTTGACTGGACCTGTGACCATCCTCAACTGGTCATTCCCACGTGAAGACATCTCTATCAAGGATTCAACTCTTCAAATCGCCCTTGCTATCAAGGATGAAGTACTTGACCTTGAAGCTGCTGGTGTGAAAATCATCCAAATCGACGAGGCTGCTCTTCGTGAGAAATTGCCGCTCCGTCGTAGCGACTGGTACGAAGACTACCTTGACTGGGCAATTCCTGCCTTCCGCTTGGTACACTCAACAGTAGCGCCAGATACTCAAATCCACACTCACATGTGTTACTCAGAATTTACAGATATCATCCCAGCTATCGACAACATGGATGCAGATGTTATTTCCTTTGAAGCTAGCCGTTCAAACCTTGAAATCTTGGACGAACTCAAAGCGAAAAACTTCCAAACAGAAGTAGGACCTGGGGTTTACGATATCCACTCACCTCGTGTGCCGAACGAAGGTGAAATCGACAATACAATCGAAGCCATCCTTGCTAAAGTACCAAGCAAGAAAGTTTGGATCAACCCTGACTGTGGTTTGAAAACACGCGGTATTCCAGAAACAAAAGAAAGCTTGATCCGCCTTGTTGAAGCAGCTAAAGCTGCGCGTGAGAAATTGTAAGATAAGGATTTCTCTAGAAGCGCTGTTTGGTCAATCTGCCTGTTTCACTTAGATTCTAGGAATCCAGCTAACAAAAAAAATCAACTAGAAAAGGATAATGACTATGTCACGCCAAACACCGTCACTCTCATTTGAAGTGTTCCCTCCCAACCCAGCCGTGGGTAATGATAACATTATTTCTGCTCTTCAAGATATGCAGGAGCTAGCGCCGCACTTTATCAGTGTAACTGCCAGCAATAATAAATTTAATATCAAGGAAACGACGGTCCGTTTGGCTGACTTTATCCAAATGATTTGGCGATTCCGACCATTGCCCACTTGCCAGCTATCTATTTGACTAAGGATAAGGTAGCTGAAACGATTACTGACTTGGACAAGGTTGGGGTACAGAAAATCTTGGCTCTTCGTGGGGATATTATTCCTGATGTGGAACCACAAAAGGATTTCCGCTATGCAACGGACTTAATTGAGTTCATCAAGGAACAAGCCCCTCACTTTGATATTGTTGGTGCTTGTTATCCAGAAGGGCATCCAGATTCACCAAATCAGATTTCAGATATTCAAAATCTTAAGAAGAAAGTAGATGCAGGCTGTTCGAGCCTTGTAACTCAGCTTTTCTTTGACAATGAGCGCTTCTATGATTTCCAAGACAAGTGTATCTTGGCTGGGATTGATGTTCCTATTCATGCAGGGATTATGCCAATTCTGAATCGAAATCAGGCTCTCCGTCTCTTGAAGACTTGTGAGAATATCCATCTTCCACGCAAATTTAAAGCCATCTTAGACAAGTATGAGCATGACCCTGAGTCGCTCAGAGCAGCAGGACTTGCCTATGCAGTGGACCAAATCGTGGACTTGGTAACTCAGGATGTGGCTGGTGTGCATCTCTACACTATGAACAATGCAGAAACAGCAAAATACATCCACCAAGCAACACATGCTTTGTTTAATCACCAGTCTCTAGGATAATAAAAAGCAAACCATTCTTCTCAGGTGAGGGGAATGGTTCCTTTTTAATGGTAAAGACCGCACTTTTTAAGAAAAATATGATAAAATAGACTCTGTACGTACTTGATACAAAGATGAGGGTATTTAGGTTGTAGAAGTTTGTTTAAAGTTGATTATTTTTAAAACAAAATCTGATAATGTGTGTCTCAAAAAACACGAACGGAGTGAGTATTTAAAAGATATTTCACGCTATCAAAGATTCTTAATTGAATTTTGACCTCATTTCTTAGGAAAAAAGATAAGCTTCCTAGCACTCATCGAGTGCGGCGTCATCTTCCTATTTTTCTAAAGAAATGTTCGGCAAGCCGAACCGTCCAAAATATCTTGATCTTTGTAGGCAAGGCGTATAATTTCATCAACCCAAAGGGGATTAAAATGACAAAACAAGTGTTTCAAACGACTTTTGCGGGTCGTGAGTTAATTGTAGAGACTGGTCAGGTTGCTAAGCAAGCAAATGGCTCTGTTGTCGTGCGTTACGGTGAGTCAACTGTCTTGACTGCAGCCGTGATGTCTAAAAAGATGGCAACTGGGGATTTCTTCCCTCTCCAAGTCAACTACGAAGAAAAAATGTATGCGGCTGGGAAGTTTCCTGGTGGCTTTATGAAGCGTGAAGGACGTCCTTCAACAGATGCGACTTTGACAGCGCGTTTGATTGACCGTCCAATCCGTCCAATGTTTGCGGAAGGTTTCCGTAATGAAGTCCAAGTCATCAACACCGTGCTTTCTTATGATGAAAATGCTTCTGCACCAATGGCAGCTATGTTTGGTTCATCCTTGGCACTTTCCATTTCAGATATTCCATTTGACGGTCCAATCGCTGGTGTCCAAGTGGGTTATGTGGATGGTCAAATCATCATCAACCCTACGCAAGAACAGGCAGAGCAATCTCTCCTTGAATTGACAGTAGCAGGAACTAAACACGCCATCAACATGGTAGAATCTGGTGCTAAAGAATTGTCAGAAGAAATCATGTTGGAAGCCCTTCTCAAAGGACATGAAGCAGTCAAAGAATTGATTGCTTTCCAAGAAGAAATCGTTGCAGCAGTCGGTAAAGAAAAAGCAGAAGTGGAATTGCTTCATGTGGACGCTGACTTGCAAGCTGAAATTATCGCAGCCTACAACAGTGACCTCCAAAAAGCGGTCCAAGTAGAAGAAAAATTGGCTCGTGAAGCTGCAACTCAAGCAGTTAAGGACCAAGTAACAGCTGTTTACGAAGAAAAATATGCAGACCACGAAGAATTTGACCGTATCATGCGTGATGTGGCTGAAATCTTGGAACAAATGGAACACGCAGAAGTGCGACGTTTAATTACAGAAGATAAGGTTCGTCCTGATGGTCGTAAGGTCGATGAAATCCGTCCTTTGGATGCGGTTGTTGACTTCCTTCCTCGTGTGCACGGTTCTGGTCTCTTCACTCGTGGACAAACTCAAGCTCTTTCAGTCTTGACCTTGGCTCCGATGGGGGAAACTCAAATCATCGATGGTTTGGATCCAGAGTACAAGAAACGTTTTATGCACCACTATAACTTCCCACAATACTCTGTAGGGGAAACTGGTCGTTATGGTGCACCAGGTCGTCGTGAAATCGGTCACGGGGCCCTTGGTGAGCGTGCTCTTGCTCAAGTCTTGCCAAGTTTGGAAGAATTCCCATATGCTATCCGCTTGGTAGCTGAGGTCTTGGAATCAAATGGTTCTTCATCTCAAGCTTCTATCTGTGCGGGAACTCTTGCCCTTATGGCTGGTGGTGTGCCAATCAAGGCGCCAGTAGCTGGTATTGCCATGGGTCTCATCTCAGATGGAAATAACTACACAGTCTTGACAGATATCCAAGGTTTGGAAGACCACTTTGGAGACATGGACTTCAAGGTTGCAGGAACTCGTGACGGGATTACAGCCCTACAAATGGATATCAAAATTCAAGGGATTACTGCAGAAATCTTGACAGAAGCACTTGCCCAAGCCAAGAAAGCCCGTTTTGAAATCCTTGATGTGATTGAAGCAACCATTCCAGAAGTTCGTCCAGAATTGGCTCCAACTGCTCCAAAAATTGATACCATCAAGATTGATGTGGACAAGATTAAGATTGTCATCGGTAAGGGTGGAGAAACCATCGACAAGATTATCGCTGAAACAGGCGTTAAGATTGATATCGATGAAGAAGGAAATGTATCTATCTACTCTAGCGACCAAGCTGCCATTAACCGTGCGAAGGAAATCATTGCTGGTTTGGTTCGTGAAGCTAAGGTGGACGAAGTTTACCGTGCTAAAGTCGTTCGTATCGAGAAATTTGGTGCCTTTGTTAACCTCTTTGATAAGACAGATGCCCTTGTTCATATCTCTGAGATGGCTTGGACTCGTACCAATAATGTCGAAGACTTGGTAGCAATCGGGGATGAAGTTGATGTTAAGGTTATTAAGATTGATGAAAAAGGACGTGTGGATGCTTCTATGAAAGCTCTTCTTCCTCGTCCTCCAAAACCTGAACGTGATGAAAAAGGCGAAAAGTCTGAGAGACCTCACCGCCCACGTCATCACAAGGACTCACAAACCTAAGAAAGAATTTACAGAAACACCAAAAGATTCAGAATAAGAAAAGGAGAAATGTATGGGATGGTGGCGCGAAACCATTGATATCGTAAAAGAAAATGATCCAGCGGCCCGCACCACTTTGGAGGTTTTGCTGACTTATCCAGGTGTCAAGGCCTTGGCGGCCCACCGTCTCTCGCATTTTCTCTGGAAGCATGGCTTCAAACTACTGGCTCGTATGCACAGTCAGTTCTGGCGCTTTTGGACTCAGATTGAGATTCATCCAGGTGCCCAGATTGATTCAGGTGTCTTTATCGACCACGGTTCTGGTCTGGTGATTGGAGAGACAGCTATCGTTGAGACGGGAGTTCTCCTCTATCATGGGGTGACTCTTGGGGGAACAGGGAAAGACTGTGGAAAACGCCATCCTACTGTTCGAAAGGGAGCCTTGATATCAGCTCATGCCCAAGTCATTGGACCCGTTGAAATCGGTGAAAATGCCAAAGTCGGTGCAGCAGCAGTAGTTGTTGCAGATGTTCCAAGTGATGTGACAGTGGTCGGAATTCCTGCTAAGATCGTCCGAGTTCATGGTGAGAAAGACGAGCCAACCATTCACGAGGTAGAGGAGAAACGGAAATACTATCTAGACAAGCTAGAGCATGCCCGTGAAGCCAGTCACAGATCGTCTGGGTTGTAGAGGATACTTATATGATTCAAGCAAGAAACAAGTTAAGCCAAGAGGAGTTATCTGAGGCGAAAAAACTAATTAACTATTGCCAAAATTATGACGGTACCTATCGTGATCCCTATCTCTCTAACATACTTAATTTTGACCCAAACATGCCCGCCTTTTTCCTTTATTATGAAAAAGGCGAACTTGTTGGTCTATTAACTGTCTATGCAGATGATCAAGATGTAGAAGTGACGATACTGGTTCATCCAGCTCATCGCCGTCAGGGAATTGCGCGTGCTTTATTTACTAGTTTTGAGAAAGAAACGGCTTCTTTCTCTATTCGTTCAGTTACTTTTCAGACAGAGCGTGTTTTTTTAGACCGCCATCCTGATTTTGTCAGCAACTGGGGATTGGTTGAGGATGAAGAGACAGAAACTTGGTTAGGTAAGGATAGAAGACCTTATCCGTTAGCAAACCTTTCCAATCTTGAAGTTTTGTTAGCAGATAGTTCGTATCAAGATCAAATTAGTCAGTTAAAATTTCAGGCATTTTCAGAGGAACATAAATCGAGAGAAGTTGTGAATAGATATGTCGCTGAAGCTCTGAAAGATCCAGAAAGTCGCTTATATATTTGTTAAAAGACGGTCAGGTTATTGGAACTTGCACGGTAGATTTATCGAGCGATACGAATTACTTCTACGGTTTAGCAATATCGGAACCTGAACGTGGGAAAGGCTATGGAAGCTACTTAGCAAAATCCCTTGTCAACCAACTAATTGAGCAAAATGAGAAGGAATTTCAGATTGCCGTGGAAGATAGCAATGTAGGTGCCAAACGTTTGTATGAAAAAATTGGCTTTGTCAAACAGACCCAGGTGGTTTATCTGAATGATAAAGGAGCAAGGGATTCCGAAGTGTAGAGACATTCGGACTGAAATTCAATTGAACTCTTAGTTATGAAACTAACTGTTCTTGGATTTTAGTTTTCTTGACTATTATTTTATGATTAAAATCTATGACACCTTGAGCCGGAAGTAGATAGGAGAGGCGCTTGAATGTTTAAGAATGAACCGTTCTGCTGCAGATTGGAATTGCTGTTTTCTGGTTTATTTTTCTGGTCCAGCAAGGATTTTGCTGAATACTTTGATTAGCTTAGGTATAATCATCTGGGCCTATCCCGCTAAGTGAAGGCGAAGCAGAACTAGAAAGGAAACTACGAGAATGGCAGTATATTTTTACGGCTGTATCACCATGGATGGCTACTTGGCAGACAGCCAGCACAGGATAGACTGGCTGCATCAGCTTGGTTCTGTAGAGGATACAGGCTATGATGACTTTTACAGGCAAATGGATATCACCATCATGGGCAAGCGGACCTTTGAGGAAATCCAAGATTTGCAAGATGTAGAAAGTTTTTATCAAGCTACGGAAAACTATGTCTTTACGCATGATAGGCACCTGCCTGTCAGCAATTACCAGCCAGTAGCTGGGGATGTGGTGGACTTTGTTCGCCAGATTGACAAAGGCAAAAATGTCTTTGTGATTGGTGGTAATTCCTTAGTAGGACCGCTCTTGGATGCGGATCTTTTTGACCACCTCATTATTCAGATAGCGCCCCTTATCCTAGGAAAGGGGGTTCCCCTATTTACCCAAGAGGAAGGGCAGCGCTTTTACCAACTGGATAGCCTCAGACAATTTGGTCCTTTTGCAGAGCTGGTTTTCAGCCGAAAAAGTCAGAAATAGAGAAGGGAGTGGACCGCATGATTAAAATTTACGATACCATGTCTCGTGATTTGCGAGAGTTTGTCCCGATTGAGGACGGCAAAGTCAAGATGTATGTTTGTGGGCCAACCGTGTATAACTATATCCACGTGGGGAATGCCCGTTCGACGGTGGCTTTTGATACCATTCGTCGTTATTTTGAGTACCGTGGGTATGAGGTTGCCTATATTTCCAATTTTACGGATGTGGATGATAAGATTATCAACCGTGCCAAGGAAGAAGGTATTACGCCTCAGGAGGTTGCGGACAAGTACATCGCTGCCTTTCGTGAGGATGTGACGGCTTTGGGCGTCAAACCTGCGACCCGCCATCCTCGTGTGGTGGAATTTATGATTGACATCATCCGTTTTGTGGAAGAGTTGATTGAAAAAGGTTTTGCTTATGAGAGCCAAGGGGATGTTTACTTCCGTGTGGAAAAATCCCACAACTATGCTAAATTAGCAAATAAAACCTTGGAAGATTTGGAGCTAGGTGCTTCAGGTCGTACCGATGAAGAAACGGCACGTAAGGAAAATCCTGTAGACTTTGCCCTCTGGAAAGCTGCCAAGTCAGGCGAGATTTCTTGGGATAGTCCTTGGGGACCTGGTCGTCCGGGCTGGCATATTGAGTGTTCGGTCATGTCAACAGAGATTTTGGGCGATACCATTGATATCCACGGTGGCGGAGCCGATCTAGAGTTTCCACACCACACCAATGAAATTGCCCAGTCAGAAGCCAAAACAGGTCAGACCTTTGCTAACTACTGGATGCATAATGGCTTTGTCAATATCGATAATGTCAAGATGTCCAAGTCCTTGGGGAACTTTATCACAGTGCATGATGCCCTTAAAACTCTTGACGGACAGGTACTTCGATTCTTCTTTGCGACTCAACATTATCGCAAGCCAATCAACTTTACGGAAAAAGCGGTGCGCGATGCAGAGACTAATCTTAAGTATCTGAAGAATACTTACGAGCAACCGTTTACTGGAACTGTAGATGCTCAAGAGTTGCAAGCTTTTAAAGATAAGTTTGTAGCAGCAATGGATGAGGATTTTAACGCTGCTAACGGTATCACAGTGGTCTTTGAAATGGCCAAATGGATCAATTCAGGCAACTATGATACAAGTGTTAAGCGAGCTCTTGCGGATATGTTGGAAGTCTTTGGAATTGTCTTTGTTGAGGAAGTTTTGGATGTAGAGATTGAAGCTTTGATTCAAAAACGCCAAGAAGCGCGTGCCAATCGTGACTTTGCGACAGCGGACCAGATCCGTGATCAATTGGCTGCTCAAGGGATTAAGCTACTTGACACCAAAGATGGAGTGAGGTGGACACGTGATTGATGTCAATCTCATTAACGGAATTGCGTTAGCTTTTGAGGGGGACGCGGTGTATTCTATGTATATTCGCCGCCACCTCATCCTCAAAGGCATGACCAAACCCAATAAACTCCATCAAGAAGCGACCAAGTATGTATCAGCTAAAGCTCAGGCACACTTGATTTCCCTTATGTTAGAGGAGCAGGTCTTAACAGAAAAAGAAGAAGAAATCTATAAACGTGGTCGCAATACCAATAGTCACACCAAGGCCAAAAATGCTGATGTAGTGACTTACCGTATGTCCACAGGTTTTGAAGCAGTCATGGGCTATCTCCATATGACTGAAAATCTGGAACGTCTTGAGAGCTTGATTTTATGGTGCATCCAAAAAGTGGAGGGCTAGGATATGATAGCAAAAGAACTACAAGACTGGTTTCCTGAGGCTCAGATTTCAGACCAACCAGTAAAGAGAGAGGGCTATCTTACTCTCCCTTTAGCTTCTCAGCAGTGGATTTTGCTAGAGGAAACTGGGCTCAGTGAGCGTGAAAAGCAGTTAGTTGCCCTTTTGACCCAGCAGGAGCAGGCTCGTTCGCTCAATCCTTGGTATTCTTATCTGATTGAGGGCAAGGGACAGGCACCGAAAACTTTTAAAAAGATTCAGTTGGTTTATTGCCATCTTTCCTATTTTCAGCAGGAAAATCTGGTTTCTTGGTTGGATATGATGCGGACTCTTTTTCCGAACTCCCAGACAGTGCTACAGGTCGGAGCTCAGGACTATGTTTTCGTGCTTCAACAAGATAAATACACCTCTGTACGAGCTATTTTAAGTGATACGATTGAAGCGGTTGAGTATGACTTTGGATTGCGTCTCTCTATCATGTTAGGCCAGGTTTGGTCTCAGACGGGCCATCAAGCCCTATCAGACTTGATTAAAGCGGAGCGGGATTTGTTTAAGACTTGGTGGCGTCAGGGTCACCAAGGTGTTCATACTTTTTCTCAGCTCTATCTTTGGAGTATGGGAGAAAGACTCGTGGACTTGAAGGCAATCAAGGAATGTCTACACCAGATGATTTTGGATCAAGATCAGATTCAGGAAATCATTCTTTCCCTTTGGGAAAATAGTGCCGTTCTCACTAAAACAGCCCAGCAGCTCTATCTGCACCGCAATTCTCTCCAATACAAAATTGATAAATGGGAAGAATTGACAGGGCTACAGTTGAAGGAATTGACTGACCTGACCCTGTGTTATCAGTTGATTTTGCCAGATATTCTCTAAAGTTTTGTGCAAGTTGCACAGAACTTTTTTGTTTTTTTGGTCACTTTGCCATAGAAAGATAAAGCGTTTTCATATATAATAAAACTATCAAAAGACAAAAGGAGTTCACCTCATGGTAGAATTGAATCTTAAAAATATTTACAAAAAATATCCAAACAGCGAACACTACTCAGTTGAAGACTTCAACTTGGACATTAAAGACAAAGAATTTATCGTTTTCGTAGGTCCTTCAGGATGTGGTAAATCAACAACTCTTCGTATGATTGCAGGTCTTGAAGATATTACAGAAGGAACTGCATCTATTGATGGCGTGGTTGTCAACGACGTAGCTCCAAAGACCGTGACATCGCCATGGTATTCCAAAACTACGCCCTTTACCCACATATGACTGTTTATGACAACATGGCTTTCGGTTTGAAATTGCGTAAATACAGCAAAGAAGACATCGACAAACGTGTGCAAGAAGCAGCTGAAATCCTTGGATTGAAAGAATTCTTGGAACGTAAACCTGCTGACCTTTCAGGTGGTCAACGTCAACGTGTTGCCATGGGTCGTGCCATTGTCCGTGATGCAAAAGTATTCTTGATGGACGAACCTTTGTCAAACTTGGATGCAAAACTTCGTGTATCAATGCGTGCTGAAATCGCTAAAATCCACCGTCGTATCGGAGCCACAACTATCTACGTAACTCACGACCAAACAGAAGCGATGACACTTGCAGACCGTATCGTTATCATGTCAGCAACTAAGAACCCTGCTGGTACAGGTACTATCGGACGTGTAGAACAAATCGGTTCTCCTCAAGAAGTTTACAAAAACCCAGTTAACAAATTTGTTGCAGGATTCATCGGAAGCCCAGCAATGAACTTCATCAACGTGAAATTGGTTGGTAGCGAAATTGTTTCTGACGGTTTCCGTTTGAAAGTGCCAGAAGGTGCTTTGAAAGTTCTTCGTGAAAAAGGTTACGAAGGTAAAGAATTGATCTTCGGTATCCGTCCAGAAGATGTGAATGCAGAGGAAGCATTCCTTGAAACATTCCCAGAATCAGTTGTAAAAGCTACTATCTCTGTATCGGAATTGCTTGGTTCAGAATCTCACCTTTACTGCCAAGTTGGTAAGATGAATTCGTTGCTAAAGTTGATGCTCGTGACTATTTGCAAACAGGTGCAACAGTTGAACTTGGATTTGACTTGAACAAAGCCCACTTCTTCGATGTAGAAACTGAAAGAACAGTTTATTAAGATAAATGAAATGTCAAAACACTGCTAGAGAAACCTGGCAGTGTTTTTTGAAATGTGGATTGATTGAGAGGGAATTTTCTAGTTTTCATATTCTTAAAAAAGTGATAAAATGGTAGGAAGAATTGGAGAGTAGAGATGCCGAAAGAAGTGAATTTGACGGGCGATGAGGTTGTCGCTTTAACGCAAAAATATTTATCAAAAGAAGATGTTGCTTTTGTCCATAAGGCCTTAGTCTATGCTGTTGAATGCCACAGTGGCCAGTATAGGAAATCTGGCGAACCTTACATTATTCACCCTATCCAAGTGGCAGGTATTTTAGCCAAACTTAAGCTAGATGCCGTAACGGTTGCTTGTGGTTTCTTGCATGATGTGGTAGAAGATACAGATGCGACCTTGGATGATTTGGAGAGAGAGTTTGGCCCTGATGTGCGGGTAATCGTCGATGGGGTTACCAAACTTGGTAAGGTCGAGTACAAATCGATCGAGGAGCAATTAGCGGAAAACCATCGCAAGATGCTCATGGCCATGTCTGAGGACATCCGTGTTATTTTGGTCAAACTGTCTGATCGCTTGCACAATATGCGGACCCTAAAACACCTTAGAAAAGACAAGCAGGAGCGTATTTCCAAAGAAACCATGGAAATCTATGCCCCACTTGCCCATCGTTTGGGGATTTCCAGTGTCAAATGGGAGTTGGAAGACCTATCTTTCCGTTATCTAAATCCAACGGAGTTTTACAAGATTACCCATATGATGAAGGAAAAGCGCAGAGAGCGTGAAGCCTTGGTGGATGAAGTAGTCACAAAATTAGAAAACTATACGACGGATCGTCACTTGAAAGGGAAGATTTATGGTCGTCCCAAACATATTTACTCGATTTTCCGCAAAATGCAGGATAAGAGAAAACGTTTTGAGGAAATCTATGATTTGATTGCTATTCGTTGTATTTTGGATACCCAAAGTGATGTTTATGCCATGCTTGGTTATGTGCATGAACTTTGGAAACCGATGCCTGGTCGTTTCAAAGACTATATCGCTAATCGCAAGGCCAATGGTTACCAGTCTATCCATACGACTGTTTATGGGCCAAAAGGGCCGATTGAATTCCAGATTCGGACCAAGGCTATGCACGAGGTGGCTGAGTACGGGGTTGCGGCTCACTGGGCTTATAAGAAAGGCGTTAAGGGGCAGGTTAACAGCAAGGAATCAGCTATTGGGATGAACTGGATCAAGGAGATGATGGAGCTCCAAGACCAGGCCGATGATGCTAAGGAATTTGTCGATTCAGTTAAGGAAAACTATCTGGCTGAGGAAATTTACGTCTTTACCCCAGATGGAGCTGTCCGTTCACTTCCAAAAGATTCAGGACCGATTGACTTTGCCTATGAAATCCATACAAAAGTTGGTGAAAAAGCGACTGGTGCCAAGGTCAATGGTCGTATGGTTCCACTGACAACCAAGCTCAAGACAGGGGATCAGGTTGAAATTGTCACCAACCCTAACTCCTTTGGGCCAAGCCGTGACTGGCTCAACATGGTTAAGACCAGCAAGGCGCGCAATAAGATTCGTCAGTTTTTTAAAAACCAAGATAAGGAATTGTCTGTCAACAAGGGTCGTGAAATGCTGATGGCCCAGTTCCAAGAAAATGGCTATGTGGCCAATAAATTCATGGACAAGCGTCACATGGACCAAGTTCTGCAAAAGACTAGCTACAAGACAGAAGAATCCCTCTTTGCGGCTATTGGTTTTGGAGAAATCGGTGCTATTACCGTCTTTAACCGTCTGACTGAAAAGGAACGTCGTGAAGAAGAACGTGCCAAGGCCAAGGCGGAGGCAGAAGAACTTGTCAAAGGCGGAGAGGTAAAGGTTGAAAATAAAGAAACCCTCAAGGTCAAGCATGAGGAGGGTGTGGTCATTGAAGGTGCCTCAGGTCTCCTAGTTCGGATTGCAAAGTGTTGTAACCCTGTACCTGGTGACGATATTGTCGGCTACATTACCAAGGGCCGTGGTGTGGCTATTCACCGTGTGGACTGTATGAACCTGCGCGCCCAAGAAAACTACGAGCAACGTCTCCTTGATGTGGAATGGGAAGACCAGTACTCAAACTCAAATAAGGAGTATATGGCCCATATCGATATCTATGGTCTCAACCGTACAGGATTATTGAACGATGTACTGCAAGTTCTTTCAAACACAACCAAGAATATTTCAACGGTCAATGCCCAACCAACTAAGGATATGAAATTTGCTAATATCCATGTGTCCTTCGGCATTGCTAACCTCTCGACGCTGACTACGGTCGTGGACAAGATTAAGAGTGTGCCAGAAGTTTACTCTGTCAAACGGACCAACGGCTAATTGTCCTAGCTCTTACTAGAAAGGCTATTATGAAAATCATTATCCAACGGGTTAAAAAAGCCCAAGTGAGTATCGAAGGTCAGGTTCAGGGGAAAATCAACCAAGGCCTCTTATTGCTGGTTGGTGTTGGACCAGAGGACCAAGAGGAAGATTTGGATTATGCCGTGAGAAAACTGGTCAACATGCGTATTTTTTCAGACGTAGAAGGCAAGATGAATCTGTCTGTCAAAGATATTGGAGGAGAAATCCTCTCTATTTCTCAGTTTACTCTCTTTGCGGATACTAAGAAAGGCAATCGTCCAGCCTTTACAGGTGCAGCCAAGCCTGATATGGCATCAGACTTCTATGATGCATTCAATCAAAAATTAGCGCAAGACGTGCCTGTTCAGACAGGTATCTTTGGAGCGGATATGCAGGTTGAGCTGGTCAATGACGGACCAGTCACCATTATCCTTGATACGAAAAATAGATGAGAAAAACCAAGCTGACTAGGCTTGGTTTTTCTCATCAATGCCAGCATGATTCCATCAATGACAAG
>BNJS01002964.1_pt1 | contig 38662 bp, 45 predicted proteins | sample 8540461 | NCBI WGS metagenome assembly BNJS01 (sample SAMD00202454, study PRJDB9452) | human saliva metagenome | isolation source: human saliva | place: Japan
TATGAAGTACGTACGGTAGAAGATATTCAATAACACTGAAAGAGTGGATAATTATGGTTCTTTTTATTTACATTTAAACCATTAATTCTATTGGTACCCATCAAGACAAAATTGAATTAGAATATTTGTCTATTTTAGAAATAAGAGTATTCAAAATGTAAAATAAAGGCAAAAGAGCACTAAATTATGTAAGTACTCTCTTTTCTATTTTCAGACTATTTCAGACGTACAGCGGCGGGGAGGAATCCCTACCACTGTTTTTTGTATTCTTGGCAAATTGGATTTTAAGCTTTCGTTATTGGAATCCATAACTCCATTTTGTAATCAGGACTATGCATATCACCTTCATAGTAATATTCAATAGTCAGGCTTTCCTGAGTGAACATAGCCATGCTCGGGAAAGAATACTTCCATCGCATATTTCCATCCGGTATGAATGCAATCTGGAACACTTCCTGTTAACTCTACAACGGCATACTCTGCTTCATCAACTTCTAAAACATCTAAGCCCATGCTTCTTGCTTTGTCTATATCATTAACAATATAGCCTGCCATATAGTTTATTGTGCTTGGGTTTTTCCACATCATGGCAAACGCCAACACTTTGACCGTTTCCCCAAACTTGCAAGTTCATCGTGGCTATATTTTTTTCATACAGCTTATCCCAGACACTTGGACATAATGATGAATTAATGCTTTGTTCATTTACCCCTGCGACTGCAAAGGCTTGTTTCTTTTGAATTGTAATATTCATGCTTCTTCCTCCTCTTACACTGAGTGCTAATTGCACTCGTGAAACTAATTTAAATGGTTTCCCATTTCTCACCTCTGAAGGAGTAAATCCATGAAAATTTTTAAACGCTGTTCCAAATGAATCTGATGACTCGTATCCGAATTTGAATGCAACATCAATAATCTTTTTCGTCCGTATCTCTTAATATAATGGCTGCTTCCGTCAATCTTCTGCTTCTCAAATAGTCTGAGAGTGTTATTTCGGTTAGAATAGAAAACAAGCGGCTGAACATCGAATAAGAGTATCCGGATAACTGAGTTACTTTCTTTTCGTCAATTTCATCATCAAGAACTGTTTCAAGATAATCAATCGTATTGTTAAACGACTTGATAATATTCATTTTGATTCCCCCTTTCGTTCGGCATATTTTAGTATAGAGAAAGACTTTCTTTTCTTACCCTACAGTATTCGTACGAATTTTATAGGTTTCATTTCATAGAAATTTATAGCTTGCTAAGTTCGACAAACTGAAGCTTGTTTGCCTCATTTAGCTTTCTTAGGTTTCTTTTCGTGCAATTCCGTATACATACCTTTCAGTAGTTCAGTAATCAAATCCATATCCTCAAATCTGTCGAATACATGCATCAATGTCTTTGAACCCTCATACGGATAACGCAATTCTGAGTCTGCAAGAAGTTTGTCCGATGTCGGCGTTCTCTTTAAAAATAGTTCATTATCGCAAATGTCACCTATCAGCTTACCGTTAAAATATATAAGGTATCCGCCCATCATGGATCTTATGACAATATCACCTGCTGCGGAAAAAATCTCACGAACAAATTCATTAAATTCATTCACTATGATTACCTCCTTCAAAATCAAATATTCCTTACTTTATGGCATACTCTTTCCCTATTTATCCTCAAAATTTCAGCAATCCATTTTCATCAAATTGAAAATTCGGTCCCCATGAAACTTCCCAATAGTATCCATCTAAATCCGAAAAATATGCGTGATATCCACCCCAAAAAACTTCCTGTGGCTCTTTTACAATTTTTCCACCTGCTTTTCTTACTAATGCAATTACAGTCTCTACATCTTCTTTATGTTCAACATTGTAGGCTAATGTAATTCCTGAAAATCCATTCCCTTTTGGTGGATTATTTTCATCAATATCTTTTGCTAATTGTTCCAAAGGAAATAGTTCAAACTTTGTTCCCGGAGTATCAAAAAAGCATACTGACGGATTATTTTCTCTGCAATCAGTCTTATATCCTAAACCATCTCTATAAAACTTTATTGACCTTTCCATATCTTTCACACCTAAACAAATACAAGTAATCTTGTTCATCGTTACCTCCTATGAATTCTTATTTGTCATACAATCAATTTACTTGCCAACTTGTAAACTTGTTTTATCTCTTTACTTTCTAATTTCCAGCTATCAAGCTCAATTTTAATCAACTCCGGGAATTTCTTACTAATATCCCTTAAAGCATTTCCAACTGATTTTCTCACATATTCGCTTGCATCTTCTTTTAAGTTGGCAATCCTTTCAATAGCTTCATTCGGATTTTCCTTGAAATATGGTCTACTTGTCCATATTCTTAGTCCCTCCGTAGCAGCTCTCCTTGTATTAGGATTATTGTTTTTTAACCATTCATCAATTATTGGAAGTGCTTTTTCATATCCTTTTTTCTTGCAGAATTCATCAAATGCCTTTGCCAATACTTCCTGAACTCTCCAATTATCATCTTTGGAAACTTCATCTCTCATAAATGCTAAAATATCATCTTGTTCTGATAAATATCCAAAAAGAAATACACTGTACATCCTTACTTGATAAGTACTAGATTTATATGCTAAAAATGCCAAATTCTTTAGCTATATTCATTATCATTAGATTTATAATCGGTTAACGCTCTTTTCTCTTCCTCTTTGAAACCATTTTCTATCAAAGAAAATTCTTTTTCTAAACTCGCAATATATTCTTTCAAGTTGCCTCGCCTCCTCATAAAAATATCTATTTTTCCTACAACGCTTTAATCTTCTCATTTATCAATTCAATAAATGCTATCACAGTCGCTCCCTATCATCGGAAGCCCATAGGACTAAATAAAAAAACCAATGACCAAGCCCGATATACCTATTCCGACTTCTCCTTGAATAAAAAGAAGCTAATGCTCCAAATACGCAGAACACCATAACGATATACAGTAATGCTGTTTCAATACCAAGCAAGAATGTCAAGAAAGCTATCAAAATTGTTAAGACAAGACTAATCGGAAATAAGATAATTTTTAATATCCATCACATACACTACCTCTTTTTCTCTTTCGCTTATGTGCTGCTTACACCATTATTTTTTTATGGATAATGACTCTAAGCAACACATAAACTATCAGTTTCTTCAGTTTTTAACTTTGGTAGAAGCTTCAAAACCTTTGATTTTACTGAACTATTTGCCTCTGTCATTATTATGATACGAAACCCATCGGTTCAGTCACTTTTTATACACATGCATTTTCTTTGCGTATATCGAAAGATTCTGTAGGTTTTTTGTTGGTGTGCCAGACATGGTATATATCTTGGAGGTTGAAAAGGTACCTCTTACCAAGGAATGTAGTCCCTAAGGTTTAGCCGAATTCAAGGATGTCCATCGTGAGGTAGAATCTTAAGAAAGAACTAGGTAAACTGCTGGTTCGAGGGTCATGAATCTCAATTGAGACGGTAGATGGTAGGAAAGATGTATGTCTTACTTTGGGGTCTTATCAGTGCCGAAAAGTACATAGTTATTAAGCTGATTGTTTAACCATAATTATAGTTTAAATAAGATTCCAATAATTGCGGCTGCGATAATAAATAGTATTGGATGTGTTTTTGGTTTAAAGTGATAAACAGTTAACATGCATGCAAATATGATAATAGGCTTCCACTTAAATAAACTTAAAAGAGATTTTGTTGTTTGAAATGCAGTAATATCAAATAAGGCAAGTAAATAGATGCCAATGACTGCAGATGTGATTAAACCGACAACCGCAGGTCGTAAGCCCAAAAATGCATTTTGTACAATCACAGAGTCTTCAAACTTTTGAAGTGCTGTTGCGATTAGAATAATTGATAGAAATGCTGGTGCTGTAACAGAAAGTGTCGTAGCGATACCACCAAAGAAACCGTATACGTGATTCCCTACATAGGTTGCCATATTGACACCCATTGGTCCAGGTGTTGATTCGCTGATAGCGACCATGGTGGTTAAGTCTGTTAGACTAAACCATCCATACTTTAATGACATCTCTTGTAGGAAGGGGATGGTTGCTAGTCCTCCACCGATGGAGAATAAACCTGTTTTAAAGAATTCCCAGCATAATAGTAAAAAATTTGCCATGATGATTACCTCACTGGTATCTTATCACGACAAATTTTGTTGTAAAACTGTTATTCTGTAGAATCTTCTTCTCTAGTTTTAACGCCCCAGATGAAGTAAATCATATGACCTAACCATACGACTCCAAGAATTGCACATGGAATATACAACGCTTTGCGAATCATCATGATAAAGCCAATTGACATAAATGCAGTAACTATGCACATCACACGAATTTTAGCAGCCTTTGTCATACCTTTACCACTAAGATGACTCTCTAAGTTATCTTTATATATTTTTGTGTTGATAAACCAGTTGTGCAGTTTTTCAGAACTCTTACTATAGCTAAATGCTGCAAGAAGTAAGAATGGAAAGGATGGTAGTAGTGGAATGAACGCTCCTACAGCACCAACACCAAGGCTGATACTTCCTAGTACGATCCAAAATATCTTTTTTGAATTCATTTCTGTTTCTCCAGTTTTCTTTTTTCTTTGATGCTTTCAATGAGATGGCGAATTGTTGCGAATGGATAATGTAACAACATTCTTGGACCGCAAAAGCGCATCACATTTTTTATTCTTTCTCTCATTTCTGGTTTGTAACAATGCACACGGCAGTTTGCGCAGAAGGTTTTTGTTTCCATGAATGGGCAGTGGTTGCTTCGCAGTGTAGCGTAATCAAGCAACTGCTGACATTCAGGACAAAGGCCATCTTTAGTGCCATGTTTCTTTTTGCAGTAAACTTCAATCATCTTTGAGACGATAGAAATCTCACGTTGACGTTTTTCTTCAATTTTGTTCATGCATGACACCTTCTGATGCACGATAAATGCGGTCAGCGATTGCCATTGTTGATTCACGATGGGATACCAAGATAATGCATTTATCGTGTTTTTGTTGTTTTAAAGATTTAAGAATGATTCCTTCGTTGATACTATCAACGTTACTTGTAGGCTCATCTAATAGGATTAACTTACTGCCACGTAGGAATGCACGGGCTAGACCGATACGTTGTTTTTCACCTGCAGAAAGATTATCCCTCGAGTGTTCCAACCTTACTTTTGGTAGCCATCTGGTAGTGTCATGATAAAGTCATGAATAGATGCATTGCGGCATGCATTCTGAATTTCCTCTAATGTAGCTTCTGGTTTAGCGATACGAAGGTTTTCTTCAACAGTATCATCAAAGAGATATGTTGTTTGGCTTACCATTGTGGCATTCGATAATAAACTATCTGTATTAATATCGTTAATATCGATGCCGTTGTAGAGGATATCTCCTGTTTCTTTTTGCCAGAATCGAAGTAATAGTTTTAGGAATGTTGACTTACCACAGCCTGATTCACCAACGATACCAACAATCTCACCAGTCTTTGCGTGCATAGAGATATCTTTTAGTACCTGTGTTTGTCCATCGTAAGAGAAGGATAAATGATTTACTTCTAAGTTTTCAAATGTAAAGTCTTTACCCTCAGTAATCGGTGTTACTGCTGGTTTTTCTGATAGTAAGTTGAGTACACGATCACCAGACGCAAATGTCTGTGTTAAGTTACCTGGTAGTGCAGAGATTGCGATAACTGGACCAAATGATCCAAATACTGCTGTTACACCAATTAACATCTTACCGATTGTTAGACTGTTATTTGCGACTAGGATAATACCTACAATTAATGTAAGGATGATGAAGATTGAAACGCTTAGTTCTGTTTCTGCAGTCGCTTTCGCTGTATCGTGCTTCATTTTCTTTGTTTCTAGAAGAAGTGAATCAGAACGTTTGTTTACTTCATCTTTACGCTGATCTTGTGCGTGCATCAAGACGATATCCTTAATACCCTTAATACTATCTAAGAAGTAAGCGTTAAAGGATGCAAATTCAGCACGATAACGAACACCCGATTCCTTTAATCTACTAGAAGAAATCATTGGCACAATAATACCAATTGTGAGATATCCAAGTAATGCGATTAATGCAAGATACCAATTTACTGTAAATCCAACAAATAGAGTGACACATGTTGATACGATAACCGCGATACAAATAGGGGAAATCGTATGTGCATAGAATACTTCTAATGTTTCGATGTCAGCAGTAATCATAGAGATGATTGCGCCTTTTTGTTTGCTTTCAAGTTTTGCAGGACAAAGAATACGTAATGCACGGAAAATCTTGTCACGTAATACAGCTAGTAGCTTAAATGCGATGTAGTGGTTACTATATTGTTCAAGATAACGTAAGAAACCACGTAATATACCAAAGCCAATTGTTAAAGCGATGATTGTCCCGTAAGAAAGAGGGATTGCTTCACCGAGTGATTTGGCGATACCAACTGCACCCAGAAGAGTTACACCCATCGCAACAATGAAACCTACAGAACCGTTAATAACAGCAAGAATCATGATATATGCTAGTGAACCTAGTAAGGTGATGAGGCTTGCCATGATTTTAGCGCCACTACGGCGGATATATTTCTCGTTTGTCATGCGACCACCTCCGTATAGCCTTCTTCTAAGTTCTTTTGTGTTGTATATAGTTTTGCGTAACCTTCATGCATGTTCATAAGTTCTTCGTGTGTACCATGTTCTTTTACTTCGCCATCTTCGATGTAGTAGATAGTATCATCCACAATGACATTTGCTAGGCGGTGTGAGATAACAATCACGGATTTCTCTTTGGATAGTTCCTTGATGTTATTCATGATAATAGCTTCGCTTTCAATATCGATATTACTTGTGGCTTCATCGAAGATGTAGATATCTTTGTTTGCGACTAGATTAATTGCAAGTGCTAGTCGTTGTTTCTGGCCACCAGAGATGTTTGCGGCGTCTTCTGTAATGACTTTATCTGAGTCCGCCGTTTTCGATAATAAAATCATAGAGATTTACTTTCTTAAGAGCTGTAAAGATTTCATCTTCTGTTACGTCTGCTTTTGCTAGCATAAAGTTTTGACGAATTGTTTCATTAAAGATATAGGTGTTATAACTTACAACTGAAATGTGAGAGTAGTATGATTCTCTACTGAGTGTCTCTAGCGGTTTATTTCCAATAAGGATAGAACCTTGTTGTGAGTGATATGCACCTAATAGTAAATTTACAACTGTAGACTTTCCTGAACCGGACTCGCCGACGATTGCATACATTCCAGTTGAGCCAAAGTTCATGGATGCATGTTTCAACACATCACGTGTTCCATCATAGAGAAGGTAACATCTTTCACTGTAATTTCTGTATTATCTACTGTTTCGCTACCCCATACTGGGTCTGGTTGTGCAAGTAATGAGAGAATCTTGTTACCTGCACTTGCGCCATTCATTGCAATATGGAAGGCAGAACCAAACGCACGTAGTGGTAAAAAGAAGTCTACAGCTACAAGAATTAGGAATAGTGCTGCGTAAGCAGATAAGCTTCCATTTACAACAGCATTAATGGTTAAGGCAATACCAAGACCAGCACCACCATAAGCAACCATGTCCATGATTGTTGTACTAGCCAACTGCATGACTAATACCTTCATCGTAATCTTACGGAACTCTTCACTTGTTTCGTTCATCTTGATATTTTGTGCTGCATCAGCCTGGAAAATCTTTAGTTCCTTGAGACCTTGTACACTATCTAAGAAACTATCTCCCATGGATGTGTATTTACCCCAGTACTTCGCAAAGATTTTCTTTGCGTAACGGGATACTCGCAATAATTGACATTGGAATGAGTGGTACGCATGCAAGTAATACAAGTGCAACTGCCCAATTGATACGTACTGTAACTACAAACAAAATGATTGGAGCGATCATCGCATAGAAGAATTGGGGAATATATGCAGAGTAGTATAGGTCTAACTGCTCTACACCTTCCATGGATAACTGTGTTAAGCCAGCCATACTCATATTGTCGGTTGTACGAACACCTAGTTTGATAATCTTGTCATAGATTTTTTGACGAAGATCCTTCTTTACGTTTCTTCCTAACGTATCCTTTAAGTCACCAATTCTACGAGAAGTAACGTAACGAATTGCCATTGCAATCACAACAACTATCGCTGGTAGGATAAAGCCTTGTGCACCACTACCAGAGGATGCGTATTCTGCTGCGTATCGAATGGCATAGCAGATGGATGCGGTAATTGAAAGATTAGCAAATAACCCCACAATCATCAGTCCAACAGTATAGAATATATATTTTTTATTTTCACCCAAAAGGGCTAAAAGTTTTTTATCTATCATGTCTAGAAATCCTTTCGCATAGATTATTTTACACGATAAGTTAGTTATAGATAATTACAACAATCTTTATGATTGTTGTGAAAATTGATGGATTATTTGAGGTGAATTTTTATTTTTATAAGTATAGAATACGTAGCCAAATACAGCGGCTAGTATTACAAGAAGTACAGTTGGAATATTTGTAAAGTATGCTAGTAAGAATGCCACAAGACAGATGATTAAGCTAGGGATATCTACAATACTAGTCTTAAATAAGTTCTTTACTGCCCCAAACATTAATACGCATACTGCAATCTGAATTCCAGCAAGTGCATGTTTTACTACATCGAGGGAAGAAAAGTTCGATAAGGAGGTTGCAATAATACTAATGATAATAATTGATGGCGTAATGACACCGAGTGTCGCTGCTAAAGCACCGAGGAAACCATCGATTTTACCACCGATAAATGTGGATAAGTTGACTGCAATTGCGCCTGGTGTGCATTGGCTAATTGCATAGTAATTTAACACATCCTCAGCTGTTACCCAGTGGTGTTTATCGACAACTTCTTTTTGAATCATTGGAATCATTGCGTATCCACCGCCGAAGGTAAATAAGCCAATTTTGAACCATGAGAGATAAAGTTTAGCGATTTTATTCATGCAACCTCGTTTTCTTGAATTCAACACTAGCATTTTTTTGACTGTCAGTAAATAAAATTGCGTATGTAGAATACAATTGAAGAGATATAAAAAATCGTGTATTATGCTACTAATTCACTAGTGAGAGGTTATAAAAATGAGAAACAGAAAGAACTCTGATTTTGGTTGGATATTCTTCTTATTATCTGGAGGAGGAACGTTTATTCCTATGACTATTATTGGTATCGTATTTGCGATTGTAATGGCTGCGTAAATGCCTCAGAAGAGAAACGAGCAAAGATCAAACCCATACGCTAGCTATTCTTCATCTACATATTATGCTGGAAATCGTGCTTCAAATATTTCCGCATCACAGATGGCAAAGAATAATATTTTTCTTACGTAAGTGGTTTAGAACACATACTGCATTAAATGTTAGTACGGGTATTGAACTACGCGTACGTAATGGTGAATACAAGTCACTCTCTAATTTAGATGTTTATCGTAATGGTATCTTGGTGAGTGGTTTGAATGTATTCGGTGCAAACTATCCAGAATCATATGAACAAATTCTAAGAGAAGTTTCTAAGCAGGCTGATGATTACCAGAACACTGATGTGATTGATGTACAAGCGACACCAACAAGTGTGAAGAAGGAAGAAGTTAAGGTTGAACAGCCATCTTCTAGCGCGCAAAGCTATATTGATCAGATTAATGCATTAAATGATGCAATTCCTGACGAAGAAATTTCAAATGGTTTATTTGAAACATGTGCACTCTTAAAACAAGCGCAGAAGTTAGAAACAACTTTCCCTGCATCCAAAGGAAAGCTCAAGAAGTTATATGATTATTATTTGCCAATCCTTGTGCGTATTTTAAAACAATATGACGCTCTTCAGACCGCACAGACAGACCCTAACTATGAAGAAACAAAAGAGAAGTTAGGAAAGACTGTTGTATTAATTAATGATGCGATGAAGAATATGATTGCAAGTTACACAGACCAGGACTTCATTAACCTATCCGCTGATATGGCTACATTAAATGCTGTGTTAAAGAAGGATGGTTTAACAAGTGATGGAATGTTTGAAGTTGGAAACAAAGGAGACGAGTAATGTCGAAGGATCGTAGAACAGAGGAAAAAGAAAGACTTTGGAATGAGGTCTTAGGCAAAAAACGTGCTTATGAATCCACAGATGCGTCGGAACAAATTACATTAAGCATAGATGGTAACGAGCAAAGTCAGAATTTAAATATTCTAAAACAACCAGACCAAGCAATGCAGGAGTTGAATGCAATCTTGCGTAAACAGCAGAAGGATCTGGAAGATATGCATGCGGCATTACAGAAGAAAGATGAACCATTAGATATCTCTGCAATGAGTATGGATGTTTTAGAAAGAGACTTAAAGCGTGATTATGGTTTAAGTGAAGTTGAACAAAAACCTGTTGAGAAGAAGGAATTTAACTCACAGAAGTTATTTGATGATATCTATAACGTCATTATCTCAAAAGTGATGGGTCAAAAAGACGCAATCCAACAAATGGTAAATGCGTTTAGAAGACCATACTTGATGGGTGAGGAAGCAGGGAAGGTAAAGAATGTCATTCTTGTTTCTGGTCCAGTGGGTTCTGGTAGACATGAAGCCGTTACACAGATGGCTCGTTCGTTATATGAACGTCAGGTATTTGTCAGTGATGAAGTATATACCATTGATATGAGTCGTTATACATCATCAGGGCAAGAACAGATTTTCTTACAGGACTTATATGAGGCAATCTCAGGGAACGGTTCTGTTATCTGTTTTGAGAACTTTGAAAATGGGTTCCCAGCATTCTTGCGTATGATTAGTTCGCTTGTGACTACAGGTAGTTGTGTACTGAACAAGCGTTACGTATTAAATAAGGGAGTACTTGTAGAAAATCAGACAGGACTCGTAAAAGATAGCGTAGATACTTTAAGCGTTAGTGGTAAGTATCTTGTCTTTATGACAACCGGTAGTGTATCGAAGGTTCAAGATGCCTTCGGTGCAGACTTTATGTACCATGTTTTAGATACAGTTACGCTAAAAACACTAGATGAAGATAGTATTCGTTCCATTATCCAAGTTCAAACAACAAACTTAATTAAGAAAGCAGAAGAAAATCTGAAGATTAAGTTACAGGTTGAAGATTCTGTACAGGCTTGGGTAGCGCAACACTTTAACAAGGATTTAGGTGCTGCATCGATCAGTTCTAACTTCTATGATTTCTATGTATCCCTCGGACAAGCTGTATTAGACCATTCCCTACGAAATATGGAAGAAATTCCTATGACGGTAAAGAATGATATTCCTGTCATTACAGTCAAGGAACAAGATATCCAGATGAGTCGCTCACGCAATAGTAGTGAGGAACTTGAAGAAGTAAATCGTGAGCTAAGTGAGATTATCGGTCTTGATGAAGTGAAGTCCTATATTACTTCCTTACAATCCTTGGTTGCGATGCAGCAAAAGCGTCGTGAACAAGGCATGAAGACTGCGACACTTTCAAAGCATATGATCTTTACAGGAAATCCTGGTACCGGTAAGACAACGATTGCGAGATTAATTTCTCGTTATATGAAGGCGATAGGCGCACTAACACAAGGACAACTTGTGGAAGTATCTAGATCGGACTTAGTTGCACAGTACGTAGGACAGACTGCCCCATTAACGATGTCAGTCATTAAGTCTGCGATTGGTGGTGTACTCTTTATCGATGAAGCGTACGCATCACATCGTGGCAAAGATGACGCGTTTGGATTAGAGTGTATTGATACGCTTGTAAAGGCGATGGAAGATAACCGTGATAACTTAATTGTCATCTTAGCGGGATATAAGAAGGAAATGTCAGTATTCCTAGAGTCTAACTCTGGTCTAAAGTCACGTTTCCCAAATATCATCAACTTCATGGGATTACACAGGGGAAGAACTCTATAAGATTGCTTGTCTACAGGCGAAAGGTAAAGGCTATCATATCGACGAAGCTCTTGCGGATAAGCTAACTGCTTACTTCAATGAAGTACAGAGTATTAATCCAATGGAAGCTGGTAATGGTAGACTTGCACGTAATATGATTGAAGACGCAATCTTACGTCAATCCACAAGACTTGTATCTAGTCCAGACAGTGATATGAGCGAACTGATAGAGGCTGACTTTGATTTCACAATCAAGATTCAACCTCCAAAGACTAGTGATTCACCTACACTAGAAGATTTATTAAAGATGACACAAAAGTAGTAATGAAAAGTGCTAAATAAAATCGTTTAGCACTTTTATTATATGTACATGCATGCACGTTTGATGAAATATCAATTATAAATAGTTGAATATGCAAGTAATTTATGTAAGCGTTTATACTATATTATGCATGCATGGTTTTTGCACAATTTATATTGTGGTAATTTTGTGTAAAAATTGTGTATTCTATGCGCCAAATTTGACGATTTTATTATCGTGTATGATTTTCATATGAAAAATATATTACAAAAGACGACAAAGAAGTTTCTTGTGATTGGTTTGGCTGCCTGCATGTTGGGTGGCACAGCACTTGGTTATGTGTTTGCAAGAAACGATTATATAAATAAACAGATGTTACTATCGCAAGCTAAGTTATATGATTCATTGAAACTTAACATGAGTGGTATTACGACAGCTGAGTATGGAAGTACATTCGATTTACATACATTAGTTGCGGAACATACTGGTGATTTAAAGATTGATGGACAGATTGATGCCAGTGCGGTTGGTACGTATCCAATCAAACTGATATTGTCTGGTAAAGAGTCTAAGTTTGGTTTAACAAATTCCAAGACATTTACAGCGAGTGTAAATGTTGTGGATACTAAACCTGCAGAGATTACTTTAGCAGCTAGTAGCGTGGATATTAAAGCAGGAAGTTCTTACGACCTATTCTCCAATATTTCCTCGGTAATTGATCCGATTGATGGTAGCTTAGCTCCTTCAACTGAAAATGGTAAGGGTTACTATACAGTTGCCGTGGATGGTGATATCTCTAAGGCTGGTACATATACAGCAACAGTTACAGCGACAGATAAGAACGGTAATGTTTCTACAGCCTCTTATACAATTAATGTCACAAGAGCGTATGTATCTAGTGGACCTGTAGATACTTCTGGCAACTATCAGGTAATTACTCTTATTTAACAGGTACACTTGGTTTATCTAGGGCAGCAGCTTGTGGTGTTCTTGCGAATATGTGGCAAGAGTCTAAGTTTAATCCAACTGCAGGTTCATCCTATTATGGTTTATGCCAATGGGGTGGCGGTAGATATACAAACCTAGTGAACTATTGTGCAAATAATGGACTAGACTATACAACAGTAGAAGGTCAGTTAGCGTTTATGACACATGAATTAACAGGTGCATATAACAGTACACTTGTTGGTTTACAGAACGTTGCCGACTCAGCGGAAGGTGCAGCAGAGGCAGCTACAATCTTCGTATCAAGATACGAAGGTGCTTCTCATACAGCTGGACGTGCTGAAAAAGCATATGCATATTATCTAGAAGGGTAATCACTCAAACTAAAATAACCTCTATATCGATTTGAATTTTCTAATAAGTTCAAATTGAGTAGAGGCTTTTTGTTTGTGAATTTTACAATGTAGACTTCAATTAGATTTGTATAGCATAACAATGAATTCAAGATAAATAGAAGTGTGATATAGTATTAAAACATAGACACAGAGTACCAGCCTACAATAGCTCTGCATATTTCTATGTCAAACAATATGAAAATGATAGGGCTTCCATACAATGAGGGGGATAGTTTTATCATGGATGAAAAAGGAGAAATGAAAAGTATGAAACAAACAGAAAGAATTGCTGGCTTTGTCTTGCTTGCAATTGTAATTTTGTTCGGCATGTTTGGATTGAGTTCCTCAATGCTGTATTTTAGATTAGCGATGGGTTGTATCTTAGGTTACGCTCTTGCTAGAGGCTTTATGGGATTTGCAGGAAGTGTAAATCGTGCCTATAAGGGTGGTTCTACAAAGTTAATGAGAACATTAATGTTTATGTTCTTCGTATCAGCTGCGGTTAGTACAGCAGTATTATATAACGCAGACGTTTCTGAGTTTGACCTTTGGGTAAACCCTATTAACTTAGGTTTAATTGTAGGTGGACTTCTCTTCGGTTTTGGTATGGCTTTTGCGTCATGCTGTGCATCTGGTGTATTAACAGACTTAGTTGCTGCATTCCCAAGAGGTATTGTTACACTATTATTCTTCTGTATGGGTGTATTTGTAGGCTTCCCAATTTAGAATACAGCAAGCTGGGTACAGGATTCTTTAATCAAGTTTGGTGACAAGAATGGTGTATACTTCCCAGATCTATTTGGATTTGATGGTTTACAGGGTTACTTAGGAGCATTAATCCTTACTGGTATTCTTTGCTTGATCGTAGTGAAGTTAAGCTATCTCTACGAAAAGAAGAGAAAGGAAGCAGGAACTTACTTCGGTATTGGTAGCGAAACAGTACAGTTAGCTGCTGAGAAGAAGTCTTTAGATGAAACAGAACCAGTTTGTCCATGCAGCGAAGATGGATATGAAAAGATCTTTGCACGTCCATGGAGCTTAAGAACAGCTGTTCTTGTAATTTCTGCAGTATTCGTAATTCTCATGGGTGTTACTAAGGCTGGTTGGGGAGCAAGTACTCCTTACGGATTCTGGTTCGGTAAGTTACTCATGTTATTCGGTGTTAAGGTAGAAGCTATCGTTGAGTTTACAAAGGGAGCAGCTGGTCCTTACCAAATGCCTTTCTTTGAGCACCCAATTAATGTACAGAACGTAGGTATCGTATTAGGTACATTTATCTACATGTTAACTTCAAATAACTTCATATCATTCTGCAAGTCAAGCTGGAAGATGAGTCCAAAGCAAGCATTATTCTATGCAATCGGTGGCTTGCAATGGGATTTGGTACAAGACTTTCTAACGGATGTAACGTAGGAGCTCTATATACACCAATCGCAAACTTCTCATTATCAGGATGGATTTTCTTAATTGTCATGGTAACTGGTGGAGTTGTTGGAAATATTGTTGCTAAAAAAGTTCGTTTATAAAATAAATGGATAAAAAATTAAGATATATTGATGTTCTTGGATTAGTCATTGGAGCCATTATAGGCTGGGGCTCCTTTACGCTTCCAGGAACAAAGTTTCTAAGAGAAGCAGGTGTAATCAATACCTTTATAGGACTTTTGATTGGTGGCGTTTTTATCATGGTGATACAGAAATGGCTATCACATCATGCTAGAGAATCATAGAGAAGATGGTGGAGAATTTACCTATGCTTTAAATCATCTAGGCACAGGACATGGCTTTGTAGTTGGTTGGTCCTTAAGTCTTTGTTATTTAAGCATGGTACCGCTGAATGCAGGAGCCTTTGTGTTACTGCTTCGTGAGATATTTGGAGCGAAGATGGATTTTTTCTATCTATATTCTATTTCAGGATATCCAATCTATCTAACAGATGTACTTGTGATGTCTGCTGTCATCATCTTATTTGGTTACATCAATATTCAGGGATTAAAAATTAGCACGAAAGTGCAAAATGTCATGAGCATTCTTTTGGCTGTCATTGTATCAGGACTTCTAGTTTTGATGTTTATGAGAAGTGACTTACAAGCCTTCCATCAAAACTATGTGGATAACTACCGCTTTTCGTTTAGTGAGATTTCGAAAGATCATTGCGATAGCACCCTTCTTATTTGTAGGGTTTGATGTAGTGCCACAGGTTTCCGAGGAACTAGGCTTTAAACCTGAAAAATCTACGTTACTCGTAGGGATTTCAGTATTGATTGGTATATTCATTTATGGAGCATTAAATACGATAGCTGGATTAGGCTTTTCACCTGAAGCAGCTATGAAAACACACTGGGCCGTTGCGGATGCAGTGATTCAACACTTAGGGAAAACAGGATTCTATATCATGTTAATTGCCTTGGCAGCTGCAGTCATTGGTGGAATCAATGGCTTTATGATTGCGTCAAGTAAACTGGTCGCGAGTCTATCCCAAAGAAAGCATCTTGGAGAAAGATACAGCATCAAGAATGAAAAGGTGTACAACCTTATGCAATTCTGTTTGTCTGTGCAATTAGTTTGATTGGAGCCTTTGTTGGAAGACGTGTCATTATCTATATCGTAGATATGGCAAGTGTTCTTGCGGCAGTAGCGTATATGTACGTTAGTTTCATCAGTATTTCGCTTGCGAAATCCAAGGTGGAAAAAGTACAGTGATCTTAGGTTCACTGATTTCAGCTAGTTTTCATTGTGCTGTTAATGTTTCCAGGATCTCCTGCACAGCTTTCAAAGGAAGCTTTCATTAGTCTAATCTTATGGACAATATGTGGAGTTTTGGTATATCAATTTAGAAAAAGAAAGAATGTTTCGTGAAGAAAAGGAGAAACTATGAAGATTGTAGTTGTAGGTGGTGTAGCTGGTGGTGCCAGCGTTGCCGCAAGAGCTAGAAGAATCGATGAAACAGCAGAAGTTGTTATGTTTGAAAGAGGAGAAAATGTATCCTTCTCTAACTGCTGCCTTCCTTTCGCTTTAAGCGGAATCGTTGATAATAGCGATAAGCTAGTTTTGATGAATCCAGAAGAATTCTGGAATAAGTACAGAATCAAGGCTTTGGTAAAGCATGAGGTTACAGAGATTCATCCAGACAAGAAAGAAGTCGTTGTTAAGAACTTAGTTACTGGAGAAAGTTATACAGAAAGCTATGATAAGTTAGCACTTTCCCCAGGAGCTAATGCAATCTTGCCAGCTTCTATCAAGGGTATCGATCGTGAGAATGTATTTGTAGTAAAGAATGTTACAGATATTAAGAAGATTGAAGCCTTTGTAGCTGCTAAGAATGTAAATAAGGTAACTGTCGTTGGTGGTGGTTTTATTGGTCTTGAAGTGGCTGAAAACTTCGCGAAGCAGGAAAAGAAGTAAATCTTGTGGAAGGCTTACCACAGGTTATGAAACCTCTTGATGAGGACATGGCACAGATTCTCCATAAGGAAATCATCGATAATGGTATTAACCTCTATCTAGGAAAGACTGTAACAGAAGTTGGTGAGGGTGAAGTAGTCTCTCTAGTGGAGAACATCTACCAGCTGAAGCAGTCATTATGTCAATCGGTGTAGCACCAGAAACAAAGTTAGCTAAGGATTGTGGTATTGAACTTGGTAAGACAGGTGCTATCTTAGTAAACTATAACTATCAGACAAACTATCCTGATATTTATGCAGTAGGTGATGCAATCGAAGTTACAAATAGACTTACAAATGATAAGACTAGACTTCCACTTGCAGGACCTGCACAAAGACAGGCAAGAGCTGCAGCAGACCATATGTTTGGCGAGTCACATATTAATAGAGGTGTTATTTGGATCAAGCTGTATCCATCTCTTTGGCTTAAATGTAGCAAACACAGGTCTAAATGAAAAAGATTGCCAACAACATGGTTATAACTATGACTTTGCGTATACAATCCCAGGAGACAAGGTTGGTTTAATGCCAGATAGTAACCCACTCTTCTTTAAGCTTATTTTTGAAAAGCCTACAGGAAGAATCTTAGGAGCACAAGCTAGTTGGTAAGGGTACTGTGGATAAGAGAATCGACGTGATTGCGGCAATGATTAGCATGAATGCAACACTTGAGGACTTGAAGGAATTAGAACTTTGCTATTCCCCATACTACTCAACAGCGAAGGATGTTGTGAATCACACGGCTCTTGTAGGACTAAACCTTCTACATGATAAGTTCAGACAGGTTCCAGTTTACAAGGTTAGAGAACTTGTAGAAAACAACGCATGCATTATCGACGTTCGTGAAGCAGATGAGTTTGAAAAGGGACACTTAATCAATGCAGTGAATATCCCAATGTCTCAATTTAGAGAGAGACTCAGTGAAATTCCTACAGATGTTCCTGTATACTTACACTGCCGTTCTTCACAACGTAGCTATAATGTAATCTGTGCATTACAGAAGCTTGGCTATACAAATGTCTACAATATCTCTGGTTCTTATCTAGGTATCAGTTTCTATGAATACTACAGAGATAAGGCAGAAGGCAGAAAGCCAATTGTGACAGAATATAACTTTGCGTAATTAATTACAAATTGTTGAAAAATGTTAAAGAATGGGGTTTCCTCATTCTTTTCATTATGCAAAATGATATAATCTAATGCGCAGAGGTGGTAGCAACATGAAGAAACTTTTATTAAAAATTATAACTGCGATAACCGTACTAACAAGTACCGTTTCTACAGTTGTATATGCGGATGAAGAACAGACAACCAGTGAAGGTTCTACTGTACGTATTTTGTTTACACACGATTTACATGATCATATTGATTCTTATCGTGTAACAAATACCGAAACAAAAGAGCCAGAAACCATTGGTGGATATGCGGCGCTAGCAGGAACCATTGCAGCAAATCGCAATGATCATACTGTATTAGTCGATGCAGGTGACTTCTCAATGGGTACATTCTATAACGCTTTATTTGAAAAGAGCGCACCTGACTTATCCTTATTAGGACTTATGGGATATGATGCGACAACACTTGGAAACCATGAATTCGATTATGGTGTTGCCTCCCTTACAAAGATGATTGAAAATTCTACCAATACACCTCCAATTCTTTGTAGTAATCTTACATTTGGTGAGGATGAAGAATCACAGGCACTAAAGAAAGCCTGGCAAGAACATGGTGGTACAGAGTATAAAATTATTGAACGGGGTGGATATAAGATTGGTTTATTTGGTGTAATGGGTGAAGATAGTGTCTATTACACAGCTGCTGGCAATAATACTTTCCCTGATCGTATTGAAGCAGCCAAACACATGGTACAGAAACTCAAAGAAGAAGGTGCACAAGTCATTGTTTGTCTTTCACATAGTGGCACCAATAAAGATGCTAGTAAGTCAGAAGATGAAATTCTTGCGGATAAAGTAGATGGTATTGATGTGATTGTCAGTGGTCATACACATACTGTATTAACAGAACCAATTCATAAGAATAAAACATGGATTGTGTCTGCAGGTAGTTTTGGTAAGTATCTTGGCTTATTAGATATCAATGTCGAGACAAAAGAAAAAGTGGATTATCAGTTGATTCCTATCACTGCAGAAAGTCCAGTTGATGAAACAATCAACGCAAAGATTCAAGAGTATAAAGCAGATGTAAATGAAAATTACCTCAAGCAATATGGATATACAATGGATCAATCGATTGGGTATACAAACTTTCCACTAGCGGATGTGTATGAAGATTACTCAGCATTACTAGGAAACTCTATGGCAGACCTCATTACAGATGCCTATGTATATGCAAGCAAGTTAACCACAAAAGATACTTCATTTACGATAGGATTGACTGCAAAGGGAATTATTCGCTCTGGACTCGTGAAGGGATGATATCACAGTTGGAGAAGTATATAATGCGGTAAACCTTGGTAAAGGAAATGATGGATTACTTGGTTATCCACTGATTCGTGTATACATGAAGGGATCTGATTTAATCAAGGTTGCGGAATTAGACCGTAGTGTAGGTAAGGATATGATGGTGGATGGACAGCTGTTCTTTAGTGGCATGCAGTATCATTACTCTGATTATCGTTTTATCCTAAACCATGTAATCGATGCGGAAACTCGTACGAATGCAGGTTTCTATATTCCAGTAGAAAAAGATAAGTTATATCCAGTGGTAACGAATTTGTATATTGCAAATATGTTGCCATCGGTAGGCAAGAAAACATTCAATCAATTAGACATTCATACATACGATGCTTCTGGTCATGAGATTACAGATTTCAGTGACATGATCTTATACAACGCGGATGGAACTGAACTAAAAGAATGGCAAGCAATTACACGCTATATCTTAGATATGGATAAAGTAAATGGAGTATCTGAGATGAAAGCACAATACCAGACCGCAAGAGCACAGAAGATTAAGGATAAGCATTTCAGCTTTATTCGCTTCTTCCAAAATACATCAGCTTTTGGCTATCGCGTCTATCTAGCAATCGTTATCGCAATCGCAGCACTGCTAGGAATTATCAAGTTCATTACTTATTTGATTCGCAGACAGCGCGAGAAAAAAATGAATATAAATTAAAATACAACGTGGTATACTAAATCTATACGACAGAAGGGGAATGACATGAGCGAGAATAATACAAACCAAACACAAACACAGGCAGAAGCACAGACAGACACAAACAGAGCCAGAAATCACTCTTACGCTAACGCCTGATGAACTTCAAGAAGAAAATCAAAAGCAATTAGCTGAATTAGAAGCTAAGAAAGCTGAAGAAGATGACAAGTTAAAGGCAATTGACCCAATTGAGGCAACTGAATTCACAGAAGCTGAAAAGAAGACAATTGATACATTCTCAGAGAAGATTGATATTATGGATTCCAACACAGTCCTTCAGTATGGTTCTGCAGCACAGAAGAAAGTAACTGACTTCTCAAACTCTGCTTTAAAGAATGTACGTACAAAAGGACTTAGGTGAAATCGGAAATATCCTCACTGATCTTGTTGTAAATTTAAAGAATACATCAGATTCTGATGAAAAGAAGGGATTCTTTGCAAGCCTATTTGATAAAGGCAAATCAAAGATTGATGAGTTCAGAGCTCGCTATGACAAGGCAGAAGCTAACGTTGAAAAGATTGCAGGTGTCTTAGAGGATCATCAGATTCAATTATTAAAGGACATCGCATTATTAGATGAACTCTACGAACGTAACCAAGTAAACATCAAGGAACTAACCATGTATATCATGGCTGGTCGTAAGAAGTTAAAGGATGTTCGTGCAAATGAATTACCTGTATTAATCGCAAAGGCTAAGCAGACAGGTTTACCTGAAGATGCACAGAAGGCAAATGACCTAGAACAGGCTTGTGTTCGTTTCGAAAAGAAACTCTATGACTTGGAATTAACAAGACAAGTTTCCATCCAGATGGCTCCACAGATTCGTTTAGTACAAAACAACGATACTCTTATGACAGAGAAGATTCAGAGTACTCTTGCGAATACAATTCCACTTTGGAAGAACCAGATTGTATTGTCTTTAGGTATCACACACTCCAAGCAAGCGATGGAAGCACAACGCGAAGTTACAAACATGACAAACGAGCTTCTCAAGAAGAATGCGGAAACATTGCACCAAGCAACTGTTGAAACAGCAAGAGAAAGCGAACGTGGTATTGTTGATATCGAAACATTACAACATACAAACGAAAAGTTAATTTCTACTTTGGATGAAGTATTGAACATCCAGAAGGAAGGCCGTGACAAGCGTGAAGCTGCACAGCTTGAACTACGTCGTATTGAAAACGAATTAACAAATAAGTTATTAGAAATTAACGCAGAAAAAGACGTAACAAAGAGATAGTTTCCAAAAAAGAAGTGGTAACACTTCTTTTTTATGGTCGATAAAGAAGCTTCTAAAGTCGTAAAGCTCGTTTTAGACTATTTATGGATGGGGGAAATTGTAACCAGTTAGTCGTTTACTTGAAAAATAAAGAAAAACTCACCCTCGACCTTTGATATGAAACATTAAGATAGAAAAATGGTACAAAGTAGAAAACCACTATGTAGATAAAGACAAGTGACAGATAATATAAATTAACAAGGAGATTATAAAATGAACAATTATAAAAAAATAAATCAAGATAGATGGAATAATGTAAAAATGACTATACGGAACCATTGACACATGAAGAATTAGAAGAAGTTAGGAATAATCCAATTTCTGTAGCATTAACCGTTGGAAAAAAAGTTCCAAAAGAATGGTTTGAAAAAACAAACGGGAAAAAGATCTTAGGTTTAGCTTGTGGTGGTGGACAACAGGGACCGGTTTTTCGCTGTAAAAAGGTTATGATGTCACTATAATGGATTTTTTTCTAAATCACAATTACAAAGAGATGATATGGTTGCTAAAAGAGAAGGCTTAAAAATCAACACAGTTCAAGGCGATATGACAAAACCATTTCCATTTGAAAATGAAACGTTTGATATTATTTTTAATCCAGTTTCAAATGTATATGTAGAAGATTTGGGAAACATATATAAAGAAGCCGCTCGAGTATTGAAAAAGGGTGGATTGTTAATGGTCGGATTTATGAATCCTTGGATATACATGTATGATGCTGATATTGTATGGGATAAGCCTGATGAGGAATTACTTTTTAAAGTTTTTCAATACCTTTTAATTCAAGAGAGCTTTGAAGAGGAAGGCAAGATAACCATAAATCCAGAATATGGATATGAATTTAGCCATACTTTTAGAAACTCAGATTAGAGGACAACTTAAAAATGGTCTTGCTATGATAGATTTTTATGAATCGTGTGACAAAAGACATAGATTATCCCGTTACGGAAGTGACTATATAGCTACGCTTTGCATTAAACTATAATGTGATAGAACGTACTTTAGGAGAATACCCTAGTTTTTCATGCAATATTTAGGAAATCTCAAGAAACGGTGCATTGACCGTATAATATAACAACATCATAATTTATTTATAGTCATTATGGAGGAATTGTGATGTCAAATATAAAAGTTACGATGTTATCAACATCAGATAAAGAAGAAATATATACAGATGCTAACTGATGATTTACCAGTGTATCGTGCCCGTATTGGTATTTCCCAAGAAGAACTATGTTTAATATTAGGAATCTCTCGTCAGACATATAGCGCAGTGGAAACTGGCAGACGCGAAATGAGCTGGCATACATTCTTAACATTATTACTTTATTTTAGCTACAACGCTAAGACAAAGAGCATGCTAGAAGATAGTGGTATTATCTCTGGAAAATTAGAAGAATTATTAAATTATACACGTCGTTAATGCGAATGACGAATATGGTGTTATAATAAAATCCTATTGCGGAGGTACGAGATGATTTGTAAGAACTGTGGAAAAGAAATTTCTGAAAGCAGTAAGTTCTGCGGGTATTGCGGTGCAAAAGTTGTAAAGCAGCCGGTACAAGAGCAACCAGAGGTTGTCAAAGAAAGCATATTTACAAAATTTCACTTCTACAAGTCAGATTTTAATACATTATGGAAGGTAGCAGTAAACCCTTTTCAGAAAGGTGAATTATCTTTCTCAGCAGCAGTTGTTATTGTAGTATTAAACCTGATTTGCAAAATATTTTAATCCTAAGATGTATTATCTGTGGAATTGGATTAACAATCTTCTTTGTGGGTAGTATCTATACGTACTGTTATCTCAAAAGTCGCCAAAGAAGGACAAACACCTGAAAAGATGTATATCGTGATATTGCTAAGAATCATTTTTGTACCAACATTGTTTATGATACTTGCTGAATATTTATCTTATTCCAAACGCTAGAAGCATTATGGGTATGGGCAATCCTTCATCCATGTCATTTTTGTATGGGTTCAATTTTTGTGACAATCAAAAAGGGAAACCGTTTCATTATGATAGCATTTATAACTGTTCATGTATGCAGTTATTCTTACGATTCTTGTTTCTCAACATACGCTTGGAAAAGTTCTTTCGGCCTAGTTTCACTTTCTAGGATTTAGACCAATGTGGTAATAAATGAGATATTATCGTAGAAAGAAAAAGGATAAAGAACGTGGGCCATCGCTGGTGCGATGGTCATCTGTTTTTGTACTATTGGTGATCCGCAATATGTTTACACAAGCACGTGCAAGACAGTTGTTACAGGAGGAGTAGCTTGTTGAGTCTGATCCAAACATGCATACATACAACTGGTCAAATTTGATCATGGAACAATGGATTTGATCTTATGAAGATGATACGATACATTCGTGATTGGATTGACGTTTCCATCTCACCAAAAATCAAACTTGATTGGGCAGCTGTCATAGCGGTGTGAAGTTTGCGATGATTCAGTTGGATATCGTGGATATGAAACAGGTGCACTCTATGGATGATGCATACTGAAGAGAATATCCAAGGTGCAATCGAAAATGGAATTGATGTAGGTGTTTATTTCTTCTCACAGGCAGTTTCTGTAGAAGAAGCACGTGCTGAAGCAGACTTTGTTTTAGAGCGTAAGAAAAATATAACTTACAGTTACCTATCGTATTTGATTTAGAAGAAGCGGCACTGCGACTGACCGTATTGAAAAATACGACTACACAAGAGCGTACACAAGCGGCTGTCACATTTATGAATCACATAAAAAATGCTGGATACCAAGCGATGGTATACAGCAGTTCTCAATTATTTGAGACAGTATTTGAGATGAACTATTTACATGATTTTGATTTCTGGGTGGCAGATTATTCTTATGCACCAAACTTCAGTTATCACTTCAGCATGTGGCAATATACAGATGCCGGAAGTATTAGATGGTATCTCAACAAACGTTGATATGAACATCATGTTTGTAAAGAAATAGTTATTCATTGACAGGTTCTTCATAAAGAGTGAAGCCTGTCTTTTCTATTTCTGCACTTCCCTTTGTTAGATCAGAGAAGATAGTTTGCAAGTCTTCTTCGTTACTTGCAAAGTACGCATGTGCATAGTTATCATAATCAAAGCTAGCATCAGTTGTATGATTGCGTATCCAGTTTTCTGCGCTACCGATGTATTCATATGGATATTTCACATGCCAGGTAGCGATAGAAACATCAATTACTTTATATGCTTCTTGTAGAACAGCACTGGTAGCACCACCATATGCACGAATTAATCCACCCGTTCCAAGTTTAATTCCACCAAAGTAACGTACAACACAGACTACCGTATCAGATAATCCAGCTTTACGGATTGCTTCAAGGATAGGGATGCCTGCCGTACCTGCAGGTTCATGATTATCATTGGATTTTTGATAGGTATCGTTTTCTCCGACGATGTATGCGGTACACATGCGTCGCATCACGGAATCTCATCACGGATGTAGTCAATATAGGCTTTGGCTTCCTCTTCACTCTTTGCGACAGTTGCACAAGCGATAAAGCGAATTTCTGGATAACAGTTTCTTTACGGAATTCATTTTTTAGACGCATGATAACCTCTTTCATAAATCATTATAGTATAATATACGCAGGTAAAAATATGGGAAAGAATTAAACAATTAGATACATTAACAGCGAATATGATTGCGGCATGGTGGAAGTCGTAGAAAGACCGATGGGTGTCGTTATGAACTTGTAGAGAATGCTATCGATGCAGGTAGTACTCGTATTGAGGTCAATATCACAGAAGGTGGTATCCAACGATTGAGTGTTATCGACAATGGTTGTGGTATGGATGCACAGGATGCACAACTATGCTTTGGTCGTCATGCGACATCAAAGATTCAATCACAGAATGATTTGTGGTCGATTCATACATTGGGATTTCGTGGTGAAGCACTACCATCAATCTCTTCAGTATCTAGAATGGTACTGAGTACATCGGATGGTAAGGATGCGACAAGAGTTGTCGTTGCCTATGGCAATGTAGAGAGTGTCACACCATATCCATGTAATCAAGGAACAGAGATTTCGGTAGAAGGTCTGTTTTATCAGACACCTGCACGTCTTAAGCATATGCGTTCAGCTGCGTATGAAGCATCCCTCATTCAAGATGTTGTTTCTAAGTTTGCCTTTGTCTCATCCAGAGATTGCATTATCTGTGCAGCGACGATCGAGAACCTCCGTACAAGTGGACAGGGAAATCTTTTTAGAAGTTGTATACCAGGTGTTTGGTAGAATGGTTGCAGAGGAATGCTATCTCTGTGGAATTTGATGACTTCTGACTATAGCTGTCAAAGGGCTATCTCTATTAAGCCAAGTATCACACGTGCTAGTCGACAGGTATGAACCTATTCTCTGAATGGTAGAATGGTAAGAACCTACAAATTATATAAAGCAGTACAGGATGGATATGAAGATTTTATCGTAAAAGGTCGATACCCACCTGTGTACTAGATATCTAATGGACCCACATCTTTTAGATGTAAAACGTACACCTTCTAAAATGGGTGAAGCACGTTTATCAAAAGAGAGTTCAATTAGAAACACTATTAAAAATAATGTCGCAAATCAGGTTATGTGGTACTGTTCTTTAGCCTCGCGGCGGAAGTGCGGAAGTTAGACAAGAATACTATCAACTCAACATCTTTCGATACAGACCGCTTTGATTCAGGAGGCAGAGTATCGTAAAGAATGCAAGAGCGCAGACAATCTGTTATTCAACCAGTCGTTTCTACAGAACAAGAAGTCAGTTGAGAAACAAGAAATAACTTTTAGAAGAAGAAATCATGAAACGGAAGCTGAACTCAAACGTGTTTCAACACAGTTTGAACAGGAATATCCCTGAATACAAACCTCAACAAACAGAGTCTTCCACCGATGGAAGTCATCGGTCAACCCATGAGAAATTTATCCTCTGCAACTGAAAAGGGTCTGCCATCATTGACCAACATGCGTACAAGAGCGCGTACACTTATGAAGAATACAGGCAAGTTAAATCAAGATCCTGTCATGATGGATTGTTTGGTGACTAATTACAATTCATGCGGAAATGATCTGTAAGACGTGTCGAAGAAATCAATGCGGCTGTAGAAGATATTCATGTTGTATTTGGAAACCATTTTGGTAAAGATACATTAGTTGTACATAGTGTACCAGTATGGATGAAAGATATCGATGAAACACAGTTTTTGAAATGATGGGATTGATTTGTTTAAGAATGATCGTGATATTAAATATGCACGCATGGAAAAAGAAAAAGATTATGACACTGGCTTGTCATCATTCCATCTGTTTTAATCGTAGTTTAACAATGGATGAAATGAAGGAAGTTGTACGACAATTATCTCTGTGTGATAATCCATATCACTGTCCACATGGAAGACCAACATTTTATTACCTTAGATGAGAAGACTTTAGTAAAGGAATTTTCATGATGAAGAAAGTAATAGTCATTGTTGGCCCTACTGCAGTAGGGAAGAGTGATTTTGCGATTGAACTTGCAAAGAGTAAAATGGAGAAATCATCAGGAGATTCCATACAGGTTTATCAAGGTTTAGACATTGGCTCTGGTAAGGTAACGCAAGAGGAGATGGATGGTGTACCACATCATTTAATCTGATATCTACACAACCAAACAAAGCTATACCGTAGCAGACTTTCAGTCGAAGGCACGAGAGCTAATTAATCAAAGTGAGAAACCAATGATTATCTGTGGTGGCACTGGCCTATATATTAAGGCATGCTTGTATGATTATCAGTTTAGTGATGAAAGTGGCGCAGGTGTTGATATAGACTTAGAAAACTATACGAATGAAGAACTGTATCAGCAGTTATTAGAATTAGATCCTAAACAAAGTGAAAAAATACATCCAAATAATCGTCAGCGTTTGTTAAGAAGTTTGACAATCGCAAGGCGTAGCCCAAAAGTCCAAAGCGAAATGATTGCAGAACAGGAACATCGCATGTTGTATGATGCACGTATTATTGGCTGTACAATGCCACGCGAACAACTCTATGCACGTATTAATGCGCGTGTAGAAAAGATGTTTGAGAGAGGTTTACAAAAAGAAATAGAGAAGCTACTACAACAAGGAATTTCCTTTCAGGACGCATGTATGAAGGGAATTGGCTATCGTGAGTGGGAGGGGTTCCACGAAGGAAAGAAATCCCTTCAAGAGGTCAAAGAAGAAATTCAGAAACATTCTCGTCAATTTGCAAAGCGACAGTATACCTGGTTCAATCACCAGATGGACGTAGAATGGTTTGAAAATAACAACAGTTTAGAGCGTCAAGCAATGTTGGAAAACTTGGTACATTGGTATCAGAATAAAAAATAGAAAGTAAAAAGACAGTATTATATCTTGTTTGACTTTTGGTCAAATCGTCATATAATAATATTGTCAGGAGGACTTAATCATGAGTGAATTTGACAGACAGAATTATTATGGAACATTTAACGAGGAGGCTGGCCTCAAAGCTTATATAACAAAAGTAGTTTACACATATGGGAATTGGCTTAACAATCACAGCTGCAGTAGCATATCTTATCTTCCATTCCCTAGTAACAGGAGGAACATTAGCACGTATCTTCTTCTTTAGTGAATCAGCAATATTTATCCAGATTGGATTATTAATTACGCAGATTGTGTTGGTACTATCTCTAAATGCGGCAGTTAGACATTTATCAAAAGGGTGCATGTAATAGTACTTTTCATATACATAGCTGCGATAACAGGTATTACATTCGGTGTTATTCCACTAGTATGAAGTGGGTACTGTATTCCAGGCATTTATATTTATGGCAATCTTATTTGTAAGTTGTGCTGTCATTGACATATGTCACAAATGTTGATTTAACAAAGTATAGTGGAATCTTATTTGTGGATTAGATTGCCTTATTAATCGCAAGTATCGTATCCATCTTTATTCCAGTATTACGTAATAACTTATTGATTGCATATCTAGGATTATTTATCTTCATGATCTATACAGCATTTGATATTCAACGTATCAAGCAGTTCTACTATATGGCGGTCAAATGGAGAAGAAGAAAGAGAGAAGCTTGCAAATCTATGGAGCATTGCAGCTATATCTAGACCTTTGTTAACATGTTCCTATACTTATTAAGAATTTTAGGTAGAAGAAGACGTTAATCACAAATCAATGTTAAAAATAATGACAGGTCGCTAAGACCTGTCATTTTTCACCAGGAAGGAGGATTGATGATGAAAAGTCGTAGAAACTAAATTTTACAGTCATGTATCAGAAGTACATTACAATCGAAGTGGACGATTGTATCAGAATTATTAAAAGATAAAAATCGAAGTGCATCAGGATGACTGTTATGCTGTATGTTCAGCGTACTGTACAGAGAAGATGGAATGCTAATGTTTAATGTGCTATCAATCGGTAATTCATGGGAAATATGTCTTAGAGGAATGGATGATCCTGAGATGCTTGGTTTCTTTACAATGGAACAAGTCTTTGACCGTGAAGTAAGAGTTGTCAAAGAAACAGTTCAGATGGTAAAGAAGAATGCGTCATGGATTGAAAAAACAGAAACAAGAGATGAAGACCTACGTCGTTTGCGCAAAGATGAGTCGTTTAGATGCATTGCGTGATCCATTTTATCCAGATAATGTACCAGCAGGAGTAATGCACGGATCAGTCATTCATGAGATTACAGTACGCTTTAACAGGTATCCATGGTCCATTTGTGGTTGGAGAAGTGATGAAGAGCCAAGCCAAGAAATTGATTACACTTTGCGGATAAAAGTATGGGCAATACCATACTATGCTGAGGATGTATCACATTTGATTATCTTATTTGGTGGTGAAACACTAAGTGATGAAGAATCAGCTGTACTAGAAAAAATTGTACATGAAACAGAGAAACTAGGAATTAATTTTTCTGGAATCTCAATGAAGAGCTTTAGGAGAAAACATGAGCCAGAGTCAAGATATTAGATATACTTGTCCTTATTGCACAAGGATTTTGATACAACAATCTATACAGCAATTAATGCAGAACAAGACCCGACTTGAAAAGAAGCTATGTATCAGTGGGGGATGTAGACACTCGCCCTCATTGTCAGCACGCATTCATGATTCAACCACCACTGGTTTATCTCAGATCCATCTAGAAAGTTCTTGATTTGGCTAAGTCAACAAGAGCCTGCAGAGTCTTTTGAAGCAGTTGACACAGCCTCTTGTAAAAGCAAGGTTTTGTTAAGACGTTGTGCTACAGTATCAGGAATTCTGCAGATACAGATTTTTGAAGATGGTGTAGATGACATCATGGTAGAACTTGCGAAAATACGACAGCTTTTATTGAGTATATCGACAATAAAAAGGAACTGCCGAAGATGTGACTGGTATTGAATATCAACATACAGAGAACGATGTCATGAAAATCAATGTTCGAGCTGACGATAAGGAATGTCGCTTTCTTAATTCCTGTTAGTGTTCTTGAAGAAGAGATGAAAGTGGATAAAGACCGCTGGCGATTGATGAGACAGATTTCACGCATCAACAATGATTGGATTAATCAGCGCTATACAGAGCGTCAAGCAAGGCTTTAAACGAGTCACGAGAATAGTAATGTAATGAAAGTGCATGCATGTCTAACGTGTAACGATGCATGCACTTTTTGAAAATTTTTCACTGAAATCGTTCAAAAATGTACATTTGAAATATTATTCTCAGCCCATTATAAATTATTGGAAATAATTATTTATGGGTTAGAAAGTTGTCGGTAGGTAGTGACGTGGTGGTTAAACGCCATGCATGCGGAATGATACTGAAGGGAAATGATAAAATGAACAAGAAGGGCCGTGATTTCGTGGTTGCTGCAACGCATCAATTATTGCATTCAAGCAACTAAGGCAGAAGAAATCAAAATCAACAAAAGCTAAAGGGTAGCAGACAATGTTGCTATTATATTTAGGTTTTAACTTGTGCTTTAACAAACACAGAATTGCTGAATGTAGCAAGATGGATACAAGGCAGCAGTATTCTAGATTCCCGCAGAGTTAGCAAAAAGGAAAAATTCATCCGTTTTGAGTACCGTAAATGGTAAGAGCAGATATGGTACATGCTGCATTGACAACATCTGCGTAGTTAGCGACGTATTGTAGAAAAGAAATCAAAAGCGTTCTTTACAAAAGTGTACTAGGTCATTTAAGCGCGAAGATAAGAAATCTTTCGTAACAAATATGGCTGCTGTTGCATCTGCTATGTCAGAAATAGTAGAATAGTAATGGTAAAAATAAGATAGAGTAATCTATCTTTTTATTTTATGGAGGAAATATGAAGCGATTACAAGCAATTTTAGGTAGAGTAGCAAGCGGTCTAGGACTGCACCACGATAAGGACGCAGGCGTAGTAAAGTGACGATGAGATGGGTTATACATATGCATTACCAATATTCCAGAATGTGTACACAGTCATCGCCAAGTTCTGCGTTGTTGACCAAGACAATCGTAAAGCCAAATGATTTAAATCTACGTGGTCTTGTAAGTGCTGTGAAAGAAGGTTGGTAGTGCAAAAGCAAACGGCAATGTTGTAACGATTACATTCAAGACAGCATTTACTGCCAAATGGTAGCGAAAGAATATTATTTCTTCAATCCCAGAAATCATTAACTCGCTCCATAAGGAATGGCTACTCTAACTGTGCAGAAGAAAACATTAGGAAACCAAGCAGAGACAAGAGAGTATTCATCAAGGTGCACCACTTTACAGAAGAAGGTAGCACAAATGTTAGCAGATCAGCGCAGAAGCACGTTAACAGGCTCACTTCGCTGAAAACTATGCACCAGGTGTCAGCATTTGCTTTAGGTGGTGTTATTGCGTGCTATTCTGATTGTTGTGATTGGTCAGTTAGACATATCTCAATTCTTGGCCGGTGTAGCGATGGGCTTTATGACATTAACTGCATACTAAAAGGGTGTGGGTAAGTTAAGTAAGATTGGAATTGTAACTATTTCGTATTAATGTTTATTGGTGTTTATTATAAATAAGTTTGACTTGCATTAACTGTTACACAGGCTTTCCAAGGCGAAGAAGGATAGCACAATGTTCATGATGGACTCTTCTGTGCATACCTGAGTTAATGGAGAGAGGTCTTGTAGATAAGATGAATCACTATGCAATGTTTGCTTCCAGTGTAGGCATTGCTAGGTGGTGCGCTTTCTCCACTTACAATAGCATTACTACGTCAAAACAAGGCAGCTAGTATCACAAAAATTCTTGATAGTACATCACATAATTTTACAAATTCACATTTGAATGACAATAAATTTAGTATATATGCAGATAGGAATATTCACCTGAATGATTGCCTCAGCAAACATCAGTGAAATTCTTATCCCTTATTAAATAAAAACAAGAGAATAATTCATGCGGAGGTCTTTTCTGTTATATGTAGTATCATCTATTATAGACAAAGTGTTAGCTTTATAGCTGAAGTGCCTTTATAATGTAGTACTATAGTTGTTTTTCAACCAATCAGATAATGCTTTTATAACGATTAACAGATTTTCATGATGCCCAAATCATCAAATACAGATGTAAACTCATTCATTCGTTTATGCAGACTCGAATGAATTTCCGCACACTGTGGGGTTATACTAAAATATTGTTGTGTTGTGAACCTTTCTTGTTTTGCTGTTATAAGCAAACGCTAGCGTTTTGCTGATAACGGATTATCTTTACAGAATTCAACAAACTTATAGGATACCAGAATGATCCACAGATAGAGAATACAGCACTAGAATATTTGTGCGGATACAAGCCATATACTGTCGCTTAGTCCACCTAAGGAGTATTTCCATAAAAGATTTTGCTTGTATCGATAGAATATTTACTTTGAAGTTCTGTAGAACTTTGTGAATAGTTCGTTGTGGTATTCATCTGCTCACCACCAAGTTTTCTGCGCCCAAACGATTGCAGTAGCGTGCTGCCATGGTAATCCACTACTCTATTTTCTGGTATTAGATCATTGCAACTGCTTTTTCGAAAGTGTGAAGGATGAAGATCACCATCATTGATTAGAATATGATGTTTCGACGGATCATAGTTTTGTAGGTGATAGTTTTGCTCTAACCATCTTATTTCTTTAGGAATGAGTTGATTGATCTAAGAGCATCAATCGCAGATGGACCATAACCATGAACTCATCATAAGAGATTGTTAGATCTTACCATTTTGATTGCAGGAACATCGAAGTGAAAGTAATTGCGTTATTCTTCATAAGTCTCTACAGCGTTAGCATCTAACTTTGATTACGGTCACTTGTAACGTAGATAATGAATTCAGGTGCAGATGTTACTAAGTTTTCTAGAGTTAATCCAGAAGTACCTGTTGTGACATTTGCATAATGAACGCATTTAGAACACTTTCTTTGTAGTGCTGATTTGTATGCACCATATGTTTCATCATTGTATGCACATGATGAGCGCATTCTTTAATTCCTTGGTTGGTTTTTATTAGCAGATAGCAGAATCAACCTCTTTCTTGTAGCTGCCGGCGGCGTGCTTGCTTTTTCACGTTGAAGATGATACCGATATTGATGATGTCTTCAATAACGTTATTGTTTGCTTTGTTCTGTATTAGAAACAGATGCCTTTTGGGGAGTAGATATTGATACCATTTGGTTCCATGTAGACTAATAGTTCCGGAGGACTTATCTGAGAACATCATATTTCTGCCGATAATTGTAATCAGGGTTGTAGGAGAGTGCTACTTGAGAACTGTCTTCTTATCTCCGATGTGAGGAATCTTTCGATTGTTTGTGCGTAGCTATTCGTAACCTCGTTATCTGATCACAGGCCACCAAACAAATCTTATCTTTGCAGACCCAGATCGATTAGATCTTTGCAGCAGACAGTTTCGCTGTTTCGTAATTACGTGTTCAGGTGCTCGTTCAAATGTTTCGTGTAATTTCTGTACCATCACCGTTGTATGTTGTGATTGTTACAGGATACTTTTGTTTCTTCTTGCTTTTGTCTCTGCTGTGTTTTCTGTTGTTGATGTTGTGCTGTCCTTTTGGGATGTTGTGGGATTTAAGGTTGCCGCAAACCAACTCAATGAGTAACGATAATACTGCAGCGAGTGTAGCGTTTAACAATCTCACGAGTTTTCCTTTCATATACTACTATTAATGCCCGTTGGATCAGGAGTCCATGTCAGTTTACAGTTGATGCCATATGCGTCGTGCACTCGATTGTTCTGTGATTGTTGTATGTGGTGTTTCCTTTCATAGCGGATGAAAGTGTCTTGTCATCAGATAGATATAATCGAATAGCGACATGCAAGTTGGAATAATCATCGTAATACCGCAAGAACATTGATATTTAAGTCTTTTACGACGGCGAATTTCAATTTGGATATCGAATATCTGGCGATTGGTTGGCTCATCCAACAGAAGTAGCGTGGGTTGTTGCGATGAGCACGGGCTAAGGCAACACGTTGTTTTTCTCTCCGGACAAGGAGAGGTAGGACGTCTGCTTTATCTAGCATGCCAACTTTCTGTAGTGCGTCTTCAACGATCTCGTAATCTTTCTGCGTCTCCGATTGCATAAAATGGGACATGAGGCGTTCTGGACAAGAAGAACCATATCTTTTGACGCCAGCAATCGAAAATTGATTTTCGCTGAACTGTGCTACATGACCGCAATTTTCTTGCGGCTTCTCTTAGGGTGCAATCATCGATGCTTTGATCAAGTTGAACAATATCTCTTCACCAGAATTCTCTTTCAAAACACGCAGATATTCTTTAGTAGGGTTGTCTTTTCCACAGCCGTTTGGGCCAAGTATGGTAAACGAAGTGCTGTTTATCTGTTACATTTGACGAGATACGTGGCTCCAAGTATGTCCTTGATGGAATAACATACATCTTTTACAAGTTAGATCCATATTTAACCACCTTTTCTGATTCTTGATGACAATGTAGACAAAGAACGTCACCAACAAGTGCTGTAAAAAGATACCAATTGGTAACTCCGCATTCGGTAGAAAGACAGCGTGCTAGTACATCTGCCCATATCACAAAGAGACTTCTAGGATGATTGAGATAGGAATCATCTTTTGTGATTTGTACCGACTAGAGTTCTTATGATATGTGGTGTAATTAGTCCTACAAAGCCGATGATTCCAGCAGCTAGAAACGAGAATACCATGATAAAATGAGATAACTAGCATGTAAATCATTCTGTATTTGCAGAGAAATACCCGAGAGTAATTACGACTTCATTCCCATTAATATCGCATTCATGATGCGGTGTTGTGTCATAAAGAAGATACAGGCAACTAGGACAATGATGAATGGTAGGATAATACTTCCCCATGGAGGAACTGGCAAGAGAGCCCATGGTCCAGAATTTAATAGTCATCATATTGTCGGAGTTTGCGCCGATGGAGATGATGAAAGTTGGAGATGCCTAAAAGAGGGCGTTGACAACTACACCAGATAATACAAGACTTGTGGTTGTAATCTTTTTGCCTGCTGAAGCAATTAATACAATGATTACAGAATGATTGCATAAAGGAAGGCACCAAAACCAATAAAGGATTTTAAGTCCCAGGATGATTAGGAGAGTTGCACCAAAGGTTGCCAGCAGAGATTCCTAATATATATGGTTCGAATGGGTTATTTACCGTCGTCTGCATCGTACTACCACAAAGCGCAAGACCTGCACCAGCAATCAAGCCCCATAATGACACGAGGACTACGCATATTCCATACAATCGCAATTGTAGATTTCGTAATATGATCTACATTTCCAATATGAAATAGTTGGTTGATGATACCTGATATGTATCCACAATGGGAATCTTTACAGCACCAAGAGATACTGGCAACGAGCAGAGATACCCAAACAGACACATAAGAACAGTGTGAATGTGGAGTAGCAATATCATCAGTTTCGACTTCGCTATCATTAGAGTTTATAGTCATACGCTGTCAAGTAAGTTAGTTAGAGAAAACTAACCACCGTATCATTATAAAATGGAAAGTTTATCGTACTAAATGTAGAATAGTACATGGATAATTATGTAAAATATTATCCATGTAAGGAAAGTGTCTAAAGAAGGGTACTAATGTAGAGACTCTTATGATTGCCTCGCCAAAGAGGAGTATACCAGTCGTAAAGTGTGTGATTTACAGGCATATCTATGCAGAAGAAAGAGGAGTGGAAAACAGATTTCCTAAGTGATACGACGCATAGTGCCTTTATTTATCCTCTTTCAGGAGATGCGAAAAATTTCGTTTCAATGATCAAACTTTGATGCAGGGTCCAAATCATATGTATCACAGTGGAGCGAAAATCAGAGAGTCTACATTTGAAGTGAAGTTCCAAAAGAGCGTTTGTGCATTTGAAATATCTACTATGACCCAGAGGTTCCATGTGGCATGGCAGCAGCGATATCATGAATATGGTATATGAGATTTCTGCGCTTTCCAGGATAGTAGTAGTTCCATTGAGTTATTGAATCGTTTAAAGAAAATAGTGTCATACGTGCAAAGTCGGATGAGATCAGATTCAGCGTAATCTAGTCGCACAACAATTGATTCTTGGTTGCTTTTGCTATTCCTATATCATTCAAGAGTTATTACAAATTGAAAATGCAGAATTGAACTGATGGAGACTGGCTTATCATAAGAATTTAAAGGTTAAAAAGATTTAGCAGAAGTCTGCACAGATGGATGAGGCGCATTTTTCCTATAAGTTTCAATAAAGTCTACCATATTCGTCCAATCGACTGTTGATTCGTTTGCGATAAAGAAAAAGCAGCCGACTTTATTACTGAAAGGTGTCGGTAACAGAGGCTGCTTGGAATGTGGATATCAAGATCCATTATATTTTAGTCGGTTGTATAAGAAACATTTGGAATATCTCCCAAGTCATGCGTATCGGAATAGATGAAATTGCATATCAAGTATCGAAGACTAACCTAAGATATGGAAGGCGCTACGATATCTTGTCTTTTCCCTAATACCAATAGAGGATTCTTCGCAGAGTGAGACATGTGTGTACTCCGTGTAACAGAGATATCGTCATCCTTCTTGATTGCGAGATGATATTGATGTGTAGAGTGCTGATGAACATCTGACCTGACCGTGTCTTGTACTCTAACCATTCGTTTGGGACAGATTTCGAACTACTGCAAAGTCTTTGCCAATCTGAATGTGAGTCAAATACATTATCACTGCTATAACGCAGTCGCGGTTAAGTTACCCGTAATCTTTTCAGGATACACAACTGCATCTGCGCCATTACGTAGTGAGGTCTTTTCTTATGATGTGTCTCGTGCGAGCACGGGACACGACTTTTCTTGCGCCTAATTCCTTTGGGTAGGATGTTATTTCTAGCGATGCTAGGAAGTTACTCTTTCCAACCGCGACAATACATACATATCGAGTTCTTAAGACCAAAAGTGTCTTTAAGAAGTCTTGGTTTGTCGTCATCACTCAACTTCAGCGTGTAACATAAGGTAGTACTTCTCTTACCTTATTTCTCATCGTTATCAATACCTAATACCTGAATATCTAAATCGTAACTGGGCGATGTGACGCACCAAAACGCCCCATACCATCATAATTAAAATCTGTTTCATACTCTCCTATTTGGCCTGCAGCTGCATGCTTTCTTCAATATATTCATTTAAGCATTGATTGCGGAATGTGAGACATACCATAAATTAGAGATGAGTCCTCCAATACGTCCTGCGAAACATCGGATGATTAAGATGATCTCTGGAATGATCGTTAAACAGTACGTGTGGATACCTAGTGTTAAACCCACGGTAGCGATTGCGTGATGCGGTCTCATACATTGCGGTTACCGATTGGGACATCTTTCGATGACACTCATTAATCATTGCAGCACCTACACATAATGAGGATATATAGCATCAAGATTGTGGCGCTGCGTTACGCACGACTGTCTCTGGGATTGTTCCTGCCAAAGCTCTCTGTGCGAGAACGATTTCTAAGATTGCCATACTTGTTGTGACTAATACGAAGAAAGGTTGTGATCTGCATACCACCACTAGCAGAACCCGGGCAGCACCAATTAACATCGCACAATCTGTGTATAGTTATGACCGTTCAGACATCTCTTGATAAGATCTAGCGTATTGAATCAGCTGTACGCAATGGTGTGGCAGACTGGAAGAAGGACGCTAGGAATTCTTGACAGTTTCAGAGGCATAGCTGTAAAAATCCACAAGAAGAAGTAGATTGCAGGAATAAGCAACAAAATCGCGGTCATAATCAAGATGATCTAGATTGCATGTGATAGCGATGTGTTTGAACTTATATTCTTTGATATCTGCCCAAGTGGAGAAAGCTTAATCCACCAATCGGAATCAATAACATAATCGAAATATTGATAATTGGATTGGACACATAACTTGTTAGGGGATGAGAATGGCTCACGAACACCCATCAAATCCAAAGCTAGATTACAGAAGGCTGAGATGGAATGGAGAGATGCTGTACCAAACACTTGACGAGTCCAAACTCTGGTATGAATGTAAAATGACATGAGTAGGGCGAAAGAAGCTACTAGACCATAAATGTAATCTTAAAAATAAAGTGTAGTAAGCGAATAATTCACACCAACCGCTGAGATTGAAATGGAGTTTGCCAGAGTGGAACGAGCAAAGATAACCAATTCTTCTACCAGTGATGAGCGCAAGTGGATGTGGATTACAGTCACAACGCCAGGGTCCGGCCAATCTGGATCAGAATAATAACTACCAGCTGTCCAGAGAAGCTCCAACATGTGGCAGCATCGTATACAAATCAATCCTGCTACGCAAAACACATGACGTGGACGTGAATAGCGCGATTGATAAATGGAGTCCATTGTCCAGACTGACTGGCAAACGGCGTCATCAGTAACAATGCACCGAATACGATAGTGCGCCAAATCCCAGAATAATCATCGTGGATATGTTGGGTGTAGTTTATTTCTAAGAAAAATTCATAATACCCGCTTTTCAGAATGTAGTATATACGTATATGATACATCATAACGACTAAATTATTATAGTCTTCATGCAGATTTATACCAAATACTATTTGTGAAAAATAAAAGAAAAATACAAAGAGATTGGGGTACAAAATACATGGAATTGAAATTTTGTTTTGTTAGACACGGAAAACCTTATTTAACCGTATACGGATGGTGGTCAGTGATAGTCT
>BNJS01000798.1_pt1 | contig 38642 bp, 44 predicted proteins | sample 8540461 | NCBI WGS metagenome assembly BNJS01 (sample SAMD00202454, study PRJDB9452) | human saliva metagenome | isolation source: human saliva | place: Japan
GGGGACAGGAATCCGTCCCCGACGGCGTCGAACGCCCCGTGACGGAATGACACGCACCCGGTCGCGTGGAATGTCCCTGCCGCGGGGAGGAGCTGGCAGCATCGGGAACCGTGACCGAGAACCACGCCCAGCCCAGCCCCGCCAACCCGGACGACGTCGTCAACCCTCTCCTGCTCCAGGCCTTCGCCTGGGACCTGCCCGCCGACTCGACCCACTGGCGCCTCCTGGCGGACAACGCCGCCCTCCCTGGCCGACTGCGGGGTGAGCTCGGTGTGGCTCCCGCCCGCCCTACAAGGGGACAGGCCGGGTGGAGGACGTCGGCTACGGCGTCTACGACACCTACGACCTGGGCGAGTTCGACCAGAAGGGCACCGTCCCCACCAAGTACGGCACCAAGGAGGACTACCTCGCCGCCATCGAGGCCCTGCACGCGGCCGGCATCAGCGTCGTGGCGGACATCGTCCTCAACCACCGCATGGGCGGAGACGGCACCGAGGTCGTGCGCGCCACCCCGGTGGGCCCCCACGACCGCACGCGCACCATCGGCGAGACCGAGGAGATCACCGCCTGGACCCGCTACACCTTCCCGGGGCGCGCCGGCGCCTACTCGGACTTCACCTGGGACTGGACCTGCTTCCACGGCACCGACTGGGACGAGGCCCGCCACCAGCAGGGCGTGTGGCTCTTCGAGGGCAAAGCAGTGGAACGAGAACGTCAACGACGAGCTCGGCAACTACGACTACCTCATGGGCTCCGACGTCCACGTCATCGACCCCGCCGTCAGCGCCGAGATGGACCGCTGGGGGCGCTGGTACGTGGAGACCACCGGCGTCGACGGCCTGCGCCTGGACGCCCTCAAGCACGTCGGCGCCGACTTCTTCGCCCGCTGGCTGCCCGAGCTGCGCCGCGCCACCGGCCGCGCCCTGCCGGCCGTGGGCGAGTACTGGACCCGCGACGTCGCCGAGCTGGAGGGCTACCTGGAGGCCGTGCCCTTCATGAGCCTGTTCGACGTCCCCCTCCACTTCCACCTGCACGCCGCCTCCACCTCCAACGGCGACGTCGACCTGACCCGCCTCTTCGAGGGCACCCTCGTGGCCGCCGACCCCGCCGCGCCGTCACCTTTGTGGAGAACCACGACACCCAGCCGGGCCAGTCGCTGGCCTCCACCATCGAGTCGTGGTTCAAGCCCTCGGCCTACGCCCTCATCCTGCTGCGCGAGGCCGGAACCCCCTGCGTCTTCTGGGGCGACCTGTTCGGCACCCCCGAGACCGGCGACCTGCCGGCCGTCACCGAGCTGCCGCTGCTCATGACCATGCGGCGCGCCCTGGCCCACGGCCCTCAGCACGACGCCCTCGACGACCCCGACCTCGTCGGCTTCGCGCGCGAGGGCGACGACGCCCACCCCGGCTCCGGGCTCGCCGTCGTCCTGTCCGACCGCAGGGCCGGGACCAAGCGTCTCCACGTCGGGGCTCGGCACGCCGGCGAGCAGTGGACCTGCGTCCTGGGCGGGCACGAGCCGGTCACCGTCGCCGACGACGGCAACGTGGAGCTGCCCGTGTCCGACGGCGGCCTGAGCGTCTACGCGCCCGAGGCCGCCCGGCCGATCCTGGACAGCGCCGAGCAGCACCTCCTGCGCCAGCGCTGAGGACCGCCGGTAGGGACGGGGAGCCGAGGCTTCCTTCACGCTCGTCCTTCCGGGCGCGTAGGGTGATGGCGGCAACCACACGCATCTGAGCCGACCTTCCTGGAGGAGACATGCCCGCATTCCACGCGCCCACCGACCAGAGGACCGACAAGACCGTCGCCGTCTTCATCGCGCCCGGGCTGGAGGAGGTCGAGGCGCTGGCGACCGTGGACATCCTCTTCCGCGCCGGCATCCCCACGACGATGATCTCCGTGACCCCTGAGCGGGCCGTCGTCTCCTCCCACAACATCGTCGTCACCTGCGACCTCACCCTGGCCGAGGCGAACCTGGACGACTACGACATGCTCGTCCTGCCCGGTGGCATCCCCGGCACCCCCAACCTCAAGGCCGTCGAGCCGCTCATGGCCGCGGTCACCGAGCGGGTGCGCGCCGGCCGGCCGGTGGCCGCGATCTGCGCCGCCCCCTCGATCCTGGCCGAGCTGGGGCTGCTCGAGGGCCGCCAGGCGACGTCGAACCCCGGCTTCGTGGGCGTGCTCGCCGAGCACGGCGCGCAGGTCAGCCAGGCCGCCGTGGTGACCGACGGCCCCGTCATCACCTCGCGTGGCATGGGCACCGCCATCGACTTCGGTCTGGAGATCGTGCGCCACTACCTGGGCGAGGAGGCCGTCGACGACGTCAAGGCAAAGATCGTCTACCAGGGCTGAGCACTCCAGACCTGACGCCAACCATCCCCGACCGGCTCCCTCACCTGCGTCGGTGAGTGGGGGAGCCGACCTATGCGCTCTGCGTCAGCTCCGCGGCGCACCTGCGGGCCTGAACGTGAACGAATGCGATACCGGCAACCGTCTGAATCAGCATGATGGCCATGGGGATCAGGATCGAGATCGTCTCGGGCAGGACCGCCTGAATGGCGAAGAGGACAGCCGAGTCGAGGAGGACCACGCCCAGTCCCACAGTCGCCGCCGCGCACCGGGCCTGCATCGTGTACCAGTTCTCCTCGGAGCGCAGGGCGATCTCGTAGCGCACTCCGGCCAACGAGTTCGGCGGGAGCCTGCGCTGCGACATCCGGCGCCCCAGCACTACGAGCAGGATGCCGGTTACGCTCAGGATCAGGCTCATGAGTACGGAGAATGCTGTCTCAACCATCGATGTCCCTCGTTATCCGTCGCAGTGGTGGAGGTTCTCGGTTCCGGTGAGTTCTCTCTGAAGAGTACGCCGCGAGGACGCACGTTGGGGTTCGCGGCCGCACCGTGGGGGTGCAGTCGGCGGGCCCTGAGGTGCGTCCTCGCGGCTCGATGGGGCGAATGCGTGGTGAATGCGAATCAGGACTTCTTGGCGCTGCGGCGCTTCTTGGGGATGAGGGCGGCGACGACGAGCAGGACCCCCAGGCCCGCCAGGCAGGCGATGGCCGTCGTCGTGAAGTCGAAGCGCAGCCCCAGGCCCGCCGCGATGAGCAGCCCACCCACCAGGAGCAGGAAGGCCCCCCACAGGAGCGTGGAGCCCTTGATGTCCTGGGGCGCCTGCGGGCGGTCCTGCTCAGTGACTGTCCCGGCGCTCCACACCGGGCTCGACGTCGACGACGCGGGCGCCGAGCCCGCGGACGCCTTGTCCGCACCCGCCTCGTCGGACGTGGGCAGCGGCATGGTCACCGGCTGAGTCTCCGGGCTCGAGCCGCGGGCTGGGTCAGCGGTGGGGTCAATGGGTTGGGTGTCGCCGGTGGCCGGGAAGGGCCTGGTGGCGTCCTCGCCGGTCGCCTCGGTGCTGTTGCTGCCGGCGTCGTCGGGCGACGTTGTGGATGAGGTGCTGCTCATGGGGGTCTCCTTGGGTGGGGCCGGGACGTGCCCGGGAAGAGTTCTGGTGGCTGAGGCCGGCTCGCGGGCGCGATCAGCCGGCTGTCGGGCTGGCCGTGGCGGACTGCTTGGTGGGAGTCGGGGACGGTGTCGGGGTTGCTGATCCGGAGGGACTCGGGCTCGCACTGGGCTGCGCGGCGCCCTGCCCAGACAGGGTCCTTTGCACGCAAGAGTCGTAGGAGGCGCGCTCCGCGGAGGTCAGGTCGGACAGGTTGCCCCAGTCGACGCCCTCGCTGCGGTCGCCCTCGTCCACGCTCTCGTGGGCCGTGCGGATGCAGGTCTCAGCCTCCTCGGCCGTGATGGCCTGGTGGTTCATGCCCGGAACCGGCAGGTCGTCGCCGTGGGCATCGCCCTTCTCGTCGAACCAGGAGCTGACGATCCACACGGGCTCCTCGACGTTGCCGTACCAGGAGACGGTGTTGCTGCGCTCCTCGATGTTGATCGTCCCGGTGTCCACCGAGGCGTTGATGGTGATCTGCGGCCGCCCGTCATCACTGCTGGGGGAGGCCAGGGTGCGCTTTGATGTTCAGACCGCCGCTGGAGCTGGCTGTAGGTGGTGATGCTCTTGCCGGTCGCGTCGTGGCGACGCGGGCCCTCGTCGTCCTGATCCATCTGCCGGCCGTTGACGGTCCAGGCCCGGGCGACCTGTGAGTCGATCGCCCCCATGTCGACGTCGGCCCTGACCTCCACCCGCTGGTCGGTGTCGGTCTTGATGCGCAGGGTCCCGACGTCGAGGTGGGTGGTGATGGTGGAGAGCTTGCCGGCCTCCGTGGCGGGCATGCCGCGCAGATCCAGGGTGAGGTCACCGATGCTCTTGCTGCGGGTGACGCTGCCGCCGCTGGCCGACGCCGTCAGCTCCTGCCAGGTCACCGTGCTCGAGGCGGCGGTGGTCGCGTTCCTGAGGGTCTCGAAGGGCATGCGGGCCAGGCTCGTGGGGACGATCGAGGCGGTGGCCAGAGCGGGGATGGCGACGACGAACAGGACCGGCCAGCCCAGCACCGTCATCCAGCCGCCGTGCCGACGACGCAGGCCACTGGCGACGATGCCCGCTCCCAGGAGGGCGACCAGGGTGCCGATGAGGATGAACTGGCCCTGGAGCAGGCCGACGCGATGGGTCGCCGTGGCGTACCAGATGCCCGCCGCGGTCAGGAGTCCCAGGCCCAGGACCGCCAGCGACAGCGAGGAACCGGGGCCGGGGCGGCGCGGGCGCGCTGGGCGGACCGCCATGGGTGCCGGCTGGTACGGCGGGTACTGCCGGTAGGAGCGGCTCTGCCAGCTCGGGCCGCCGGCCGGCTGGCTGAAGGCCGGGCCGCCGGAGCCGGGCGCCGAGGAGTGCCAGGCCGATGCCGGGCCCGCCGCTGAGGCGAAGTTCCCGGCCTGACCCGCCGGACCGGCCTGGCTGCCGGGGCGGCTGCCCGGTGCCTGCGCGGCGCCGGGTGCGGAGGTCTGCCAGGGCTGGGGGTCCCTGAGGGCCCTCGAGCGGCCTTCCGGTTCGCGCGCCGGTCCTGGGCGCGGCGGATGAGGAAGACAATGCCCAGGACGATCAGCCCCAGCCAGAACAGGGGCCACAGGGCGGCGGCGATCCCCGCGGTGCCCGCCTGGTGGACGTACCAGTTGGGGATGAAGCCGCTGCCGAATGTCGACATCCCGATGATCGTCGTACCGATGGCGCCCGCCAGGCCCGCGTTGAAACGGCCGGAGAGGGCCTCCTCCAGGTGGATGCGCCCATCGGACTCCTCGGGCAGGAGGGCCCAGGCCAGGCCGTAGAGGACCAGCCCGACACCGGCGAAGAGCGAGAGCACCACCCACACGCAACGCACCAGGGTGGGGTCCAGGCCGAAGCGGTACGCCACGCCACCGGCCACGCCCGCGATCCAGCGCTCGTTGGTGCGCATGAGGCCCGAGCCGCGCAGGGAGTCGAAGAAGCGGTGGGTCGATCCACCCTGAGGCCCGGGCTGGGGGCCGCCGTACTGCTGGAAGGAGGGCTGGGGCCCGGCTGCGGACCGTACTGCGGGCCCTGCTGGGAATCGCGCTGGGCGCCGTCGGCGCCGTGGGAGTAGGCAGAGGGAGCAGAGGTGCTGGGGAGGGAAGTGGAGGAATCGGAGCCGGTGGGAGAGTCACCGTCAGACGGGGAAGCAGGGCATGTCGTTCATGTCAACAATTCTTCGCGTCCGTGGCCCTGCGGCACGATCAGGGGAACCCCTGAATGATCCCGGATTGTCCCCCGAATCCCCCGGGGGACAATCGGATCGGCGACCCTGACGTGCCACGATGGTGCCATGACGACAGCTCAGCAGCGGGGTGCGCAGCCCGGGCCGACCGCCGGCGGGCCCGGGCGTACTCCTGGAGCCCCCCGCGCCAGCTGCGGCGACGTCCCCCTCTGCGCCGTATGCCCCACCACCTGGGGCCGGCTCCGGCCGACCTGTCTGCGGAGACCGCCTCCATGCGCCGGCCCGCCCGCATCGCCGGCGTCTGCGCAGGACTGGGGCTCCATCTGGGCATCCCCGTGCGATACGTCCGTGCCGCCATGGTCGTCCTCGCCCTCGGCGGCGGTGCGGGAGCCCTGCTCTACGCCCTGCTGTGGGCGACCCTCCCCGGGGAGAACGGCCCGGCGGGCGAGGATTCCGCCTCGGCGGTCTCCCGTGCCCGCCTGGCGGCCCGCCTCAGGGGCGGGAGAGGCGCCGCAGACCGCAGGGCCGACGGCGGAGCCGGCCTGGGTCTGTCGCAGACGGTCATCGACGGCGGTGCACTCCTCCTGGCGGCCCTGTTCCTGGCCTCCTGGCGCTTCGGGCTGCTGGACCGGATCGGGGCGGTGGGGATCATCATCGTCGTCATCGCCGGGGCGGCCCTGGCCTGGTCGCAGATGGACAACCTCGTCGGCCCGGACCGCAACCTGGGTGCTGTCCTGCGGGTCGCGGGCGGGGTGTGCCTGGCCGTCGTCGGCATCCTGGTGTGGGTGGCCGCGGACAGCACCCCCTACAAGCTCATCTCCGGGCTCATCACCGGAGGGGCGCTCGTGGTGGGCATCGGCGTGGTCCTGGCGCCCCTGTGGCTGCGGACCAACCGGGCCCTGGCCGATACCCGTGCCGCCGAGATCCGTGAGGCCGAGCGCGCCGACATCGCCGCCCACCTGCACGACTCCGTCCTCCAGACCCTCACCCTCATCCGCAAGCGCGCCGACGAGCCCGAGACGGTGGCCCGCCTGGCCCGCTCCCAGGAGCGCGAGCTGCGCGCCTGGCTCTACACCGACCGTCCCCGCGCCGGGCACCTCCGTGGCCGACGCCTTCACCGACCTGGCCGGTGAGATCGAGGACCGCTACGGCGTGGCCGTCGACGCCGTGTGCGTCGGCGACCGGGCCCCCGACCGCGACACCGAGGTCATCGTCGCCGCCGCCCGCGAGGCCCTGTCCAACGCGGTGCGCCACGGCGCCCCACCCGTCTCCCTCTACGTCGAGGCCGGCGAGGAGGGCCTGGAGGTGTTCGTGCGCGATCACGGCCCCGGCTTCGACCTCGATGCCATCGCCGAGGACCGCCACGGCGTGCGCGAGTCCATCATCGCCCGCATGGAGCGCCACGGCGGCAGCGCCCGGGTGCGCCGCATGTCCACCGGCACCGAGGTGGCGCTGACTCTCCCCGTGCGAGCCCACTGAGCCCGTCTATCGTTGAGCTCCGTCTCCCTCGGGCCGCACTCGGCCCCTCGATCCTTCGATCACCCCACGTCACCACCAGGAAGACCCCTCATGGCTGACACGCCCGCCGGTACCACCACAGACCACCACCAGCCCGCCGAGGCGAGCGCGTCCCCTGCGGGTCCTGGTCGTCGACGATCATGCCCTGGTCCGCTCCGGGGTGCGCTCCGAGCTGACCGCCCACGCTCCCGACCTGGACGTCATTGCCGAGGCCGACGACGTCGAGGGCGCCATCGCAGCCGTCCACGCCCTGCGGCCCGACGTCGTCCTGCTCGACGTCCACCTGCCCGGCGGCAACGGTCGGGGAGGGGCCGAGGTCGTCGCCTCCTGCCACGACGTCCCCGAGACGCGCTTCCTGGCCCTGAGCGTCTCGGACGCCAGCGACGACGTCGTCGGCGTCATCCGGGCCGGCGCCCGCGGCTACGTCACCAAGGCGATCTCCACCGAGGACCTGGCCCAGGCCGTGCGGCGCGTGGCCGCCGGAGACGCCGCCTTCTCCCCGCGCCTGGCCGGCTTCGTCCTGGACGCCTTCGGTGCCGGGGCGGGCGAGGTGGCCGTGGCCGACACCGAGCTCGACCGCCTCTCGGCGCGCGAGCGGGAGGTCATGCGACTCATCGCCCGCGGCTACACCTACAAGGAGTGCGCCTCCGAGCTGTTCATCTCGGTCAAGACCGTCGAGACCCACGTCTCCGCGGTCCTGCGCAAGCTCCAGCTGTCCAACCGCAACGAGCTCACCCGCTGGGCCGTGGCCCGCCGCATCGTGTAGGGATCGACGTCGTCCCGGGCTCATCCCGGAACGGACCGGGGATACGCGGTTGAGGAGAGACCCCGTCAGGTGACGGTCCGGCATCGCGTCCGGGCCCACACCTCCGCACTGTCCCGCCACCGGCCCGATCCGTGGCAGGATGCGGGACGTGAGCCACCCCCCGCAGCACTCCGCGAGCACCGCTCATCCCCACCCCGACCCCTCTCAACCGGCCTGCGAGCACCTGCGCGCAGGCGGGCTCGTCATCCTGCCCACGGACACCGTCTACGGCATCGGGTGCAACGCCGCCGACGCCGCGGGCGGTCGAGCGGCTGCTGGCCGCCAAGGGGCGCGGACGCCAGATGCCCCCGCCGGTCCTCGTGGCCGACCCCGACCGACCTGACGGGGCTCGTCGCCCAGGTGCCCGAGGCCGCCCGCGCCCTCATGGAGGCCTTCTGGCCGGGGCGCTGACCCTCATCCTCGACGCCGATGAGACCCTGACCTGGGACCTGGGGAGACCGGCGGCACCCTCGCCGTGCGCATGCCCGCCCACGAGCTCGCCCTGGGACCTCCTGCGCCGCAGCGGCCCGCTGGCCGTCACCTCCGCCAACCCCACCGGCGCACCGCCCGCCACCGACGCCGCCTCCGCCCGGGCCGCCTTCCCCGGACGGGTCCGGGCATCGAGGAGCTCGCGCCGGGTGCTGAAGGCGCCGGCGCCGACCCGGCGCGAGGACATCCTGCTGCTCGACGGCGGAGCCACCCCCGGACCGGTTCCCTCCACCATCGTCACCCTCGCCGGGGCGCACGTCCGCGCCCCCCGGATCCTGCGCCAGGGGGTCCTGGCGCTCGCGGACCTGGAACGAGTGGCCGGCGTCGCCCTGTCCGAACGGACGGCAGAGGCGGCGCACGACGGGACGGAGGCGGGTGCGTGAAGGTCTACCTCCTGGTCATGGCCATTGCCGCGGCGACCACCTACGTGGCCGTGCCGATCATCCGGCACATCGCCCTGGTGGGTAACGCGCTGACCCCCGTGCGGGCCCGCGACGTCCACTCCACGCCCATCCCGCGCCTGGGCGGCGTGGCCATGTTCTTCGGCCTGTTCTCCGCGATCTCCGTGGCCTCCACGATCCCCTACCTCTCCGACGTCATCGACTCCAGCGCCTGGGCGGTGGTCCTGGGGGCGGGACTGGTGTGCCTGCTCGGCGTCGTCGACGACCTGTGGGAGCTGGACTGGATGACCAAGCTCGCCGGCCAGATCCTGGCCGCCGGCGTCATGGCCTGGCAGGGCGTCCAGCTCCTCACCTTCCCCGTGGCGGGGCTGACGATCGGCTCCTCACGCCTGTCCCTCGTCTCCACCGTCATCGTCGTGGTGGCCGCCATCAACGCCGTCAACTTCGTCGACGGGCTCGATGGGCTGGCGGCCGGCATCATCGGGATCGGCTCGACCGCCTTCTTCCTGTACACCTACGTCCTCACCCGCGCCACGAGCCCTGGCTCCTACAGCTCCCTGGCCGCCACCATCGTGGCCGCGCTCATCGGCGTGTGCGTGGGCTTCCTGCCCCACAACTTCAACCCCGCCACCATCTTCATGGGCGACTCCGGGGCGATGCAGCTGGGACTGGTCTCGGCCGCCTCCACCATCATCGTCACCGGGCAGATCGACCCGGGCAGCTTCGACGGCTCGCGCGCCCTGCCCGCCTTCATGCCGATCCTCCTGCCGCTGGCGGTGCTCCTGCTGCCCCTGACCGACATGATCATGGCGATCGTGCGCCGCACCCGGAAGGGACTGAGTCCCACCCACCCCGACCGCATGCACATGCACCATCGGCTCCTGGCCGCCGGGCACTCCCACCGCCGCGCGGTGCTGGTCATGTACCTGTGGGCGGCGGTCGCCTCCTTCCCCGTGGCCGCCATGGCCTTCTTCCCCCTGCCCTGGGTGCTGGCGGGGCTCGCCATCGCGGTGCTGTTCGCCTTCGTCGTCACCGTCGACCTGATGCCCGGGGTGCGCCACGGACTGCGCTCGGCGCTGCGCCGTCGCCAGGACCGTCAGGAGCAGCGGATCGTCATCTCCCGCAACGTCTCGGGAACCGGTGAGGTGACGCGCCCGGCCGAGGGGCAGGCGCCGCAGGGGATCGCCCTGTCGGCGTCGCCCGGACCCTCTGAAAGGACACGCCGGTGAGCGAGACGACCCCCACGAACGCCCGCGCACTGCGTGAGGCCGCAGCCCGGCTGCGTCGGATCCTCGCCGTGGCCGCCGTGGTCCTGGTGGTCGGCGAGGCCCTGTGGTGCCTCATCGGCGGGATCCCGCGGCGCCGTGGCCCAGCCGTTGGGCACGCTGCCGTGCCGCGGTGGGGACGACGACGCTGCTCCTGGCCGCGACCTGGTGGTTCCTGGACCCGCATGGTCCGCTCCGGGCATAGGGGAGCCCTGGCGGCCTGGGATGGGCCGGCGGGATACCTGGGAAAGATCGCGCTCCTGGCCCGTGGGGCCCTCCTCGGGAGGACGGGTCCCTGGGACTGCGACACTCAGAGTGATTGGGGTCTCACTCATCGTGGCGATCCTGGTAGGGCATGTTCGCCGAGGCGACCGTCCTGTCGCAGGCTCGAATCCTTGCTGGTGGAGCCGAAGAAGGGATGAGTCGGCGGACCGTCCCTGACCGGTGGGCGGGGGTGAGCGCAGGACGTCGTGACTGCAGTGGGATCACGATGCGGGCTGTCTGGTTTGCTTCGTGAGACCCTTGCTGAGGCGCTAGCATGGCCCGTGATCAGCAGGCCTGTCGGGCAGGCCTTGAAGTGTGAGAGACATCGGGAGGATCTCCTGTCCACCAACACCGTCACCGAGAACGGCACGGCAGCCGACGACGTCGCCGTGCCGCGGACGGCTGACGCCAAGCCGTTCGTCAAGCCGCTGTGGTACTGGGTGCTCCTGATCGTCCTGGTTGCGGTGATCGCGAAGACCGCGGTGCCCGCCTTCACCGTCGCGGAGGGCCACGAGCTTCCGAAGCCCGGTGCTGAGGACTTCTTCCCCGGGGCGATCTTCGGTGAGGGGACTCTCCTGGAGTTCAACCGGCTCACCCTCGTCCGCGTCGTCATGGCGGTTGCCCTGTGCCTGACGGCGGGAGCGGTCGCCAGTCGGATCAAGATCGTCCCCGGGCGCGGCCAGGCCCTGCTGGAGATCATCGCCGACTTCGTGCGCAGCAATGTGGCCTTCGCGCTTCTGGGCAACAAGAACGGCCGCCGCTTCGCCCCGCTGCTGGGAACCCTCTTCCTGGGCGTGCTCGCCATGAACCTCGCCGGCGTCATCCCCGCCTCAACATCGCCGCCTCCTCGGTGGTGGCCGTCCCCATGGTGTTCGCCGCCCTGACCTACGTCACCTTCATCGGCGCCGGCATCAGGGAGCAGGGGGTCGGGCACTTCCTCGCCTCCCAGCTCTTCCCGCCGGGCCTGCCCAAGGTGATGTACCTGCTCATCACCCCCATCGAGTTCCTCTCGAACTTCATTGTGCGGCCGGTGACGCTCACGCTGCGTCTGCTGTGCAACATGGTCTCCGGGCACATGCTGCTCGGCATGACCTTCTTCGGCACCACCAGCCTGCTCCTGCACCTCCAGGCATCCTCAACGATCAGCCTCCTGACCGGCGCGGCCATGATCGTGATGACCCTGTTCGAGATTTTCGTTGCGGTCCTGCAGGCCTACATCTTCACCATCCTCAGTGCCGTCTACATCAAGCTCTCCATCGAGGCCCACTAGACGCCACGGTGCGTCGCCTCAAGCCTCTTTCCACCGCCCCCACCTGCGCCATCCGGCGCCAGAAAGAAGGAACCACATATGACCTCCGCTGCTCTCGCATACGTCGGCTACGGCCTGGCCACGCTCGGCCCGGGCATCGGCATCGGCATCATGGTCGGCAAGACCCAGGAGGGTACGGCCCGTCAGCCCGAGGTGGCCGGGCGCCTGTTCACCAACATGATCATCGGTGCGGGCATGGTCGAGGCCCTGGCCCTCATCGGCTTCGTTATCCCGTTCGTTGTCAAGTGATGCTTCCCCTGGCCAACGAGGGCGGGCAGGGCGGAGGCACGGCCTTCATCCTGCCCCACGCCCATGAGATCTTCTGGGCGGCGATCGTCCTCCTGCTCATCCTCCTGGTGGTGGGCCGCTACGCCCTGCCCCGGCTCTACGCCGTCCTGGACGAGCGCGCCCGGCGCATCCAGGAGGGCCTCGACCTGGCCGACAAGGCCAAGCAGGACCAGGCCGACGCCGAGAAGCGCGCCGCCCGGCTCGTGGACGAGGCCCGCCGAGAGGCCGCCCGCATCCGTGACAACGCCCAGGGCGAGGCCAAGGAGATCATCGCCAAGGCCCGCGACGACGCCCAGGCGGAGGCCGCAGGCATCGTCGAGGGTGCTCAGCGTCAGATCCTGGCTGAGAAGCAGGCCGCACAGATCTCTCTGCGCACCGACGTCGGCATGCTCGCCTCCACCCTGGCCGAGCGCATCGTCGGTGAGCACCTGAGCGACACCGCCCTGTCCGAGCGGGTCATCGACCGCTTCCTCGACGAACTCGAGACCATGGAGCCGGTCGAGGGGCTCGACGCCGGCGCCTCCTCTGCGGAGGCGACGCGGTGAGAACAGGAACTGCCGCCACCCGTGAGACCGTGAGCCAGGCCTGGAGCCCGGTGCTCACGGCCGCGGGCGTCGAGGGCCAGGAGCTGGGTCGTCAGATCCTCGCCCTCGCCCACCAGGTCGCCGTTCACTCGCTGCCCGGTCCGCTGACCGACCCGGGCCGCGAGGCCGAGGACAAGGTGGCCCTGGCCCGCCGGCTCTTCACCGGCACCGTGGACGAGCGCGTCGTCGACCTGCTCAGCGCCATGGTCCGCGGCCGCTGGTCCAAGGCCGTCGACCTGGTCTCCGCCCTCCACGACCTGGGCATCGAGGCGATCCTCGCCGGCGCCCACGCGGACGGCTCGGCGGAGGAGATCGAGCAGCAGCTCTTCGAGGTCCACGAGCAGATCGCCGACAACCGCGAGCTGCGCGAGGCCCTGACCCCCTCACGCCGTACCAGCACCGAGGCCCGGGTCCGCCTGGCCGAGTCCGTCTTCGCTCCCCACATCAGCGCCCCCGCCATGAGCCTGGTGAGACTGGTGCGTGCGGCACCACGCCGAGGGCGGGCCGCTGCGCAACCTGCGCCGCGTCGTCGAGCTGGCCGCCGAGATGCGCCAGCGCACCATCGTCGACGTCGTCACCGCCATCCCCATGACCTCGGCCCAGGAGGAGCGCCTGCGCACCATCCTGGAGCGCCGCCTGGGCACCAGGATCGACCTCAACTGCGAGGTCGACTCCGCGGTCATCGGCGGAGCCCGCATCTCGACGCGGAACTACGTCATGGACCGCACCGTGCGCAGCGCCGTCGCCGAGCTGCGCACCCGCCTGGCGGGCTAGCCCGCTCATCGCACGCCGACCCACAACTTCACCACCCCACCCCGCGCCGTCGTCGCTCACGCCCAGCGCCGCCGGCCCCCAGAACGCAACCAGCAAGGAGACGAGATGGCAGAGCTGACCATCAGGCCCGAGGAGATCCGCTCGGCCCTGAACGAGTTCGCCGAGTCCTACAAGCCCGCCGAGGTCGCGGCCGAGGAGGTCGGGCACGTCGTCTTCGCCGCTGACGGCATCGCGCACGTCGAGGGCCTGCCCGGCGTCATGGCCAACGAGCTGCTCACCTTCGAGGACGGCACCGCCGGCCTGGCCATGAACCTCGAGGAGCGCAGGATCGGCGTCGTCGTCCTGGGATCCTTCGACGGCATCGACGAGGGCCAGGTCGTGCGCCGCACCGGCGAGGTCCTCTCCGTGCCCGTGGGCGACGCCTACCTGGGCCGCGTCGTCGACCCGCTGGGCCGGCCCATCGACGGCCTGGGCGAGATCGAGGCCGAGGACGCCGCGCCCTGGAGCTCCAGGCCCCCGGCGTCATGGCCCGCAAGTCCGTCCACGAGCCCCTCCAGACCGGGCTCAAGGCCATCGACTCGATGATCCCGATCGGCCGCGGCCAGCGTCAGCTCATCATCGGCGACCGCCAGACCGGCAAGACCGCCATCGCCCTGGACACGATCCTCAACCAGAAGGACGCCTGGGAGTCCGGCGACCCGAACAAGCAGGTGCGTTGCATCTACGTGGCCACCGGCCAGAAGGGCTCCACCATCGCCGCCGTGCGCGCCACCCTGGAGGAGCGCGGCGCCCTGGAGTACACCACCATCGTGGCCTCCCCGGCCTCCGACCCGGCCGGCTTCAAGTACCTGTCGCCCTACACGGGCTCGGCCATCGGCCAGCACTGGATGTACCAGGGCAAGCACGTCCTCATCGTCTTCGACGACCTGTCCAAGCAGGCCGAGGCCTACCGCGCCGTCTCCCTGCTGCTGCGCCGTCCGCCGGGCCGTGAGGCCTACCCCGGTGACGTCTTCTACCTCCACTCGCGCCTGCTGGAGCGCTGCTCCAAGCTCTCCGACGAGCTGGGGGCGGGCTCCATGACCGGGCTGCCGATCATCGAGACCAAGGCCAACGACGTCTCGGCCTACATCCCCACCAACGTCATCTCCATCACCGACGGGCAGATCTTCCTCCAGTCCGACCTGTTCAACGCCGACCAGCGCCCCGCCGTCGACGTCGGCATCTCCGTGTCCCGCGTGGGCGGCGCCGCCCAGGTCAAGGCCATGAAGAAGGTCGCCGGAACCCTCAAGATCACCCTGGCCCAGTACCGCTCCATGCAGGCCTTCGCCATGTTCGCCTCCGACCTGGACGCCGCCACCCGCGCCCAGCTCACCCGCGGTGAGCGCCTCATGGAGCTGCTCAAGCAGCCCCAGTACACGCCCTACCCGGTGGCCGAGCAGGTCGCCAGCGTCTGGGCCGGCACCAAGGGCTACCTCGACGACATCGACGTCTCCGACGTCTGCCCTTCGAGGCCGCCTTCCTGGACCACCTGCGGCGCAACACCGACATCCTCGACACCATCGAGTCCACCGGGCAGCTCAGCGACGAGACCGAGGAGGCCCTGGTCAAGGCCGTCGAGGCCTTCCGGCGCACCTTCGCCTCCGGTGAGCAGATGCTGGGCGCCCAGGTCGCCGAGCCCGAGGAGGAGCCCGCCGCCGAGAGGACCACCGAGCAGCTCGTGGTCAAGAGGGGCTGACGTGGCAGGAAACCAGCGCGTCTACAAGCAGCGCATTCGATCGACCCAGACCCTCCAGAAGGTGTTCCGGGCGATGGAGCTCATCGCCTCGTCCCGGATCGGGCAGGCGCGCCGCAACGCGCAGGAGGCCTCGCCCTACGATCACGCCCTGAGCCAGGCGGTGGCCGCGCTGGGGACATACTCCCGCTTCGAGCACCCCATCACCCAGGAGCGCACCGACACCAAGCGCGTGGCGATCCTCGTGGTCACCTCCGACCGCGGCATGGCCGGCGCCTACTCGGCCACCATCCTGCGCGAGACCGGCCGCCTCATCGAGGAGCTGGTCAAGGACGGCAAGGAGCCGGTGATCTTCACCTTCGGCCGGCGCGCCCAGAGCTACTTCAGCTTCCGGGGCACGCCGATCGAGTTCTCCTGGACCGGGCAGTCGGACCGTCCCAGCGACGAGGCCATCGAGGAGGTGGCCACCACCCTGCTGGACTACTTCCTCCAGCCGGCCGAGGCCGGCGGCGTCGCCGAGGTCCACATCGTCTTCACCCGCTACGTCTCGATGGTCTCCCAGGTCCCCGAGGTGCGTCGCATGCTGCCGCTCAAGGTGGTCGACGTCGAGGGGGCCGGTGAGCTCGACGACGCCGGCAACGAGGCCCTGGAGAAGGAGCTGGTGGCCAAGCACGGCAGCTCCATGCCGCTCTACGAGTTCGAGCCCGGGCCCTCCGAGGTGCTCGACGCCCTCCTGACCCGCTACATGGGCTCGCGCATCCGCAACGCCCTGCTGCAGTCGGCCGCCTCCGAGCTGGCCAGCCGCCAGCAGGCCATGCACACGGCCACGGACAACGCCGAGGACCTCATCATCACCTACACCCGCCTGGCCAACGCGGCCCGCCAGGGCGACATCACCCAGGAGATCACTGAGATCGTCTCGGGTGCCGACGCCCTGGGGACCGAATAGGCCGGGCAGCCCCGACGTCGTCGAGAACCCCACACAGACTCACCTCACCGAGCAGGACCCCTCTCAGCTCTGGAAGATACGGAAGAACGCACATGGCTGACACCACCACCCCCGGGACGGGACGCATCACCCGCATCATCGGCGCCGTCGTCGACGTCGAGTTCCCGCCTGATGCGATCCCGGCGATGTACAACGCCCTCAAGGTGACCGTCCAGGCCACCAGTGCCGGCGAGGAGCCCCACGAGATCACCCTCGAGGTCGCCCAGCACCTGGGTGACAACATCGTGCGCACGATCTCCCTCAAGCCCACCGACGGCCTCGTGCGCGGCACGCAGGTGCGCGACACCGGCGCGCCGATCTCCGTGCCCGTGGGCGACGTGACCAAGGGCCACGTCTTCAACGTCACCGGCGACGTCCTCAACCTCGGCCCCGGCGAGCAGCTGGAGATCACCGAGCGCTGGCCCATCCACCGCCAGCCCCCGGCCTTCGACCAGCTCGAGTCCAAGGAGCAGATGTTCGAGACCGGCATCAAGGTCATCGACCTGCTCACCCCCTACGTGCAGGGCGGCAAGATCGGCCTGTTCGGCGGCGCCGGCGTGGGCAAGACCGTCCTCATCCAGGAGATGATCCAGCGCGTGGCCCAGAACCACGGCGGTGTCTCCGTGTTCGCCGGCGTGGGGGAGCGCACCCGTGAGGGCAACGACCTCATCGTCGAGATGGACGAGGCCGGCGTGTTCGACAAGACCGCCCTGGTCTTCGGCCAGATGGACGAGCCGCCGGGCACGCGTCTGCGCGTGGCCCTGTCCGCCCTGACGATGGCCGAGTACTTCCGCGACGTCCAGCACCAGGACGTGCTGCTGTTCATCGACAACATCTTCCGCTTCACCCAGGCCGGCTCCGAGGTGTCCACGCTGCTGGGCCGCATGCCCTCGGCCGTGGGCTACCAGCCCAACCTGGCCGACGAGATGGGCCAGCTCCAGGAGCGCATCACCTCCGCCGGCGGTCACTCCATCACCTCCCTGCAGGCGATCTACGTGCCCGCCGACGACTACACCGACCCGGCGCCGGCCACGACCTTCGCCCACCTGGACGCCACCACCGAGCTCAGCCGTGAGATCGCCTCGCGAGGCATCTACCCGGCCGTGGACCCGCTGACCTCCACCTCGCGTCTCCTGGCCCCCGGCTACGTGGGCCAGGAGCACTACGACGTCGCCACCCGCGTGAAGTCCATCCTCCAGAAGAACAAGGAGCTCCAGGACATCATCGCGATCCTCGGTGTCGACGAGCTCGGCGAGGAGGACAAGGTGACGGTGGCCCGTGCCCGCCGTATCGAGCAGTTCCTGTCCCAGAACACCTACATGGCGGAGAAGTTCACCGGCGTGGCCGGCTCCACCGTGCCGCTGTCGGAGACCATCGAGGCCTTCCGCCGCATCTGCGACGGTGAGTACGATGACCTGCCGGAGCAGGCCTTCTTCAACATCGGTGGCATCGAGGACCTGGAGCGTCGCGCCGCCGAGCTCAAGGCCTGAGTCGTTAGGATCCGGGATAGAGCCGGGCGCAGGAAAGGAGGGGGACATGGCCTTACATGTTGAGGTGGTCTCGCCGGCGGGCGAGGCCTGGACCGGTGAGGCGACGCAGGTCTCCGTGCCCCTGATCAACGGGGAGCTGGGGGTCCTGCCAGGACGTCAGCCCCTCCTGGCGGTCCTGGGATCCGGTCCGGTGCGACTGAGTCCCATCGACGGCGAGATGCGCAGTATCGAGGTGTCCGGCGGCTTCTGCTCCGTGGACCACGACGTCATCACGATCGCCGCCGACCATGTGAAGCAGGGCGCGGAGGCCTGAGGCATGGGGCAGCACGTGTGGATGATCGTGGCGCTCGCCGTCATCGTCCTCGTGCTGCTGATCGGCGGGTTCCTGGCCCGCCTGCGCTACCTGGCCGGACAGGTCGGCTCCTTCGAGTGCGCCCTGCGTCCACGTGGGGCGCAGCGCTGGCTGAGCGGGGTCGCCTCCTTCCGGCTCGACTCCCTGGAGTGGTACCGCCTCGTGTCCTTCTCCACCAGGCCGTCGCGCTCATGGAGCCGCTTGAACCTGGAGCTCTCCGAGGCACGGCGCCGCCGGGAGCAGGGGCGCGTCGTCGAGGTCCACTGCGTGGATGCCACCCGCAGCCCCGAGGGCTTCGACCTGGCCATGATGGAGGAGTCCCACTCGGCGCTGGTCGCCTGGGTGGAGTCCGCCTCGCCCGAGCAACCCAGGCTCTTCTGAGACCCGACGCCGGGGCTCATCGGCCGGATCGGCGACGTACTTTTTCAGCCGAGGACTGCGTTTTCCTCCAGGCCACTGGGGTCCGCCCCAGTCATCTGGAGGAGAACGCGAGTCCTCGATCGCAAGTACGTTCTCGACGGTGGAGCAGGGAGGTGAGGCCGGCGGGTGACACGATGCTCAGGCCCGCCGGCCCCGGCGTCGCGCCGAGGCCCGGGCCCGCCCCGCTAGGGTGGTCGGGTGCGCCTCGTTATCGCCTCCTGCTCCGTCGACTACTCCGGCCGCCTGGACGCCCACCTGCCCCGGGCCACCCGCGTGCTCATGCTCAAGGCCGACGGCTCGGTCCTCATCCACTCCGACGGCGGCTCCTACAAGCCCCTGAACTGGATGAGCGCCCCGGCCCGCCTGGCCGTCACCGAGCCGGACGAGGAGGCCGCCGCCGACGGCGTGCGCGAGGTCTGGGAGGTCAGCGCCACCAAGACCGACGACCGCCTCGTCATCCGCGTCTTCGAGACCATCTCCGACGTCAGCCACGAGCTGGGCGTGGACCCCTGGGCTCACCAAGGACGGCGTCGAGGCCCACCTCCAGGAGCTCCTGGCCGAGCAGATCGAGGTCCTGGGCGCCGGCTACCGCCTGGTGCGCCGCGAGTTCCCCACCGCCATCGGCCCGGTCGACATCATGGCCAAGGACGCCGAGGGCCGCTCCGTGGCCGTGGAGATCAAGCGCGTCGGCGGGATCGACGGCGTCGAGCAGCTCACCCGCTACCTCGAGCTCCTGGACCGCGACCCGCTGCTGACCCCCGTCCAGGGGCGTCTTCGCCGCCCAGACGATCAAGCCGCAGGCGCGCGTCCTGGCCGAGGACCGCGGCATCCGCTGCGTCACCCTCGACTACGACGCCATGCGCGGCATGGACGACCCGAGCTCCCGCCTGTTCTGAGGAGGCAGCCGTGCCCGCCGCCCGCGCCTCCTCCGCGCCGCTGCCGACCGAGGTGAGCCTGGCCCGCATCATCTCCCAGGGCCTCATCCCGGCCACCGCCGCGCCCGACATCGTCGCGGCAGTCAGCCGCCAGCTCGCCATCCAGGGACAGCAGGTCTCCGCCGTCCCCCACGCCCTGCTCGTGCGTGCCCCGCAGGCCACCCCGGCCGACGTCGAGGCCGCCTTCGCGCGAGGCGACCTGGTGCGCTCCTGGCCCATGCGCGGCACCGTCCACATCACCACCGCCGCCGACCACCACTGGCTGCGGGCCGCCCTCATGCACCGCACCGACGCCTGGGTCCGGCGCAGCGAGGCCGACTACGGCGTCGATACCGCCCTGTGCGAGCGCGCCGCCGAGGTGGCCCTGGGCCTCATCGATGACCAGGGGCCCGCTGACGCGCTCGGTGCTGCTGGCGGCCTGGCAGGAGGCCGGCCTCATGGAGGCCTTCCGCGGTGAGGACGTCTCGGCCTACCGGCGCCGCCACCTCCTGGTGCGCCTTCAGCGTGAGGGGATCCTCGTCCAGGGGCCGCGGTCCGGCAACGAGCACCTCGTCATGGACGCGCGTTCCCTCCCCGACGCCGACTCCGGGCCCGCCGGTGCAGGCGTCGCCCACGGCGGGGCCGGCCACCGCGCCGCCTGCGCGCACATCGCCCACCGCTACGCGGCCGGCCACGGCCCGGTCAGCGCCGAGGACCTGGCCCGCTGGACCACACTGCCCAAGACGCAGGCCGCCCGCGCCCTGGAGGACGCCGTCGAGCTGGGGGAGGAGCAGTGCCCCAGCCGAGGGCGCCGGTGGTCCGGACGAGCACCGCGTCCCGCTCGTGCGGGCGGTCGCCGAGGGCGGGGCGCGCGGAAGCCTGCGGGCGCTCGGCCCCGGCGAGTCGGCCCCGAAGGCCGGCCTGCTCTACATGCGCGCCGACCTGCCCGACCTCCTGTCCGCCCACCGCGGCGCCGCGCAGGCCACGCACTTCCTGGGCTCCTTCGACGAGCTGCACGTGGGCTACAAGGACCGCTCCTGCCTCACCGATGACGACGGCGAACGCCTCATCTGCCCGGCGAGCAACGGCATGTTCCGCCCGATCCTGGTGGACCGCGGCCGACTCGTTGCCGTGCGGCCGGTCGGCGAGGGCCTGCTGTGGAAGGGCGGGGCGGCGCCGTCGGCCCGCGTGGAGCGCGACGTCAACCGGGCCGTCACCCGCATGGAGCAGCGCCTGGCCGGGTGACCGAAGCGGAACCGGCTTTTCGCCCGCGCAGTGTGGGGGAGAAGACGCTCCCGAAGGAGGTTGTCTGATGTCTGGAGTAATGACAGAATCCGACTCATGAGCAACGAAGCCATGCAGGTCCGCGCACTTCGGGGGCGCGTCGTCACCCCCGACCACATCATCGACGACGGGGCGGTCGTCCTGTCCGGATCCCACATCGCGTGGGTCGGGCCCGCTGACCAGGCCGCCCGGGCCGGCTTCGCAGACGCCGTCGAGCAGGCGCAGGCCGCACCCGAGGGCGGTTACCTCCTGCCGGGACTGGTGGACGTCCACTGCCACGGCGGCGGCGGCGAGTCCTTCCCCAACGCCGAGACCGCCGAGCAGGCGATGGTCTCCGTGCTCGAGCACCGCCGCTTCGGCACCACCTCGCTCGTGGCCTCCTGCGTGACGGCCGCCCCCGACGTCCTGCGCGCGCGCACCCGGGTCCTGGCCGGGCTGTGCGAGGACGGCGAGCTCGCCGGCATCCACTTCGAGGGGCCCTTCGTCTCGGTGGAGCGCTGCGGCGCCCAGGACCCCACCTACATCATCGACCCCGACGCCGACCTGACCCGTGAGCTCATCGAGCTCGGCGGCGGGCACGTCGTCACCATGACGATCGCCCCGGAGAAGCCCGGCATCACCGGCGACGACGGCGTCAACGCGGCCCTCATCGAGGGCGGGGCGCTGCCCTCCTTCGGGCACACCGACTCCGAGGCCGCCCCCGTGCGCGCCGCCCTGGCCGACGCCGCCGCCCGCATCGCCGAGCGCCTCGAGGCCGGCCAGCCGGTCCGCGCCCCGCGCTCGACCGCCACCCACCTGTTCAACGGCATGCGCCCCATGCACCACCGCACGCCCGGGCCCGTGCCCGAGTTCCTGGCGGCCGCCCAGCGCGGCGAGTGCGTCCTGGAGATGATCGGCGACGGCGTGCACCTCAGCCCCGCCATCGTCCTGGACATGTTCGAGACCCTGGGGCGCGACAACGTCGTCCTGGTCACCGACGCCATGGCGGCGGCCGGCATGGCCGACGGCGACTACGTGCTCGGCTCCCAGCCGGTCACCGTGGCCGACGGCGTCGCCCGCCTCACCGAGGGCGGCGCGATCGCCGGGGGGACCGCCCACCTCATCGACGTCGTGCGCACCACCTGGCAGGGGGGAGTCGACCTGGTCGACGCCGTCTACGCCGCCAGCGTCCAGGGCGCGCAGATCCTCGGCGACCCGTCCGTGGGGGCGCTGCGGGCGGGCCTGTGGGCCGACGTCGTCGTCACCGACGCGGAGCTGCGGCCCGTCACCGTGCTGCGCCGCGGCGAGGCGGTGGAGCCCGCCGCCTGATCCTCCCGCACCACCGGCCCGGACGGGCCCCAGCAGTCTCTTGTCATGTGGGAGCCGTTCGCCCCGACCTGAACCACCAGGTCGGGGCGAACGTGTGGTGCGGGGCGGTCGGGCTGCGCGCCTAGCCCGGCAGGCCCAGGAGGCGGCGGGTGTAGACGGCCTGGCCGGAGTGCTGGGCGGCGTCGTCAATGACTGAGGCCAGGCGCACGGCCCGGGTGACGGGCGGGTCCCAGGAGTCGTCGACGACGTCGTCGAGCGTCTCCGGCGTGAGGGAGCGCAGGTAAGTGGTGGCCAGGGCGTAGGCGTCATCGAGGTAGGCGAAGAGGAGGCTGAGGTCGCTGACGACGACCTGGGCGGCCTGCTCGGGCGTGTGGTGCCAGTCCTCGGTGTCGTCGGGCAGGGGCAGGGGCGAAGCGCTCGCGGTGGCCGCCGGTGACCCAGACGGGCTCGACGCCCGCCAGAGGGCGCGACCTGGATGTCGAGCTCGCGGGCCGTGTGCCAGGCCAGCCAGGTCAGGGAGTCGATGCGGGGCGCCAGGTCCGGGGTGGGCCGGGTGTTGGCCTGCTCGAGCGTGACGCCGTCGAAAGGCGCGGTCGAAGCGCTCGCGGGACCGGGACAGGACGTCAATGAGCATCTCAAGAGTCGTCATGACGCCAGGCTACGCCTCTGCCGACCATTGCTTGCAATTTCAGTGACTCTTGCTGTGGCTAGGGTGCGGCAAGAGAAGAAAAAGTGAATACCCGTGGGTCGACATAGGCGGGTAGGAATACTGTGTGCCTGGGTGGGATGACGGTCTCTATCCATTGAAGCTTACGGCTCCAATGCTTGACATAAACGTCAGGTCGTCAGCATTGTGCCAGTATTCAATGAACTTACCGTCCTTGAATCGTAAGATGTCGATCGCCGAGAAACGGACCCTGGTTCCTGGTTCTGCTGTTGCGCCTGGAAACCCTCCGGCGTATTGTCCTTCGCCGATCCATCTGGCTGCAAGGAGGTCGCCTTGGATGATCGGATCGATTTCGATACTGAAAGTGATGGGGGTGAAGAGGGTGCGGCTACTGGTGATCATCTTCCGGACACCGTCACGACCTGAGTAGTCCTCACCAGATTCTTCGTTGGTGGGATGGAAGTGAAAATCAGGAGAGATGATCTCGTCAATGAGATCCATCTCGCCGTTCCATGCTCGGATCCACTTGTCGTACAGTTCGGCTGCCTGTTTCATGAGTGCCTCGCTAGGTTGTTCGGTGAAGCGATGTATGTCATGGTACCAGCGTGGACGTTACTCGTCTCTGCTGTGTCACCGCGATTATTTCGCGCTACGAGAAACTTTCTGTTGTTCGTCACTGGATTGTTGTTCGGCCGTGGGTGACGTAATTGGTGATGCATTCCTGTCAGAGGTTGAGGATTTGTGGGCGTTCAAGGGGTTGATTCACTTTTCTTTGTGAATACGGTGCTCGTTGGTGGCTCGTGCCCTGTGTTGCAGACGAGGTTTGCAAGAGGGTGTTCAGGTTGGCTGACATGGTTTAAAACCTGGGTGGAGGTCCACGATCTCCGCCAGGAGGCTCCAGCCCGATGTGTGGGCAGAGTTATTCAATCCGCATTGCGAGGGAATCCTCCCGGGAAGGGGTGGTGTTGCTGAACTTCAGTGGTTCTGGTGTGACGCAGCAGGAAGCGAGTTCCTGCTCTAGGCCGGCAGTGCGCTCAGGCGAAGACGACGGTGCGGTGCCCGTTGAGCAGTACCCGGTGCTCGGTGTGCCAGCGCACCGCCTGCGCCAGCACCCGGCGCTCGACGTCCTGGCCCTTGGCCTGCAGCACGGACACCGAGTCCTCGTGACCGGCCCGCGTCACGTCCTGCTCGATGATCGGCCCTCATCCAGGTCCGCCGTCACGTAGTGCGCCGTCGCCCCAATGAGCTTCACCCCGCGCTCGTGCGCCTGGGCGTAGGGGCGCGCCCCCTTGAAGGACGGCAGGAAGGAGTGATGGATGTTGATGACGCCCCCGTGCAGCCGCTCGCACAGGGCGGGGGAGAGGATCTGCATGTAGCGGGCCAGCACCACCAGCTCGACGTCGAGGGAGTCCACCAGCCCCAGCAGCTCGGCCTCGGCGGCCTCCTTGGTCTCCTTGGTGACCGGGATGTGGTGGAAGGGCACCCCGTAGAACTCGGCGACGTCCCGCAGCGTCTCGTGGTTGCCCACCACGCCGACGACGTCGACCGGCAGCCCCTGGCTGCGGGCCCGGAAGAGCAGGTCGGTCAGGCAGTGCCCCTCCTTGGAGACCATGATGAGGGTGCGCATGGCGCGCCCCCACCTCATCGAGGATCCACTCCATCTCGTACTCGCCGGCCAGCTCGGCCAGGTCCTTCTCCAGCTCCACGCGCGGCACGGTGGTGAGCACCTGGACCCGCATGAAGAACAGGCCCGTGGAGGAGTCCCCGAACTGCTTGGACTCGGTGATGTTCCCACCGCGGCGCGCCAGCGTCCCGTGACCGCGTGGACGATGCCCGGGCGGTCGGGCGGGACAGGGATGAGCACGAGATGCGGGCGGGGAGGGCGCCGACGGCGTGGCGGGAGCCGTCGCGGTCACGGGTGCAGTCATACCGCGCAGCCTACCCAGCCGCGCGGCGCCCTCCGAGTCGGGGCGGCCTCCGCCCGACCCGCCGTCGGGCCTCCCATAGCGCAGCGCTCCCGCCGCACCGAGGGCGCTGAGTCCCGACGACGATGAGCCCCACCCCGCCGACGCCACAGACCGCCGTCGTCCCGTAGCCCGGATCGAGCATCTGGATCGCCACCGCCGCCGTGATGACGACCATGAGGGCCACCGCCACCGACTGGATCCGGCGCTCGCGCCGGGAGCGGACGCGGATCGCGGCGATGAGCGAGCTCGCCGCGAAGTACAGGCCCACGAGCACGCTGAGGGCCTCCACCGTGTCCGTGAAGAGCCCCTCGGAGACGAAGAGCAGGCCCGTCCAGGCGACCGAGGCGGCCGTGACCACCGCCGTCGTCCAGGAGGTGGAGCGCAGGCGGCCCGCCCAGGAGGGGACCTGGCGGGCGTCGGCCATCGCCTCGATCCCGCGCGCCGTCGGCACGAGGGTGGAGCCCAGGCTCATGATCGCCGAGGAGACCACCGCGACGCGCACCCACCAGATGCCCCGTCACGGGGCGGGGTCGACGGCGCTGTACGCCGTCCCGCCCACGGCGAAGAACCCCATGAGCCCCAGCATCGTCAGCGCGGTGACCCGCTGCGGCGCGCCTGCGCCCGTGACATCGGTGAGCGCGAAGATCGCGTCGAAGCCCCAGTAGGCGAAGACCGCCAGCAGCACCGCGTGGAACCAGTCGAGGGCGAGCCAGTCAAGGGCGCCAGGCGCACCCCGCCCCGGCCACGAGCCCGGCGCAGACGATCGTCGCCCCGAGCCCCGCGATGACGGCGAGGTACTGCAGGGCCGCCATGGGCCGCAACTCGTAGAGGGTCGATGAGGGCGGCGAGCGCGGTGAGCACCGCCGCCAGGGCCGCCTTGAGCGCCGCCGGCGCCGCGGGGGCGAGCAGGTCGGCGGCCACGTAGGCCATGCCGGAGGTGGCGATGACTCCGGTGGCGGCCAGGCAGAAGCCCGCGAACCACCCGGTGCGCGGCAGGGCGCGCCGCACCCAGTGTAGACGCTGCCCTTGTGCGGGTCGCGCCGGTCGTTGGCGCTCATGCCCGCGGCCACGAGGGCGGCGGGGATCGCCGCCAGGAGGTAGACGACGGCGGTGCCCGAGCCGACCAGCGCGGCGATGAGCGGCGCGGTCACCATGATCGAGTACCACGGCGCCGTGGCCGACAGGGCGAGCGCGGATCCCTGGAGGACGCTCAGGCGCGGGCCGCCAGCCGCGCCGCCACCCGGATCGCCCGGGCCTGAGCGCGCGCCCCCGCCCTCGCGCGGAGGGCGCGGCGGCGTCGTCGACCCGGGTGCCAACACTGCTCCCCGGCGCCTAGAGGCGGATCCGGTTGGGCACGAACCGGCAGTAGTAGTCCGTGATGGGGCCGTCGGACTCGCGGATGCCCAGGCCGTAGCACTCGTCGCCCACCATCCATGTGCCCAGGACCGGGCGGTTGTGCAGGTGGTCGGAGCCGGTGAAGTCGGGGAGCTTGCAGAACTCCTGGATGACATAGCCCTCGATGCCCCAGCCGCCGGGCTGGACGATGTGCCGGCCCTCCCCGTGCAGCTCGATGTTCGCGCCCCTCGCGGGCGTGCAGGGGCTTGATGGCGTACTCGGACATGCCCATCGTGTCGTGTCGGGCGCGGGCCTCATCGGGGTACATGTAAGTGGGGATGAGGTTGGGGTGGTTCGGGTAGAGGTGCCACAGCGCCGCGCTGAGCGCCTTGGTGGACAGGAACATCGTCCAGGCGGGCTGGAACCAGTAGTCCGGCTTGAGCGCGCAGATCGCGGGGCCGAACTCCTCGAACATCATCTCCTCCCACGGGTAGAGCTTGAAGATGGCCTCCAGGTGCCTGTTCTTCCCATCGGTGAAGCGGGCGGTCTCCCTGTCCAGCCCGAGCTGCTTCATCTCCACGAGAGTGCTGGTCAGGCCCGCTTGGATGGCGGTGTCCATGAGATAGCCCGTGGTCATGAGGTCCTCGCCGGAGTCATCGGCGTCGGTGTAGGCGAAGTGGTACATGTGGGGGCGCAGGCCGTGGAGGCGCCCGAGGTGGTCGTCGATGCGGCCCCACTGGGCGATGAGCTCCTCGTGGATGCCGTTCCACTGGTCGATGCCGGTCACGCCCGCCTTCAGATGGACGTCCTCGTGCCAGTACCACTGGATGAGGGCGGCCTCCACCAGCCCCGTGGGGGTGTCCGCGTTGTACTCCAGCATCCGGGGCGGCCGCCCGTCGTTGCCCGAGTAGATGAGATCGAAGCGCGAGTAGAGCGAGGGGTCGTCGCGGTCGAGGGAGACCGTGGCGTACTCGATGGCCTCTCGCGGGATGCCCAGGTTGAAGGGCGAGCCCGGCTTGAGCGACTCCTCGGCGAGGAAGCCGGCGGCGTCCTTGGCCATCATGTGGAGGTTCTCGCTGGTGCGCTCCAGGAGGTCGACCTCGTCCATGGTCAGCTCGTAGCAGGCGAACTCGTTCCAGTAGCTCGTGCTGATCCCCGTGGCGGGGTCGGTGGTCTCGGAGAAGACGAGGCCCTGGTGGGCGATGGTGTCGCGCCACCCGGGGCGCGGTGAGGATGGGACGCGCTGCACTCAGGACCCCGATCCGCCCTTGGAGCCCGAGCCGAAGCCCCCGTGGCGGGTGCCCGAGCCCCGCGAGTAGGAGCCCCCTGAGCGGTCCGAGGTGGTGACCTTGCTGCTCGACGACGGCTTGGAGTCGCTGTACCCCGAGGGCACCTTCTGCCCGACCCCGGGCGCGCTCACCGAGGAGCCGCGCGAGATCGGCATGTAGACCCAGTGGGGGTGGGAGTGGGAGTGGGAGGCCGGGCCCGTGTCGTCGTCGCACTTCTTGTCCTCGACGCGCTCCCCGTGGCGGGATCCTTGCAGACCTTGACGTAGTCGGCGTCGGTGTTGCCGTTGTCGGAGGCGCAGCCGGCGATCCCCCGATCCACAGCGCCGCTGCGGCCGCGGTGACGGCGGAGACCACGACCCGTTGGCCTTGGATCCTCGTGTGCATCCCTCGTCCTTCCTGCGCCGCGCGGGAACAGGGAGCCCGACGCCATACGGCCCTAGCCTAGGGGCGGGCGCCGCGCTCGACAACGGCGCTGGCACGGCAGCGCTCCCCATGGCCCCCATACGGGGGTCATGGATTATCGGCGCGGCTCAGCCCTGGCGGGCCTTGAGGCGGGGATTCTTCTTGTTGATGACGTAGGTGTGGCCGCGGCGTCGGACCACCTTGGACCCCGGCTGCTTGGCCAGGGACCGGATCGAGGCACGAACCTTCATGTCGGCTCCTTTCCTTCTTCGTGTCCAGTGAGGGCGGTGAGAGACGACGGGCGGTGGCTTGGGTGCCCCGCCTGAGCGCCTTCCGCTTGCGCTTGCCGTAGCGGCGCTCGAACTTCTCCACGCGGCCCGCCGTGTCGAGGATGCGGCCCTGGCCGGTCCAGAACGGGTGCGAGGCGCTGGAGACCCTCGACGTCGTAGACCGGTAGGTGTTGCCGTCCTCCCACTCGATGGTCTCCGACGACGTCAGGGTCGAACGGGTCAGGAAGGCGAAGCCGGCGGACTTGTCGCGAAAGACGATGGGCTGGTAGCTGGGGTGGATCCCAGGACGCATACGAGCTCCTTGGATGGGGGTGAATGAGAACTGACGTGGTGAACGAATGCCGGCGGCGGTGCTGCGAGGGGGCGGCTGCGGCTGTGCTGACGCCGCACGCCCCGGCGGGGTGCGGGCCCACAGACCCGCCCCGCCCGCACCCGCCTACCAGGAGGACTTGACGATGCCCGGCAGCTCGCCGCGCAGCGCCATCTCGCGGAAGCGCACCCGGGAGGTCCCGGTGACGCGCAGGTGCCCGCGCGGGCGACCGTCCACCGCGTCGCGCCGGACGCAGGCGAGTGGGGAGGCGTCGCGGGGCAGCGCGTGCAGCGCCGCCATCGCCTCATCGCGCTCGTCCTGGCTCAGGTGAGGGTTGACCGAGGCCCGCTTGAGCTCGGCGCGACGCTCGGCGTAACGCTCCACCACCTGCTGGCGCCGCAGCTCGGCGGCGATCTTGGACTTCTTGGCCATCAGCGCGACTCCTGTACTCCACGTGCCGGCGCACCACCGGATCGAACTTTGCGCAGCACCAGCCGGTCAGGGGGTGTTGCGGCGGTTCTTTGCGGGTCACGTAGGTGTGGCCCGTCCCCGCGGTGGAGACCATCTTGATGATCGGCCGCAGGTCCCTGCCCCTTGGCCCCGCTCATGACAGCTTTCTCCCTCAGGGCGAGCATCTGAGCCACGACGACGTCGATGCCCAGCTTGTCGATCGTGCGGATGCCCTTGGCGGACACCGTCAGGCGCACGGTGCGCCCCAGGGATGGCACCCAGTAGCGCTTGCGCTGCAGGTTGGGGTCCCAGCGCCGGGGCGTGCGCTTGTGGGAGTGGGAGACGGACCGGCCGAAGACAGGCCGGGCCCCCGTGACTTGGCAGTAGGTGGTCATGACGAGCATGATATAAGAATGATTCTCAGTTTCGTCAACTCTGCTGGAGGACCTCGTGACCGATCCCTCGGATGACTTTGCCGGCGACTGCGCTGACATCCCCGGCTCCCCGGCCGACGGCCGGCACACCCTGGCCGTCATCGGCGCCGTCGACCCCGCCCTGCTGGACCTGGTCGACCTCGCCCTGGCCGGCCAGGACGCCGTCGTCATCCGCGCCGGGCTCCACTTCGGCGCCGACGACGAGGCCGGGAGCAGCGACACCGACGACGACCTGGTCCGGCTCGTCAGCCACAGCTCGGCCGAGGGCTTCGACGACGAGCCGGTCAGGCTCGACGTCCCCATGCCCTCCACCTGCCCCACCTGCTCCCTGCGGGAGGTCCTGGCCGCCGTCGCCCAGGACCGCGCCGCCCAGGAACCCGGGCGGCACACCGTCATCCTCCTGCCGGCGGCCATCGAGGCTCGCCCACCTCCTGCCCGGCCTGGCCGAGGGAGCTCGCCGGCACCGGCGTGAGACTGGCCGGAGCCGCCCACGTCCTGGACGCCACCACCGCCCTGGACGAGCTCCTCGAGCACCGCCAGCTGAGCGCCTTCCCCGGCGACTCCCGCTGCACGGGCGCCGTCCACCTGACCAACCTCGGGCTACGCCGACCTCGTCCTGGCCCTGGGGCGCGATGAGGACCCCGCCGGGGCCGACCTCATCGAGCACCTGCGCCCCCACGACGCCCTCCTGCTCCCGGGACTCGACGCACCCCTCCTGGAGACCCTCACCGCCCTCACCCACGACGCCGCCGCCTCCTTGAGCCGCATCCACCCCGCCACCACCAGCGCCTGGGGCGGCCCCGATGAGCACGGCGTGTGGACCCTCGACCTCAGCGCCTCCCTGCCCTTCCACCCCGAGCGCCTGCGCTCCCTGGTCGTCGAGCTCGCCGGTCAGGGCCTGTGCGCTCGCGGCTGCTTCTGGCTGCCCAGCCGCCCCGGCCGGGTCTGCACCTGGGAGGTCGCCGGAGTGCCGTGAGCGTCGGCGACGCCGGAACCTGGGCGGAGGTCCCGGCCGCCCCTCCGGTGCCGGCGACGACGACGTGGCCGGCGAGCCCCGCTGCCACCTCGTGGTCACCGGCGTCGCGACGAGGAGATGCGCGAGCAGGTGCGCCGCGCCTTCTCCCGGATCCTCCTGCGCCCCGAGGAGATGGCCCAGGCCCTGGCCTGGATCGGCGCCGACGACGGCCTGGGCGACTGGTTCGGGCAGGAGGACCAGGAGGGCTGAGCGCTCCGCCCCGGTGGCGCGAGCCCCACCCCGAGGCGGCTGCGGGCACGGGCAGCACGGGGCGCGGCACGGGCGCGGCGCCCCCGGCACGGTAGGGGTGTTCCTGTCGCGACTGGCGCCGGGTGGATCACCACCGGGGAGCGGCACGAACACGACTCCGGGGTCGCCCGCCTGGGCCACGGATCGCCCACCAGTGCGCGCACAGCCGCCTGCCACGGCGCAGCGTGCGCCCCACACCTGAGGAGAGACATGACCGCGCAAGCCGTCACCCCGTCCCTGAACCAGCCGCTGGCCGAGCTCGACCCGGACATCGCCGAGGTCCTCACCGGTGAGCTCGCCCGCCAGCGCGAGACCCTGGAGATGATCGCCTCGGAGAACTTCGTTCCCCGGGCCGTCCTGGAGTGCCAGGGCTCGGTCCTGACCAACAAGTACGCGGAGGGCTACCCGGGCCGCCGCTACTACGGCGGCTGCGAGGTCGTCGACGTCGCCGAGTCCCTGGCCATCGAGCGCGCCAAGGCCGTCTTCGACGCCGAGTGGGCCAACGTCCAGCCCCACTCCGGGGCCCAGGCCAACGCCGCCGTCCTCCACGCCCTGGCCACCCCCGGCGACACCCTCCTGGGCCTGTCCCTGGCCCACGGCGGCCACCTCACCCACGGCATGAAGATCAACTTCTCCGGCAAGAACTACAACGCCACCGCCTACGGCGTGGACGAGACCACCATGCGCATCGAGATGGACCAGGTGCGCGAGGCCGCCCTGCGTGAGCGCCCCACGGTCATCATCGCCGGCTGGTCCGCCTACCCCCGCCACCTCGACTTCGCCGCCTTCCGCTCCATCGCCGACGAGGTCGGCGCCGCCCTGTGGGTGGACATGGCCCACTTCGCCGGGCTCGTCGCCGCCGGCCTGCACCCCAACCCCGTCCCGCACGCCGACGTCGTGTCCACCACCGTCCACAAGACCCTGGGCGGCCCCCGCTCCGGCATGCTCCTGTCCAGCCGCGCCGAGCAGTGGGGCAAGAAGCTCAACTCCGCCGTCTTCCCCGGCCAGCAGGGCGGCCCCCTCATGCACGTCATCGCCGCCAAGGCCGTGGCCATGAAGATCGCCGGCACCGAGGAGTTCCGCGAGCGCCAGGAGCGCACCGTGCGCGGCGCCGCCATCATCGCCGAGCGCCTGGGGGCCGACGACGTGCGTGCCGCCGGCGTCAGCCTGGTCACCGGCGGCACCGACGTCCACCTGGTGCTGGTGGACCTGCGCGACTCCTCCCTGGACGGCCAGCAGGCCGAGGACCTCCTCCACACCGCCGGCATCACGGTCAACCGCAACGCCGTCCCCTTCGACCCGCGTCCCCCGCGCGTCACCTCCGGCCTGCGCATCGGCACCCCCGCCCTGGCCACCCGCGGCTTCGGTGACGCCGAGTTCACCGAGGTCGCCGACATCATCGCCGCCACCCTCGTCCACGGCGCCGCCGGCACCGCCGACGACGAGACCCTGGCCGCCCTGCGCGGCCGCGTGCGCGCCCTGACCGACGCCTTCCCCCTCTACCCGGGGCTGGCCCAGTGAGGGCCCCCTGGAACGGGGCCGCCCGGGTCCTGGACGGCAAGGCCACGGCCGCCGCCCTCAAGGCCGAGCTCAAGGAGCGCGTCGCGGCGCTGCGCGAGCGCGGCGTCACCCCCGGCCTGGGCACGGTCCTGGTGGGGGAGGACCCCGGCAGCGTCAAGTACGTCGCCGGGAAGCACACCGACTGCGCCGAGGTCGGCATCCTCTCCATCCGTGAGGACCTGCCGGCCACCGCCACCCAGGCCGAGGTGGCCGCCGCCGTCGACCGCCTCAACGCCGATGACGCCTGCACCGGCTACATCGTCCAGCTCCCGCTGCCGGCGGGCGTGGACACCAACGCGATCCTGGAGCGCGTCGACCCGGACAAGGACGCCGACGGCCTGCACCCCACCAACCTGGGGCGCCTGGTGCTGCGGGCCTCGGGGCCCATCGACTCGCCCCTGCCCTGCACGCCGCGCGGCTGCATCGAGCTCATGGAGCGCCACGGCATCGACCTGGCCGGCCGAAACGTGTGCGTCGTCGGCCGCGGGGTCACGGTGGGCCGCTCCATCGGCCTGCTCCTGGGCCGCAAGGACGTCAACGCCACCGTGGACATCTGCCACACCGGCACCACGGATCTGGCCGAGCACGTGCGCCGGGCCGACGTCGTCATCTCGGCGGCCGGCAGCCCCGGCATCATCACCCCGGAGATGGTCGCCCCCGGCGCCGTCGTCCTGGACGTGGGCGTCTCGCGCGTCGTCGACCCCGCCACCGGCAAGGGCCGCATCGCCGGTGACGTCGCCGACGGCGTCGACGAGGTGGCCTCCTGGCTCTCGCCCAACCCCGGCGGCGTGGGGCCCATGACCCGCGCCCTGCTGCTGGCCAACGTGGTCGAGACCGCGGAGCGCTCGCTCTGAGGGACGTCGCCGCTCGCCCGACCGGCCGATAATCTTGAGGTCATGACGGACGAGTCCCACGGCGCCCATCCCTCCCATCCTGACCAACCCACTCACCCGGCTGAGTCGGCAGGCTCCACGACGTCCCCGGAGCCCGGGCCGACTCAGCCGGAGTGCCCGCCGTCCCTCCGGACACGTGCGCCGAGTCGCCCTCGCCGGACGCGACGGCCCCCAGGACCCGCGACGAGGACCGGCCTGCGGCGTCGGACCCTGCATCCTCGGCGCGGCCGGCGCCGGTGCCCTCATTGTGGGCGGGAGCCATCCTGGTGCGCTGCTCCACGGGGCGCCGGAGCTCGCCGGCGCCCACGGCCACCGACTCGCGGGCCTCGGCCGCCTACCGCCCCGCTTACCACTACAGCCCCGCCACGGGGAATCTTGCCGACCCCAACGGCCTGGTCCTCTATGAGGGCGAGTACCACCTCTTCCACCAGCAGGACGGCACCTGGGGTCACGCGATCAGCTCGGACATGGTGCACTGGAAGCGCCAGGGGACGGCCCTGGAGCACGACGCGCAGGGCCTGGCCATGTCCGGCAGCTGCGTCGTCGACGGAGCGGATACCTCCGGCCTGGTCACGGGCGGCGGCATGGTCGCCGTCTACACCTCCACCGAGGGCGGTGAGGCCCAGTCCCTGGCCTACTCCACCGACCGGGGGAGGAGCTGGCGGCGCTTCTCCGGCAACCCCGTCATCCCCAACGACGGGCGCAAGAACTTCCGCGACCCCAAGGTCTTCTGGCACGAGGACTCCAAGGCCTGGATCATGATCGTCTCCGCCGGCGACCACGTCTCCCTGTTCCGCTCCACCGATCTCAAGGCCTGGACCCACGCCAGCGACTTCGGCCAGGGCGTCGGCTCTCACGCCGCCGTGTGGGAGTGCCCCGATCTCTTCCCCCTGACCGACTCCAGCGACGGCAGGACCCGCTGGGTCATGACCCTCTCGGTGGGTGCCAACGAGGAGACGGCCGGTTCCACCGCCCAGTACTTCATCGGCGACTTCGACGGCTCCGTCTTCTTCCCCGAGGACCGCCAGACCCGCTTCACCGACGTCGGCCAGGACTTCTACGCCGCCCAGAGCTTCGAGCACGTCGAGGGTCGCCGCGTGTGGATGGCCTGGCTGGGCAACTGGAACTATCCCTACTCGCTTCCCACCGGCGACTGGCGAGGTGAGATGAGCATCCCGCGCGAGCTGTCCCTGACCACCGTTGGCGGCAAGCGCACCCTCGTGCAGAAGCCCGTCCCCGAGCTCGACGCGCTGCGCGGCAAGGCCACCGATCTCGCCGGCCGCCAGGCCACCGACACGGTGACGGGGCTGGGTGCGGGCCGCACGGTCGAGATCGACCTGACCATGGACGTCTCCCAGGCCTCTGAGGCCTGGCTGGGCCTGGCCCGAGGGGAGGTCAACGGCAAGACCCAGGAGGTTCGTGTCGGGTCGACATCTCGACAGGCACCCTCTACCTCGACCGCACCGACGGCGGGCTCACGCAGGTTGACGGCAAGGATGAGGGGACCAGGACCGACTTCGCCCTGCGCCGGCAGACGCGGTACCGCCCCACCGGCTCCACGGTGCGTCTGCACCTCTACCTGGACCGCTCCAGCCTCGAGGTCTTCGTCGACGACGGCGCCACCGTCGGCAGCCTCCTGGTCTTCACCGACCCCTGCTGCCAGGAGATCGTCCTGGGGGCCAAGGGCACGGCCACCATCGTCTCCGGTAGCCTCACCCCACTGTCGGCCGCCCTGCAGGGTGCACCGCAGGACGTGTCGACGGCGGATGATGACGGCGGGGCCGCCGGAACTGATGTTCCGACGGCCCCGCCATCGTCTCAGGGCACTGCCGGGCACCGTGGTGCCCCGTCCTCGGCCCTGCCGGCACCTACTTCAGTCGCTGCGGGCGGGTGTCACCACCGTTGGTGCGGGCCTGGTCGGCGGGGATGTCCGCGAAGCCTCCCAAGCCGTTGGTGCCATAGGTTCGATCCACCGAGGTGGTGTCGCCGGAGATGTTCAGCTTCACCGTCGGGGCCAGTGAGCCTCCGCGCACCGGGTTGCCGTCCTTGTTGCCGCCGATGGAGTCGATGAAGGACTCCACCAGACCGCCGGGCATGACGTAGTGCGAGTAGGACTGGAAGGTGTACGGGCTCTGGTTGAAGTCCGGTGAGTAGGGCTTGCCCGGGTTGAAGTTGAGATTGATGGGGTTGCCCAGTGCGATACCCGTGTTCTGGTTGAGCGGCTTGTAGTCGGATCGCAGTCCGTCACCCACGAACCCGTAGACGCCCTCGGGCCCCTGGAGCCCGTCGGCATAGGTCTCCCGGTGCGAGATCGTGAACAGGTAGTACTTGCCGTCCTGGAAGTAGATCTGTGGCCGCTCGGTCTGGTCATTGACGCAGTTGCCGCTCAGCAACGGCGGCAGGTACTCCCACTCAGTCATCGCCTTGTTCTTGGCCCGAGCCAGCCCCACGTTGGCCAGCTGGTAGTAGCCGCCGCGCTGGTTGACCGCCTCGACCGTCTCCGCCTTGGGGTCGCCCTTCTCGTAGCCGAGGTCCTCCTCGGTGCAGGTGGCCAGAGTGGTGTTCTGACCGGCCTTGGCCGCGGCATCGACGTACTGCTGCTCACGGACGAAGGCCGAGTTGCCCTCGAAGACCATGTACTCGGTGGGGTCCGAGGGGTTGTTCTGGTCACGGAAGGTGAAGGGGTCGCGGAAGTTCACGCCCGGGTTCTGCTCGCGGGTCTGGTAGTACTTGCCGTCTGGGACGAGCAGCTGGTGCTGGGTGCGGAAGCCGGTGAGCCACACGCCGTTCTCATCGGCATGGATGCGTCCCTCGGACTGCACGATCCGCGGGTCGTAGGGCTTGGACGCCCCGCCGTTGCCGTCCTGACCGTAGCCCTTGTCGCCGTTACCGCCGGCGGTGGTGTTGTAGAAGGCCACCGAGGTGTAGAACATGCGGATCTTGTTGCCCTCCATGAGTCGGGCCGAACCGGACCACTCGGTCTGGGCCGTGAAGCTCTGGTCCTCGAAGATTGAGCCGGAGGCGCCGTCGGGGAAGACGTGTCCCCCGTAGATCCACCCGCCGTTGGAGCTGTTCGCGCCGTCGGCCGAGGAGGTCTGCGTACCGGCCTTGCGGTAGAAGAAGCCCAGGCGCGCGTGGGTGTGGCGGTCGTCGAAGGTGTAGCCGGCGTGCCGGTCGGCCACCAGGGAGAAGGCGATCTCCCACCCGTTGTAGGAGATCTGGTGGGCGGCCTCATCGGTCAGCGTCCAGGTGTCCCACACCCACACGTCCTCGCTCGTGGCCGGGAAGCCGTTGGAGATCTCCGGCATCGTGAGCTGCTCGGGCATCGAGTTGGTGCCCGACGGCGCATTGGGGTTGGAGACCCGCTGGATCTGCATGGCGTCGGCGCGGGTCCACTTTGCTGTGTAGTTCTCCTCGACCCCGTGCGCCGCACCGGTGTGCTTGGTGGCGTTGGCCCAGCCGGGGTTATCGGCCTTGAAGCCGTTCGCTTCCTGGGCGGCGGCTCCACCGGCGGCCTGCTGGTCGCTTTGACCTGCCTGGCCCTGACCGGCGGGGGACTGGCTCGCCTGCCCCTGGCCGGCGGGGGACTGGTCGTTCTTCTGGTCTGCTCCCGCCTCGGGTGAGGCCTCGGCGGTGGCGGAGGCGCTGGGGGAGGGTGACTCATCGGCGAGCGCGGTGGTGCCGGAGCCGGCCACCAGGAGCCCGAGCGCCAGCGCCGCGGCCAGTCGTCTGCGACGGGCGCGGAACGAAGTGTGTGTCACGGTCATTGTCCGTACTGTCCTTACTCATGAGGGATGAGGGTGTCAGTGCGCCGTGAGCCGATGTTCGTGATCTCCCTGCCGCTACCTTAGAGCAACCTGAACATGGAGGGATGGGACTCTTGGTCGTGCAGGCAGTTCCAGTGGTCTCCTACTGAAGACGGACCCCCTCACTTCCAGGCTTTATTGAGGTTATTGAACAGTTTAGTGATATATCGCACATAGCGATATGTTACTGGCCGGTTAGTCTTGAATGTGTTCTCCGTGAGCTGTCTGGTCTCCCAGCCTGTCGGTTCAGGTGGTCGTCCGCTGCTGGGCGGCCCCGTGTCTAACGGAGATCCTGTGAGTATTCTTCCCATCCGTCTGCGACGGTTATCCGCATCAACAACCGCTTTCCTGGCTGTGCTCGCCTTGAGTGCGGCCGGCCCGGCGGTGGCCGCTACTGCGCCGAATACGGCGGGGCAGTCCACCGCCTCCCTGCGTGACACCTCCACGGTGAGTGCCCAGTCCCTGGCTCAGATGGTCGCCGGTCCGAAGGCGACAGTCTCCAACGCTTCCGTCTCCGGCAAGGACGTCCAGATCGGCACCGTCAAGGGCCTGCCCGGTGACGGCAATGCCATCACCGAGGGCGTCGCCCTGTCCACCGGCTTCTCTCATCGACCCCGATCCCACCGCCGACTCCGATACCGACATCACCCGCTCCGCGGTCCTGGGGCCCAATGACGCCCTCGACACCACTGGTGACTTCGGCGTCACCGAGGACCCGGCGGGCCTGGCGAAGGTGGCCGGCACCGATGTCTATGACGAGGCCGTCCTGGAGTTCGACGTCACCGCCACCAGCTCCAACATCGTCCTCTATTACAGCCTCGGCTCCGAGGAGTACGCCGGCGCCACTAAGGGGACCCCGGCCTCCTGGCAGTCCCGCGGCTACAAGGACCCGCTGAGCATCCAGGTCAACGGCACCGAGTGCGCCCACGTCCCCGGCACGCAGACAGCCGTGAGCGCCGCCTCGATCAACGACTCCTCGAACGCCGACTACTACACGGCCAATGTCTCGGGCCACACGCCGGGACGGATCCCGGTCGAGTTCAACGGCTACACCTCGGCCCTGCCCTGCCAGGCGGCCACGGCCCCGGGGCAGAAGGTGCACGTGCGCGTGGCCATCGCTGACGCCCAGGACGGTCAGCTCGACTCCACGGTGCTTCTGCGCACCCAGGGACTGGGCTTCACTGACAAGCCGATCACCGACTCCTGCACCGCCAAGGCCGGAACCTGCGACATCCCCGGAGCCGACAACGGCTCCAGCAAGTCGAGCAACGGCAAGGCCTCAACCACTCCGCCCGGCCAGGGCAAGCCGGGCGTCACCGACTACAGCGCCGCCTCGCCCACCGCAGGAACCAAGAACACTGTGGCCGGTCTGCCCCTGACCGGAACCCAGGCGCTCCTCCTGGGGGGCATCGCCCTGCTGCTCCTGGCCGGTGGCGGTGTAGCGCTCATGCTGCGCCGTCGTCGCCTGGCCGGCTTAGAGGCCGACTGACAGCGAGGCTGAGGCCCACGGACGGCTGACGGGGCGGATGAGGCTCTCCTCATCCGCCCCGTCAGTGCTGGCTGCCACTGACCGCCACTGGGTGCTCAGTCCAGGTTCTGCCTGGAGGCGCGGTGCGCTGCCGCCTCCTTGACCAGCATCGCGAAGCCCAGGACGCACAGAGGCATGGAGCTCAACCACAGTGCCGTGGAGAAACGGGACAGAGCCGGTATCTGAGCTAGGACGGGGAAGATAGCGGCGACAACGATGAACATCATCCAGAAAGCGATTCGGCGCCCGCTGTGCGATTCTGAGTCGTTGTTGTCACTCATGGCCTGCTCCTCTTCATCCGGTGATCTCGAACCGGCGGTCCTCCAGGCAGCCGGCGCGCAGGTCGGTGACGGTGATGGTGCGCACCGAGGCCCACCGCGGGCCGCGTTCCAGCCACGATATCAGCAGGGCCACGGCCTCGGGATCGCCCTGGGCCATGACCTCGACGTCCCCGTCGGGCAGGTTGCGGACCTGCCCCACCACACCCAGCTCCTGAGCGGTGTAGGCGCAGTGGTAGCGGAAACCCACGCCCTGGACCGTGCCCTCGACCAGGACATGCACGGTTCTCAGGCTGCTGGCACGTGTACCGGCGTCGC
>BNJS01002141.1_pt1 | contig 38613 bp, 37 predicted proteins | sample 8540461 | NCBI WGS metagenome assembly BNJS01 (sample SAMD00202454, study PRJDB9452) | human saliva metagenome | isolation source: human saliva | place: Japan
TTGAAAACTGAACAATGATAGGTAATCAATCAATACGATTGAACATATGTTAGAGTGCGGGTTTTTGACAAAGTCAAAACCAACCATAATTCAAAAGTTACATACATGTAACGACAACAAAACAAATGAGCTATTCAAATAGCTTCAAGATATCTTGGAGAGTTTGATCCTGGCTCAGGACGAACGCTGGCGGCGTGCTTAACACATGCAAGTCGAACGAAGAGCGATGGAAGCTTGCTTCTATCAATCTTAGTGGCGAACGGGTGAGTAACGCGTAATCAACCTGCCCTTCAGAGGGGGACAACAGTTGGAAACGACTGCTAATACCGCATACGATCCAATCTCGGCATCGAGGATGGATGAAAGGTGGCCTCTATTTATAAGCTATCACTGAAGGAGGGGATTGCGTCTGATTAGCTAGTTGGAGGGGTAACGGCCCACCAAGGCAATGATCAGTAGCCGGTCTGAGAGGATGAACGGCCACATTGGGACTGAGACACGGCCCAGACTCCTACGGGAGGCAGCAGTGGGGAATCTTCCGCAATGGACGAAAGTCTGACGGAGCAACGCCGCGTGAGTGATGACGGCCTTCGGGTTGTAAAGCTCTGTTAATCGGGACGAAAGGTCCTTCTTGCGAATAGTTAGAAGGAATTGACGGTACCGGAATAGAAAGCCACGGCTAACTACGTGCCAGCAGCCGCGGTAATACGTAGGTGGCAAGCGTTGTCCGGAATTATTGGGCGTAAAGCGCGCGCAGGCGATCAGTCAGTCTGTCTTAAAAAGTTCGGGGCTTAACCCCGTGATGGGATGGAAACTGCCGATCTAGAGTATCGGAGAGGAAAGTGGAATTCCTAGTGTAGCGGTGAAATGCGTAGATATTAGGAAGAACACCAGTGGCGAAGGCGACTTTCTGGACGAAAAACTGACGCTGAGGCGCGAAAGCCAGGGGAGCGAACGGGATTAGATACCCCGGTAGTCCTGGCTGCAAACGATGGGTACTAGGTGTAGGAGGTATCGACCCCTTCTGTGCCGGAGTTAACGCAATAAGTACCCCGCCTGGGGAGTACGACCGCAAGGTTGAAACTCAAAGGAATTGACGGGGGCCCGCACAAGCGGTGGAGTATGTGGTTTAATTCGACGCAACGCGAAGAACCTTACCAGGTCTTGACATTGATGGACAGAACTAGAGATAGTTCCTCTCTTCGGAAGCCAGAAAACAGGTGGTGCACGGTTGTCGTCAGCTCGTGTCGTGAGATGTTGGGTTAAGTCCCGCAACGAGCGCAACCCCCTATCTTATGTTGCCAGCACTTCGGGTGGGAACTCATGAGAGACTGCCGCAGACAATGCGGAGGAAGGCGGGGATGACGTCAAATCATCATGCCCCTTATGACCTGGGCTACACACGTACTACAATGGGAGTTAATAGACGGAAGCGAGATCGCGAGATGGAGCAAACCCGAGAAACACTCTCAGTTCGGATCGTAGGCTGCAACTCGCCTACGTGAAGTCGGAATCGCTAGTAATCGCAGGTCAGCATACTGCGGTGAATACGTTCCCGGCCTTGTACACACCGCCCGTCACACCACGAAAGTCGGAAGTGCCCAAAGCCGGTGGGGTAACCTTCGGGAGCCAGCCGTCTAAGGTAAAGTCGATGATTGGGGTGAAGTCGTAACAAGGTAGCTGTATCGGAAGGTGCGGCTGGATCACCTCCTTTCTAGGGAGACATACACCGAGGCCAAGAGCTTGGATGTCACTTAGGTCGACACTTTGGCACCTAACATTGTTCGGTTTTTGAGAGATCTGTATCTACAAGATAATATATTTTCATACTATTAAATGGGCCTATAGCTCAGCTGGTTAGAGCGCACGCCTGATAAGCGTGAGGTCGGTGGTTCGAGTCCACCTAGGCCCACCATTTAATACATGGGGGCGTAGCTCAGTTGGGAGAGCACCTGCCTTGCAAGCAGGGGGTCAGGAGTCGACTCGCGTCCACCATGGTATTTGACAGCGTCTGTATACTAAAAAAACAAAGCTGAAAACAGTCAATTTTTTAGATTTCGATATCGACGCATGGGATGACGTCGCCCGAATGGGAATCGCGACAAATAGTACGCGAAAATATAAATTGTTTGTTCTTTGAAAACTGCATAGAAGATAATAATATATATTTGTAAGGTCATCTCTTAGAATTTCTAAGTAGGTTGACCCGAGCACATAGGAAATAATTCTCTGACTTAATGGTGACGTACATGTAAAAATGTACGGCTACAAAAAAAAACGACAATGTATCTAATGCATGTCTAAAAAAATCAAATTGATTTTTCGTCAGAATTTGATGAATATCGAGGCGTACCAGTGAAGCGAAATCGCCGCGTATTTGTATACGCAAGATGAGCTGAATGCAGTACAACGAAGATAGTCGCAAATTATGGCGTAAAATAAGTAAAGATTTTAAGGGCGTACGGTGGATGCCTTGGCGATATCAGCCGAAGAAGGACGCGGTAAGCTGCGATAAGCTACGGAGAGGTGCAAGCAACCTTTGACCCGTAGATTTCCGAATGGGGGAACCCGGCAGTGGTTATGCACTGTCACCCATACCTTTGAGTATGAGGAGGGCACCTGGGGAACTGAAACATCTAATTACCCAGAGGAAAAGTAATCAAACGAGATTTTCTTAGTAGCGGCGAGCGAACGGGAAAGAGGCCAAACCGGAGCGGGCAACCGCACCGGGGTTGAGGACAGTCATCAAGTGTAAATGAGGTAGAAGAATCGAGTTGGAAAGCTCAGCCGAAGAAGGTGAAAGCCCTGTAATCGAAACCTTGCATACATGGGACTGTATCCAGAGTACCACGAGACACGTGAAACCTTGTGGGAAGCAGGGGGACCACCCTCCAAGCCAAAAATACTGATATCGACCGATAGCGCATAGTACCGTGAGGGAAAGGTGAAAAGAACTCCCTGGCGGGGAGTGAAAGAGAACCTGAAACCGTATGTCTACAAAACAGTCGAAGTCTGTATATATATCAGGACGACGGCGTGCCTATTGAAGAATGAACCGACGAGTTACTGTTGCTAGCGAGGTTAAGTGGAAAAACATGGAGCCGCAGCGAAAGCGAGTCTGAACAGGGCGTTCAGTTAGTAATAGTAGACCCGAAACCGTAGCGATCTATCCATGGCCAGGTTGAAGCACAGGTAAAATTGTGTGGAGGACCGAACTCGTGAGCGTTGAAAAGCTTTGGGATGAGTTGTGGATAGGGGTGAAATGCCAATCGAACACGGAGATAGCTGGTTCTCCCCGAAATAGCTTTTAGGGCTAGCCTCGAGGTTGAGAGTATAGGCGGTAGAGCACTCGATCGGGCTAGGGGCCATACCGGTTACCGAACCTAGTCAAACTACGAATGGCTATACTTATACTCGGGAGTCAGACAGTGAATGATAAGGTCCATTGTCAAGAGGGAAACAGCCCAGAACACCGACTAAGGTCCCAAATGTTACACTAAGTGGCGAAGGATGTGGAGTTTCCAAAACAACCAGGATGTTGGCTTAGAAGCAGCCACCATTTAAAGAGTGCGTAATAGCTCACTGGTCGAGAGACTCTGCGCCGAAGATGTCCGGGGCTAAAGTGTAAAACCGAAGTCGTGTCATATGCAGCAATGTATATGGGTAGGGGAGCGTTCTCATCGGGCTGAAGCAGTACCGTAAGGAGTTGTGGACTGATGAGAAGTGAGAATGTCGGTATGAGTAGCGAAAAGAATGGTGAGAATCCATTCCACCGAAAGCCTAAGGGTTCCTGAGCAACGATCGTCGTCTCAGGGTAAGTCGGGACCTAAGCCGAGGCGGAAAAGCGTAGGCGATGGACAACAGGTTGAAATTCCTGTACCGGTGTGAATCGTTTGATCGATGGAGTGACACAGTAGGTAGGTCAGCACGCGATTGGAAGTGCGTGTTTAAGCATGTAGGTTGAGCTATAGGCAAATCCGTAGCTCTAAAAAGCTGAGATGTGATGACGAGCTGTATTAGCAGTAACGAAGTGATTGATCCCTACACTGTCGAGAAAAGCTTCTAGGTAGAGACACATCGCCCGTACCAAAACCGACACAGGTAGGCGGGGAGAGAATCCCTAAGGTGCAGGGGAAAACCCTCGTTAAGGAACTCGGCAAAATGCCTCCGTAACTTCGGGAAAAGGAGGACTCATGTAGTGTGAAGGGCAGCAACGCGTGGAGCATGAATGAGTGGCACAAGAGAGGCGCAAGCGACTGTTTACCACAAACACAGGTGCCTGCTAAAGCGAAAGCTGATGTATAGGTGCTGACACCCTGCCCGGTGCTGGAAGGTTAAGAGGAGGGGTTAGACTTCGGTCGAAGCTCTGAATTGAAGCCCCAGTAAACGGCGGCCGTAACTATAACGGTCCTAAGGTAGCGAAATTCCTTGTCGGGTAAGTTCCGACCCGCACGAAAGGTGTAACGACTTGCGCACTGTCTCAACGAGGGACCCGGTGAAATTGAAGTACCTGTGAAGATGCAGGTTGCCCGCGACTGGACAGAAAGACCCCATGGAGCTTTTACTGCAACCTAAGATTGAACTTAGTTAATGAATGTACAGGATAGGTGGGAGACGTAGAACCCTAGGACGCCAGTTTTAGAGGGAGTCACTGTTGGGATACCACCCTTTCATTAATTGATTTCTAACGGGCCGAGTAACGACCGGCCGGACAGTCTTAGGCGGGCAGTTTGACTGGGGCGGTCGCCTCCCTAAAGAGTAACGGAGGCGCCCAAAGGTTCCCCTCAGAGCGGACGGAAATCGCTCGAAGAGTGTAAAGGCAGAAGGGAGCTTGACTGCGAGACGGACAGGTCGAGCAGGGACGAAAGTCGGGCTTAGCGATCCGGTGGTGCTGAGTGGAAGGGCCATCGCTCAACGGATAAAAGCTACCCTGGGGATAACAGGCTAATCTCTCCCAAGAGTCCATATCGACGGGGAGGTTTGGCACCTCGATGTCGGCTCATCACATCCTGGGGCTGAAGTAGGTCCCAAGGGTTCGGCTGTTCGCCGATTAAAGTGGTACGTGAGCTGGGTTCAGAACGTCGTGAGACAGTTCGGTCCCTATCCATCGCGGGCGCAAGAAACTTGAAGGGGCTGCTCCTAGTACGAGAGGACCGGAGTGGACGAACCGCTGGTGTACCAATTATCCTGCCAAGGGTACAGTTGGGTAGCTACGTTCGGGACGGATAAACGCTGAAAGCATCTAAGCGTGAAACCAGCCTTGAGATGAGGTTTCTCATAGCATAAGCTAGTAAGATCCCATGTAGACGACATGGTTGATAGGCCAGGTGTGGAAGAGCCGTGAGGTTTGGAGCTGACTGGTACTATAGATCGAGGGCTTTACTTAAGCAGCGTAACCAACTTGAAGGAGCAATGCAACTTGAGTATGGGACGCAACATACAAAAAAAAACATTAAGCAGAAATGTGCAAACAAATATATATAACTTCTATGTGGTTTTCAGAGTACAAACTCTGACAGATTCAGTGGCGATAGCTATGAGGGTCCACCTGTTCCCATCTCGAACACAGTAGTTAAGCTCATAAACGCCGAAAGTACTTGGCTGGAGACGGCCTGGGAGGATAGGAAGTCGCTGATTGACTAAAAGAAAAGGTCTACCTAAAGGTAGGCCTTTTTCTTTTTGCTAGTCTTCGACTAGCTAAGCCTACTAGAGCCGTCTCCAGCCAAGGTTGTAGAGGTACTATCTATCTAGGTGCCCGTGTTAGACGGAGCTGGGAAAAGTAGGGCAGTAGAAGATGGAGGAGTGAAACGACGACAGATTCACTGCATCACTTTCTTCCGAACGTAAGATTTACCGAGCTGCGAAGCAGAGAAGGTAAATCCACAGTGAGGAAGCAAGTAGGGCCACCGAAAAGTAATTAGATCTATGCGACTCATGGGAGCCACACATCACCTTCATCCGAACGTAAGATTTCTCCAGCTGCGAAGTAGCGATGAGAAATCCACAGTGAGGAGTGATAGGAAGTCGTAAAAAAAAAGAGCTGCCTAGGCAACTCTTTTTTTACTTATTCAACACCAATCATTACACTTGTAGATTTGATAACAGCAATAACTTCTTTACCTACCTCTAACTCTAATTCTTTTACAGATTGAAGTGTAATATCTGCAGTTATGATATTATCATTACCTACATTAATTTTTTTACAATAGCATTAACGGCACCTTCGTTTATTTCAATAATAGTTCCTTTTTAATTGATTTCTTGCGCTTAATTTCATATGTGTCCTCCAGAATAATAAATAGGATTATTTGATAAATATTATACATAAATTAAGAAAAAAATAGCCATGATGTACATCACATCATGGCTATTTAGAGTGGAGCAGGGCGAAGGGAATCGAACCCTCCTCTCAAGCTTGGGAAGCTCGCATTCTACCGATGAACTACGCCCGCATGATGTACATATTGTATCATACTATAATATATACATTCAAGTGGAGCTTGTTTATATACTCTATACCCATAGTGGTTTCTGTATTGTATTGATATCAAAATAGATGTATAAAATAATGAGGAAGGAGGCATATGTATGTCAAAAATTTATAAAATTCATAAATGGTTATCTATAGTTTCTGTGCTATTTTTCTTAATGTTCTGTATTACAGGTCTTGTCCTTATGTTCAGAACTGAATTAAATGCATGGGCTCAAGGAGGGTCACATCATTCCTCGTTATCAATGGCGATGAGCCAACAAGAAATATCTATTTTTAATTATGCTGATGAAGGTGCCCTATTAGTGAAAGAAAAATATCCGTCTAAGGATATTTTAAATATTTCTCCAGCTATGGGGGCTGCACATATTTTACGGTATCGTATTATTGATTCTTCCGCAACTGTAGCACCTCCAGCGCGTATGGGGATGGGAGGGGATTATGCATTATATAATCCTGAAACAAAGGAGCTTATTACTACGCATCATGAAACGCCTGCACATCCTTGGGTTCGAAGTGTGTTACATACGCTTCACCAATTACATACTCGATTAGATCTTGGTAAAACAGGAATTTATATTGTAACGATTTTATCTTTAGTATGTGGGTTATCTATTATTTCTGGTGTTTTTTTATATGGTCCATTTCGTAAAAGCTTTGCCAAATCTACTGTATTGTCTAACTATATGAAATTAAGTACATTACACCGAGAATTTGCTATGGTTGCCACTGTATGGGGATTCATCTTATGTAATACAGGTGTATGGATAGGTGGATTTTTTATTGCCAATGACAGCTATAATGCAGATGTACTACACACTGCAAAGCAAGAACTTTCAGTTGGTCAATCTGACATTTTACAACCATCTGAAGCTATCTCTCGTATTATGAAAGCGTATCCTGATCGTCAGCTTATATCTATGGATTATCCATCTAAATTTAATGATCATCATTATGCATTTTATTTAGGTGCTGAAAATGATGATGATCCAGCTATGTTCTTGGGCCAACCAGTCTATGCTAATTTATATACTGATTCTACTAAGGATATGTATTCTACAAAAAATATCCCCTGGTATTTTACGGGCATGACTACAATGATTAATCTCCATATTCATAATCATAATACGATGGCTCTTAAAATATTATGGGCCATCTGGGATATTGTTCTTATTGTAGGCATTGTGACTGGTATTATTATGACTATTAAAAAGAAATTTGGCAGAGCTAGTGCTACAGAATCTAAAGTATCGGCTGAGATAAAACATGTTTGGCGTACACCAATCTGTTGTGGTACCTTAGTATTACTTGGATTTATTATGCCACTTTGGTCCAATCCAGTTACAAATACTATAGCAGGTATTTGTTTAACTATTCCTCTAGTTGTATTTTTTTATTTCTTTAATTAGAGGATTTAATCATTAAGTTATTATATTCTTCATGGATCTATTCAGCGTGCTTCATCATTAGTTTATTGATTGATTTCGAACTAAAAATGATATAATAATATATATATATGAGATTTTTTTATGTACAAATAACTGTATTAATATTTACGATTCAGAAAGTGGTAGTTATTATGAAATATATTAAAGCATTTATTCAGTCTGAATCATCTGGCGGTATTATGCTGTTAGTTGCTGCTATTCTCGGCGTAATTACAGCAAATTCTCCTATAGCTGGACAGTATTTCTCGTTCATGAATATATATTTAGGTCCTATGGATATATTGGAATGGGTAAATGATGGCTTGATGGCCTTATTCTTCCTTTATGTGGGGATTGAAATTAAGACTGAAATGATTTCTGGTGAGTTAAATACTAACTCAAAACGGTTGTTACCTGTGCTGGCTGCATTTGCTGGGGTTGTAACGCCTGCTCTGGTATATTTTTTAATCGCTGGCTCTGTTCCTGAATATACTCATGGATGGGGGATTCCAACCGCTACAGATATCGCCTTTGCTATAGGTGTTATTATGATGCTTGGAAAGCGTGTATCACAGGCGATGAAAGTCTTTCTTTCAGCATTAGCCGTTATTGATGATTTAATTGCTATCGTTGTTATTGCCATATTTTATGGAGCTGGTGTGGATTTTCCGCATTTAATGGCAGCAGCTGTTGTAACTGGTGCTCTTTGGTACACAAATAAACAAGGATATGTACGTCCTGTGCTATATGGTGTATTGGGCTCTGTTCTTTGGTATTTTGTATTAAAGTCGGGTGTTCATGCCACAATTGCTGGTGTTGTTCTAGCAATGACTATACCCTATTCAGGAACACTTGATGGTGAAAAAGTGTATCCTATGCATGCATGGGCAGATAAGCTAAAAAATTGGGTTAATTTTTTAATTATTCCTATATTTAGCTTTTTAAATGCCGGTGTATCATTTTCTGATGTTTCTGTAGATCATCTTTTCCATCCTGTGGTTTTAGGTGTTTCATTAGGTCTTATTCTTGGTAAACAGTTTGGTATTTTTTCTGCTGTTTATGTATTGGTGCAATCTAAGATTATCAAGATGCCTACCAATACAACTTGGCCAGAAATTTATGGTACAGCCATCGTTTGTGGTATTGGTTTTACTATGAGTTTATTTGTTGCGACGCTGGCATTTCCGCCAGGTGTGACGCAAGAAATGTCTAAAATTGGTATTTTTATAGGATCTATTATATCTGGTTTGTTAGGGGCTACTGTTTTTGGCAGTTGCTTATAAAAATTAGAACAGCTAGAAATAAATAGTGAGTGAAGTATATTAGGAAGGAATCATATGGAACGGATATTTGTATTTTTACGTTCTCCTGGTGCAGCTACTACTGTTTTACTAGGGGCTACACTTATTGCCTTAATTGTTGCTAATTCTCCAATGGCGACACAATATATGTCACTAGTTAATCTACAATTGGGGCCATTAACTGCTATGGAGTGGGTCAATGACGCATTAATGGCAATATTCTTTCTCTTTGTAGGATTAGAAGTAAAAACGTGAATTAGTAAGTGGTGAACTTAATACCAATGCTAAAACGTATTATGCCTGGTGTGGCAGCTTTATTTGGTGTACTTATACCAGCTTTTATTTATTATTTAATTGCTGGTTTTGATCCTGAATATATTCATGGATGGGCTATTCCAACAGCCACGGATATTGCTTTTGCAATTGGTGTTATCACTGCATTAGGATCACGAGTTCCAAATTCTATGAAGGTTTTCTTAACCGCTTTGGCAGTTATTGATGACTTAATTGCGATTATTGTTATTGCAATTTTCTATGCCGCACATCTTAATGTTTTCTATTTAATGGCTGCGATTATCGTAACAGGTCTTTTGATTTATTGTAATCGAGCTGGTTATGTTCGTTCTTTGTCGTATATTATTCTTGGTATTATTTTATGGTATTGCATTCTTCGCTCTGGCTTACATGCTACCATGGCGGGTGTAATTTTAGCTATGACAATTCCAGATCGAGGTAAGATTGGTCGTAAATATGTTAGACCAATGCGTCATTGGGAACATTTCTTATCTAATTGGGTAAGTTTCGTCATAGTTCCAATCTTTGCATTCTTTAATGCTGGTGTTCACCTTGGTGGATTTAGCGTGGCTGATTTGACACATCCCGTAGTACTTGGTGTTACTCTTGGTCTTATTTTAGGTAAACAAATCGGTATTTTTGGTGCCATGTTTGGTATGATTAAATTAGGTCTTGTGCCTATGCCTGCAGAAGCAAACTGGAAATTTATATATGGCACATCTATTGTTTGTGGCATTGGTTTTACAATGAGTATCTTTGTTTCTATTCTAGCCTTTGATCCAGGTCATGCACAAGAAATGGCTAAGGGTGGCGTATTGATTGGTTCAATTATTTCCGCTATTGTTGGTTATATATTCTTGCGTATAGTTGGAGCAAAACGTAAAGAATGCCATATCGGGGTATATCATAATTGCTAATGAAAGCAATGAAGGGGAATGTACATGATAAGAAAAGCAGTAATAATATGTACTGTGTTGTGTATGACTAATATGATGGCTTTCACGCAAGCAAAAACAATTGATAAGGGACAGCGTGGTCATCATGTGCAAAAAGTTCAGACTATGTTAGTGCAGCAAGGCTATCTTAAGGATTCAGCGGATGGTATTTTTGGACGTAATACTGAGTTGGCAGTACGAAAATTCCAAAAATCAAAAGGTTTGGCTGTAGATGGGCGAGTAGGACCTGCTACAATGAGTGCTTTAGAAAAAGGTTCAAAAGGGTCTAGCTATTCCCAATATACAAAGGGTGCGCCTAGTAAATATACGAGAGCTATAACAATGCATGCTACGGCGTATAGCTCACAGGATCCTGGTAATGGTAATTATACGGCTACAGGTAGTCGTTTAAAAAAAGGTATCGTCTCCGTTGATCCTAAAATTATACCTTTAGGTACAAAAATGTATGTTGAAGGTTATGGCTATGCCATCGCTGATGATGTAGGTGGAGCTATTAAAGGTCATCGTATCGATTTAGCTTTTGACTCTAGATATGATGCACTACAGTTTGGTCGACAAAACGTGACAGTATATATTTTTGTAAATTCTATATCTCAAATTGAAAAAAACTCTAGTCATTAGGCTAGAGTTTTTTTGATTGCAATAGCTATATTTATCTCCGAATTATTTATCTTGATAAAATACGAATATTCGGAAATTCATGGTATAATATAGATATCAATATAAATCGAGTATTCAGCAAAGGAAGGCTTATGAATAAAGTTCGACGTGTTGAAAGAATGGTGGCAATGACTAAATTATTAGTCGATTCTCCACAAAAACTTATATCTCTTAATTATTTGTGATTTTTTCGGAATGGCGAAATCTACAGTAAGTGAAGATTTAACCTGTGTCCGTCAATCGATGGAACATTTTCAGTTGGGTACTCTAGAAACGGTAGCGGGGGTAGCTGGCGGTGTTCGATTCATACCTCATCGAAAAGGCGAGCAGGCCAATGAAATCTTACGCGATGTGCAGCAACGTTTGCGTGAACCAGATCGTATTATTCCCGGTGGATTTATTTATATGTCGGATATTTTGTATGATTGGCATGTGATGACTCGGTTAGGCGAAATTATTATGACTCGCTTTGTAGATCGCAATCCAGATTATATTTTGACGGTAGAAACAAAAGGGATTCCTTTGGCGGTTATGGTGGCTAGGGCTTTCAACAAGCCACTTGTCATCGCGCGTCGTGATAGTAAGGTTACAGAAGGATCTGCCATTAGTATTAACTATGTAACGGGTTCATCTGGGCGAATTCAAACGATGACATTAACTAAACGCGCTATTCCACAAAATGCGAAGGTGCTAATTATTGATGATTTCATGAAGGCTGGCGGTACGGCTAAAGGCCTGACCGAGCTTGTACATGAGATGAATGGTAAAGTGGTGGGAACAGGTGTTCTAGTGGCTACTGCTGAACCAAATCCTAAGTTAATCAATGATTATGAATCACTATTTACGTTCCATGGCATTGATGAAAGTACAAATGAAATTCACATCGAACCTGTATTTGATACGATTGATAGATAGGAGTTTACTATGAATATTGCAAGTCTTATTTTAGCAGCTGGTAAGGGTACACGAATGAAGTCTAAATTGCCAAAGGTACTTCATAAAGTTGGCGGTAAAGCCATGGTTGAACGCGTTCTAGAAACTGTTCAATCTCTTGGAACCGATAAGGATGTTGTTATCGTTGGCTTTGGTGGTAATGCAGTACAAGACTATCTAGAAGGTCGTGCTGAATTTGTACGTCAAGAAGAGCAGAATGGTACAGGTCATGCAGTAAAAATGGCAGAACCTGTATTAGGATCTTTTGATGGCACTATTTTATTGTTATGTGGGGATACGCCACTCGTAACTAAGGAAAGTTTAGAAGCTCTTTTAAAAGAACATACTGCATCTGGAGCAGCGGCTACAATTTTAACGGCCCATATGCCAGATCCAACAGGTTATGGTCGTATCATTCGTAACGAAGACGGTCATGTGGTACGCATTGTAGAACAAAAGGATGGCAAACCAGAAGAGTTAGCTGTACAAGAAGTTAATACTGGTATGTATGCTTTTGATAGTAAAAAACTATGGCCTTGTCTTAGCCTATTATCCGACGATAATGCACAAGGTGAACTGTATATTACAGATGTGGTTGGTATTCTCGTAAATGGCGGCGATAAAGTAAGCGCTTATATGACTGAAAATTTTGAAGAATCGTTAGGGGTAAACTCTCGCTTGCAATTGGCTGAAGCAGAATCTATTTTAAAACATCGTAAAAATGTAGAATTAATGACCGCTGGCGTAACGATTATTGATCCTGACAATACCTATGTAGCACCAGAGGTTACTGTGGGGGCTGATACAATTCTACATCCTGGTACCGTTTTAGAAGGCAATACGGTGATTGGTGAAAATTGTGAAATTGGACCTCATACACGCTTGACGAATGTAACTGTTGGCAATAATACAGTAATTCATTTTACCTATGGTCATGACTGCGAAGTAAAAGATAGCGTAGATATTGGTCCATATGTTCATTTGCGTCCTAATACGGTTATTGGCAACAAGGTTCATATTGGTAATTTCGTTGAGGTTAAAAATTCCAATGTTGGGGAAGGCACCAAATTCCCTCATCTATCCTATATTGGCGATAGCGATGTAGGTTCTGGTGTCAATATTGGTTGCGGTACGATTACGGTAAATTATGACGGAAAAATCAAGCATCGTACAACTATCGGCGACGGTGCATTTGTAGGCTGTAACAGCAATTTGGTAGCACCTGTTACAATTGGTAATTATAGTTATGTAGGTGCAGGTTCTACGATTACAAAAAATGTTCCTGATAAGGCATTAGCAGTAGGTCGTAGCAAGCAAATTGTGAAAGAAAATTGGGTTACAGACGATACTTTCAAAAAGAAATAGGAATTTATTAAAAATTTTTCACACAAGATCGGAAAAATAGTATACAATAATAAGGCAATAAGGTTGTATATCTGTAATATTTCCGTTACATATACATTGAGTAACTAACTAAGATTACGGAGAAATGAAAGGGTATCAAAATGGCATTTGAAGACGGCAAAAAAACTTAAGATTTTTCACAGGTAACGCAAATCCAGAGTTGGCAAAGGAAATTTGTGATTATTTAGGTTTGCCTTTAGGTGAAGCGTTTGTAGGTCGCTTTAATAATGGCGAAGTACAAATTATGATTGATGAAAGCGTACGTGGCAAAGATGTATTTATCATTCAACCAACTAGCTATCCTGTAAACGATAATTTAATGGAATTAATGGTTATGGCTGATGCGTTAAAACGTGCTTCTGCTCGTCATATTACAGCTGTAGTTCCTTACTACGGTTATGCTCGCCAAGACCGCAAAACTCGTGGTCGTGAACCAATTACTGCAAAATTAGTAGCAAACTTGATGCAAACTTCTGGTATTACACGTCTTGTAACAATTGACTTGCATGCAGGTCAAATTCAAGGCTTCTTCGATGTGCCAGTAGATCATTTATATGGTGCATCCATTTTAGCTAAATACATTAATGAAAAAAATCTTGAAGATGTTATTGTAGTATCTCCAGATCTTGGCGGTGTTACAAGAGCTCGTGATTTGGCTGACCGCATTGGTGCGCCAATTGCAATCATCGAGAAAAAACGCCCTGAACCAGGCGTAGCTAAAGTTATGAACCTCATTGGTGATGTAAAAGGCAAAAACTGTATCATCGTTGATGATATTGTAGATACAGCAGGTTCTCTTGTAGAAGGTGCCAAAAGCATTAAAAAGAATTTGGTGCTAAATCTGTTATGGCTGCTGTTACTCATGCTGTATTAACAGATCCAGCAAGTGAACGCATTGCAAACTCCAACATTAAAGAGCTTATCGTAACAAAACACAATGCCATTACCAGAAAATTGCAAATTAGACAATGTAACGCAACTATCTGTAGCTCCATTATTGGGCGAAGCAATTATGCGTATCTTTCATGAAGTTTCAGTAAGTAATTTGTTTGATAAATAATAGGTGATTCTTGAAGTTAGTAGTAGGCCTTGGTAACCCAGGCAAGCAATATGAAGCGACAAAACATAATATTGGATTTATGGTCATCGATGCCATTGCGGATAGCGCATCTCACACTCCTTGGAGAGAAGAACAAAAGGCAGAGGTGTGCAGTATTAATGTAGCTGGTGAAAAGGTATTGCTTGTAAAGCCTCAAACATTTATGAATGCAAGTGGCGAATCTGTAGGTCCACTAATGCGATACTATAAGATCGATCCATCTGATGTGTATTGTATTTATGATGATATGGATTTACCGGTAGGCAAATTACGTATTCGACCAAATGGTAGTTCTGGTGGGCATAATGGGATTAAATCTTTAATCTCCCATATAGGAACAGAAAATTTTCCGCGTTTTCGCGTAGGTATTGGTCGTCCATTACCACAATGGTCTGTCATTGACCACGTGTTAGCACCATTTAGTGAAGAAAATCAAGAGAAAGTACAAAAAGGTATCAAAGACACAGTAAAAGCTGTATTAGGCACCTTAGAGGTGGGCATAGACAAAGGGATGAATCAGTTTAATCCTAAGCGTCGTCCACAGCGATAAATAACATGCATAAGGGCATGAGTCTCATTGAGATTCATGCCTTTTTTACGAGGTATATATGAGCAATCAAGAGAAAATGCCTTTTGTAGAGGCTTTAGAATCATATAAGGAACAACATTTTGTGCCTTTTCATACACCTGGTCATAAGATTGGTGTTGAAGCGCCTCAGTTACTAAAGGACTGGATGGGAGCAGCACTGCCATATGATTTAGGGGTTATGTATGCTCTAGATGATTTACATGAACCTGAAGGAGAGTTAAAAGAGGCGCAAGACTTAACTGCTGAATTATATGGAGCTGATAATTGCTGGTTCTCTATCAATGGCACAACCGCTTTAATTGAAGCGATGATTATGGGGACAGTAGGTCCTGATGAAACGATTATTATTCCTCGAGAAGCACATCGTTCCGTTATTAGTGGATTAGTGTTATCTGGTGCAAAGCCTGTTTATATGGATTGCCAATTTGATGATCGGTGGGGTATCCCTTTAGGTGTATCAGTGGAAGATGCTATTAAAACCATGGATGCTCACCCAGAAGCTAAGGCAATTCTCTTGGTGTATCCAAATTACTATGGTGTAGGTGTAGATATTGTAAATATCGTAAAAGAAGCTCATAAACGAGGGGTTAATAGTCCTTGTTGATGAAGCTCACGGCCCTCATTTACCTTTTTGCTGAAGCATTACCTATTGGTGCTATCGAGGCTGGCGCTGATTTAGTGGCACAAAGTACGCATAAGTCAGTAGGTTCATTAACTCAAACATCATGGTTACTAGGTCAAGGTGAGCGTATTAATAAGCGCCGTATTATTCAGATGCATCAAATGTTACAGAGTACGAGCCCTAACTATATTTTTCTTGCATCCTTAGATATGGCACGCCATCAATTAGCTATGGCAGGTAAGGAGCTAGTAAGTCGTACTGTAGAATTGAGCCTATATTTAAGAAATGAGCTACATAAGATTCCTGGTATTACAACTATGGAATACTCGGATATTCAAAATCAAGTTGTAAATTATGACTGTACCAAGGTAGTAATCGATGCTAAAGAATTAGGTCTTACTGGTGTTGTTTTTGAACGAATGTTGCGAGAGAATCACATTGAGGTTGAGTTAGTGCAAGCTAATCATGTGCTAGTACTTATCACCATTGGTGACACTAAAGATTCCGTAGATGCTCTTATCAAGGCTGTTCGATCTGTAAGTGATGAAGTATTAAATGGTTCATATACAACTGACCATACCTTAGAAGTTAATTTTGATGTGCTTAGTAAAGATTCAGCTCTATTACCTGAGCCAGTCGTTCGTGTAACTCCTCGTAATGCTATGTATGCTCATCGTGAGCAGGTTCCGTTAAGTGAAGCATTGCATCGTATTGTTGGGGAGACTATAGCCTATTATCCACCAGGAATTCCTTGTGTAGCCGTAGGTGAAGAGATTAGTGCTTCTGTGTTACAATATATAGAGAATAGAAAGGCTTTAGGTTATGTACCGAATGGAGCCGATGATATGACATTAGAAACAATCTGGGTATTACAGGAGTAATTATGGGGACTTTAATCATATTAGAAGGCGGAGATGGTAGTGGCAAAGCTACGCAAACAAAGCGTTTAGTAGAACGATTACAGGAGGAAGGGCATCGCGTGTGTAGTGTTAGCTTTCCGAATTATGAGAGTGATGCATCTATGCCTATTAAAATGTACTTATCTGGGCAATTTGGTACAGAGGTGGATGCAGTAAACCCTTATGTGGCAAGTACCATGTATGCCATAGATCGTTTTGCTTCTTTTAGACTGGACTGGGAATCATTTTATAATGATGGTGGTATTATTATTGCAGATCGTTATACGACATCAAATATGGTTCATCAAATGGTGAAATACACTGATACTGATGCACGAATTCAATTTTTAGAATGGCTTGAAGATTTTGAATTTGTTAAGTTCGGACTACCACGTCCAGATGTGGTTTGTTTGCTAGATGTGCCTTTAGAGGTAACAGAAGCATTGATGTCCGAGCGAACTGGTAAAACTGGTGGTGAGACAGGGGACATACACGAGGGTAATCGCACGTATTTACAATCGGTCCATGATGCGTATGATGAATTGGTAAATCGCTATCAATGGCATCGGATTTCATGCACACAAAAAGGTGATAGTGAGAATTTTGCTATGCGTAGTATAGAATCAATTCATAATGATATATATGATGTGGTAAAAGGTCTATTGAAATAGGCGAAACTACTGGTCTTTGAAAATGGCGGCTCTTTAAAAAGTCGCCATTTTCCTATATAATAGTAATATTGGACAGGATAGGAGGAATTATGACATATTTTGATAATGTAATCGGTCAAGATACGATTAAAAACCACCTAACTGAATTGGTAAAACGGCAAACATTACCGCATAGCTTGTTGTTTTATGGAGAGTCTGGACTTGGTAAGCTCGATATGGCAATAGGTCTAGCATCACTTATTTTGGGACGACAAGTTTTTTCAGGTCATAATGGCACTGAATATTTAGAGGCAGTAAAATCCGCACGTATTGCTAATGGTGAAAGTGAAAAGAAAATAGAGGCCGAAGGCTTACCAATTTATATGGATAAGGGGGATGCATTTTGGATTCGGCCCATGAAATCAACCTTAAAGGTAGAGCAATGGTATAGCCTGTTACAAGACCATCTATCCGTAGCTGGATTAGGTAACCGCGTCGTTATTATTGAAGACTTTCATGCAGCCAATGCTATCATGGCTAATGCCATGTTAAAAACGATTGAAGAACCACCTGCACAGGTGTACTTCATTATTATTACGAATAAGATTAACCTTGTACTACCAACGATTATTTCACGCTGTATGGGTGTTGGATTTCAACCTGTATCGGATGAAAGCATACGCCTTGCATTAGAAAAACGTGGTGTTACAGGAAATATAGATGAAGCTATTTTCATGGGGCATGGTAATCCTGCTGTTGTAGAATCTCTATTGCAACAGGGAACAATTACTATGCTAGAGTTAGCTGTTAAATGGATGCGTACTTTGGGCACTGATGCACGATGGTTCTCCAAAATTGCAGTTTGGTGTGAGTCTTTGACTCGTGAGGATGCATTAGAATTAATGCATTGGTTACGATTAATAAGTCGCGACATGATGGCCTTAAAGTGTGGAGCTACTATTGAGCAACTTCAAGTTCCTATGCATAAAGCAACATTATTAGAATTATTACCGCAGTGGACAATGACCGCTTTAGCAACTGTATCACATGAAACATTGCGAGCGGAACAGGCCTTGCGGTTACACATAAAAATTGCTCTCGTGGTGGACGGTCTTAGCATCGCCCTTCACAATGCTCGTGAGGAGGTTTAAATGGTAACCATCGTTGGTGTACGATTTAAAAAGGCCGGTAAAATTTATTATTTTTTACCAGGTGATGAAGCTTTAATGATTGATGACGGTGTCATTGTAGAAACAGCGCGTGGCGTTGAATATGGTACGGTTGTAATCGGACCAAAAGAGGTTTCAAAAGATAATTTGGTGATGCCTGTTAAGCAAGTAATGCGTAAAAGCAACACTAAAGGATTTGCAACAATTAGAGAAAAAAATGAGGAGCGGGAAGACAAAAGCCTATGCAATTTGCTTAGAAAAAAATAGCTAAACGTAGACTGCCTATGAAATTAATCAATGTAGAGTATACATTTGATATGAATAAAATTGTATTCTTCTTTACTGCAGATGGTCGTATTGATTTCCGTGAACTCGTAAAGGATTTGGCTACAGTATTTAGAACGCGTATTGAATTGAGACAAGTAGGCGTTCGCGATGAGGCGAAGGTATTAAATGGTATTGGCGCCTGTGGCAGACCTTTATGTTGTTCTAATTTCTAGGTGATTTTTCTCCTGTATCCATTCGTATGGCTAAGGATCAGAATTTAAGTTTGAACCCTACAAAAATTTCTGGCGTATGTGGTCGCCTGATGTGCTGCTTGAATTATGAAGACGATTTATATAAAAAAGGTGGCGATTTGTATGTAAAGAAAGATCGCAATCTTTCAGCTCAAGATGTAGAACCGCCAGGCATTGGAAAAGAAGTGGTTACTGATGAAGGCATTGGCAAGGTTCTAAAGGTAAATCACCACAAACATACTGTTAAGGTCCAATTAGAGGCCGGTAGAACTATTGATTTAAAATGGTCGGATGTGGCATTACCAGATGAATAATCAAGAACAACTTGATGATTTGATTATCGATAATTTAAAGATATATCAGCGGCAAGACCAATTTCGCTTTTCCTTTGACGCCATTGCACTCGTACATTTTTGTCGATTTAATCATCGGCATCGTTATATAGACTTAGGCACGGGCACAGGTGTACTTCCTTTAATCGGTACATCCTTAGGTGCTGGGCATATAACAGGCGTTGAAATTAATGATGTAGTGGCTCAGATGGCTGAACGCAGTGTTACCTACAATCATAAATCTGATGTAGTATCGATTATACATGGTGACTATCGCACAATGAATTATCATCAGTTTGGATCTAAACCATTTGATGGTGTATTGGTCAATCCACCTTATTTTGACCATCGAAAAGGTGAGATGCCCGATGATAATAATTTGTGTTTAGCCTTGCATGATAGGTGTACGACTATTGAGGATGTTTGTAATAGTGCATCGAGATTAATCAAAAATAAGGGGCATTTATGGATGGTGTATAGCGCCCCTCGTCTATTAGAGCTTGTGAACGTATTAACAGTTACCGGATTTGCAGTAAAACGGTTGCGTATGGTTCACGGTATGCTTTATAAGCCTGCTAAAATTGTTTTGCTTGAAGCCATAAAAGGTGGAGCTCAAGGTTTAACTGTTGAGCCCCCACTTATCGTATATAGCCAACCTAATGTGTACACGGAGGAGGTGTCTCGTTGGTATGAACGAAAATAACAAGGGCACCTTGTATTTAGTGCCTACGCCCATTGGCAATCTAGAGGATATGACGTATCGCGCTGTACGCATACTGGGTGAAGTTGATGCTATTGCTGCGGAGGATACGCGTCATACGGGTATATTATTAAAACATTTTGACATTAGCAAGCCGTTGATTTCTTATCATGAACATAATAAAGAAGAAAAGGGAAATGCCATTATTGACATGCTGTTAGACGGTAAGAATATTGCTTGTGTCAGTGATGCGGGTATGCCTGCTATATCTGATCCCGGTGCTGACCTAGCGTCAAAGGCCATTGCACATCATATATCTGTTGTGCCTTTACCAGGGGCTAATGCAGCCTTAACAGCACTGATTGCATCTGATTTAGACACTAAGCAATTTACATTCTTTGGATTTTTACCAAAACGTGGTAAACATCGAAATGATGCCCTTCAGCTTATGGCAAAACAAAGGGGAACACTTATATTTTATGAAGCCCCTCATCGTTTACAGGAGGTGCTCCAGGATATGTACGACGCCTTTGGTAATCGACCGATTACGATTGCTAGGGAGCTTACTAAGAAGTTTGAAACCTTTTTGCGTAGTGATTTATCTTCTATTTGCAATGATTTAGAGAAAATTACGTATAAAGGAGAATTTGTTCTTGTCATAGGTGGTAGTGAAACTGGTGAGGCTATTGATAAAGTTCCGCAGCAATCTATGTCTTACGAAGAGGCGGTAGCTGAGTTGGTGGATTTAGGATTGCCAAAGAAGGAAGCTATCCGCGAAGTGGCAAAACGTTTTGGTGTTTCACGCCGTGAGGTTTATAATATTGTAGAACGATAACACTTTCACAAGTGCTGAATAGAAGGAGATTATGATGGGCGATACAAAAAAGACATATTATATTACAACTCCAATTTATTATCCTAGTGCTAAACTGCATATTGGTCATACATACTGTACATCTGTTGCCGATACAATTGCACGTTTCAAACGTTTAGCTGGTTATGATGTACGTTTCTTGACTGGTTCTGACGAACATGGTCAGAAAATCCAACGCGCTGCCGAGGCACAAGGTATTACACCGTTAGAATATACGACTAATATCGTAAATGGTTTTAAAGCATTATGGGAAAAAATGCATATATCCAATGATGATTTTATTCGTACCACTGATGAACGACATGAAAAGGTAGTACAAGAACTATTTACAAAGGCCTATGAAAAAGGTGATATTTACAAGGCTGAATACGAAGGTTGGTACTGTACACCTTGTGAATCCTTCTGGACTGAACAAAAGCTTGGTGAAAATCATACTTGTCCAGATTGTGGACGCCCTGTAGAGCGTGTTAAAGAGGAAAGTTATTTCTTTAAACTTGGTAAATATACTGAGCAATGGCTCAAGTTCATTGAAGAGAACCCTGATTTTATTCAACCTGAATCTCGCCGTAATGAAATGATTCAATTCGTAAAACAAGGTCTTGAGGACTTAGCCGTATCTCGTACATCATTTGACTGGGGTATCAAATTACCATTTGACCCTAAGCATGTTGTATATGTTTGGTTTGATGCGTTAGTAAACTATATTAGTGCCTTACATCCATTTGATGGAGATGGAGAATTGTATAAAAAATTCTGGCCCGCTGATCTTCATCTAGTTGGTAAGGAAATTGTACGTTTTCATACTATCATTTGGCCGATGATGCTCATGAGCCTTGAGTTGCCATTGCCTAAAAAGGTATTTGGTCATGGCTGGATGATTGTAGATGGTACTAAGATGAGTAAATCTCTTGGTAATGTTATTGATCCAATTCCATTGATTGAGACCTATGGTGCAGACTCTTTGCGTTATTACTTGTTGAGTGAAATTACACTTGGCAATGATGGCAATTTCACATTACCTAATTTTGTTACAAAAATTAATGCAGATTTGTCTAATGACTTGGGGAACCTTTTGAATCGTACCATTGCGATGATTGAAAAATATCACGATGGTGTTATTACAAAAACTGATGATATAGACGCGTTAGATAAAGAAATTTCTTCCTTAGCAGAACAAACTGTAGCTGATTTTGAAACGCAAATGGAGGCTATGGAGTTAAATAAGGCTCTTAAAACAGTTTGGGCTTTCATCGGTCGTATGAACAAATACATCGATGAAACGATGCCGTGGGTATTAGCTAAGAGTTCTGAAGAGGTAGATGTTCTACGTTTGCAATCTGTTATGTATCATCTTGCTGAAAGCTTACGTATCATCGCAGTTCTCGTAAGTCCAGTTATTCCAGTAGGGGCACCAAATTTGGGAACAATTAGGATTGTCTGGCTTTGAACAAGTACAGTTAGATGATGTTCGCAGTTGGGGCGCTATTAATACGGGTACTAAGGTAGTAAAAGGTGAACCAATTTATCCTCGCTTTGAAATTCCAGAAATGGTAGAAACCGTTACTGTAACAGAAGAAGTAGAAGAAACTGTTGATACATCTAATGTTCCACCATTAAAAGAAAATATCACTTATGATGATTTTGAAAAATTGGATCTTCGTGTCGCTAAGGTTGTTAGCTGTGAAAAAGTACCTAAGTCTAAAAAATTATTGAAATTTGTATTGGATATTGGCCTTGAAGAACGCACCGTACTCAGTGGTATATCTCAATATTACGAGCCAGAATCTATGGTTGGTAAAAAGGTAATTTACTTAGCAAACTTGAGCCCTAAAAAGATGATGGGCATAGAATCTTATGGTATGATTTTATCCGCTTCTGATTGGGAAGAACATTTAGAAGTTACCAATATTGAATCATTACCAGCAGGGAGCATTGTAAAATAATGAAACTCTTTGATACACATGCACATATTAACGATAATCGTTTTGATAACGATAGAGCTGAGATGTTACAAGCTTGTTTCGATGCAGGCATTGAATATATTATGATTCCTGGTGTAGATAGACAAACTGTTGAATCAGGTGTTGCATTGGCTGAAACTGATGACCGTTTATATGCTGCAGTAGGGACACATCCTCACGAAGCAAAGATTTTACTGATGATGACTACGAATATTTTAAAGAGTTAGCCTTGCACAATGATAAGGTGCGTGCTATCGGTGAAATCGGCCTTGATTATTACTATGATTTCTCTGATAGACCAACGCAAAAGAAGGTCTTTATACGTCAGCTTGAGTTAGCTCGAGAGGTTAATTTGCCTATTATCATCCATGATCGCGATGCTCATGGTGATATTATGAATATCTTGCGCAATGAAGGAAAGGATAATTGGGGAATTTTCCATTGTTATTCAGGTAGTTGGGAAATGGCTAAAGAGGCTATTAAAATGGGGTTTTATATCTCCTTTGCAGGCCCGGTGGTATTCCCAAAATCTACTAACCTAAAAGAAGTTGCTAAACAAGTACCATTGGATCGAATCCTTATAGAAACAGATTCTCCTTATTTGACGCCACCTCCGTATAGAGGTCGACGCAATGACCCTAGTAAGACTCAATTTGTAGCAGAAGAAATTGCTGCTTTAAAAGGTATGGATGCAGATGAGTTTGCCGCAATCGCTTATGAAAATGGTAAGCGCGTATTTGGTATTAAATAAAATAGAATAGAATAGCTATATTTGTAAATACTATCAAATTAAAGTTATTTAATATATAGTTACATAGTGAACGCGATTCTTTCATTGAAGGAATCGCGTTTTTCTATGGTATACTAACAATATATAGTCTATATATGTTTGGACTTGAAAAAGGATGATAAGATGGAACGCATAGCATTTATTGACTTAGGATCGAACTCAGTTCGATTCGTTATTTATGAAATATCAGATACGGGTAGTTATCGTTTACTCTATCAAGAAAAAAAGACTCGATTCGGTTGAGTGAAAATATGTGGGGTGATCATAAGCTAACACAAGAAGCTATGAATCGTGCATTAGTATCATTACAATCGTATGTTCATATGGCCAAAGCTTTTGAGGTCGATACGATTAAGGCTGTTGCTACCGCTGCAGTCCGTTTAGCAAATAATGGTGATGAATTTATCAATCTTGTAAAAACAAGATACAGGTCTTGAATTAGAAATGTATTTCCGGTGTTGAAGAGGCTCGCTTAGGTTTCCTTGGTGTTATTAATACAATTGGCCTTAAGGATTTTGTTATCTTTGATTTAGGCGGCGCTAGTACAGAGGTGACTTTGGTAAGAAATAGACAAATTGAGAAATCTGTTAGCTTACCAATAGGTGCTTTGACTTTAACAGGAACCTATCAGAAAGGCGAAGAATTTACAGACAAAGAATACAATAAAATGGTGAAGGCTATTAAGCAAGCCATAGAGGAACATCCATGGCTTAAAAATGTTAAAAAGCCTCTATTAGGTATTGGTGGTACAGCTCGTAATATTGCGAAAATGGATCAACGAAAATTATCATATCCTATTACTAAATTGCACAATTATGAAATACCCTATCACCGTTTTACAGAATTGTTAGATGAGGTTAAATCCAAACCATTAGCACAACGTAAAAAAATCAATGGCCTTTCATCAGAACGGGCGGATATTATTATTGCCGGTATGACAATTGTATATGAGTTGTTCAATTATATAAATTGCAAAACTCTTGTTGTAGGAGGCTCAGGTCTTCGTGAAGGGTTGTTTTACGACTATTATGGGCAAGCCTATTTAGGAGGAAATCCAATCATTCCAGATATCCTTATCCATTCTGCAGAAAATGTACTGCTAGGAATGACTCGATACGAATTAATTCATGCTAAACATGTCGGCAAATTAGCCGATATCTTATATGACCAATGGCAACCATTACACAAAGGTGATACTGCATTGCGCCGTTGTTTGCAAGTTTCTTCTTTGTTACATGATATCGGAAAACGGGTGAACTATTATAGCCATGCTCGTCATGGGTGTTATATGTTAGTTAATAGCAATTTATACGGAATTACTCATATTGAACAGGCTTTTAGTGCTTTTCTTGTGATGAACTCTCATGGTTTAAAACCAAAAGAGTATAAAAACTTTTTGTATGGGCAATTGTTGGATGATGAGCAGAAAGCGATAGGGAAGAAATTATCTATAATTCTTGCTATTGCTGAGGCTCTTGATGAAAGTCATGAGCAGTTGATTACACATCTTGAAAGTCGCATTGGTCCTGAAGAGGTTCAGTTGATAGTGCACTATCCAGCTAGCCGTGATATTTCCATAATAAAAGGTGCTGTTGAACGATTGGAAAAAGCCTTTAAAAAGGAATATAAGCGTCAGTTACAAATTGAGTGGTCCCCTCAGTAGGAGGTAGTTATGACATTGGCTAAAGTGCTTCGATATGCGATTTTGCATGTTGGCTCTAGTAGCATGAGTATTACTATATTAGAATATAAAAGTATTGATGAAGTGCGTGTTATCGATTATGCTGCACGGGAAGTAACCTTTGGGGAGGAGTTATTTCAAACATCTCGCCTTAGTTTTTAAAAACAATTGAAGAAATCTGTGATATTTTTAAAAGGCTATAAACAATTAATGGCAGATTATAATGTATCTAGATGTCGCTTGTATGGTACAACTGTTATCCGTGAAGCCACTAATCGAAGGGCTATTTTTAGATCAGATTTTTTTATTCAAACAGGTATGCGTGTAGAAGTTATAGACATGCCTAAAGAAGTTTATTTTTAAATATGCCTTGTTATATTATGAAATGATGTATCATCATAAGACTACGGATGACAGTACGGCTTGTCTATTTGCAGATATCACGTCCGGTGGGGTCGGTTTAACTGCTTGGAAAGGCAAATCACTATTGTTCCAACAAAATATGCATAGTGGTTCACTACGTGTTATGGAGTCTTTTAACCGTAACCAACGTGCTTCTATTTCCTTTAGTACAGCCATTACTGAATACTTACATCGCATGATTAGTCCGTTACGGGAAGAATTGCAGAGGTTTAATATTAAAAAAATATTATTTTTCTCTGGCGATGAGGCTCGTTTAGTGTTGCAGTTGATGGGATATAGTAATAGTGAGCAAATCATTTCTATCGATCCTCAACAGTTTAATAATCTTATGAATTCTTTTTGATGGTATTACGGCTACAAAACTAGTCAATCGCTATAAGATTCCAGAGTTTAAGGCTAATATTTTAATGCCTACTATGATTTTTTTCTCTGAAATTATTAGTGCTATTAATCCTGAAGCCTTAATTTTTAGTAGTTATTCATTCTCTCAAGGTATTAGTTGGTTTTATGGTGTAGAAACGCAAAACCATCCTTATATGTATCAATTGCGTGAGCAAAATACAGATTTGGCCCGTGCTATAGCGGCTCGTTATCATACGGATGCCGTACATGATAGAGAGGTTGAACGTTTTAGTTTGGAATTCTGTAATGCACTTCGTCATAAAGGTTTACCAGAACGATGGGGGTATTTGTGCCGTATAGCAGCGATTTATGTTCTGTCGGTAAATTTATAAGCCTTAGAAATCATGGAGAGCATGCGTATCATATTGTAATGGGAACCGATATATTTGGTCTTTCAGAAGAAGAAAAACAAGTTGTAGCGAATGTAGTGTATTACCATTACAAGGGTACACCTTCAGATGATGATGAATATTTTAAAGTTCTTACAGAATTACAAAAAATACAGGTCACAAAGCTAGTAGCCATTGTACGTGTAGCTTGTGCATTAGATGCAGGAAGCAATCAAAAAATAGAAGCTATACGTATTGAGGAAAAAGATAAAGAATTGGTTGTTCACGTTAGAACCAAGGAAAATATCTCTCTTGAATGGTGGACCTTTAATCGTGACTCCATCTATTTTAGTGAAATATTTGGTATGGAAATTTCCTTGACTATAGGGGGGATATAAGTTGTTTACGAGTCCAAAGTATTATTTTAACCGTGAATTATCTTGGTTGAAATTTAATCAACGCGTCGTATTAGAAGCTATGGATACGAGTACCCCCTTGATGGAGCGTCTTCGTTTTATCTCCATTGCCAGTTCAAATCTAGACGAGTTTTTCATGATTCGTGTTGCTGGTTTACGGCATCAAGCTATGAATGGAATTGTAAAATATGATGCGGCGCATATGGATGCTAAGGCGCAGTTGAAAGCAATTGATGAATCAGTACAGCGCGTAGTTTCTTTACAATATACATATTTACACCGCGTGTTAGATTCATTAGAAGAGGAAGGCTTGTATTTCTTGCATCCTGAAGAATTAGATGTAAAGACAAAAACCTGGCTTAGACATTATTTTGAAGAGCAAATTTATCCGGTGGTTACACCGCTAGCAGTTGATTCAGGGCATCCATTCCCATTTTTGGCAAATCATACGATTAATACCATTGTTCGTATATTTCAAGTTCAATCTGATGGTACAAAGGATTATAAAATTGCTATTTTGCCAATTCCATCTGTATTGGATCGAATTATTGAAGTGCCTACACCGTCTAATAAGACGCATCATTTTGTGTATTTAGAAGATGTTATTAATTTCTATGCTATACAGTTTTTTCAAGGCTATGGTATAGAAGAGTCTATGACGTTCCGATTAACTCGCGATGCGGATTTAGAAATAGCGGAAGAGGATACAAAGGATTTACTTACAGAAGTTGAAGCCTCTTTACGACGTCGGCGCCGTGGTGATGCGGTTCGTTTAGAAGTAGCCGGTGAAGGTTCTCCGGAATTGTTATCTACCGTATTGAAAAGTGTAGAATTGGAGAAAAAGGATGTATATCATATAGATGGTCATTTAGATTGTCGTATGTATTTTGATTTTTCTAATTATCCAGGTTACGATTATTTGCGTTATAAACCGTTTGAGTCCAAAACACCAAGTGACTTGATTGGTTGTGAAGGTGAAAACTTACTCGATGTGATTCGAGAGCGCGATATATTTGTTCATCATCCTTTTGAATCTTTTAGTGTAGTTGAACAGTTTGTGGCACAAGCGGCTGTAGATCCCAATGTATTAGCTATCAAACAAACCTTATATCGCGTTAGTGGTGAATCACCTATTATTGCATCTCTCATAAAGGCTGCAGATAATGGTAAGCAGGTTACAGTATTAATGGAAGTAAAAGCTCGTTTTGATGAAGAACATAATATCATTATGGCACGTCGATTAGAAAAAGCCGGATGTCATGTAATTTATGGTTTAAAAGGCTTAAAAACTCACTCCAAGATTACTATGGTTGTACGTCGTGAAGAAGATGGTATACGCCGCTATGTACATTTAGCAACAGGTAACTACAATGGCAAAACTGCACGTATATATACGGACTGTGGCATATTTACTTGTAATGATGAATATGGTGATGATGCATCACGTTTCTTTAATTTGATTTCTGGATATTCGGATCCCCCAATTTGGAATAAGTTTATCGTAGCACCACTTAATTTACGTGAGAAAATCATGGAGCTCATCGATGAGGAAATAGATTGTGCAAAACGTGGTGAGGATGCATATATTATTGCTAAAATGAATTCACTACTGGATAAACGTGTCATTGCTAAATTGTATGAGGCATCTGCAAATGGTGTGAAGATAGATCTCATCGTACGTGGTATTTGTACACTTCGCCCTGGTATTGCTGGTGTGAGTGACCATATTACTGTACGTTCTATAGTAGGACGTTTTTTAGAACATCACCGATTATTCTATTTCCGTAATGGTGGTAATGAAAAGCTCTTTCTTTCCAGTGCAGATTGGATGCCACGTAATTTAAATGAACGTGTTGAATTGATGATTCCTATTGAAGATAAACGTCATAAGTCACGCATTAAGGGGATACTAGATTTATATTTAGTGGATACATTAAAGACACATATAATGAGGGCTGATGGGTCTTATTATAAGGCTTCAAACGTAGAGGGTCCGCTATCGGCTCAAGAAGAGTTAATGGAGGCTGCTAATACACAAGATAATAAGGAGCAAATGACTGTTATAGAACGTTTTAAACCGATGTTTAAAATGAAAGAATAGTGAAGACCTGGGTTATGAACACTGTATAAATATAGAGTGATATATAATACTTTTTATGAAGTCGAATATATCCTTATATATAGCATTATGGATAAGAAATAAATTTTAGAAAAAAATTTATATTTTTAGGTGATAACAATAGCAAAAAAACATATAAAAATCCAAAGTGATGATTAATAATACATGGCATACAATATATTGTATTATTATCTTGTATACACCTACAATTTTGCTTATTTAGTATGTTATCGAAAAACATAGATATGTATTTGTACAGTGGACATTGATTGAAAGTATCATATTAAATAAATTTAAAAATACATATACAGTCTATGTTTATTTGCTATTGTCAACCTTGTGCGTTTGACAGGTTATATCTAACTGTAGTAGAATATCATTGTTACAGGAGGTATTTCGTTATGAGAATTCAAAAAACGCACAAGCGATATGTATCGTCTGTGGTTGCTGGATTGATGGTAACTGCAATAACCTTGACTGGTTTTTTTCTTACAACGATAAAACAGTTACAGTCATGGCTGATGGTGCAGCCCATACTGTTAAAAACACATTTAAATTCTAATGAAGGTATCGTGCGTAACGCAGGTATTAAATTAAATCCAAAAGATAAAGTGATTAGTGATTCTAATTCTGTACAAGAAGGTACGACGCTTACGGTCGTAAGAGCATTCCCTGTTTCTGTTACAGTAAATGGAAAAACTAGAACTGTTTATACAACACAAACAACAGCAGAAGAGTTAGCTAATGAATTAGGCTTTAAAGCTCCCAATTATACAACTGCAGCCAACGGTGCGATCCAATCTGGTAGCACAGTAAATATTGTACGTGTTACTAGCCGTGCAGTGAATACTGTAGATCAAGAGATTCCGGTTCAAGTTATCCGTGAAAAGGATGACACTATGGCTATCGGTGAAGAAGAGGTAGTTCAAGTCGGTCAACCTGGCACAGAACGTGTTCAAGTTGAAACTTTATATAATAATGGTAATGTAATTAAAACAAATGAATTATCTAAATCCGTAATGACAAATATGGTGCCTACAATTATTAAAGAAGGCACTCGTGAAGTAACGACATCTCGTAATGTGGCTGGTCGAGCATCGCGCTCTATCGTTATGGAAGCATCTGCTTACTTAGCAGGTGATGGTGATGGATTAGGTATTACTGCTACAGGTGTTCCTGCAGTACGTGGTATTGTTGCCGTTGACCCTGATGTTATTCCGTTAGGTACACGTCTATTCATCCCTGGCTATGGTGAAGCTGTGGCTGCTGATACAGGTGGTGCTATTATTGGTAATCGTATTGACCTTGTTATGGACTCTTATGGAGAGGCTATGGATTTTGGTCGACGCGACGTAACTGTATATGTACTAGATTAATCTATACAATAAAAGGAGATATCCAATGTGATATCTCCTTTTAGTATGCGGATTTTATTATAAAATGACGACTGCCTTCGTGTGGAGGCTGTCGTTATTTATTCTTGAATGTTCTATTCTATATAAGGAATTAAGTATTCGTAATTAGAACCGACTAATTGATCTTTTGGAATAAATCGAAGAGCAGAACCATTGATACAATATCTTAAAGAACCATTAGGACCATCTTCGAATACATGTCCTAAATGAGCATTACCAATACGGCTTCGAACTTCTATGCGTTGCATACCGTGAGAATTATCCTGGTAATACCGAATCACATCCTTTGCTATTGGTTTTGTAAAACTAGGCCAACCACAATGCGATTCAAACTTGCGAGATGAAGCAAATAGAGGTTCGCCCGTAGTGATATCAACATATAGTCCTGATTTGAATTCATCGGTCAATTCATGACTGAATGGTGCATCAGTAGCTGCATTTTGAGTTACCTCATATTCTTGTGTAGAAAGAGTTTTTAGCGTTTGTTCTGTTGGTTTGTTGTATAAACTGTCATCGATTAGAGGCTCTTGGGATAAACCTAGTGGAATATGACAATAACCAGTAGGATTTTTATCTAAGTAATCTTGATGGTATTCTTCAGCAGTATAGTAATTATCGAGCGGTAATACTTCAATAGCAAAAGGTTTGCTTTCAAAGGACTGGGCACGAGCTAGCGTAGCTTCAATAATAGATTTATCTGCGTTATCGATATAATAAATACCGGTGCGATATTGAATACCTTCGTCACCACCTTGTTTGTTGATGCTGAAAGGATCAATAGCGCGAAGGAAATATTGAATCAAGTGGTCTAGAGACAGCGTATCCGTATCGTATGTAACCTTAAGTGCCTCTACATGACCGCTATCATGGCATACCTCTTCGTAGCTAGGATTTGAACTTGGACCATTAGCGTAGCCTACTTCAGTAGAGAGTACCCCAGAAATTTGTCTAATATAACCTTGAAGACCCCAAAAGCAACCACCACCTAAATATATAGTGTGCTCTGTCATTTAATCACCCCATACTTCATGAGCAATTTCTTTAACTAATGCTAGTTTAGCCCATTGATCTTCTTCGGTCAATTGATTACCAATTTCACAAGAAGCAAAACCGCATTGTGGAGATAAGCATAGTCTTTCAAGAGGGATATATTTAGTCGCTTCTTTGATGCGTTCTTTAATAACTTCTTTATCTTCTAATTCAGGTCGTTTTGATGTAATAAGACCTAATACAACCTTTTTATTAGGAGAGACTTCACGTAATGGTTCAAAACCGCCGGAACGATCATCATCGAATTCTAAATAGTAAGCATCTACATTTTCTTTGGCGAAGAGAATAGGTGCTACTGGTTCGTAACCACCACTAGCGGCCCATGTAGAGTTGTAATTACCTCGGCATACGTGGGTAGTAAATGCTAAGTCATGAGGACGACCTTCAAGGGCTAGATTGTTTAAGCGCAAGTATTTTGCTGTTTCACCTTCAATGGTAACGCTTTTATCCTTTTGACGCCCTGTCCAGTAAGCATGGTCACAGCACATACCCCAAGTACAATCGTCAAATTGGATATTTCGGCAACCTGCATCATATAAATCTTTAATAACTTGTTGATATGCAATGGCAATATCTTGGATTAACTCTTCTAAATCGGGATAGAAGGAGCGTGTTGTAATGCCGTTATCTTCACGGAATAATTCTGCTAGGAATTGAGAAGGAGCAGGAATGGTTTGACGGGCAGTAGTATTTTTCATCTTCAAATTGTTTTACAAATTTGAAATGTTCTACAAATGGATGATTAGTACCTGTAATTTTACCAGTAAGAGCAAGGGAACCAGGTGCAGTTTCTTGACCGTGGAATTTATAGCCATGTTCAAGTTCGATTTCTTTAACGCCGTTAAAGCCCCACATAAAATCAAGATGCCAATAGGCACGACGGAATTCTCCATCTGTAATAACTGGTAGGCCAGCAGCTTTTTTTGTTTTTGAATCAATTCTGTAATGAGGCGATCTTCAACTGCTGTTAATTCATCTCTTGTAATAGTTCCTTTTGTAAAAGCTTCATGAGCCTCTTTTTAATTCTGCAGGACGTAGGAAAGAACCTACAATATCAAAAATGAAATGGTGCTAAATATTTAGACATAATAATAATCCTCCTATAGTAAACGGCAGAGCCGATAATTTCGATAGGCTTATTATAACGAAGTATGACTATATAAAAAAATATCTATATATTAGCGTTGTGTATAGCTTTAAGTTATGTTGCAGCAAGAGTTTGAGTGATTTGGTTATATCTGAAGCGAGTATATAAATTAAGGAGGCATTCTCTTAACAGAGATTGCCTCCTTAGTTTATGAATTGATATGCTTATAGGATATTTCTAGCTAGCTATATAACTGACATAATTATTGTATTTATTTTTTTATCTTCAGGTAATTGTATATGTCTACCATAGTTGCCAACGTATTGTTCTAAGGCTTGAATATATACTTGACCTAAACGGCTACGCTGCATTTTTATTATTTGTAATATAGCCGATATGCATCAAGCCCTCTTCGGCAAGAGGTACAGAAATGATGTTTTCACCATTCACCTCTTTATCAATTACACCACTAGATACAGTATATCCGTTGAGACCGAGCAATAAACTAAAGAGGAGGCTCTGTCCCGTACACGGATATGTTTTTGGACGTACTACAGTACTGAAAAATTTCCTCAGAGAAATAGAAGGAATTGTGGTCCCCCTGTTCGAAGGAGATATATGGATACTCTTCTAATTCATCCATTGATACCACATCCTTATTTGCTAATGGATGGGTTTTACCAATAAAGATATGTGGATGTGCTGTAAATAATTCTGTAAAGGTTAATTCGTTAGTATGAATTAGCTTTTCTAGTACGGGGCGGTTGAAATCATTGTAATATAATAAGCCAATTTCACTTTTCATATGCGCTACATCATCGATGATTTCATAGGTCTGTGTTTCTCGTAATGAAAAATCATAGGAATCCACATCGCTTTGGTTGATAAGATCAATAAAAGCACTAACCGCAAAGGAATAATGCTGTGTGGAAACAGAAAATTGCTTTTTGCCACCCTTATTAGATTTATATTGTTCTTCTAATAAGGTTGCTTGCTCTAATACTTGGGCGCGCGTAACCTAAAAAGCGTTCTCCGTCCTTAGATACGGTTATCCCTTTATTAGTTCGATCAAAAATGGTAATACCCATTTCTTTTTCTAGCTCTTTAATGGCCTTTGTTAAGCTTGGTTGGGATACGAATAAACGTTTAGCAGCCTCACTAATGCTGCCAATATTTGCAATTGTTGTTACATATCGTAATTGTTGTAATGTCACAATAATCTCCTTATTATATAGATTTATATATTTCTATACTAAACTATTCAATCTATTTAAGCAATGATATATATGTTACAATAATAAAATAGATAAAAGGAGGTCCTATGTTAAAAGAGGTCATCGTAGTAGAAGGAAAGTCTGATATACAGCGTATACATCAAGCTATAGAAGCTGATTGCATTGCTACAGAAGGTTTTACCTTGCGTAAAGGCGTAATCGATCAGATTCGCGTAGCCTATGAAAAACGAGGTATTATAATCCTAACGGATCCAGATACGGCTGGTGAGCGCATACGTCGTGTGTTGACCAAAAAGTTTCCCAATGCACAACATGCTTTTGTCCCTCGTGATGAGGCTTATGATAATGATGACATTGGGATAGAACAAGCTTCACCTAAATCTATTCTAAAGGCTTTATCCGTACTTCATACTGAATCACTCGTATCCAGTGATGAATTTACGATGGGGGACCTTGTAAAACATGGCCTTTCTGGATTTCCTAATAGTGCCGATAAAAGGGCAGCTGTTGGTGCCATACTAGGTATAGGTTATGGTAATGGTAAACAGTTCTTATATCGATTGAACCATTATGGTATTAGTCGTGATGAATTTGAACAGGCTGTCTCTATGCTTTAATATGCTTTTAAGAGGTATATTATTATAGTAATAATGGAATAAATAATAAGTTATAAAATAGGAGCATTCATGATTGAATCTATCATTGCAAGCCCGGAAGTAGTTCATTATATATGTAAGCGGTTTGATATTAAGATGAGCAAAAAAAGCTAGGGCAAAAATTTTTTTAATTAAACGTGGCATCGTTGATGAAATTGTTAAGGCTGCTGATTTACATGATGGTGAACCAGTATTAGAGATTGGCCCTGGTATCGGCACCTTAACGCAAGGTTTAGCACAAAGTGGTGCGAATGTAACAGCTATTGAATTAGATACACGCTTATTAGAGGTATTGGATACAACACTAGCTCAATATGGTAATGTAAAGATTGTGCATGGGGATGTACTTAAATTAGATGTACCATCCATCATGAATCATGAGCCATTTAAGGTGGTGGCTAATTTACCGTATTATATTACAACACCTATTATTATGTCCTTGTTGGAAAGTCGATTACCTATTGAACGACTTGTTGTAATGGTGCAAAAGGAAGTAGCCTTACGTATGGTGGCAAAACCTGGTACAAAGGACTATGGTGCTTTATCGGTAGCGGTTCAATATTATACTAAGCCAGATATCGTGCTTGATGTACCGCCTAAATCATTTTTGCCAGCGCCAGCGGTAACAAGTTCTGTCATCCGCTGTGTATTGCGCGATAAACCACCTGTGGATGTAATCGATGAAAGACTATTTTTCCGCGTTGTGAAGGCTGGTTTTGCACAACGTCGTAAAACATTTGCTAATACGATGAAGACCACAGGCTTATCGAAGGATAGAATTGAAGAACTATTAGCAAAGGCTAATATCGATGGTCAACGAAGAGGGGAAACCTTCACACTTCAAGAGTTTGCCGATGTAGCTAATGCGTGGGCTGCATTAATTAAATAATATAACAGAAATGTCCTAAGGAACTCCTTAGGACATTTTGGTATAAGAAAAGGACCCGAATGGGTCCTTTCGTTTTAGTGTATTAACTTTGCCATTGTTGTAATAAGGAAGGCATTAGCAAAGTCGATTAAGAATGCACCTACCAAAGAAACTACGAGCCATGCACGAGGGGATGGACCGTGTTTACTTGCTAAGGATAACATGTTAACCAATGCATTTGGCGTAGCACCTAAGCCGAAGCCGATGGCGCCAGCACCGAGCATAACAGAATCGTAGTTGCGTCCAAATAGGAGATAAATGAGGTATGCAAATACACAGATAAGCGCCATTTGAGCAACTAAGATTGTAATAAGAGGTAATGCAAGATTGATTAATTGAACAAGTTTCAAGCTATTGATTGCCATTGTAACGAATAAAGATAATGCTACATTAGATACTGCGTCAAGAGCTGCATCGTTAATTTTGTAGGATTTTGTAAAATCGCCTACGTTACGAATTACTGCTGCACAAATCATAGCACCAATATATGCAGGTAATGGTGTAAGAACAGATAAACCAGCACTTACGATAGTACCAATACCCAATGCCAGGCCAATCCACATACAAATCGTTAACAAATCTTGTGAGTTGAATTGCTTTCCGCCGCCTTCAACGTGATCTTCGATATAATCGATGTTGTCATCATCCATAGTTTCAGGGTTGTCATAAGGTGTTTTTACCTTGTGCATCTTGATGATGCGTTCACCTACTGGAGCACCTAAGATTGTACCAGCTACCATACCGAATGTGGCAGCTGCTACGGCTGCGGATGCTGTTCCTGCGACACCATATAGTTCTTCATAGTATGGACCGAAGGCACCTGCCGTACCGAGACCGCCAATCATGGATACGGAACCGGCCATGATACCGATGATTGGGTCAATACCCAATGCTTTGGCAATGGCGATACCTGCAGTATTTTGAACTACAATCCACACGGCGCAAGCAAGGAAGAAGAAAACAATGAAAAATGCCGCCCTTTTTTTAATACTTTTTAAGGAAGCCATCAAACCGATGGTAGTAAAGAAGGCAAGCATTAAGAAGGTTTGTAATGAACCTTCAAATTTAATATCCAAAAATATGATAATAAGAAAGAATGGCGGTTAAAAAAATGCAAATGGTAAAGCCCCCTACAGCAGGTGCAGGCATACACATGCGTTGTAAAAAAACTTGGAATGTTTATTAATCCAAGTACCTATGAATAAGGTAATTACAGCGAGGCCCACAGTTTGAATCATGGACAAGTTTAGAGTCCATACATCGTTGACTAACTTTAGGTCAATCAGTGGCATAAAAATCACTCCTTTAAACAAATAAAAAAATAATTTATTACATTGTATCATGAACAACCAATCAAATACTATAGAATTTATCATGTATACAAAATATGTATACATTATATATTCTGCATCATTATTAAAAATTCCTCTAAGTTATGAAAATTTTTTTATATCCATGTAAATCGAAAAAGAAAATGGCGAAGATTCACTGAAATAGAGAATCTTCGCCAGTATATATCTTAGCTTTATAGTTTTAACTAGATTTCATTATGTAGTTTGGGGTATGCAAGAATGTAATATCAGGATTTCGTTCTATTACCCAGCCCATTTGCCATTCGTTTGAGATAAGGACTACTGTACGATTGCGATTATCCTTAACAATCATTGCATTATCTAAGCCTTTGAGTGTAGATGTATCTACGTCACCATCAATCCAACGTGCCACGCTATATGGTAATGTATGATTTAATAGGTCGACACCATATTCATTTTTAAGGCGATATTCTAGAACTTCAAATTGAAGCATGCCAACTGCACCAACTACGAAGGAGTCGAGGGCACCTGGTTGTTCAAAGATTTGGACCGCACCTTCTTGAGCAAGCTGAGTCATACCTTTTTGGAACTGTTTACGCTTCATTGTATCTTTTGGAGATACGCGAGCAAAGAATTCCGGTGGGAATACTGGGAAGTCACCGAATGTTACTTTGTGCTTTTGAGCACAAAGTGTATCGCCTACACCCATTGTACCGGCATCGAAGACACCGATAATATCGCCAGGGTATGCATCTTCAACGATAGTACGTTCTGTAGCTAAGAATTGTTGCGGTTGAGATAGACGAATCGCTTTATTAGATTGACGATGTAATACGGACATGCCCTTTTCGAACTTACCAGAACAGATACGCATAAATACGATACGGTCATGGTGGTTAGGGTCCATATTCGCTTGGATTTTAAATACTAAAGCAGAGAAGTCTTCGCTTGTAGGTTGTACCATTTCTTCCACAGCTTGGCGTGGAGCAGGAGATGGAGCAAGTTCTAAGAATTTCTCTAAGAATGGTTTTACCCCAAAGTTAGTCATGGCAGAGCCGAAGAACATAGGAGTTAATTCACCAGCACGAACCTTGTCAAAATCGAATGGATCGCCTGCAACATCTAATAATTCAATATCATCAAGTAATGCTTGGTATACATCGTCGCCTAATAATTCTTTCATGCGAGGGTCTGTTAAAGCACCTTTTTCGGAGGCTAGCTTTTCTTGACCATGTGTTTCGTCTTTGGCAAAGAGTTCGATGGTTTCGTGTTCTCTGTCATAAACACCTTTGTATTCGCCATTAATACCGATAGGCCAGTTCATAGGGCATGTACGAATACCGAGAACATTTTCAATTTCCTCCATCAAGTCAAATGGACTGCGACCAAAATGGTCGATTTTGTTTACGAACGTAAAGATAGGAATCCCGCGCTCTTTAGATACGGCGAATAATTTCTTTGTCTGTGCTTCCACGCCTTTGGCTACGTCGATCAACATAACAGCACTATCAGCAGCCATCAATGTACGGTACGTATCTTCGGAGAAGTCCTGGTGACCAGGCGTATCAAGGATGTTTACTCGACATCCATCATAGTCGAATTGCAAGACTGAACTCGTTACGGAGATACCACGTTGTTTTTCGATTTCCATCCAGTCAGAAACGGCGTGTTTTGCGGTTTTACGAGATTTAACGGAACCAGCCAAGTGGATGGCACCACCGTATAATAGTAATTTTTCTGTTAATGTAGTTTTACCCGCATCCGGGTGAGATATGATAGCAAACGTACGACGACGTTGTACTTCTTCTAAAAATGTCATGGTTCACCTCTGTTGTTTCGTTTGTGAAAGTTTTATTTCAATGTGTTACTTTCACATCATTCATATCTTTAA
>BNJS01000956.1_pt1 | contig 38604 bp, 40 predicted proteins | sample 8540461 | NCBI WGS metagenome assembly BNJS01 (sample SAMD00202454, study PRJDB9452) | human saliva metagenome | isolation source: human saliva | place: Japan
AGATTTGTGATAAAATAGAAGGAGTTGATAAAAGGAGGAAAGCATGGAAGAATCAAGAGAATTAAATGCCGTCATCGATGTGATTATGCTAGCAGGAACCATTCTCCTCAAAAGTGGTTCAGAGATTCATCGTGTAGAAGATACCATGATTCGGATTGCGCATTCGCAGGGGATCGTGGATTGCAATGTTCTTGCCATGCCTGCCGCTATCTTTTTCTCGATTGAAAATACCAATATTTCGCGCATGAAGCGTGTGACCTCCTCTTCTTATAACATTGAAAAAAAGTCTGCGATGTGAACCAGATTTCTCGTCAGCTGGTTGGGGGCAGATTGATTTTAGAAACAGCCTTCAAGCAATTGACGGCCTTGCAAGCTCAACCCCTTCCCTATACCAAGTTGCAGGTAACTTTGGCTGCGACCTTTAGTGCCCCTTTCTTTTCAGTTATGTTTAGTGGAAATATCTACGACGCACTCGGAGCAGGAGTGGCTACCTTATTTGGTTTTGCCTTTTTCCCTTTATGTGGAGAAGTTTATCCGAATTCCCTTTGTGACAGCATTTGCTGGGGCCTTCGTCTTTGGGATGATTGCCCAGTTTTGGGCTCGCTATACAGGATTTCCTTCAACGGCAGATTTGATTATAGCTGGTGCGGTTATGCCTTTTGTACCAGGAATTGCCTTAACAAATGCGGTTCGGGATATTATGACCAACCACATAAACTCTGGTATGAGTAAGATGTTTGAATCCCTGCTCATTACCCTTGCTTTAGGGGCAGGAACTTCTGTCGCCTTAGTATTGATGAACTAATATGACACTAATGACCTTTTTATTACAAGCAGTAGCAAGTCTTCTTGCTATTATTACCTTTTTAATCGTACTCAATGTTCAACGGTCTATGCTCTTACCAGGAGGGATTTTGGGCATGGTTGTCTGGCTAATCTATCTCTTGCTCAAGGAGCCGACCAATATCATTGTAGCCACCTTTATTGCAGCTATTATCGGTTCTTGTGTTAGTCAGATTTTAAGTATTCTTTACAAGACCCCTGCTGTGGTCTTTATCTTGGCCATCTTGGCACCCTTAGTTCCAGGCTATCTTTCTTATCGAACAACTGCCTTTTTTGTGACGGGAGATTACAGTCATGCCATTGCTAGTGCAACCTTGGTTGTCATGCTGGCTTTGGTGATTTCCATTGGAATGGCTAGTGGAACAGTGATTCTCAGACTTTATTCCTATTTACGAAACAGCAAAATAATTAGAATAATAAGGGACTTGCTTTGGTGAATCAAGTCTTTTTTCTCTCTTTTACTGCTATTTGTGATAAAATAGTAATGGACGATTTTTTACATGAATGATAAAACAGAGGTAAATATGACAATCGGTATTGATAAGATTGGTTTTGCGACCAGTCAATATGTCTTGAAATTACAAGATTTAGCAGAAGCGAGGGGAATTGACCCTGAAAAATTTAGCAAGGGACTCTTGTTAAATGAAATTAGTATTGCGCCCATGACTGAGGACATTGTAACCTTGGCGGCGAGTGCAAGTAACTCGATTTTGACTGATAAAGAAAAAGAAGAAATTGACATGGTCATCGTTGCGACTGAGTCAGGAATTGACCAAAGTAAAGCTGCAGCCGTCTTTGTGCATGGTTTGTTGGGCATCCAGCCCTTTGCTCGTAGTTTCGAGATTAAAGAAGCCTGCTATGGAGCGACAGCTGCCCTTCATTATGCTAAATTGCATGTGGAAAATTCTCCAGAGTCCAAGGTCTTGGTCATCGCCAGCGATATTGCCAAATACGGTATTGAAACTCCAGGAGAACCCACTCAGGGAGCTGGAAGTGTGGCTATGTTGATTACACAAAATCCACGTATTATGGCCTTTAATAATGATAACGTGGCTCAAACCCGTGACATCATGGATTTCTGGCGTCCAAATTACTCAACAACCCCTTATGTAAATGGTGTCTATTCTACCCAACAATATTTGGATAGTTTGAAAACGACTTGGCTTGAATATCAAAAACGTTACCAGCTTACTTTAGATGATTTTGCGGCTGTTTGTTTCCACTTGCCTTATCCTAAATTAGCACTAAAAGGCTTGAAAAAAATCATGGATAAGAACCTGCCTCAAGAGAAAAAAGACCTCTTGCAAAAGCATTTTGATCAGTCTATTCTCTACAGTCAAAAGGTGGGGAATATCTATACAGGTTCCCTCTTCCTTGGACTCTTGTCTCTCTTGGAAAATACAGATAGCTTGAAGGATGGGGATAAAATTGCCCTTTATAGTTACGGAAGTGGGGCTGTAGCTGAGTTTTTCAGTGGTGAATTGGTTGAAGGTTATGAAGCTTATCTGGATAAAGATCGTTTGAATAAGCTCAACCAACGAACTGCCCTGTCTGTTGCAGACTATGAAAAAGTCTTCTTTGAGGAAGTAGACTTGGATGAAACAAACTCTGCCCAGTTTGCAGGTTTTGAAAATCAAGACTATGCCTTGGTTGAAATTGTCGATCACCAACGCCGTTATAGCAAGGTTGAAAAATAATGAAGATAAGTTGGAATGGATTTTCTAAAAAATCATACCAAGAGCGCCTCGAGCTGTTACAAGCTCAGGCGCTCCTTAGTCCTGACAAGCAAGCGAGTTTGGATCAGGATGAACAAATTAGCGTGACTGTCGCAGACCAGCTGAGTGAGAATGTAGTGGGGACTTTTTCTTGCCTTATTCGCTAGTTCCAGATGTCCTTGTCAATGGTCAGGAATACACAGTTCCCTATGTGACGGAAGAGCCCTCTGTGGTTGCTGCGGCCAGTTATGCAAGTAAAATCATCAAGCGAGCAGGCGGTTTTACTGCACAAGTCCATGAGCGTCAGATGATTGGGCAGGTAGCCCTTTATCAAGTTGCTAATCCTGAACAAGCGCAAGAGAAAATTGTCAGCAAGAAAGCCGAACTTTTGGAACTTGCCAATCAAGCCTATCCTTCTATCGTTAAACGCGGGGGTGGTGCGCGTGATTTACATGTAGAGCAGATTAAAGGCGAAACAGACTTCCTCGTCGTCTATCTTCATGTCGATACCCAAAGAAGCCATGGGAGCCAATATGCTCAACACCATGCTGGAAGCCTTGAAACCAGTCTTAGAAGAGCTCAGTCAGGGACAGAGTCTCATGGGAATCTTATCAAACTACGCAACTGATTCTCTGGTGACTGCAAGTTGCCGAATTGCCTTTCGTTACTTGAGCCGCCAAAAGGATCAAGGACGAGAAATTGCGGAGAAGATAGCCTTGGCCAGCCAGTTTGCACAGGCTGATCCTTATCGAGCAGCTACCCACAATAAAGGGATTTTTAATGGTATTGATGCCATTTTAATTGCCACTGGTAATGACTGGCGTGCCATTGAGGCGGGGGCCCATGCCTTTGCTAGTCGAGACGGGCGCTATCAAGGTCTTAGTCAATGGATACTGGACCTTGAAAGAGAAGAATTGGTTGGCCAGATGACCCTACCTATGCCTGTAGCGACCAAGGGTGGCTCTATCGGCCTCAACCCTCGTGTAGCTCTTAGTCATGAACTACTGGGAAATCCTTCTGCCAAAGAATTAGCTCAGATTATCGTGTCCATCGGGCTTGCCCAAAACTTTGCGTCCCTTAAAGCCTTGGTGAGTACAGGAATTCAGCAAGGTCACATGAAATTGCAAGCCAAATCCTTAGCTCTCCTAGCTGGTGCTAGGGAGTCTGAGGTAGGTCCCCTTGTAGAGCGCCTCATCGCAGATAAAACCTTTAACTTAGAGACAGCCCAGCGTTATCTTGAAAACTTAAGATCATAAAAAAACTCAGACTAATCGGTCTGAGTTTTCTTGTGCTTATACTCAATGAAAATCAAAGAGCAAATTAGGAAGCTAGTCGCAGGTTGCTCAAAGCACTGCTTTGAGGTTGTAGATAAGACTGACGAAGCCAGCTCAAAACACTGTTTTGAGGTTGTGGATAGAACTGACGAAGTCAGTAACCATATCTACGGTAAGGCGACGCTGACGTGGTTTGAAGAGATTTTCGAAGAGTATTAAATACTTTTTCCAGGTAATAGGGTAACTGGTAAGAAGTAGCCTGTTGTCGCGACTTCCTTGCCTTCAATCTTCTGTAAGAGAAGGTCAACAGTGAGGCAGGCAATCTCTTCCAAGGGTTGCTTGATGGTCGCCAGTTGAGGGTAGTAGTTCTCGATAAAGTAGGTCCCATCATAGCCGATGACCTTGAGCTCTTCAGGGACAGAAATGCCCAGTTCTTGAGCAATTTTAATGACCAGAATAGCTGTCAAATCATCCGAAGCAAAGATGGCATCAGGCTTTTGTCGGGTCAAGATATTCTTGATTTCCATTTCTTTTCTGACTGGAGAAAAGTCACTGGAAACATTGATAATAGGAGCTTTGGGTAGAACCGATGCAAAGCCAGCGTGGCGTAGTCCAGTTGGCGAGTTAGAATTGTCGTTCCCTGTAATCATGATGATAGACTGGGCTCCTGTCTTGACTAAGGTCTGGGCAGCAAGAACGCCACCAGCATAGTTGTCAGAGGAAACGACAGGGATGTCTGGAGACAGGTTTCGGTCAAAGGAAATAATCGGAGCTGTTACACGATTGTAGTCTTCAATGCCCAAGTTGTGACTACCAGAAATGATGCCGTCCACCTGATTGGCTTCTAACATTTCGATGTACTCGCGTTCTTTTTCAGAATCATGCTCACTGTTGCAGATGATGGTCTTGTACCCATTTTTGAAGAGTTGGTGTTCCAGCTTATCAATCAATTCTGCATAGAAAACGTTGGAAATATTTGGGAAAATCAAGCCGATTAACTTAGCTGATTTTCCTTGCAGACTACGAGCCAGGTTGTTGGGTTTATAGCCCAATTCCCGCATGGCTTCATTGACCTTTTGAATGGTTTTCTCAGAGAGATACCCTTTTTGTTGATAACCCGAGAAACGGTAGTAGGGCTGACGCCTGCAAGTTTGGCGACATCAGTTAGTTTTGCGACCATAATCTAATTCATAGTAAGTTCCAGTTGGGTTTCCAGATTTGATGAGAATACCATTTGGTCCGCATGTAGGAAGACACGACCGGAAAGTACTTTTTCTCCTTTATTGATGAAAATTTCAAAGACAGACTTATCGATGAAGATTGTAGCAGTAGTAGCCTGGTTCTCGATAGGGCAAGAACGAGTAGTTCCAAATTCTTGGGCATACTGTTCTCCAGCCTGGCTACGATCCACTGTCACTTGACCATTTACAAGGTCAAAGTTGATGGAAAGTCCCTTGCCTTCTTTGTCAGCAAGTAAGACAATCTCGCTCTGGCTATTGGCTTCAAAGTTGAGTTCGAGTTCGTAAGTGTTCTTGGTTTGGGCACGGTTTGAGAAGGCTTCTTCAGTAGCACGAAGGTCCTTGATAGCTGCGACTGGGTATTGATAAAGTTTGCCGTCTTTGATAGTGAGTTCCTTGACCAAAGAGAAGGTTCCTTGGTGGTCAAAGCGGTCAGATGGATATGAAACATCAGGCAAGCCAAGCCAGCTAACAGCTAGAGCACGTCCATCAGGAGCGTTGAAGGCTTGAGTTGCATAGGCTTCGAAACCATAGTCCATGTTTTGAAGTTGAGACACATCAACCATTTTGGCAATTTCAGGGTCAAAGGAAGCTCCAATCTTATACATATTTGGATAGATATTATCGTAGTCTAGAACTTTCTTATCCAATCCTTGTGGGCAGTAGAGAAGGACAGGTTGTTCCCCTACAAAGACCAGATTTGGACATTCCATCATATAGGCAGTGTGGTCGTTAGCAAAGTCAAGGTTGCCAACGGATTGCCAGTTTGTATAGTCGTTGTCTACAGCCTTGTAGAGACGGACGAAGCCTTTTTTCTCCAAGTCCTGTCCACCGACGATAGCATAGCATTGGTCCTTGAAGTTAAAAATTTGCGGATCACGGAAGTGGTCAGTTGAGTCTGCTGGCTGGTCAATCAAGATCTTGTCAATCTTCGTAATCTTGCCATCCTTGTCCATCAAAGCCCCAATCTGGTAAGGGTGACGAATCCAGTTTTCATCGCGAACATTTCCTGTATAAAATAAGAACAAGTTATCACCAAACTGCATGGCAGAACCAGAGTAGGCACCGTGGCTATCTAATGGAGTATCAGGCAAAACTTTGACTCCAGTTTCTCTAAAGTGAACCAAGTCCTCGCTTTCCAATTGAACCCAAGATTTCAAACCGTGGGCTGCACCAAAAGGAAAGTTTTGATAAAAAACAACCCACTTCCCATCAAAGTAAGAAAAGCCATTTGGATCGTTGAGAAGCCCTGTTTTTGGCTCAACATGGTAATGAGTATGCCATGGAGATTGTGCCATATTTTCTTTTATATTTTGAATTTCTTCTTGCGTCCAATCTTGATAAAGTCTGTAACGACGCTCAGTAGTCCATTCCATTCATTCATTCCTCCGAAAAATCTTATCACTTTTTAATAGTAACCGTTTTCGACTAAAAAAATCAAGCTTTTTTATGTTAAAAAAAGAGAAAAAGATATCAAACGTTTATCACAAATGAAAAAGCAGAAAAATCAATCAACTTTTTCAAAAAAATATGAAAGATAATGAAATAAAATCCTTTTTAATCAAGGTTTTAAACTTATTTTTTTCAAGGAATACTTGATAAAACAGTCGAAAAACAATCAATCTAAAGCGTGTCCACTAAGTGGATAGAATATTTTCTGCAAAACGCTTGACATATTTTTAAAACATGATAAAATAATAGTCGTAAGGGCGGATAAAATCGCTTTCAAACAAGAACAAAATGTTATATAAGGAGATTTTTGCAAATGAACAATCAGGAAATTGCAAAAAGTCATCGATGCCTTAGGGCGGACGTGAAAATGTCAACAGTGTTGCCCACTGTGCGACTCGTCTACGTGTCATGGTCAAAGATGAAGAGAAAATCAATAAAGAAGTTATTGAGAATTTGGAAAAAGTTCAAGGTGCTTTCTTTAACTCGGGTCAATACCAAATCATCTTTGGTACAGGTACAGTTAACAAAAATGTACGATGAAGTTGTTGCACTTGGTTTGCCAACATCATCTAAAGATGACATGAAAGCAGAAGCTGCTAAACAAGGGAACTGGTTCCAACGTGCTATCCGTACTTTCGGTGACGTTTTCGTTCCAATCATCCCAGTTATCGTAGCAACAGGTCTCTTCATGGGTGTGCGTGGTCTTTTCAATGCTCTTGAAATGCCACTTCCAGGAGACTTTGCAACTTACACACAAATCTTGACAGATACAGCCTTCATCATCTTGCCAGGTTTGGTTGTGTGGTCAACCTTCCGTGTATTTGGTGGTAACCTGCCGTTGGTATCGTTCTTGGTATGATGCTTGTTTCTGGCTCACTTCCAAACGCTTGGGCAGTCGCTTCAGGTGGTGAAGTAACAGCTATGAACTTCTTTGGTTTCATCCCTGTTGTTGGTTTGCAAGGTTCCGTTCTTCCAGCTTTCATCATCGGGGTTGTCGGAGCTAAATTTGAAAAAGCTGTCCGCAAGGTTGTTCCAGATGTCATTGACCTCTTGGTAACGCCATTCGTGACACTTTTGGTCATGTCTATTCTTGGACTCTTTGTCATTGGACCAGTCTTCCACGTCGTTGAAAACTATATCCTTATCGCTACAAAAGCGATCCTCAGCATGCCATTTGGTCTTGGTGGTTTCTTGATTGGTGGGGTTCATCAATTGATCGTCGTGTCAGGTGTGCACCACATCTTCAACTTGCTTGAAGTTCAATTGCTTGCTGCTGACCATGCTAACCCATTCAACGCGATCATCACAGCTGCTATGACAGCCCAAGGTGCTGCGACTGTTGCGGTTGGTGTTAAAACTAAAAATCCAAAACTAAAAACACTTGCTTTCCCAGCTGCTCTTTCTGCCTTCCTCGGTATTACAGAGCCTGCTATCTTCGGGGTTAACTTGCGCTTCCGTAAACCATTCTTCCTTTCATTGATTGCTGGTGCAGTCGGTGGTGGATTGGCTTCTATCCTTGGACTTGCTGGTACTGGTAATGGTATCACCATCATCCCTGGTACAATGCTTTATGTTGGTAACGGACAACTTGTACAATACCTTCTTATGGTAGCTGTATCATTTGCACTTGGTTTTGCCCTTACTTACATGTTTGGTTATGAGGATGAAAAAGAAGTTGCTATTGAAGTAGCGACAGAACGTTTGGTCCAAGAAGAAACAACTGGTAATATTCCAGCAACTCTTCAAAATGAAACACTTGTAACTCCTATCGTTGGTGATGTTGTTGCTCTGCTGATGTCAATGACCCAGTCTTCTCAAGTGGAGCAATGGGACAAGGTATCGCTGTGAAACCAAGCCAAGGTGTGGTATATGCACCAGCTGATGCTGAAGTTTCAATCGCCTTTCCAACAGGGCACGCTTTTGGTTTGAAAACAACTGATGGTGCTGAAGTTTTGATCCACGTTGGTATTGACACTGTATCTATGAATGGTGAAGGTTTTGAAGCAAAAGTTGCTCAAGGTGACAAGGTTAAAGCTGGCGATGTTCTTGGAACATTTGACTCAAACAAAATCGCTGCAGCTGGACTTGATGATACAACAATGGTTATCGTTACAAACACAGCTGACTACGCTTCAGTAGCTCCAGTCGCAACAGGTTCAGTTGCGAAGGGAGATGCCGTTATTGAAGTGAAAATCTAATCAATCCTCTCTAATGTGAAAACGAACAAATGACATGTTTGTTCGTTTTTGCTTGAATGGTAAGATTTACAGAGGAAAATCTAAAAAATAGAGAAATTTAGACTTTCGAAATATGCTATAATAAAGAAAATAAAAACAAGAGGTTTATCATGACAAAATTATATGGAAGCTTGGAAGCGGGCGGTACAAAGTTTGTCTGTGCTGTCGGTGATGAAAACTTTAACGTTGTAGAAAAAACACAATTTCCAACAACCACTCCAATCGAAACAATCGATAAAACCATCGAGTTCTTCTCGAAATTCGATAACCTTGCTGGTCTTGCAGTTGGTTCATTTGGTCCGATTGATATTGATAAAAACTCAAAAACTTATGGCTTTATCACGACGACTCCAAAACCAAACTGGGCAAATGTGGACTTGCTTGGTGCCCTTCGTCGCGCCCTCAACGTGCCAATGTACTTCACTACAGACGTAAACAGCTCTGCCTATGGTGAAGTGGTTGCCCGTAATAATGCTGGTGGTCGTATAGAAAACTTGGTTTACTACACAATCGGTACAGGTATCGGTGCAGGTGTCATCCAACGTGGTGAGTTTATCGGTGGTGCCGGTCACCCTGAAATGGGTCACTACTATGTTTCTAGACACCCAATGGATATTGAAAAAGAGTTTAAGGGTGTTTGTCCATTCCACAAGGGTTGTCTGGAAGGCTATGCAGCAGGTCCAAGTCTGGAAGCTCGTACAGGTATTCGTGGTGAAATATTGACCTTAACAGCTCTGTCTGGGATGTTCAAGCCTACTACATCGCTCAAGCTGCAGTTAATGCGACAGTGACTTTCCGCCCAGATGTGATCGTCTTTGGTGGTGGGGTCATGGCTCAACAACACATGTTGGACCGTGTCCGTGAGAAATTCACAGCTCTTCTCAATGGTTACCTACCAGTACCAGATGTGCGTGACTACATCGTGACACCAGCAGTCGCAGGAAATGGTTCTGCCACACTTGGAAACTTTGTCCTTGCAAAAGAAGTTTCAAAATAAAGCACAAAATCCGCTTGGGAAACCAAACGGATTTTGTGTTTGAAGACAATGTTTTTTGAGCCTTTCCTTAAGTGATTGCGGACGGTAGCGACTTTCTTCGAAATTCCATACCTAAACTTTGAGCCTAATGTCTCAAAGTTTCCGAACACCTGAAACCATTCGATTTCAGGTGTTTCTATCACGGTGGAAAGGCTAGGTAAGTTTTTGCCTTACTATCGAAAAATAGGTATGATTTCCATACCAAAGTATATTTAGTATCAAGCTATAGTCAATCTACGCTTTAAAAATCCGCTTGGGAAACCAAACGGATTTTTTACGTGTCAAAGCATTTGCCAGAAAAAGTCGATAATATAGGTCAGGCCGTAGGTATAGACCACGAGGGTAAAGGGTTTTGTTAGAACGATGATAGTCATGTAGCGCTTAAAACTCATCTTGGTCAGGGCAGCCAGCATACAGAGAAAGTCAGCCGGACTAATGGGCCAAATCATCATAAAGATAAAGAAACGGTCAAAACGATTGCCCTTATCCAACCAGCCGATATACTTGTCATAGGTGCGCTTGCTGACGACGGACTGGACAAAAGCAGCCCCATAGAGGCGCACCAGATAAAAGATAATGGCACAGCCAATCACGATGCCGATATAGTTGTAGATAGTCCCGATGATGTGCCCGTAGATAAAGACTCCTGCCACCGAGGTCAAGGCCCCAGGAATGATAGGAACGACCGTCTGTAAAATCTGTAAAAAAATAAAGAGAGGTGGCCCCCAAATCCCTGCCTGCTGGATAAAGGCAGAGAGGGTTTCCTTGGACTGTAAAATCCCAGCCTGATAAGCCCAAATACAGAAAATCAAACTCCCAACCCCACCGACAATCGATGAGATGTTGATAACTCGCTGCAGAAGGGGAGAAACAGCTTTCATTTGTTTATCCTGTGACATGTAAACTCCTCATAGATAGTATAACTCTACTATACCATATTTTGGAGGAGAAAGGGGGAATGAGTCTTTGATAGTAAGCGTCTATTGACTGGTTCGAACAAGAATGAGAAAAAAGTTAAAGCAGAAGAAGTAGTTGGATAAAACTAAACGAGGCTGGGACAAAAAGATTTTGATTTTAGGAATTCTTTATTATAAATTTTTAAAATCGATAGATTGGAAAAAAGCGAACAAGACAGAATTCTGAGTGTCAGATAACTTATTTTGTTCGCTTTTTTTATATTTATGGTTAGACTTTTGTCCCAGACTCGTTTTTTGGTAGATTCGTGCTATAATTTTAGTAATTATCCATAATGTAGAGGAGAAAAAATCATGGCAGATACTATTCTAATTCTGGGCAATGGCTTTGATATTGCAATGAATCGAAAAACAAAGTATACCGATTTTTATTGAGTTTGAAAAAAACAATTATTTTCTAATCCAGATGAGAAGTTGTTGGAGTTTCTAAAAGCTAAAAAAATATTAGTATTGAGAAATACAAGAATAATTTGTATTTGAGATTTATTAATGGAAACGAAGAAACACTCGGGAAAAAAATTGGTCGAATATTGAACTCATGATTTCGCAACTAGCAGATGCAATAATGTATTTTTAAAAGAAAACAGTAGCTTGTTATACTCTAATAAATCTAATAGACCGCTAGCACGTATTATAGAGCAACATAAGATTGATTGGCGTATGAGTGCTAATTACAGTTCGAAATTATATATTGCAGATACTTTCCTCTCCCTATTCGATGAAAAAGGCTGGAGTTTTTTAGAAAGAGAAGTTGCATTGGATGCATTAAATAACGAATTTATCAGACAACTTGATTTATTAATTGAACTGTTAGAAATCTATCTGTCTTATTTAGATTATTTAGATTTTTGAGGTTCGAGGACTTGAGGCAAGTTCAACAGCTCTAGATGCAATATCAGATTTATCAAATTCTTCTGTTCTAAACTTTAATTATACCAACACATCAGGTCGTCTCTACAAGACTTCTGAGGGGAGAACTCACTTTATACATGGACGAATTGATTTAGAGAGAAATTTCTGTCGCATCAATACTATGGTCTTTGGAATTGAGGACAAAGAAAATGATGTCAATAGTGATTTAATTCCTTATCAGAAATATTACCAAAGAGTTGTTAAAGAAACAGGAAGTGAATTTGAAAAATTTTTTAGAAAAAAATTATACTAAGGAAAAATTTCTCTACATCTGTAAGAAATATTCCTATTAGTTATGTAGCTCCTAAAAAAACATAGTTGTGTTTGGTCATTCTGTAGATCCTTTGGATAAAGAGATATTCCAAAAAAATGTTTTTTTCGTTAGCAGAGAACGGTGAGTATCCTTATCGGTTTATTTTTCACTTATTTTTGATGAGCAAGCAAAACGTTCGATTATTAAGAATCTTGCAATCATTCTTGGTAAAGAAAAAAATTGGTAGAGTTAACAGGAAATCGAAATGTTGTATTTATAAAGAGTGATGATAAGGATCGTATGAACAAAGAGCTACTACCTTAATAAAATCAAAAAAATAATTGAACTTATAGAATAAAATTGTAAAATCTTAATCTAAAAACATTTCTATCCCACTCGCTCTTCTCTCTTCGAGTGGATTTTTCTTAAAAATATGATAAAATAGAAGAGATAATACATTTATTTAATAAGGGAAGTAAAAATGGCAAGTAAAGAAAATGCAGAACGCAAGGAGCTGCATCGTAAAAATTTGGGCGATTGCGGACGATGTTCGTGGTGCTGTAGATGGTTGGGATTTTAAGCAATATATCCTAGGTATCCTTTTCTATCGCTTTATTTCAGAGCATATGGCAGACTATTTTGACCGCGCCGAGCATGAAGCTGGCGACTTAGAATTCCGTTATGCTGAATTGAGTGACCAAGAAGCTGAGCAAGATTTTAAACCAGGGACAGTTGAAGATAAGGGATTCTTTATCCTTCCGGGTCAACTATTCGAAAATGTAGTCGAGAACGCCTCGCAAAATGAAAATCTAAACGAAGAATTGGCCAATATTTTCCAAGATATTGAGAAGTCTGCGATTGGCTTTAAATCAGAAGATGATATCAAAGGTTTGTTTGATAACTTGGATACACGAAGCAATATCCTTGGTGGAACTGTTCCAGAAAAAAATAAACGACTTTCTGACATTCTAAATGGTATCAATAGCATTAACTTTGGTAACTTTGAGGAAAATGACATCGATGCCTTTGGGGATGCTTATGAGTTCTTGATTTCCAACTATGCAAGTAATGCAGGAAAAAGTGGGGGTGAATTTTTCACACCTCAGACAGTCTCTAAACTACTAGCTCGTCTAGTGATGGTCGGCAAGGACAAGATTAACAAGGTCTATGACCCAACATGTGGTTCAGGCTCTCTCCTTCTTCAAATGAAAAAACAATATGAAGACCATATTCTAGAAGATGGATTCTTTGGTCAGGAAATCAATATGACCAACTATAACTTGGCTCGTATGAATATGTTCTTGCACAATATCAACTACAATAATTTTGATATTAAGCGAGGAGATACCCTTTTAAATCCTCAGCATCTGGAAGAAAAGCCGTTTGATGCTATCGTTTCTAACCCTCCGTATTCTGTCAAATGGGTGGGAGATGGAGATCCAACTCTAATAAATGATGACCGCTTTGCGCCAGCTGGTAAGCTAGCTCCTAAGTCAAAAGCTGACTTTGCCTTTATCATGCATAGTCTCAATCACTTGTCCAATAAAGGTCGAGCAGCTATTGTATGTTTTCCAGGAATTTTTTATCGTGGAGGAGCTGAAAAGACCATTCGTCAGTATCTAGTAGATAACAACTTTGTTGAAGCAGTGATTTCCCTTCCAGACAATCTCTTCTTTGGAACTTCTATCGCAACGACGATCTTGGTTTTGGCAAAAAATAAACTAGAGAACAAAACGCTCTTTATCGATGCGAGTAAGGAATTCAAAAAAGAGACTAACAACAATGTTTTGACGGATAGCAATATCGAACATATAGTTGAATTATTCTCTAATTATCAAAATGTTGACTATAAATCTGCTCTTATTGATAATGTTGTGATTGGTTCAGAGCATGATTATAACCTATCTGTTTCAACCTATGTCGAACAAGAAGATACACGTGAGAAGATTGATATAGATGTTCTCAATAAAGAAATCGCTGAGACTGTTGCCAAAATTGACAACTTGCGTGCAGAGATAGACAAGATTGTAGAGGAGCTGAGCTATGGCAAATGATGTGATTCTCTATAGGACAGATGACGGTGAGTCCGCTATTGAACTTCACTTGGATAATGGAACGGTCTGGCTGACCCAACAAGAACTAGCTGAGCTCTTTCAAACTTCCAAGCAAAACATTAGTAAACATATCAAGGCTATCTTTGAAGACTGTGAATTGGATGAAGCAGTGGTTGTCAACTATCAGTTGACAACCACTCGTCACGGTGCGATAGCTGGTAAAACTCAGTCAAAAAAGTCGCCTACTATAATCTCGATATGATTTTAGCGATTGGCTATCGTTATGTTAAAAAAATATTTTTTAAAAAAGCGAAAAAATCTTGAATTATCTGCTAAAAAAGGTATAATGGAATTAATAGGATTGCCTACCTCTCTTGGATGTGACAAGGCGAACAGGTATAAGGAGTGGGCTTATAGACTTCTACTATAAGCTTTTTTTAATTAAAGTAGAGTTAATGGAATTAAATCATTTTCAAGAATTATTGAATTGTATTAAGTTGTTAGAACAGAAAACTATACAATTTCCTGATGTAGGAAAACAGCGAAAATATCGACTGTATTGTATTTCGGATAAGAATGAAAAATTTGAATTGATTATCAATCGAAAAGGTCATTTGAATCGGCAGAACCTCACTTATCAAATGATGTCACATAGTCTAAAAGGTGTTTTGGTTCGCCTAGATTGCAATGGTGCTCCTCATGATGATATAGAAACACCGCATATTCATATATTTGATGAAGAACATGATTATGGACGAATTGCTATTGGTTTGGGTGATTTAGAAGTAGACTTAGCAAATGAACTTTTGGATAGTTTGATTTATTTTTTGGACTATACAAATGTGAATTATGATAATGTAGCAATCCCATTTCTATAGCTTGAAAGGAGGTTACTATGGATAGTTTGAAACTGATTGATGACTATGTGAAGTGGTATCGTGAAAAACTACTTGTAAAGGATTTTGATGGGTACTCTGAAATTGTAACGCCTTATGTAAATCATTTAAATGATCGAGTGCGGTTGTACCTAGAAGAAAAACCTAATGATTTATTAAGAATTTCAGACGATGGTGAAACTTTTAATGAATTGGCTTTGGCAGGTCTTGACATTACGAAAGAAACAAGACAGCGAATTATAACCAGTGTATTAAGGCAGTTTGGATCAAAGTTGGATGAAGATATTGTATATATCGAATGTGAAGCAAAAAATTTTCCAAAAGCGAAACATAAAATGATTGAGACAATTATACGTCTCTATGATTTGCTGAATACTCATCGATCCAACGTTACAAGCCTCTTCACAGAGGAAGTACAAGATTATTTTTATGAAAAAGATTTCGGTGGTATGCCAAACGTTCGATTGACAGGATATTCAGGAATTGATTATCAAGTTGATTATGTTTTTAGGAGCTAGGAAAAATCGTCCTGAAATTTGGGTTCAAATTGTCAATCGGTTTGATTATAATAGTTTGGCAAGAGTTAACTATATTTACCAAGATATTGCTAGCAATCGAGATATTCAACAAGTTTCGAAAAAAATTCTTATTTATAATGATTTGGAAAATAAAGTTGCATCTAAGGCTATTCAAGCATCGAAAGTAAGCGATATACAGTTATTGGCCTGGTCACAGAAAGAAGAATTTTCAGATTTATTAGCTCAGTAGCCTTAAAGTGACTGCTAGGGCTATTTTTATATCAAAGTGAGGAAAAATATGAACATCCTAGAAGAAATCCAAAACTGTCCCGTTGAGTGGAAAGAGTTGGGGGAAGTGGTAGATTATGAGCAACCAACCAAATATATTGTATCCAGTAAAGCTTATGCTGAAAGTAATGAAATTCCTGTTTTAACTGCAGGACAATCATTTATTTTAGGCTATACAAATGAAAAAGACGGTATTTATCAAGCTAGCAAAAACAATCCTGTTATCATTTTTGATGATTTTACTACATCAAAACAATGGGTAGATTTTCAATTCAAAGTGAAATCATCAGCAATGAAAATGTTAACGATAAAAGATGAATTTGAAAACGAAGTTTTATTACGCTATGCATGGTATTATTTGGGTACAATAACTTATAAACCAGATCAACATGGTAGACAATGGATTGGAACTTATTCAAAGTTTCTCATCCCCATCCCTCCTCTAAAAATTCAAGAGAAAATCGTGAAAATACTTGACAAAATGACTGAATATGTTACAGAATTGACCTCAGAATTGACCTCAGAATTGACCTCACGTAAAAAGCAATGTTCTTTTTATCGAGATAAACTCTTATCATTTGAGGATGAGGTTTATCAGGTAAAGTGGAAGACACTCCTTGATATTTCTAAGAAGATAACATCTGGAGGTACACCAAATAGATCAAATAGTTTATATTATGGAGGTTCAATTCCTTGGCTTAGAACTCAAGAGGTAGATTTCCGGGAGATTTATGATACAGAATTAAGAATAACGGAAGAAGGATTAGCGAATTCATCAGCTAAATGGATTGAAAAAAATGCGGTTATAGTGGCTATGTACGGAGCAACTGCTGCGAAAGTAGGTATTGCCAAAATTCCATTAACAACGAATCAAGCATGCTGTAACATTGAGGTAGAAGAAGATATAGCAAATTATCGTTATGTTTACCACTGGTTGACTTATAATTACGAAGTATTAAAATCAATGGGACAAGGATCGCAATCTAATATTAATGCGGGGATGATAAAATCGTTCAAAATCCCAGTTCCTTCTCTTGAAATCCAGTCTCGTATTGTTCAGATTCTGGATAACTTTGATATGGTTTGTAATGACCTCAACATCGGACTTCCAAAGGAGATTGAACTACGTCAAAAACAGTATGAATATTTTAAAGAAAAACTCTTGACATTCGTCGCCGAAGGCGATTACACTGAGAGTAGAGTAGAGGAGTGGGACAACTCCACTATTATCAAGCTTTTACAGTGGGTATTTGGTCCAATTCGAGTGGAGTTGGGAGCGATTTGTGAATTTGTAAGAGGAAATGGACTTCAGAAGAAAGATTTTACAGAAATCGGGAAATCTGTTATCCATTACGGACAAATTTATACTAAATATGACTTTACAGTTACGGAAACTCTATCCAAAACTAGTGTAATAGTGTTTGAAAAACTAAAAAAAGCTTATCCTAATGATTTGATAATGGCAACAACATCTGAAAATGTTGAAGATGTTGGGAAAGCGATTGTTTGGGAAGGAAAAGAAGAGATTGGAATTTCTGGAGATAGTTATATTATTCAAACGAATCAAAATTCACGTTACTTAAATTATTGGTTTCGGTCTACATCTTTTCAATCTCAAAAGGAAAGAAAAGTAACCGGAACAAAAGTTATTCGTATCAATTCGAAGGATATGGAAAAATTTAAAATTGTTCTTCCATCACTCACTGAACAAAAAAGAATCGTCTCTATTCTTAACCATTTTCAACACTTTAACCCACTCTCTTTCTGAGGGCCTTCCAAAGGAAATTGAACTGAGAGAGAAACAGTATGAATACTGGAGAGAACAATTACTCTATTTTTAATGAATAAGGAAAAAAATGAATAATGGCGGATGATAAAGTATTTAATACATTGGAAGATGTTGCAGATAATCTGATTTCAAGTGATAAGAAGGTACATTTGATTTATGCTTTTTAATGCTACAGGAAAAAAACAAGGCTATCTACAATTTTTAAAGGATAAATTAAATATCTCGGAAAATGGGAAAGAGTCAAAAGTAAAGAAAATACTTTATTTTAATGCCTTTACAGAAGATCTTTTTACTTGGGAAAATGATTTAGAAAATGATGAAAATCGTTATCTTAAATATGATAAACGCACCTATTTTGGTAATTTTTTGGAAAACCAGCAACAATTTGATCAAGTTATTATAAATTTTCAGAAATATGTCGGTGACTTAATAGTTCCTATTTTTGAGGATATTGAAGAACAGGTTGTTGATGAGTTTGGTAATCCAGTTATTGATATTATTGGGGGACAACGTTTACCGAGAATAAAAAGTAATTTCAAAAGCATTCGTTTTAATGTAGATGGTGAAACGGTCAAAATTTCTAGGGGAGAGGAAAGAATTTTTGTTTGGTCTATATTTATTACTCTCTTAGAACTTATTATTGAAGAATTGAGCGACTCAGAAATTGACTCTGATTTTCAAAACTTTAATTATATTTATATAGACGATCCAATTTCCTCATTAGATGATAACAATATCATTAATTCCGCAATTTTTTTAAAGGATGTCATTGCAAAATCTGGAAATACAGATTTGAAGTTTATACTTTCTACTCACCAACCACTTTTCTACAATGTCTTATATAATGAAATCAGATTTGAAAGAAGAATTAAGAAAACCTGCTTTTATGTAATGAAAAAAGAGATTAAAAACAATGATGAAATAAAATATATCTTAACTGATGTTGAGAAGGATTCTCCGTTTGGTTATCATCTAAAGGTAAGAGAAGAATTACGTAGAGCTGTAGACAGTGGACGAGTAGAAAAATTTCATTATGCCTTGTTTAGAAATCTGTTAGAAAAAACAGCTACATTTTTAGGTTATGGTAGATGGGAGGAGGTTTTATTAGGATTAGAGGTAGTTGGTGAGGAGATTACCAAAGAAAATATAGAACCATATGCTCAAAGGATTGATTTATTTACTCATAATCGTCAATCGGACTTAGAGTTTAGAGAATTACAAGAACGAGAAAAAAATACCTTAATAGAATTATTCAATAGTTTTGAGATAAAATATAAATTTAACTAAAAAGAGGAAAATGAAAATGGTTGATTATTCAAAAGTACATGAAGTAATTGCGGAAACAAATGAAGGGATTCTCTTGGCTGAGTATCAACCAGAGTATCGCACGGATAGAGAATTTCAGTCTGAGGCAGATTTGGAAAGACAATTGCTTACGGATTTGGTTAATGGTCTCAATTATGAACGATTGGATATCCATACACCTGCGGAACTTTTAGCGAATGCAAAGGTTCAAATTGAAAAGCTTAATAAGGTGACCTTTACAGATGATGAATGGCAACGTTTTGTAGTCGAGTATTTAGACTGTCCCAATGAAGGATTAGTTGAAAAAACAAGAAAAATCCAAGAAAATCATATCTATGACTTTGTTTTTGATGATGGACGGATTAAAAATATTTTCATCCTTGACAAGAAAAACATTCACAACAACAGTATGCAGGTCATCAACCAAGTAACGCAAGTGGGGAGTCATACCAACCGTTATGATGTGACCATTTTAGTCAATGGTCTTCCACTAGTTCAGATTGAATTGAAGAAGCGTGGAGTTAGTCTACAAGAAGCTTTTAATCAGGTTCACCGTTATAGTAAGGAAAGCTTTAACAGCGAAAATTCTTTGTATAAGTATGTTCAGATTTTTGTGATTTCGAATGGCACTTATACACGCTACTTTGCAAATACGACAGCTCAAAATAAAAATCACTATGAGTTTACCTGTGAGTGGGCAGACCGTAAGAATAAGACTATTCACGAATTGGAAGATTTTACTGTTACTTTCTTAAGTAAGCGTGTCCTCTTGGAAGTCTTGACCAAGTATTGTGTTTTTGATGTGGATAATACCTTGCTCATCATGCGCCCTTATCAGATAGCAGCTACCGAGAGTATTTTGAGAAAAATTCATTCTTCCAATGAAATGAAGAATTTTGGAACCATCAATGCTTGTGGTTATATCTGGCATACGACAGGGTCAGGGAAAACCTTGACCAGCTTTAAGACTGCGCGCTTAGCGACAGAGTTGAACTACATTGACAAAGTGATATTCGTTGTAGATAGAAAAGACTTAGACTATCAAACTATGAAGGAATATCAAAAATTCCAACCAAATTCAGTCAATGGTAGTAACAATACAAAAGAACTACAACGCAGTATCGAAGAAAATGATGATCGAATCGTTGTCACAACTATTCAAAAGCTAAACAAATTTATAACAGCAAATCCAAATCATGAGATATATAGTAAAAAATGTGTTTTGATTTTTGATGAGTGTCATCGTTCGCAGTTTGGGAAAGCTCAAAAGCGTATTAAGAAGGCTTTTAAACAGTATGCTCTATTTGGATTTACAGGGACACCGATTTTCCCAGAAAATAGTTTAACGGGAGAAACGACACAAGAAGTTTTCGGCGAACAACTTCATAACTATGTTATTACGGATGCTATTCGAGATAAAAAAGTGTTGAAGTTCAAGGTTGACTATAACTATATCAAGCCTGAAATCAATAAGTATAGAGAAGCGGAAAAGGCAGTCGGCCGAGAGCTTGACGAGAAGAAACTCAAAAAGATGGAGAAGGAACTACTTCTACATCCCGAGCGGATAGCAACCATCACAGAATACTTACTTCGCGTGTATAATACAAAAACACACCGAAATCAACACTATACTCATAAACAAAAACAATTGGCTGGATTTAATGCTATGCTGGCAGTGCAAAGTATTGAAGCTGCTAAACTATACTACGATGAACTCCAGCGACAACAAGCATCTTTACCAGAAGCTAAACGCTTAAAAGTTGCAACTATCTTTAGCTTTGCGCCTAATGAAGAACAGTCAGCTTATGGTGAAATTCAAGATGAAGAGCTAGAACCTCAAGATACAGCCATGCCTCTATCTTCTAAAGAGTTTCTTTCTAGAGCGATTGATGATTATAATCACATGTTTAAGAGCAACTTCTCAGCTGATGGGAAGGAGTTCCAAAATTACTATCGTGACCTTTCTAAACGAGTTAAATCCAAGGAAGTGGATTTACTGATTGTAGTGGGTATGTTCTTGACGGGATTTGATGCCCCGACTATGAATACACTCTTTGTTGATAAAAATCTACGTTATCATGGTTTGATTCAGGCATTCTCGAGAACCAATCGGATTTTTAATAAGGTTAAACCTTTTGGGAATATTGTTTGTTTCCGTGATTTAGAAAAGGCTACGCAAGAAGCTATTAAGACTTTTGGAGACACCAATAAGCTTGAAATCATCTTAGAAAAAAGCTTTAGTGAATACATGGATGGTTTCGTGGATCAAGTAACGGGTATAGAGGTCAAAGGCTATACTGCGATTTGTCAGGAAATTCTGGAAAGATTCCCGAATCCGCAAGAAATTGAAACAGAGCATGATAAGAAGGAGTTTGTTAAGTTATTTGGTGAGTTGTTGAAGCTTGATAATGTTCTTCGAAATTATGACGAATTCCAAGAGATTGACAAACCTATTTCAGAAGGTTATCTTCAGGATTTAAGAAGCACTTATGTGGAAATTCGAGATGAATTTTTTTGAACCTTAAAAAAATTATGAAAAAGACCAAAGGATTTGGATGTTGATCTTTCAGATGTCGAATTTGAGATTGAACTCTTAAAAACAGATGAGATTAATCTGGACTACATTCTTGCATTGATTGTTGAAAAATCGAAGAATTCTGAGTCCAAAGAAGTAATGAAAGCAGAAGTTAGTCGTGTGATTCGCTCTAGCATTGATATTCGTGCCAAAGAAGAGTTGGTTATCGGGTTTATTAATGACACTGATTTGCAAAAATTGAAAGACCATGATGGGATTATCAATGCTTTCTATGAATATGGCAAGGAGCGCAAGAAAATCGCAATCCATGACCTAGCTGAGTCTGAGAAACTTGTAGCTGATTACCAATTATTCATAGACAAATCAATTCAACGAGGTTATGCTGAAAATAGTGGGACTGATTTGGATTCGATTATTCCACCAACTTCTCGTAGACAGGGAGCACGTGAACGGAAAAAGCAAGAAGTTTTACGTAAGATTCAGTTGTTAGTAGAGACATATTCAGGTATTTAAGGATTGTCAAACAAGGTTTGTTAGAAAAATCGGGAACTACAAAAAACACTCTTTATTCGCTCATAATTCGCTCATTTTTAAGTTACAACCTTGTTTCCATATTTCCTGGAAACTGATAAAAATCAAGGAGCAAGATGGAACAAACTAACCAAAAATCCCTTTGCCAGCAACTCTGGGCTAGAAACAAATACCTCGTTTTGAGTCATTCTAGCAATATTTACAATGAGATTCGCCAATACTTGAAGAATGAACAGGTGGAAGTGAATCAGGTTCAAAAGATGATTGACCGTGCCTGTCAAATCCCAGAACACAGGGGTCAGGTTTGCAATGCCTTTCAACATGTTTGGGGCTATTTCAAGAAGAAAGCAACGGAGACTGAACGCAAGGATTATATGCTCTTGTTGGATCGCTATCGCTTTGGTCAGGCTTCTAAGGAAGATTTAATAGCTAAGACTCGGGACTTGCTTGAACTTTATCCAAATACTTACCTTCAAAATTCGACTTTACTGAAAGGAAACTCCCATGAGACTTTGGCATGAGGACTTAATTTCACAACTCCCTCGTCCTCAACTCTTGGGGCAGCATCGAGAGTGCTGCGCCCTGCGTGGCAATGGCTGGGGCAGAAAGCATGCGACGGTGGACTATGTCTTTACCCACTCGCCCTATCGTCTCTATGCCTATCATCGTTTGATCATGGAGGAGATGGCTAACCGTGGCTATAATGTTAGTCCAGAGTGGCTGGATAAGAACTACCGTGGCAAGACTTGTTCCCCTTATGAAGATTTAGCAGAGGAAAAGTTGACTAGTACTATTTACAGCGAACATGACGCTACCTACTATGAGGAGTGTTTAGCTAATCTCCGAGAGAAGGGGATAGAGCTGGAATAATAGTAAGGATTGCCTTCAATTTATAACTCTTCTCATAATTTTTTCGAATAATAAAGATGAGACCTTTGGAATTTTTCTAAGGTCTTCTTTTTATGAGTGTTCAGATTTACTTTTAATAACTTTTGAGTTATAATTTGAATAGAAAGTGGTTGTTTGGTGCATACGATTTACTTCTATAGGGACAAAAATGGAAATGAGCCAGTCTTGGATTATATGAGAGAATTGGCTAGTCAGAAAAGTAAGAATAGTCGCATCAAACTCAATAAACTAAATGACTATATCGAGTTGCTTAGTCAGCATGGAACGAGAGCTGGGGAACCCTATATGAAACATTTGGAAGATGAGATATGGGAGCTAAGAGCACTGAGAGATTGAATTTTATTTGTAGCATGGGTTGATGGTAGTTTTGTTCTTTTACATCATTTTGTCAAAAAGACTCAGAAAACTCCTAGAAAAGAAATTGAAAAAGCCAAGCGTGAACTAAAGAACTTAAAAGAAAGAAGGTTAAGTGATGAAGAATAGTGCTATTGGAAGTAACTGGAAGGATGTCCGATCTGAACTCTTTACCAAGGAGGAAATCATTAAAAGTGATATGCGAGTAGCTATCATGAGTGAGTTGATTGAGGCTAGACATAAGCAAGGAATCAGTCAGAAAAAGCTAGAGGAACTCAGTGGAGTGAGTCAACCTGTCATAGCAAGGATGGAAACAGGAAAGACTAGTCCTCAGTTGGATACAGTCTTAAAAGTCCTAGCCAGTTTAGGAAAGACACTAGCAGTCGTTCCACTTGAATAGGGGAAAAGTTGACTAGAATCAGTTATAGGCTTTTCTAATAACAAGTCATAGTCACTTATAAGAATTATGAATAACGCGTTTGAGTCTTCTAACTGAAATAGAGCTATAAAACAAGATACACAAAGGATTTGAGGCATTTTTCTCAGGTCTTTTTCTTTTGTTTAAAACAGAGATATAGTTTCAAACTATATCAAAGCCTAATTTTTTACAATTATACAGACGCTTTCTTTTCTGTTAAGATAGTTTCAACAACAAATTTTGGAGGACACATCATGTCAACTACAATCATCGGTTTCCCTCGTTTGGGTGAATTCCGCGAATTAAAATTTACAACTGAAAAATACTTTAGAAAAGAAATCTCAGAAGAAGAACTCCTTGCAGCCGCAAAAGAATTGCGTGCGAAACACTGGAACATTGTCAAAGAAAAAGGCATCACTGAAATCCCATCAAATGATTTTTCTCACTATGACAACTTCCTAGATGCTGCTTTCCTCTTCAACGTGGTACCTGCATCTGTTCAAAAACTTGGACTTGTCTGACCTTGAGCGCTATTTCGCTTTGGGTCGTGGTTACCAAGGAGAAAAAGGGGATGTTCGTGCCCTTCCAATGAAGAAATGGTTCAACACCAACTACCACTACATCGTGCCTAAATTTGAAAAAGACACTCAAGTTAAACTTGCAGGTCACAAGATTTTCGATGAGTTCCAAGAAGCAAAAGAACTTGGATTGAACACTCGTCCTGTTCTTGTAGGTCCATTCACTTTCCTTCAATTGTCAGACTTTGAAGAAGGGGTGAAAGCAGAAGACTTCGTAGACAGCTTAGTAGCTGCTTATCAAGAAGTTTTTGCTAAATTGGCTGAACTTGGTGCGACTCGTATCCAATTGGATGAAGCTGCTCTTGTCAAAGATTTGACAGCTGAAGAAAAAGCTCTCTTCTTGAACCTCTACAACAAACTCTTGGCTGACAAAAAAAGGTCTTGAAGTCTTGCTTCAAACTTACTTTCGGTGATGTTCGTGACGTTTACGCTGACCTTGTAAACTTGCCAGTTGATGCTATCGGTTTGGACTTCGTTGAAGGTAAGAAAACTCTTGAACTTGTTAAAGGTGGCTTCCCAGCTGACAAGACTCTTTATGCAGGTATTGTCAATGGTAAAAACATTTGGCGTAACAACTATGAAAAGAGCTTGGCTGTTCTTGAGCAAATTCCAGCTGAAAACATCGTATTGACAAGCTCATGCTCACTTCTTCATGTGCCATTTACAACAGCTAATGAAGAATTTGAACCAGCTATCTTGAACCACTTTGCCTTTGCAGTTGAAAAATTGGATGAGATTCGTGATTTGGATGCTATCCGCAATGGTCAAGGTGAAGAAGCACTTGCAGCCAACAAAGAACTCTTTGCGACTGAGCGTGTGGGTGAAAATGCGGAACTTCGTGCGCGTATCGCTGGCTTGACAGACGCAGACTACACTCGTTTGCCAGCCTTTGCAGAACGTGAAGCTATCCAAGAAGAAGCTTTCAAACTTCCAGCTCTTCCAACAACAACTATCGGTTCATTCCCTCAAACTAAAGAAGTTCGTGCTAAACGTTTGGCTTACCGTAAAGGTGAATTGTCTCAAGAAGAGTACGACGCTTTCCTTGCTGAAACGATCGATGAATGGATCAAATGGCAAGAAGATATCGACTTTGATGTCCTTGTTCACGGTGAATTTGAACGTAATGACATGGTTGAGTACTTCGGTCAAAACTTGTCAGGTTACCTCTTCTCTAAAAATGGTTGGGTACAATCATACGGTATGCGTGGGGTGAAACCACCAATCATCTGGGGTGATGTAACTCGTCTCAACCCAATCACTGTTAAATGGTCTAGCTATGCACAAAGCCGTACAAACAAACCTGTTAAAGGTATGTTGACTGGACCTGTTACCATCCTCAACTGGTCATTCCCACGTGAAGACATCTCTATCAAGGATTCTACTCTTCAAATCGCCCTTGCTATCAAGGATGAAGTGCTTGACCTTGAAGCTGCTGGTGTGAAAATCATCCAAATCGACGAGGCTGCTCTTCGTGAAAAATTGCCACTTCGTCGTAGCGACTGGTACGAAGACTACCTTGACTGGGCTATTCCTGCCTTCCGCTTGGTACACTCAACAGTAGCGCCAGATACTCAAATCCACACTCACATGTGTTACTCAGAATTTACAGATATCATCCCAGCTATTGACAACTTGGATGCGGACGTTATCTCATTTGAGGCTAGCCGTTCAAACCTTGAAATCTTGGACGAACTCAAAGCGAAAAACTTCCAAACAGAAGTGGGACCTGGGGTTTATGATATCCACTCACCTCGTGTACCAAACGAAGGCGAAATCGACCACACAATCGAAGCCATCCTTGCTAAAGTGCCAAGCAAGAAAGTTTGGATCAACCCTGACTGTGGTTTGAAAACACGTGGTATTCCAGAAACAAAAGAAAGCTTGATCCGCCTTGTTGAAGCAGCTAAAGCTGCGCGTGAGAAATTGTAAGATAAGATTTCTCAAGAAGCGCTGTTTGGTCAATCTGCCTGTTTCACTTGGGTTCTAGGAGTCCAGCTAACGAAAAAATCAACTAGAAAAGGATAATGACTATGTCACGCCAAACACCGTCACTCTCATTTGAAGTGTTCCCTCCCAACCCAGCCGTGGGTAATGATAAAATTATTTCTGCTCTTCAAGATATGCAGGAGTTGGCTCCCCACTTTATCAGTGTAACTGCCAGCAATAATAAATTTAATATCAAGGAAACGACGGTTCGTTTGGCTGACTTTATCCAAAATGACTTGGCGATTCCGACTATTGCTCACTTGCCAGCCATCTATTTGACCAAGGACAAGGTCGCTGAAACCATTGCTGACTTGGACAAGGTTGGGGTACAGAAAATCTTGGCTCTTCGTGGGGATATTATTCCAGATGTGGAACCACAAAAGGATTTCCGCTACGCAACTGACTTGATTGAGTTCATCAAGGAACAAGCTCCTCACTTTGATATTGTTGGCGCTTGCTATCCAGAAGGGCATCCAGATTCACCAAATCAGATTTCAGATATCCAAAATCTTAAGAAGAAAGTAGATGCAGGTTGTTCGAGCCTTGTAACTCAGCTTTTCTTTGACAATGAGCGCTTCTATGATTTCCAAGACAAGTGCATCTTGGCTGGGATTGATGTTCCCATTCATGCAGGGATTATGCCAATTTTGAATCGAAATCAGGCTCTCCGTCTCTTGAAGACTTGTGAGAATATCCATCTTCCACGCAAATTTAAAGCCATTTTAGACAAGTATGAGCATGACCCTGAGTCGCTCAGAGCAGCAGGACTTGCCTATGCAGTGGACCAAATCGTGGACTTGGTAACTCAGGATGTTGCAGGTGTGCATCTTTACACCATGAACAATGCGGATACAGCAAAATACATCCACCAAGCAACCCATGCCTTATTTAATCATCAGTCTCTAGGATAATAAAAAAAGCAAACCATTCTTCTCAGGTGAGGGGAATGGTTCCTTTTTAATAGTAAAAGACCGCACTTTTTAAGAAAAAAATATGATAAAAATAGACTCTGTACGTACTTGATACAAAGATGAGGGTATAAACAGATTTTTAACTATTCAAATCTGCTATAAAAAGGACAAATACTAAAGAATAATATTTTTTTAAACTTTTCAAAGTATCTAGGTAGTTGAACACGGGCTAAATCCCTAGTGAAAAAGATAGATTTCCTGATGTGCATCGCACACTGCGTCAATCTCCTATTTTCATACGGGATTCTTTACGCCCTTTGTATCCTGATCTTTGTAGACAAGGCGTATAATTTCATCAATCCAAAGGGGATTAAAATGACAAAACAAGTGTTTCAAACGACTTTTGCGGGTCGTGAGTTAATTGTAGAGACTGGTCAGGTTGCTAAGCAAGCAAATGGCGCAATTGTCGTACGTTACGGTGAGTCAACTGTCTTGACTGCGGCCGTTATGTCTAAGAAGATGGCAACTGGGGATTTCTTCCCGCTTCAAGTCAACTACGAAGAAAAAATGTATGCAGCTGGGAAGTTTCCTGGTGGCTTTATGAAACGTGAAGGACGTCCTTCAACAGATGCGACCTTGACAGCGCGTTTGATTGACCGTCCAATCCGTCCTATGTTTGCGGAAGGTTTCCGTAATGAAGTACAGGTGATTAACACCGTGCTTTCTTATGATGAAAATGCCTCTGCTCCAATGGCAGCTATGTTTGGTTCATCCTTGGCGCTTTCTATCTCAGATATTCCGTTTGACGGACCAATCGCTGGTGTCCAAGTGGGTTATGTGGATGGTCAAATCATCATCAACCCTACGCAAGAACAAGCAGAGCAATCTCTCCTTGAATTGACAGTAGCTGGTACCAAACACGCCATCAACATGGTAGAATCTGGTGCTAAAGAATTGTCAGAAGAAATCATGTTGGAAGCGCTCCTTAAAGGGCACGAAGCGGTCAAAGAATTGATTGCTTTCCAAGAAGAAATCGTTGCTGCTGTCGGTAAGGAAAAAGCAGAAGTGGAATTGCTTCATGTAGATGCTGAATTGCAGGCTGAAATCATCGCAGCCTACAACAGCGACCTCCAAAAAGCTGTCCAAGTAGAAGAAAAATTGGCTCGTGAAGCTGCAACTCAAGCAGTCAAAGATCAAGTAACTGCTGTTTACGAAGAAAAATATGCAGACCATGAAGAATTTGACCGTATCATGCGTGATGTGGCTGAAATCTTGGAACAAATGGAGCACGCTGAAGTACGCCGTTTGATTACAGAAGATAAGGTACGTCCTGATGGTCGTAAGGTCGATGAAATCCGTCCTTTGGATGCGGTTGTTGACTTCCTTCCTCGTGTGCATGGCTCTGGTCTTTTCACTCGTGGACAAACTCAGGCTCTTTCAGTCTTGACCTTGGCTCCGATGGGTGAAACTCAAATCATTGATGGTTTGGATCCAGAGTACAAGAAACGCTTTATGCACCACTATAACTTCCCACAATACTCTGTAGGGGAAACTGGCCGTTATGGTGCGCCAGGTCGTCGTGAAATCGGTCACGGTGCCCTTGGTGAGCGTGCTCTTGCTCAAGTCTTGCCAAGCTTGGAAGAATTCCCATATGCTATCCGCTTGGTAGCAGAAGTCTTGGAATCAAATGGTTCTTCATCTCAAGCTTCTATCTGTGCGGGAACTCTTGCCCTTATGGCTGGTGGTGTGCCAATCAAGGCGCCAGTAGCAGGGATTGCCATGGGTCTCATCTCAGATGGAAATAACTACACAGTCTTGACAGATATCCAAGGTTTGGAAGATCACTTTGGAGATATGGACTTCAAGGTTGCAGGTACTCGTGACGGGATTACAGCACTTCAAATGGATATCAAGATCCAAGGAATTACTGCAGAAATCTTGACTGAGGCTCTTGCCCAAGCCAAGAAAGCTCGTTTTGAAATCCTTGATGTGATTGAAGCAACTATTCCAGAAGTTCGTCCAGAATTGGCTCCAACTGCTCCGAAAATTGATACGATCAAGATTGATGTGGACAAGATTAAGATTGTCATCGGTAAGGGTGGAGAAACCATCGACAAGATTATCGCTGAAACAGGCGTTAAGATTGATATCGACGAAGAAGGAAATGTATCTATCTACTCTAGCGACCAAGATGCCATCAATCGTGCTAAAGAAATCATTGCTGGTTTGGTCCGTGAAGCTAAGGTGGACGAAGTTTACCATGCTAAGGTTGTTCGTATCGAGAAATTTGGTGCCTTTGTCAATCTTTTTGACAAGACGGATGCCCTTGTTCATATCTCGGAGATGGCTTGGACGCGTACCAATAATGTCGAAGACTTGGTAGCTATCGGGTGATGAAGTTGATGTTAAGGTTATCAAGATTGATGAAAAAGGACGTATCGATGCTTCTATGAAAGCTCTTCTTCCTCGTCCTCCAAAACCTGAACGTGATGAAAAAGGCGAAAAGTCTGAGAGACCTCACCGCCCACGTCATCACAAGGACCACAAACCTAAGAAAGAATTTACAGAAACACCAAAAGATTCAGAATAAGAAAAGGAGAAATGTATGGGATGGTGGCGCGAAACCATTGATATCGTAAAAGAAAATGATCCAGCGGCCCGCACCACTTTGGAGGTTTTGCTGACTTATCCAGGTGTTAAGGCCTTGGCGGCCCACCGTCTCTCGCATTTTCTCTGGAAGCATGGCTTCAAACTCCTGGCTCGTATGCACAGTCAGTTTTGGCGCTTTTGGACTCAGATTGAGATTCATCCAGGTGCCCAGATTGATTCAGGTGTCTTTATCGACCACGGTTCAGGCTTGGTGATTGGAGAAACAGCGATCGTTGAAAAAGGTGTTCTTCTTTATCACGGGGTGACTCTTGGTGGGACTGGTAAGGATGTTGGCAAACGCCATCCGACCGTTCGAAAAGGAGCTCTCATATCAGCCCATGCCCAAGTTATTGGACCAGTGGAAATTGGTGAAAATGCCAAGGTCGGTGCAGCAGCAGTTGTTGTGGCAGACGTACCTAGTGATGTGACGGTTGTCGGTATTCCAGCCAAGATTGTCCGCCTTCATGGTAAGAAGGATGAGCCGTCGATCCACGAAGTCGAAGAAAAACGAGAGTACTACGTTAATAAACTCGAGCAGGCTAGAGAAGCCAGTCACCATTCGTCAAGTCTGTAGGAAAAGGTTAGCAAAGTTATCTAAGTAAAATATGACAGGAGGAACCGACATGTCAGATTTATCAGATGCTATTTTGAACCAGGTAATCCTTGAACTGAAAGAAGGTTTGGACGGTCCCGCCAAGGAGCGCTTTACAAAACTGCCACCCAGCCATCAGCGCGAATGGGCTCGCTATATCAGTGAAGCCAAAAAGATGAGACCAAAGCTGCGCCGCATAGAAAAATGAAGGTGGATTTGCTGAAGCCTTAAAGAAAGAGAACTTATGCTATTAGAGGAATTTGAAGATGTAGCTGGGGTTATTGAGCCAACTGAAAAGCCAGTCCGTGACAAGGGAGAGGTATGCGAAACCATCATTCTGTCCTTTAATGGCGAAATTCTGAAACGTTTGATTGAGTCAGAAGATGTCTACCAGGGAGGCTATTTGAAAAGCATAAACGGCCATCATCCATGGTATATTTATGGCCAAGGACCTAGCAAGCTAGCAGTTATGTTGGCTCCAATTGGGGCTCCCATGATAGTTGGCCAACTGGAGGAATTGGTAGCTAGAGGCTTCAAATATTTTATCATTTTAGGTTCCTGTGGCGTTTTGGACCGCTCAATTGAGGCGGATAAGATCATCCTGCCTGCGGCCGCATTGCGAGATGAAGGGACTAGCTATCACTATGCCCCACCGGGTGATGAAGTCGCCTATGACGAGTCTCTGCTGATTGAGCTGGAAGCCATCTTTGACAAGCACAATATCGAGCATATCCGCACCAAGTCTTGGACGACTGATGCCTTTTATCGGGAAACGCCTGATAAGGTCAAGCGTCGCTTGGCTGCTGGAGCTCAAGTGGTGGACATGGAAGCTTCGGCTATCATGGCTTGGAGTCAATTCCGCAAGAGTAAAGTCTATCAGTTCTTCTACACGGCTGACTATGTGGACCATCATAACCGAACCTGGGATGCCCGCCATGAAGAGCGGACAGCTGATGCCATGACTTTTTTCACTATCGCTTTGATAATAGCCAAGGAACTAGAAAGGTAACTACAAGAATGGCAGTATATTTTTACGGCTGTATCACCATGGATGGCTACTTGGCAGACAGCCAGCGCAGGATAGACTGGCTGCATCAGCTTGGTTCTGTAGAGGATACAGGCTATGATGACTTTTACAGGCAAATGGATATCACCATCATGGGCAAGCGGACCTTTGAGGAAATCCAAGATTTGCAAGATGTAGAAAGTTTTTATCAAGCTACGGAAAACTATGTCTTTACGCATGATAGGTACCTGCCTGTCAGCAATTACCAGCCAGTAGCTGGGGATGTGGTGGACTTTGTTCACCAGATTGACAAATGCAAAAATGTCTTTGTGATTGGTGGTAATTCCTTAGTAGGACCGCTCTTGGATGCGGATCTTTTCGACCACCTCATTATTCAGATAGCACCCCTTATCCTAGGAAAGGGGGTTCCCCTCTTTACCCAAGAGGAAGGGCAGCGCTTTTACCAACTGGATAGCCTCAGACAATTTGGCCCATTTTGCAGAGCTGGTTTTCAGCCGAAAAAGTCAGAAATAGAGAAGGGAGTGGACCGCATGATTAAAATTTACGACACCATGTCTCGTGATTTGCGAGAATTTGTACCTATTGAGGACGGCAAGGTTAAGATGTATGTCTGTGGGCCAACGGTATACAACTATATCCACGTGGGGAATGCCCGTTCGACGGTAGCTTTTGATACCATTCGTCGTTACTTCGAATACCGTGGCTATGAGGTTGCCTATATTTCCAATTTTACGGATGTGGATGATAAGATTATCAACCGTGCCAAGGAAGAAGGCATCACGCCTCAGGAGGTTGCGGACAAGTACATCGCTGCCTTTCGTGAGGATGTGACGGCCTTGGGCGTGAAACCTGCGACTCGCCATCCGCGTGTAGTGGAGTTTATGGCTGACATCATCCGCTTTGTGGAAGACTTGATTGAAAAAGGTTATGCTTATGAGAGTCAAGGAGATGTTTATTTCCGTGTGGAAAAATCCCATAACTATGCTAAGTTGGCTAATAAAACCTTGGAAGATTTGGAGCTAGGTGCTTCAGGTCGTACCGATGAAGAAACAGCTCGCAAGGAAAATCCTGTAGACTTTGCCCTTTGGAAAGCTGCAAAACCAGGCGAGATTTCTTGGGACAGTCCTTGGGGACCTGGTCGTCCGGGCTGGCATATTGAATGTTCAGTCATGTCGACAGAGATTTTGGGAGATACCATTGATATCCACGGTGGTGGAGCTGATTTGGAGTTTCCTCACCATACCAACGAAATTGCCCAGTCAGAAGCAAAAACAGGCAAAGATCTTTGCCAACTACTGGATGCACAATGGTTTTGTCAATATCGATAATGTCAAGATGTCCAAGTCCTCTGGGCAACTTTTCATCACCGTTCATGATGCCCTCAAGACCATTGATGGGTCAGGTGTTGCGTTTCTTCTTTGCTACCCAGCATTACTCGTAAGCCGATCAACTTTACCGAAAAAGCAGTGCGGGATGCAGAGACTAATCTCAAGTATCTGAAGAACACTTACGAGCAACCATTTACAGGAAATGTGGATGCACAAGAACTCCAAGCTTTTAAAGATAAGTTTGTAGCTGCTATGGATGAGGATTTCAACTCTGCCAACGGTATCACAGTTGTCTTTGAAATGGCCAAGTGGATCAATTCTGGCAACTATGATGCAAGTGTTAAGAAAGCTCTTGCAGATATGTTAGAGGTCTTTGGGATTGTCTTTGTTGAGGAAGTTTTGGATGCAGACATTGAAGCCTTGATCCAAAAGCGCCAAGAAGCGCGTGCTAATCGTGACTTTGCGACAGCAGACCAAATCCGTGATCAATTAGCGGCTCAAGGAATTAAGCTCCTTGACACCAAGGATGGAGTGAGGTGGACTCGTGATTGATGTCAATCTCATTAACGGGATTGCGCTTGCCTTCGAAGGAGATGCGGTTTATTCCATGTATATCCGTCGCCATCTCATCCTTAAAGGCATGACCAAACCCAACAAACTCCACCAAGAGGCGACTAAGTATGTGTCAGCCAAGGCTCAGGCTCGCTTGATTTCCCTCATGTTGGAAGAGCAAGTCCTGACGGAAAAAGAAGAAGAAATCTACAAACGTGGCCGCAATACCAATAGTCACACAAAGGCTAAAAATGCAGATGTGGTGACTTACCGCATGTCTACAGGTTTTGAAGCAGTGATGGGCTATCTCCATCTGACTGAAAATGTGGAGCGTCTAGAGACTATAATTTCTTGGTGCATCCAAAAAGTGGAGGGCTAGGACATGATTGCAAAGGAATTACAAGACTGGTTTCCTGAAGCTCAGATTTCAGATCAGCCAGTAGAGAAACCAGGCTATCTCACTCTCCCTTTAGCTTCTCAGCAGTGGATTTTACTGGAGGAAGCTGGGCTCAGCGAGCGTGAAAAGCAGCTGGTTGCCCTTTTGACCCAGCAAGAGCAGGCTCGTTCGCTCAATCCTTGGTATCCCTATCTGATTGAGGGGAAGGGGCAGGCACCGCAAACATTTAAAAAGATACAACTGGTTTATTGCCATCTTTCCTATTTCCAACAGGAAAATCTATCCTCTTGGCTAGACATGATGCGGACCCTCTTTCCCAACTGCCAGACAGTATTGCAGGTCGGGGCTCAGGATTATGTATTTGTGCTTCAACAAGATAAGTACACCTCTGTTCGCTCGATCTTATCTGATACGATTGAGGCAGTTGAGTATGATTTTGGTCTTCGTCTGTCGATCATGTTGGGGCAGGTTTGGTCTCAGACAGGTCCTCAGGCCCTATCAGACTTAATCAAAGCGGAGCGAGATTTGTTTAAGACTTGGTGGCGTCAGGGTCACCAAGGTGTACACACCTTTTCACAACTCTATCTATGGAGTATGGGAGAAAGACTAGTGGACCTGAAGGTAACCAAGGAATGCCTGCACCAGATGATCTTGGATCAAGACCAGATTCAGGAAATTATCCTTTCTCTCTGGGAAAACAGTGCTGTTCTGACTAAAACAGCCCAGCAACTCTATCTGCACCGCAACTCTCTCCAATACAAGATTGATAGATGGGAAGAATTGACAGGACTTCAGTTGAAGGAGTTAACGGATCTCACTCTTTGTTATCAGTTGATTTTACCAGATATTCTTTAAAGTTTTGTGCAAGTTGCACAGAACTTTTTTATTTTTTTGGTCACCTTGCCATAGAAAAATAAAGCGTTTTCATCTATAATAAAACTATCAAAAGACAAAAGGAGTTCACCTCGATGGTAGAATTAAATCTTAAAAACATTTACAAAAAATATCCAAACAGCGAACACTACTCAGTTGAAGACTTCAACTTGGACATCAAAGACAAGGAATTTATCGTTTTCGTAGGTCCTTCAGGATGTGGTAAATCAACAACTCTTCGTATGATTGCTGGTCTTGAAGACATCACAGAAGGTACTGCATCTATCGATGGCGTGGTTGTCAACGACGTAGCTCCAAAAGACCGTGACATCGCCATGGTATTCCAAAACTACGCTCTTTACCCACACATGACTGTATATGACAACATGGCTTTCGGTTTGAAATTGCGTAAATACAGCAAAGAAGACATCGACAAACGTGTGCAAGAAGCAGCAGCAATCCTTGGTTTGAAAGAATTCTTGGATCGTAAACCAGCTGACCTTTCAGGTGGTCAACGTCAACGTGTTGCCATGGGTCGTGCGATCGTCCGAGATGCAAAAGTGTTCTTGATGGACGAACCTTTGTCAAACTTGGATGCCAAACTTCGTGTATCCATGCGTGCTGAAATCGCGAAAATCCACCGTCGTATCGGAGCTACAACTATCTACGTAACTCACGACCAAACAGAAGCGATGACTCTTGCAGACCGTATTGTTATCATGTCAGCTACTAAGAACCCTGCTGGTACAGGTACTATCGGACGTGTTGAACAAATCGGTACCCCTCAAGAAGTTTACAAAAACCCAGTTAACAAATTTGTAGCAGGATTTATCGGAAGCCCAGCTATGAACTTCATCAATGTGAAATTGGTTGGTAGCGAAATTGTTTCTGACGGTTTCCGTTTGAAAGTGCCAGAAGGTGCTTTGAAAGTTCTTCGTGACAAAGGCTACGAAGGAAAAGAATTGATCTTCGGTATTCGTCCAGAAGATGTGAATGCAGAACCTGCTTTCCTTGAAACATTCCCAGAATCAGTTGTTAAAGCAACTATCTCTGTATCAGAATTGCTTGGTTCAGAATCTCACCTTTACTGCCAAGTTGGTAAAGATGAATTTGTTGCAAAAGTGGATGCTCGTGACTACTTGCAAACAGGTGCAACAGTTGAACTTGGATTTGACTTGAACAAAGCACACTTCTTCGATGTAGAAACTGAAAAAACAGTCTACTAAGAAAATGAAATGTCAAAACACTACTATAGAAATCTGGTAGTGTTTTTTTAATGATTGGTATTGGCATAAAAACAGGCTTTTCTAGTTTTCATATCCTTAAAAAAGTGATAAAATGGTAGGAAGAATTGGAGAGTATAGATGCCGAAAGAAGTGAATTTGACGGGCGATCAGGTAGTCGCTTTAACGAAAGAATATTTAACAAAGGAAGACGTTGCTTTTGTACAAAAAGCATTGATTTACGCAGTTGATTGTCATAGTGGGCAGTTTCGGAAATCAGGAGAGCCCTATATTATCCATCCCATTCAGGTAGCAGGCATTTTGGCTAAGCTCAAGCTGGATGCTGTAACCGTTGCCTGTGGTTTTTGCATGACGTGGTTGAAGACACAGATGCGACACTGGATGATTTGGAGAGAGAGTTCGGTCATGATGTTCGGATTATCGTTGACGGGGTGACCAAGCTTGGTAAGGTTGAGTACAAATCACTCGAGGAACAATTGGCTGAAAATCACCGCAAGATGCTTATGGCCATGTCTGAGGATATCCGCGTTATCTTGGTTAAATTATCGGACCGTTTGCACAATATGCGGACTCTCAAACACCTGCAAAAGGACAAGCAAGAACGTATCTCCAGAGAAACCATGGAAATTTACGCACCACTTGCTCATCGTCTAGGGATTTCCAGTGTCAAGTGGGAGTTGGAAGATCTATCTTTCCGTTATCTCAATCCAACTGAGTTTTACAAGATCACCCACATGATGAAGGAAAAACGCAGAGAACGTGAGGCTCTGGTCGACGAAGTCGTAACCAAGTTGGAGGACTATGCTACCGAACGCAATCTCAAAGGGAAAATCTATGGTCGTCCTAAGCATATCTATTCGATCTACCGCAAGATGCAGGATAAGAAGAAACGCTTTGAGGAAATTTATGACCTGATTGCCATTCGCTGTATCTTAGATACCCAGAGTGATGTTTACGCCATGCTGGGTTATGTGCATGAACTTTGGAAACCCATGCCAGGCCGCTTCAAAGACTATATCGCTAACCGCAAGGCCAACGGTTACCAGTCTATTCATACGACTGTTTATGGGCCAAAAGGGCCGATTGAATTCCAGATTCGTACCAAGGAAATGCATGAGGTGGCTGAGTATGGGGTTGCGGCTCACTGGGCTTATAAGAAAGGCATTAAAGGGCAGGTCAACAGCAAGGAATCTGCTATTGGAATGAACTGGATCAAGGAGATGATGGAGCTCCAAGACCAGGCTGATGATGCCAAGGAATTTGTGGACTCTGTTAAGGAAAACTATCTGGCGGAGGAGATTTACGTCTTTACTCCAGATGGTGCAGTTCGTTCCCTTCCAAAAGATTCAGGACCGATTGACTTTGCCTATGAAATCCATACCAAAGTCGGTGAAAAAAAGCGACTGGTGCCAAGGTCAATGGCCGTATGGTTCCACTGACAACCAAGCTCAAGACAGGGGATCAGGTTGAAATTATCACCAACCCCAACTCCTTTGGTCCGAGTCGTGACTGGCTAAATATGGTCAAGACCAGCAAGGCGCGCAACAAGATTCGTCAGTTCTTTAAAAATCAAGACAAGGAATTATCCGTAAACAAGGGCCGTGAGATGCTGATGGTCCAGTTCCAAGAAAACGGCTATGTAGCCAATAAGTTTCATGGACAAGCGTCATATGGACGAGGTCCTTCAAAAGACCAGCTACAAGACAGAGGAGTCTCTCTTTGCGGCCATTGGTTTTGGAGAAATTGGCGCTATTACCGTCTTTAACCGTTTGACCGAAAAGGAACGTCGTGAGGAAGAACGCGCTAAGGCCAAGGCGGAGGCAGAAGAGCTTGTCAAAGGTGGCGAAGTTAAGGTTGAGAACAAAGAAACCCTCAAGGTTAAGCATGAGGGTGGCGTGGTCATTGAAGGTGCTTCAGGTCTCCTAGTTCGGATTGCCAAGTGTTGCAATCCAGTGCCGGGTGACGACATTGTCGGCTACATTACTAAGGGACGCGGTGTGGCTATTCACCGTGTGGACTGTATGAATCTCCGTGCCCAAGAAAACTACGAGCAACGTCTCCTTGATGTGGAGTGGGAAGATCAATTCTCAAGCAAGGAATACACTGCCCACATCGATATCTATGGTCTCAACCGTACAGGGCTTTTGAACGATGTTTTGCAAGTTCTCTCCAACACGACCAAAAATATCTCAACCGTTAATGCTCAACCAACCAAGGATATGAAATTTGCTAATATCCATGTCTCATTTGGTATTTCCAACCTCTCTACACTGACCACAGTCGTGGATAAGATTAAGAGTGTGCCAGAGGTTTACTCTGTTAAACGGACTAATGGCTAATTGTCCTAGCTCTTACCAGAAAGGCTATTATGAAAATCATTATCCAACGAGTTAAGAAAGCTCGAGTCAGTATCGAAGGTCAGGTTCATGGAAAAATTAATCAGGGACTCTTATTACTGGTCGGTGTTGGTCCAGAGGACCAAGAGGAAGATTTGGACTATGCTGTGAGAAAGCTCGTCAACATGCGGATTTTTTCAGACGCAGAAGGCAAGATGAATCTGTCTGTCAAGGATATTGAAGGGGAAATCCTTTCTATTTCCCAGTTTACCCTCTTTGCGGATACCAAGAAAGGCAATCGTCCCGCCTTTACAGGTGCCGCCAAGCCGGATATAGCAACTGCCTTCTATGAGTTTTTCAATCAAAAGCTAGCTCAGGAAGTACCTGTTCAGACAGGCATCTTTGGAGCGGATATGCAGGTGGAGCTGGTCAAATGATGGGCCAGTTACCATCGTTCTTGATACTAAAATAGATAAGAAAACCAAGCCCAGTTGGCTTGGTTTTTGCTTATAGACACCCCAGAAGGCGATGTGTTTGTTGTAAAAGTCGGGACAGTTTTCTCTTAGGTACAAAGTCATACAATATAAAGCAGAATGACA